>Ga0111539_10004893_pt1 | contig 17438 bp, 15 predicted proteins | sample RhiMethybrSRZTD1_FD_79667 | JGI IMG/M metagenome (GOLD analysis project Ga0111539, IMG submission 79667) | Populus rhizosphere microbial communities from Tennessee, USA - Rhizosphere MetaG P. TD hybrid SRZTD1 (version 2) (version 2) | ecosystem: Host-associated > Plants > Roots > Rhizosphere >... | reverse complement strand
GGGGCGGACGCCGTTCTCGGAACGGCCGTGGGTCGTCTTCGTGGTGGGCGTCAACGGCGCGGGCAAGACCACCACGATCGGCAAGCTCGCCGCCGCCTGGTGCCGCGAAGGCCGAAGCGTGCTGCTGTGCGCGGCGGACACCTTCCGCGCGGCGGCGGCCGAGCAGCTCGAGACCTGGGCCGGCCGCGCCGGAGCGGCCTTCCACCGCGGCCCGGAAGGCGGCGATCCCGCCGCCGTGCTCACCGACGCGCTGCGCATGGCGCGCGCGCGCGGCACGGACGCGGTGCTCGTCGACACCGCCGGGCGCCTGCACACCAAGACCAACCTGATGGCCGAGCTCTCGAAGATGGCGCGCGTCGCCGCGCGCGAGGCGCCCGGCGCGCCGCACGAGACGCTGCTGGTGCTCGACGCCACCGTCGGCAGCAACGGGCTCGCGCAGGGGCGGGAGTTCGCGAAGGCCGGCGGCGTGACCGGGCTCGTGCTCACCAAGCTCGACGGCACTGCGAAGGGCGGCGTCGCGGTCGCCGTCGTGCGCGAGCTCGGCGTGCCGATCCGCTACGTCGGCGTCGGAGAGCAGCTCGACGACCTGCTGCCGTTCGACGCGGCCGCGTTCGCCGAAGGGCTCGTGGGCGCCTAGCGTGGCGTCCTCCGGCAGCCAGCGGCTCGACGAGCGGCTGATGCGGCGCGCGCTCGCGCTCGCCGCGCGCGGCCTCGGCGAGACGAACCCGAACCCGCTCGTCGGCTGCGTCGTCGCGCGGGGCGGGCGCGTCGTCGGCGAGGGCTTCCACGCTCGCGCCGGCGGCCCGCACGCGGAGGTGGTGGCGCTCCGAAGGGCCGGGGCGCGTGCGAAGGACGCGACCCTCTACGTGACGCTCGAGCCCTGCGCGCACCACGGGCGCACGCCGCCCTGCGCGCCGCTCGTTCGCGAGAGCGGGGTGGCGCGCGTCGTGGCCGCGATTCGCGATCCGGACCCGCGCGTGAGCGGCCGCGGCCTCCGGCTGCTGCGCGCCGCGGGCGTGCGCGTCACGACCGGCCTCTTCGCCGGCGAGGCCGAAGCGCTCAACGCGCGCTTCCTGGCCGCGACGCGCCGCGGCCGTCCGTTCGTGCTGCTGAAGGCCGCGCTCACGCTCGACGGCCGCATCGCCACCGCGGGCGGCGAGTCGAAGTGGATCACGAGCCGCGAGCAGCGCCGCCAGGCCCGCTGGCTCCGCCGGCTGCACGACGGCGTGGTGGTGGGCATCGGCACGGCGCTCGCAGACGACCCGCTGCTGCTCCCGCAGCCGCGCACGCGGCGTCCGTTCGTGCGCGTGGTGCTCGACACGCGGCTGCGGCTGCCGCTCGCGAGCCGGCTCGTGCGCTCGTCGAGCCCGGCGTCGCCGGTGCTCGTGCTGACAGCGGCAGGGTCCGTCGCGAGGCGGGGCGCGCTGGAAGCGCGCGGCGTGCGCGTGATCCGATGCCCGGCGACGCGCGGCCGCCTCGATCCGCGGCGCGTGCTCGCGGCGCTCCGGCGCGAGGGGCTCGCGAGCGTGATGGTCGAGGGCGGCGCGGAGGTGCTCGGGTCCTTCCTCGCGGCGCGGCTCGTCGACGAGGTGGCGCTCTTCCGCGCGCCGCTCCTGCTCGGCGGACGGCGAAGCCTCTCCGCCTTCGGCGGGCCCGAGCCGAAGACGCTCGCTCGCGCGCTCCGACTGGAGCCGGTGCCAGACGAGGCGCCGTTCCCCTGGCCCTGGCGGCCGCTCTTCGAGCGCTGGCGCCCGAAGCGCTAAGATGCTGCCGCCCAGGAGGCGGCGCCCATGGAAGGCTTGATGGTCCTCTTCGGCCTCGCGCTCGCGGGGATCGCCTTCCTGCTTCCGATCGTGTCGTTCCTGCTGGCGCTCGGCAACCAGCGGCGGCTTCGCGCGCTCGAGGAGACCGTCGTTCGCCTCCAGGAACAGCTGAGCGCGCGCGTGGCGCGTTCGCCGGGTCCCATCCCGCGAGAGGCCCAGCCGGCTCCGCCGCAGCCGACCCCGGCTCCGATTCCTCCGCTGCCCGCCGCCGCCGCGACGCCACCGCGGCCACCCGCGTCACCGGCGCCCGCATCACCGGCTCCGCCTGCGGCCGCCACGCCGTCACCGGTCGCGCTTCCACCCGCGGCTGCGAAGCCGCCGGCCGCCGCCGCAGCAGCGGCGCCGGCTCCCACGCCCGCGACGCCGCGCGTTCCCCCGACGCCGCCTGGCCCGCCGCTCCAGCGCCCGGCGCCGCCCGCGCCGCCTTCCGAAGCAGGCGGCTTCGACTGGGAGAGCCTGGTCGGCGTCCGGCTGTTCTCGGCGGTTGCGGGGATCGCGCTCGTCTTCGCCGCGATCTTCTTCCTGCGCTACTCGATCGAGCGCGGCTGGCTGCAGCCCCCGGTCCGCGTCGCGATCGGCGTGATCCTCGGCGTCGGCCTGCTCGTCGTCTGCGAGCGCCGCGCGGCGCGCCGCTACCCGATCACGGCCAACGCGCTCGACGCGGCCGCGGTCGGGGTCCTCTTCGCCACGTTCTTCGCCGCCCACGCGCTGTGGCAGCTGATCCCCGTCTGGCTCACGTTCCTGCTGCTCGCGCTCGTGGCGGCCGTGGCGGTGCTGCTGTCGATCCGGCACGAGTCGATCTTCATCGCCGTGCTCGGCCTGCTCGGCGGCTTCTCGACGCCCGCGCTCCTGTCGACGGGCGAGAACCGGCCGATCCCGCTGTTCGCGTACCTGCTGCTGCTCAACCTCGGCCTCGCGTGGGTGGCGCGCGCGCGCGCGTGGCCGGTGCTCACCGGCCTGAGCCTCGTGCTCACGACGCTCTACCAGTGGGCCTGGGTCTTCAAGTTCCTCGACTCGGCGCAGCTGCCGCTGGCCGGCGCGATCTTCCTCGCCTTCCCGGCGGCGTCGCTCGGCGTCCTGGCGCTCGCGCGCCGGAGCGAGAGGCGCTCCTCGGCGGCGGACGGGCGGCTGCAGGACACCGCGCTGCTCGGCGCCGCGCTGCCGCTCGTCTTCACGCTGTACCTCGCAGCCGTGCCCGGCTACGGCGCGCGCTTCGGCATCCTGTTCGGGCTGCTGTTCCTGATCGACGCCGGGCTGCTCGCGATCGGGATCGCGCGCCGCGACTTCCTGCTGCACCTCGCGGGCGGGCTCGGAACGCTCGTGAGCCTCGCCGTCTGGCTCGCCCAGTCGTACACGAGCGCCGCCTGGCCGGCCGTGCTCGCCATCGTCAGCGCTTTCTTCCTGCTCTACCTGCTCGCCGAGCCGCTGGCGTCGGCCCTCGGGCGCACGGGCGACGCCGCCCTGGCGCGCGCCACCCTGGTCGCGCCGCTCCTGCTCGTCGCCGTTCCCGCTCTCGTCGCGCTCGAGCCTTCGGCCGTCTCGCCGCTTTTGCTCTTCGGCACGGCCTTCGTGCTGCTGGGGCTCGCCGCCGCGGCGGCGATCCTGCGCGAGCGCGGCGCGCTCTACTACGTCGCCGTCTTCTTCGTGCTGGTGGCGCAGGCGGCGTGGTCGGCGCGCTACCTCGCGCCCGAGCGGCTGGGGGCGGCGTTGCTCCTGTATCTGGCGTTCGGGCTCGCCTACCTCGGAGTCCCCGTCCTGGCCCGGCGCCTCGAGCGCCCGCTCGCGCCGCCCTGGGGCGGTGGCGCCGTGCTCGTCGCGTCGCTCGTGCTGCTGCTCTACCTGGCCGACCACCGCATAGCGCCTTCCGCCCTCTTCGGCCTCGCGCTCCTGCTCGCGATCCTGAACGCCGGGCTGTTCGTCGAGACCGCGTCGGCACGGCTGCCGGCGCTCAGCCTGGTCGGCGGCTTGCTCTCGTGGATCGTGCTGGCGGCGTGGTGGATCCAGGCGGCGGACACCGTCGCGCTGCTCCCGGCGCTCGCCGTCGTCACGGGCCTCGCGCTGCTGATGCTCGCGGGGCACGCCTGGGTCCAGTCGCGCACCCCGGAGCCCGCCGCCCGCGGCTTCTCGGTCGGCAGCGCGCTCGGCCTGGTCGCGCACGTCTTCCTGCTGGCCGTGTCGGCCGATCCCGGGCTCGGGGTGCCGCCGTGGCCGGTGTTCGCCGGGCTCGTCGTGCTCGCGCTCGCGTTCGCGGGCGCTGCGCTCTACCTCCGCGCCGGCGCCTTCCACGCCGCGGCCACCCTGGCGGGCGCCATCGTGCTCCTCGTCTGGATCGCGAACGCGCCGACGGCGGCGTGGTGCACGGTGGGCCTCGTGGCGCTCGGCGCGCTCGCCGTGTTCGCGCTCGCGGCGATCCGGCTGGGCCGCCAGCTGGGGGACTCGAGCATCGCGTGGCCGGTCGCGGCCGTGACGGCGCTCGGCGCGCTGCACCTAGGCGCCATCCTCGCGAGCGGCTCGAACGCGCCGCCCACGGCTGTGCTGGCCGCCGCGCACGCCGTCGCGCTTTCGGTCCTGCTCGCGCTGGCGACCGCGCGCGGCTGGCTGAAGCTCGGGCTGCTGGCCGTGGGCACGAGCGCCTTCGCCGTGCTCGTGTTCGCCACGCTGCACGCGAGACCCGAAGACTGGACCTCACGCCTCGGGCTCGCGCTCGCGATCTACGCCGTCTTCCTGGCGTGGCCCTTCGCCGCCGGGAGCGCGGCCGTCGGCGCGCGAGAGCCGTGGCTCGCCGCGATCCTGGCCTCGGCTCCGTTCTTCTTCGCCGCCCGGCACGCGCTCGTGGCCGGCGGGTACAAGCACGTGATCGGCGTGCTGCCGCTGGCGCAGGCGGCGGCGCTGGCGCTCCTGTTGCGGCGGCTGCTCGCCGTCGAGCCGGCGCGCGGCCGCGACACCGGCCGGCTCGCGCTGGTCGCCGGCGCCGCGCTCGCCTTCGTCACGCTGGCGATCCCGCTGCAGCTCGAGAAGCAGTGGATCACGATCGGCTGGGCGCTCGAGGGCATGGCACTCGCCTGGCTCTACCGCAGGATCGCGCACCGCGGGCTGCTGCTGACCTCGGCCGGGCTGCTCGGTGCGGCGTTCGTGCGCCTCGCCCTCAACCCGGAGATCTTCCATTACGCGCCGCGGAGCGAGACGCCGATCGTCAACTGGTACCTCTACACCTACGTCGTGGCGGCGGCGGCGCTGCTGGCGGCGGGCCGGCTGCTGCTCGCCGCCGACGACCGGCTGGCTCCCGGCCTGCCGCGCGCCTCGACGGCGGCGTTCGCCGGCGCGGGCGTGCTGCTGTTCCTGCTGCTGAACATCGAGATCGCGGACTTCTACGCCGAAGGGCCGACGATCGCCTTCAGCTTCGGCGCGCGGCTGGAGCAGGACCTGACCTACACGATCGGCTGGCTCGTGTTCGGCCTGGGGCTCCTCGCGGTGGGCATCGTCACGCGCAGCCGCGGCGCGCGGCTCACGGCGCTCGCGCTCGTGGCGGTGACCGGCTGCAAGGGCTTCCTCTACGACCTCTCGCGCCTCGGCGGGCTCTACCGGGTGGCCTCGTTCGTGGGGCTGGCGGTCGCGCTCTCGCTCGTCGCGCTCGCGCTCCAGAAGTACGTGCTCGCGGGGTCGCGGGAGAAGGCGTGAGCCGCGGGCGCGTCGGCCTCGTCCTCGCCCTCGGCGTCGCCGCGCTCGCGGCGCTCGCGGGCGGAGCTGGGGCGGCGGGCGAGCCGCACGCGTTCCGCTTCGAGCGTTCCGCGGTGCTCCGGGGATCCGGCCCGCAACGGCTCCCGGTCGACCTTCCGCTGCTCGTCGGCTCGGCCCCGTTCCGGATCGAGACCTGGCCCGGGCCGATGGGCGGCGGGCCGCGGCGCGTGGCGCGCGGCGGGCTCCGCGACCTGCGTTTCTACGACGCGAGCGGCCGCGAGGTGGCGTACCTGCTGGTGGAGCCGCCCACGCGCGAGCCGCTGTGGCGCCCCGCGACGAGCCTGCTGCCCATCCCCTCGACGAAGAAGCAGAGCGGCTTCGAGGCCGACCTCGGAGCGGCCGCGATTGTCGACCGCATCCGCCTCGAAGGCTTGCGGGCGCCGTTCCTGAAGCGGCTCTCGCTCGACGGCAGCGGCGACCGCGCGCGCTGGACGCGGCTCTCGCCCGAGGCGACGCTCTTCGACCTGCCAGACTCGGGGCTGCGCCAGCTCGAGCTCGCGTTCGCGCCGGGTTCCTATCGCTACCTGCGGGTCACCTGGGACGACGCGTCGAGCGCGCGCGTCGCGGCGCCGCGCGAGCTGCGCGCGCGGCAGGCGAGCCCCGACTCGCCGCTGGCCGCGCCCGTCACGACGCCGCTCGCGTTCGACCGGCGCGCGAGCGAGCCCGGCACGAGCCGCTTCCGCGTGCGCCTGCCGGGTCCCGCGCTGCCGATCGTCGCGCTGCGGCTGTCCGTGGGCGGCGGCAACCTCTCGCGTGCGGCCCGCGCCTCTGAGTCGCGGCTGGTCGGCGCGGAGGCCGCTCCCGTCGGCCTCGGCGAGGGGCGACTCCGGCGCGCGGTCAGGGACGCGCTCGCGGCCGACGAGCTCCGGATCCCGATCGACGCGCCGACGACCGCGCAGCTCGAGCTCGAGGTGGACGACGGCGACAATCCGCCGCTCGACCTGCTCGCGGTCGAGGCGGAGCTGGCCGAGCTGCCCTTCGTCTACCTCGAGAGCGAAGCGGGCGGCACGCTCGTCGCGCGCTGGGGCCAGGCGGCGCTCGACGCGCCACGCTACGACCTCGAGTCGGCCCGCGAGCGCGCCGCTCGCGCGGCCGCGAGCAGCGGCACCTGGGGCGAATCGCGTCCGGCATCCGCCGAGTCGGAAGCGGCGGGCGCCTTGGCTTCGTCGCCGAGCCTGGGGCCGTCGCTCGACACCTCTCCGTTCCGCTACCTGCGGACGCTGCCCGACGGACCGGCGGGGCTCCTGGCCGTGCCGCTCGACGCCGCCGTGCTCGCGCACAGCGAGGGACGGCTGAGCGGCAGCTTCGCGGACCTGCGGGTCGTCGATCCGCTCGGGCGGCAGCTGCCGTACCTGCTCGACCGGCGGCCAGAGCCGCTCGTGGTCGCCGTCCCGGCTCCCGCTCCCGAAGCGGCCCCCGCGGGACGTTTTCCCGCCGGGACCAGCGTCTATCGGCTGACGCTCCCGTACGCCGAGCTGCCGCCCGCGCGGCTCGTGCTCCGCACGAACGCCCGCGTCTTCCAGCGCGAGGTGCAGCTCCTGATCGAGCCGCTCCCGGACGAGCCGCGCAAGCGAAAAGGAGACGCGCCGCGGCTCGTGGCGTCGTCCTCCTGGCGTCACGCCGATCCGGACAGCGCCGCTCCGGCGCTGATCGTCGCGCTGCCGACGCTCCCGCGCGCCGAGCTCCTGCTGGCCATCGCCGAAGGCGACAACAGCGCGCTGCCGCTCGCCGCTCCCGAGCTACTGCTGCCGTCGTGGCACGTGCGCCTGTTCCGGCCCGGACCAGAGGAGCTGCGCGTCGTCTACGGGAACCGCGCGCTCGCGCCGCCGCGCTACGACCTCTCGCTCCTCGCGCCGAGCGTCCTCGCGAGCCCCGCCCGCGAGACGGCGCTCGCCGGCGAGCAGGAACGGGCGCCGTCGCAGACCGAGGTCCTGCGGCCGCGCGCGTTCTGGGCCCTGATGCTGGGGGCGGTCCTCGTGCTGCTCGGCCTGATCGTCCACCTCGTGCGGGGCGCCCGCGTGACGGAGGGAGCCGAGGAGGAGCGCCGATGAGCTGCCCGGGAAAACCGTACGCCAGGGCCCTCACGCTCAGCCTTGCGTTGCTCGTCTCGGCTCTGGGCACCGGCGCTGCCGAAGTGCCGCCACCGCTCGCGGGTACCGCCTGGGTGCTCGCCGGGCTGCCGGGCCGCGAGCTTCCTGCCGGGACGCCGGCGACCCTGCAATTCGAGCGCGAGCGAGTGACGATCCAGGACGGTTGCAACCGTTTCAAGGCGCCGTACAAGGCAGACGGCGGGACGATCGAGGTGCTCCTCGAGGAACCCTGGTCGAGGATGCATTGTGCTCCCGAGCGTACCGAGATCGCACACGTCTTCCTGACCGCGCTCGAAGGAGCCCGAAGCTACAAGATCGAGGGCGACCGGCTGCAGCTGCTCGCGACGAATGGCGACGTGCTTGCCACGCTCGCGCCGCAGCCGCCGAAACGGAGCCTGGCGATCCCCACCCACGAAGAAAAGAAGGCTCCGTGATGTCCTGATCGTGCCCGCTCGACCGTCATCAAGACAGAGAACGGAGGGTTCTCCAAGAAACGGTAGCGGAGGATGTGATGCGCGACTATCTCGTGACGTACGAAGGCGGAAACATGACCTGGACGAAGCGCTCCCCGGAGGAGATCCAGGCCGCGATGGTGGAGTGGGGGGCGTGGTTCAAGGAGCTGGAGTCCAAGGGCGTGCTGCGCAACCCGGGCTCGGCGCTGGCTCCGGGCGGCGCGGTGATCACGCGCAACGGCAAGGGCTTCGTGACCGACACCACGATGGCCGAGGTGAAGGAGCTGATCGGCGGCTTCACGGTGATTCGCGCGGACTCGGTCGAGAAGGCGGCGCAGATCGCGCAGGGCTCGCCGTTCCTGCGCAACAACCCGAACGGGCGCATCCGCGTTCAGCCCGTCTTCGAGCCTCCCGCGTAGGACTCGAGCGCCCGCTCCACCTGCAGCGCGATCAGCTGGCGCTCGTGTCGGGTCCGGGCCGACGCGAGCGCCTCCTCGAGGTACCGGCGGGATGCCTCTCCCGCGCCCGCGCGGCCGTGCAGGTTCGCCAGCACCGCCGATACGGCCGGTCCGCCGGCCAGGCGCCCGGAGCGCCGGATCTCCTCGACCAGCGCAATCGCAGCCTCGGGCCCGTCGCGATAGGAGATCGCCACGGCGCGGTTCAGCTCCGCGACGGGTGACGGCGCCAGCTCGAGCAGCCGGTCGTAGAGATTGCAGATCGACGCCCAGTCCGTCTCGGCGAAGTCGCGAGCCGCGCAGTGGCGGGCCGCAATGGCGGCCTCGAGGTGATAGCGGCTCGCCACCACCGCCTCCATCTGGCTGGCGCGGACGAGGCAGCGATAGCCGCGGCCGATCAGCGCACGGTCCCACAGCCCGCGGTCCTGTCGGTCCAGGGGGACGACCTCCCCGTTTGCGTCGAGGCGCGAGGGCATGCGCGCCGCGTTGAAGCACATGAGCGCGAGCAGGCCGAGCGTTTCTGAGCTGCAGAGCGACGGCTCGTCCGCGACGAGCTGGACGAGCTGCATCGCGGCGTGGCACAGCTCGCGGTGGATCGGCTCCTCGTCCGTGGAGAGGTGGCCCTCGTTGAAGAGCAGGTAGAGCGCGGCGTGAGCGGTGTCGAGCGCGGCGCTTCGCTCCGCGGGGCGGGGAAGCGCGAACTCGACGCCCTTCAGCCGCTGGCGGATGCGGACCATGCGCTTCTGCACCGTCGCCTCGGTCGTGAGGAGGGCGCGGGCCGTCGCGGGCACGCCGAGCCCGCACAACGTCCTGAGGATCAGCGTGAGCTGGCTCTCGGGGCTGAGCTCCGGATGGCAGCACATGAAGATCATCCGCAGCTGGTCGTCCCGGATCACGTCCTCGCCGAACGCTTCCCGGACCGTGGTCGTCAGCGTCCACTCGCCGTCGAGGTAGCGCGTGAGGTCGGCGGCGAACGTGCGCCGGGTGCGCTCGCGACGTATGGCGTCGATCGCGCGGTGGCGGGCGGTGGTGAGCAGCCAGGCCGCGGGGTTGTCCGGGATCCCGGCCTCGCCCCAGCTCGTGAGCGCCGCGACGAACGAGGCCTGGACGACGTCTTCGGCGAGCTCGAGGTTGTGCGGGCCGAAGAGACGCGTGAGCACCGAGATCAGCCGGCCCGACTCGCGGCGGAACACCGCCTCGATCTCGGCGTCGATGGGCTTGCGGGACGTGTGAACCCCCTGCATCACATGCTAGCGCGCCCGCCGCGCTAGTATCGTGGGCTGGAGCGGCCATTGTTCACCGGCATCGTCGAAGGCACGGGCACCGTCCAGGCGGCGGCGCGCCGCGGCGACGTGATGGCCGTGCGCATCGACGTGGGCGGGCTCTTCGAGGGGCTGCCGCTCGGCGGGTCGATCGCGGTGAACGGCTGCTGCCTGACCGCCGTGCGCTCGGACGCGCGTGGCTTCGACGTCGAGCTGACCGAGGAGACGCTGCGCCGCACGCGGTTCGAGGAGCGGCTCGTGCCGGGCGCGCTCGTGAACCTCGAGCGGCCGATGCGGGCCGACGGGCGCTTCGACGGCCACGTCGTCCAGGGACACGTGGACGGCGTCGGTCGCGTGCGCGCGCTGCGACGGCTCGGAGAGTCGGCCGAGCTCGAGGTCGAGCCTCCATCCGGCTTCGAGCGCTACCTGGTCGAGAAAGGCTCGGTGGCCGTCGACGGTATCTCGTTGACGGTATGGGGGATCGGCGGCGGCGCATTCTCGGTGGCGCTCATTCCCTTTACACTGGACGTTACGAACCTGCGGAACGCCGAGCCCGGACGCCTCGTCAACCTGGAGGCGGACGTGATCGCCAAGTACGTCGAGCGCCTGCTCGCGAGCCGCGGGACGTCGTAGAAAGAGCCGAGGCCATGCCGTCGACCATCTCGCAAGCGATCGAGGACTTCCGCGCCGGGAAGATGGTCGTCGTCGTCGACGACGAGGACCGGGAGAACGAGGGCGATCTCACGATCGCCGCGGAGAAGGTGACTCCGGAGGCGATCAACTTCATGGCCCGCTACGGCCGCGGCCTGATCTGCCTGCCGATGACGGGCGAGCGGCTGGACGAGCTGCGCGTCCCGCTGATGGTGCGCGACGAGCAGAACAACGCGCGCTTCGGCACGGCGTTCTGCGTGCCGATCGAGGCGCGCACGGGCGTCACCACGGGCATCTCCGCGGGGGACCGAGCGCGCACGGTGCTCGCGGCGATCGACCCGAAGACGCGGCCCGAGGACCTGGCGCGGCCGGGCCACATGTTCCCGCTGCGCGCGCAGCCGGGCGGCGTGCTGGTGCGCGCCGGCCAGACCGAGGCAGCCGTCGACCTCGCGCGGCTCGCCGGCCTGTACCCGGCGGGCGTGATCTGCGAGGTGATGAACGAGGACGGCACGATGGCGCGGGTGCCGCAGCTCGAGCGCTTCTGCGGCGAGCACGGCATCCGGATGATCACGATCCGCGACCTGATCCACCACCGGATGCAGAACGAGCGGCTGGTGCGCAAGATCGCCGAGGCCAACCTGCCGACGTCGTACGGCCCCTTCCGCGTCAACGCCTTCGAGACGCTGATCGACCGCCAGCACCACGTGGCGATGGTGATGGGCGACGTGCGCACGGACGAGCCGGTGCTGGTGCGGGTGCACTCGCAGTGCCTGACCGGCGACATCTTCTCGTCGAGCCGCTGCGACTGCGGCGGCCAGCTGCACACGGCGCTCGAGATGATCGCGGCGGAAGGCCGCGGCGTGCTGCTCTACCTCCGGCAGGAGGGCCGAGGGATCGGCCTGGTCCACAAGATCATGGCCTACGAGCTGCAGGACCAGGGCAAGGACACGGTCGAGGCGAACGAAGCGCTCGGCTTCAAGGCCGACCAGCGCGACTACGGTACCGGGGCGCAGATCCTGGTCGAGCTCGGCGTCCAGAAGCTGAAGCTCCTGACCAACAACCCGCGCAAGTTCGTGGCCCTCGAGGGCTACGGCCTCACGATCGCCGAACGCGTCCCGATCGAGATCGCCCCCTCCGACGCCAGCCGCCGCTATCTGAGGACCAAAAAGGAAAAACTGGGACACCTGCTGCGCCGCGTATAGCGGCTTTCGCGTTCCCTTATCCAAGGCTCTTGAGGAGCCACCCGCAGGCGGCTGGTTGTTGCCCGATCCCTTCGCTGCGGTGCGCTGGAGTGGCTCGCCTACGGGGCGGTCGTTGCCCCTTTCGCGAACGTCTCCCCGAAGAAATTCCCCGGCTTCCAGCGCGGCGCCTCGCGGTCCTGTGCGATGCGAAGGCCGAGCGCGACGTTCGCGCGCGTGTAGAGCGCGACCGCCTTTTCGTCCATCGGGAGCGACAGGTCGTCGGAGGGGCGGTGGTAGTGCTTCTCGAGGAACTCGCGGAAGAGGCGCGGGCCGTCCTGGGCGGGGTCGGACGAGCGCATGCCGGGAGAGAAGTAGACCGCCGGGATCCCGTGCCGCACGAACGAGAACTGGTCGCTGCGCACGAAGATCGTCTGCTCGGGCATCGGGTCGGGCGCGAGCGCGAGGCCGAGGTCCGAGGCCGCCGCGCGGGCCGGGGCGTCGAGCGTGGAGTTCTCGGCGCCGAACGCCACCACCTCCGCCATCGGGAAGAGCACGAGCGGCATGTCCACGTTGACGTTGGCCACGAGCGCCTGGCGAGGCACGGTGGGATTCGCGGCGAAGTACTCCGAGCCGAGCAGCCCGCGCTCCTCGGCCGTGACGAAGAGGAACAGCACCGAGCGACGCGGCCGCGTCGCGAGACCGGCGAGCACGCGCGAGACCTCGAGCACCACGGCGCTGCCGAGCGCGTTGTCGTAGGCGCCGTTGTGGATGCGGTCGCCGCTCGACTCGGGCCCGAGCCCCACGTGGTCGAGGTGCGCCGAGTACACGAGGTAGGTCGAGCGCAGCGCCGGGTCGCTGCCCTCGAGCAGGCCCACGACGTTCGGGCTGCTGACGCGGCTGTGCTCGCTGCGCGAGGCGAGGCTCGCGCGCACGCCCAGCTCGAAGCCCCGGAACTTCGGCTGCTCGGCTGCGGCCACGGCTGCCTCGAAGGCCACGGGAGCGGCCTGGAAGAGCAGGCGCGACGCCTCGAGGCTCAGCAGCGCGTTTGCGCGCAGCCCCGGGAGCGCGCCCTCGGGCGTGCCGTCGCGGTGCACCCAGCGCGTGGTCGGCCCCTCCGCGAATCCCACCGCCCGCTCCCACGGCGTGCGCGCCTCCTCGGCGGGCGTGCGCAGCGTGACGAGACCCGCGGCCCCGTGCGCCGCCGCGAGCTCGGCCTTGCGCGTACGGGACGCGTGGTAGGCGCGCTCCTCGCTCGGCAGCCGCTCCGGCGCGTTCGCCAGCACGGCGACGATCTTTCCCTTCACGTCGAGCCCGGCGTAGTCGTCCTGCCCCTGCCGGGGCGCCGTCACGCCGAAGCCGGCGAAGACGACCGGCGCTTCGACGCTCGCTTCGGCCCGCGAGGCGTCCGCCGCCATCAGGAAGTCGCGGCGCAGCTCGAGCGCCTTGCGTCCCGACGGGCTCTCGATCGCGACCGAGCCGGACGCGAGCCGGCTCTCGAGGAGCGGCACCTGCTGCAGGAAGCTCCCGCCGTCGCCGGCCGGCTTCAGCCCCTCGAGTGCGAGCTGCGCCGCCACGTAGTGCGCGGCGATGTCGTATCCGCGGGTGGCCGTGGCGCGGCCTTCGAGCAGGTCGTCCGCCAGGAACTCGACGTGCGCGCGGACCGCGCGGCCGCTCACGCGCGCGAGGGCCTCGCTCAGGAGCGGGTCGCGGGTGGCGGGCGCTGCCGCGGTCAAGCCGAGGCAGGCTGCGGCGAGAACGGCCAGTCTTGTCTTCATCCTGAAATGTTCCTCGTGCCGGCACTCGATGAGTCGAGCGACATTCTAGGGAAAATCCTCTCGCGATCGTCACACGGGCGTGTCACGCTAGTCCTCGTAGCGATTCCGGCCAGCGATTTGGACGCGTTCCGCGAGCGCCGAAGGCGGGCGGCAGCGCTACGGATTTCGACCCGGGGGCAGGGAGGCCTGAATGGCCACGAACGAGATCGGTCAGAAGCTGGTGGAGCTGTGCCAGCAAGGCAAGAACCTCGAGGCGATCGACACGCTCTACAGCAAGGACGCGGAGAGCGTCGAGGCGATGAGCACGCCCGAGATGCCCGCGCGCATGCAGGGCGTGGACGAGATCAAGAAGAAGAACCAGTGGTGGTTCGCCAACAACGAAGTCCACGAGGGCAGCGCGAAGGGGCCCTTCCCGAACGGCGACCGCTTCGCCGTCATCTACAACTTCGACGTCACCCCGAAGAACGGCCCGATGGCGGGCAAGCGGATGCGCATGGAAGAGGTGGGGATGTACACCGTCCGGGGCGACAAGATCGTCCGCGAGGAGTTCTTCTACACGATGGGCTAGGAGCAACACAGGGGGGTTTAAGGGGGGACGAAGTCCCCCCTTTTTCAAGGAAAGCCGGCCGTTTTTCCCCCCCGTGGGGAAGTTCTTGAGCAGCCAGAGAGCAGGCCCTCGAAGAGCCGGAAGCTTTCGATTCACCTCCAGGTTTGACGCCGCTCGGCCCGGCCTATAAGATCAAGTTTTGCTTTGGCTTGGGCATGGCCCGGCCGGGGGTGGTCCTGCCGTGTTCGAGGCGCTCAGCGAAAGGCTCCAGGGGGTCTTCAAGACCCTCCGCGGCCAGGGTGTCCTCGGCGAGGCCCAGGTCGACGCGGCGCTGCGCGAGATCCGCCTCGCGCTGCTCGAGGCCGACGTTCACTTCCGCGTCACGAAGGAGCTCGTGGAGCGCGTGCGCGCGCGCGCCATGGGCCAGGAGATCCTGAAGAGCCTGACGCCCGATCAGGCCGTGCTGCGCATCGTGCGGGACGAGATGGTCGAGGTGCTGGGCGGCGCCGAGCCGCGCGCGCTCGCGTTCGCGTCGCAGCTGCCGAGTGTCATCCTGATGACGGGCCTGCAGGGCTCGGGCAAGACCACGACCACGGCCAAGCTCGGACGCTGGCTGAAGGGCCGCGGGCGCCACCCGCTGCTGGTCTCGACCGACGTGCAGCGCCCCGCCGCGCGCGAGCAGCTCAAGGCGATCGGGGCGCAGGCCGGCGTCGCGGTGTTCCATCCCGAGCTCGCCGCGCCGGGCGAGCTGCTGCGCCAGGCCCTCGCCGAGGCGCGCGCCGTCGGCCACGACACGCTGATCGTCGACAGCGCCGGCCGGCTGCACATCGACGACGCGCTCATGGCCGAGCTGGCCGAGCAGCGCAGGATCGCCGAGCCGGCCGAGGTGCTGTACGTCGCCGACGCCCTCACCGGCCAGGACGCGGTGAAGAGCGCGGCCGAGTTCCACGCGAAGGTCGGCATCACCGGAATCGTCCTCACGAAGCTCGACGGCGACTCGCGCGGCGGCGCCGCGCTCTCCGCCGCCTCGGTCACCGGCCAGCCGGTGAAGTTCGCGGGCACGGGCGAAAAGGTCGACGCCTTCGAGCCGTTCGATCCGGCGCGCATGGTCGGCCGCCTGCTCGGGATGGGCGACGTGCTGGGGCTGATCGAGCGCGCCGAGGAGACGGTCGACCGCGAGCAGGCCGAGGCTTTCGCGCGCAAGCTGCGGCGCGCGGAGTTCACGCTCGAGGACTACCGCGACCAGATCAAGCAGCTGCGCAAGATGGGCCCGCTCGACCAGGTGCTGTCGATGATCCCGGGCGTGAGCGGCGCGATGAAGAGCGTCGACGTCGAGCGCGGCGAGCAGGAGCTGCGCCGGACCGTCGCGATCATCGACTCGATGACGCCGCGCGAGCGCGCGGACCCGTCGGTCATGAACGGCAGCCGCAGGAAGCGGATCGCCCGCGGCAGCGGCACGGGCGTCGAGGACGTGAACCGGCTGCTCAAGCAGTTCGCACAGGCGCGCAAGCTCATGAAGGGGGGCGCTTCGGCGATGAAGCGGCTCGCCGCGCGCATGCCCCAGTTCCGTTAACGAGAAAGAAGAGGCAGGATGCTGTCCATCAGACTGAGACGTACCGGCTCCACCAAGCGGCCCTACTATCGCGTCGTGGTCGCCGACTCGCGCGACTGGCGCGACGGGCGCTTCATCGAGGTGCTCGGCCACTACGACCCGCGCAAGAACCCGGCCGTCGTCAAGATCGACTCCGACCGGGCGAAGCACTGGCTCGGCAAGGGCGCCAAGGCCAGCGACACCGTGCGCAGCCTGCTCAAGCGGAGCGCCGCGGCCGCCTAGCCGCGGCGCGGTGAAGCGAGAGCCAAAGGTGGAGCCCCGACCGTGAGGCAGCTCGTCCTGCACGTCGCGCGCGGACTCGTGCGCGAGCCCGGGAAGGTGCGCGTGCACGAGGTCGTCGAGGACGGCACGACCGTGCTCGAGCTCGAGGTCGCGCCGAGCGACGTCGGGCGGGTGGTCGGCCGCGAGGGGCGCACGGCCCACGCGCTGCGCGTGCTGGTCGAGGCCCTGGCGCGCAGGCGCGGCGAGCGCGCCACGCTGGAGATCCTCGACTGATGCCGGCCTTCGCGGACCTGGTGCTCGTCGGCCGGGTCGTCAAGCCGCAGGGGCGCAAGGGCGAGGTCAAGGTGGAGCCCTACACGGACCGCGAGAACCGCTTCCCGCGGCTGGCGCGCGCCTTCGTGCCGGCGCCGGGCGGCGGCTCGCGCGAGGTCGAGATCGAGGGCTGCTGGCCGCACAAGGACCACTTCGTGCTCAAGCTGCGCGGCGTCGACTCGATCACGCAGGCCGAGGCCCTGCGGGACGCCGAGCTCGGGATCCCCGAGAGCGAGCTCGAGACGCTGCCGCCGGGCTCCTACTACTACCACCAGCTCTCGGGCCTCGAGGTCGTGGACGAGCGCGGCGCCCTGCTGGGAACGGTCGCGAGCGTGATGGAGACGGGCGCCGAGACCCGCGTGCTCGTGGTGCAGGGACCCCGGGGCGAGACGCTGCTGCCGTTCGCCGAGGAGTTCGTCCGCTCGGTCGATCTGGTGCACGGAGTGCTGGCCGTGGTGCGCCCGGAGTACGTCGATGCGGATTGACGTCGTCACGATCTTCCCGCGCATGCTCGAGGCTCCGCTCGCGGAAGGGATCGTCGCGCGCGCGAGGGACGCCGGGCTCGTCGAGCTGCACGTGCACGACCTGCGGGATCACACGGAGGACCGGCACCGCACGGTGGACGACGCGCCCTTCGGCGGCGGCCCCGGCATGGTGATGAAGGCCGAGCCGTTCGCACGGGCGCTCGAGACGATCCGGACCGAGGCGGGGCCGGCGCGCGAGGCGGTCGTGCTGCTCTCGCCGCGCGGCCGGCGCTTCGAGCAGGAGACGGCGCGGCGCTTCGCCGCGCTCGAGCGGCTGGTGCTGCTTTGCGGCCGCTACGAGGGCATCGACGAGCGCGTGGCCGAGACGCTCGCCACCGAGGAGCTCAGCCTGGGCGACTTCGTGCTGACGGGCGGCGAGACCGCGGCGCTCGCGGTGGTCGAGGCGACGGTGCGGCTCCTCCCCGGCGCGCTCGGCGACTCGGGCTCGGCGGCCGACGACTCGTTCACGGACGGGCTGCTCGACTGGCCGCACTACACGCGGCCGGCCGAGTGGCGCGGCGTCGCGGTCCCCGAGCTGCTGCTCTCGGGCGACCACAAGAGCATCAAGCGCTGGCGCCGGCGCGAGGCGCTGCGCGCGACGCGCGAGCGGCGCCCCGAGCTGCTGGCGCGCGCGCGTCTCGGCGCCGAGGATCAGGCGCTCGTCAAGGACATCGAGGACGCGGACCGGGCAGGCGGGCCCGGGTCGCTGGACAAAACACCCGCCGTCATTCACAAATAGGGACGGAAAAACGACCATGAAGGCGATCGAGACAGTCGAGGCGGCCGACCTCAAG
>Ga0111539_10004891_pt1 | contig 17444 bp, 17 predicted proteins | sample RhiMethybrSRZTD1_FD_79667 | JGI IMG/M metagenome (GOLD analysis project Ga0111539, IMG submission 79667) | Populus rhizosphere microbial communities from Tennessee, USA - Rhizosphere MetaG P. TD hybrid SRZTD1 (version 2) (version 2) | ecosystem: Host-associated > Plants > Roots > Rhizosphere >... | reverse complement strand
TTTGGTAGATTTGCATTAAGAGATATGGGTACTACTATTGCTGCTGGAGTTATCAAATCAATTACAGAAAAGTATGAAAAGAAGTAAAGGGAAATATTACAATGCTTTAGGAAGCTAGAATAAAACTAACAACCACCAATCTTTCTACATTGGAAGGTGTTTGTTCCGAAATAAAAGGAATAGGTGAAAAAAGTGGTATAAATTTAAAAGGTCCTTATCCACTTCCTACAAAAAAAATGAAAGTAGTAACACGGAAATCTCCCTGTGGCCAAGGGACAAATACTTGGGATAAATATGAGTTAAGAATTCATAGACGAGTAATTGATTTAGGTGCGGATGATAAAGCAATTAGACAGCTGATGAGATTGAGAATACCTGATGATGTCTATATTGAAGTATCTCTCACTTAAATTTTTATAATTATGCATAACAAATAATCTTTATACCAATTTACCACATTAAAAATAACTTCTATTAATATTAAAAAATATAAAATGAATTTATTCTGGTCTCTAGTGTTATTACAATCACTTTTATTACTGCTCTTTAATTTTAATCAATGTTTTACAGACTCGTCTACATCGGAAAACGATTTTAAATCATATAAAAATAAAAATAATTCTATAGAATTAATGTATCCAGCAAATTGGACATATGTTGAATTTAAAGATAAAATTTCTGATAATGATCTCTTTATAATAATTAGTTTCATTTCTCCATTAGAGTCTTCTTTAGATACATTTCAAGAATATTTTACTATTAAATCGAAAATTCTGGATCCAGGAGATCCTTTTTCTAACCACTTTAATTCATATTTAGAAAAACTAAAGGATACTATAACAAATATACATATATCCACTATTGAAGATAACTTCCCTAGAAATAAATATATCCACTATTCATTTTCGCCTCCACAATCAGGATTAATTATAAACAAAGATGAATATATTTTTCTAAAAAATTCTACGAATGTATTTCATATTGAATTCACTTCAAATGGTGATGCTTATAAAACATTCAAGCCATTGATTAATAAAATAATGGAACACTTTCGTATTACATGACATAATATGGATGTTATAAAAAAAAGTAATTGAAAAGAAAATAGTTATGTATTGATTTTGTCAAAACGTTGAGAAACGTCTTCCCAGTTTATAACATTCCACCAAGCAGAAATGTAGTCAGGTCGTTTGTTCTGATATTTGAGATAGTATGCATGTTCCCATACGTCACACCCCAAGAGTGGTATTAAACCTTCTGTTCTTGGACTGGTCTGATTTGGCATTGCTTTGTATTCAACTTTATGGCTAGAGGGATTATAGACAAGCCAACCCCAACCACTCCCTTGAATCAATATTGTAGCAGAAGTGAATTTCTCTTTAAAGTCTGAAAAACTTCCAAATGTCGAATTTATTGCATTAGAAATAGGCCCACTTGGCTCACCTCCTCCATTTGCTTTCATGTTATGCCAAAATATTCGATGGTTATCAAATCCTCCTCCATTAAAGTTTATTGCACTTTTTTGATCAGCAGGAACTTGATCAAGATTAGAGAGTATTTCGACAATATCTTTTTCTTGAATTTCATGAGAACATTTCTCAAGAGCTGCATTAAGTTTATCTGTATAAGTTTGATGGTGTTTTGTATGATGTATTTCCATAGTTCTTGCGTCAATATATGGTTCTAGTGCATCATAATTGTAAGGTACTGGAGGTAATTCATATTTTACCATAAAGGATATTTTTTTTTGTAATTATTAACCTTTGTGCTATCTAATATAGTAGATTGACTGATTTTATATTCATTTTCTTCTGTGTAAGAGAGAAACATATTTATTGAAAATTAAAATTCTATTTTAACTGCTTACTCATGGTTATTAATAAGGAACTGCTTGAAAAACGGAAAAAAATATCTCAACATCGACCTAAATTTGTACGACAGGAAAGCTGGAGATACGACAGGCTTGCAGAAAACTGGAGGAAGCCCAAAGGAAAAGATAATAAAATGAGACTACAAGTTTCTGGCGTCCCTCAATTAGTGAAAGTTGGATATAGAGGACCAAAGATCGCTAGGGGACTTCATCCATCAGGATATGTTGATAATTTAGTCTATAATATTAATGATCTATTATCATTAGATTCAAAAAAAGATGCCGTAAGGATAGGTCATATCGTTGGAAAATTAAAGAAAAAACAAATCGTGACTAAGGCAGCTGAATTGGGATTAAAAGTTTTGAATCCAGGAAAAGATTCTACCTTACAAAATAAATCACAAATAAAGGAGAATGAATAAAAGATATGGTTGTAAACCTTAAAAAGAAACGTGAGTTAGTCGCTAGAATGCTTAATGTTGGTTCTAATCGTGTTAAATTTGAGCCTGATAAGCTTGATGATATTGCTGATTCTATAACGCGAGAAGATATCAGATCTTTAATTAAAAATAGAGTAATATGGACATCAAAGCCTAAAGGAACATCTCGAGGTAAAGCTAAAGCAAAATTAAATACAAAAAAGAAGCATGGAACAGGTGCTGGATCCAAGAAAGGTCGTAAAACCGCAAGAACAGGAAAAAAAGAATTATATGTAAAAAAAATTAGAGCAATGAGATATCAGTTGAAAGTATTAAAAGATAGAAATGATGTTAACCGCGAAGTATATTGGACTTTGTATAAAAAAATAAATGGTGGTCAGATTCGCTCTTTGACTCACTTAAGAACTACTGTTAAAGATTTGAAATCCCAATGAGTTCACAAGATAATATTTTTTATCAATTAAAATCATTTATGATTGAACTGGCCCTATAGATTAGTTTTTCTCTTAAACTAATAACCTGAGACCTTTTTTCTCCATCCAAGTTAGTTTGAAGCAATACATTCAATCCTTCTACAATATATTTTATATTGGGTAAAGTAAGAATATTTCGATCATCACGATCATCTTGATGATTTTCTTCCCAAGTACTCATATACTTTAGGATGCGAGGTGCTAATGTTAAATGTTTTGGATTTCCATATAATAAATTAGTTGTTGTAATTACTAAAATATTTGGTTTATTGATTATGTGATTATATGTTATTTACCTTGATTACTTCAGAAAAGGATCCAGCTAGTAAAACAATGCTAAAATATCTACAAGAAGACAAACAATTCCATGAAATAAAAAAATTCTATCTAACTTCCTCTGCGTATGATAACATTTCGATCTTTATCTCTCCCGACCAATTACTATTTTCTGATAGTATAGATTTAACATGCCAAGAAACAGATGTATTCATTTTTCTCTCTAGACATCAATCAAAAAGTAAGATTCCATCTTTGACCTGTCATTTTCCAGGAAATTATTTTACAAATTCTTATGGAGGAAATAACTGTGAGTTAGGAATTACATATCCATCATTGCAAAAGAATTACCTTTTAAAAATATTCCAATTAAGAGAGAAGGTTCCCTTATGTGATATAACTATAGAAACTACACATCATGGTCCCACTAGTATAAAAAAACCAGTTATGTTTGTTGAAATAGGTTCCTCTGAAGACCAATGGAGTAATAGTGAGACTGCATCATTCGTATGTGATTCTTTATTAGACACATTAACAAAAAAAATTCGTGCTGCGAAAGATATTGCAATAGGGCTAGGAGGAAATCATTATGGATCTAAATTCAATAAACTAATAATAAATACTGACTATGGAATAGGTCACATAGCTAATAAGTATAATTTAACTTATATTAATAAGGGTATGCTAAACCAAATGATTTCTAAATGTTACGAAAAAGTTACGCATATAATAATTGACCAAAAGGGTTTAGGCAATGAAAAATTAAGAATAATGAATCTATTAAAAGATATTGAATTAGAAGTGATTAAAATATAACTACTTAGAATGAGAATTGTACGATTAAAAAATTTTATGTATTGTTATTGATGAATTCACTTTATTTAAGTCCTATTATTTTCTTATTATAAGAGTATAGCATATAAGATTAAATAAAAAAAACCAGAGAAGAGATATAGATTCTTAAGAAAATACATATATACATAATATACAATACCTTATCATCAACTTTATGAGAATATAAGAGTGATTAATTAAAAAATTCTATTGGACAATCAAATTCTTTAATACTTACATATTATTTTGTTTCAATATTTCAAATTATTAATATCATTTTATTCGTTCTATAACAACCTAAAATCTTGGAAAAATTTTCTCTAATTAAATTTATCAGTTATTATTATAAAGATGATAGTAGGAACACCTTAGAAGTTTTATTAATATTTTTGTCACTCACATCTAATAATGGTTTTTTTAGATTTGTTTTTATATTCTAATCTTATATGTTAATTATTGAGAAAATTCTCAGAAAAGCCCCCAACGATTATTATATCTGGGTCTTGTTCGAATTTTGATAAAGAAAGAAAAAAAATAATTGAATTAATAGAATATTTGCAATTTTCAGTTAGCTCCCAAATTAATTGTGAAGTGTCATCTAATGGTGCAGCTTTAGGGTGGGATTTCTTCAATATCTATTTTGACCTTTCTCTTATAGAAAAATTGAGAGAACATTTTCCAGAAATCTCCAAAGAAGAAGGTATAACTCTTGAACAACAATTCGTATTATGGCTAATAAAGCAATTTAAAAGACGAAATCTGGACTATCATCTTAAACTAAGTGATATTCCCTATGAAAATACAAAAGGGTTCAGATTAGATCCAAACAATTATCGTGATGATAGTCTCTTAGAAGATTTAAGGTAAATTATTCTTTCAAATGCCATTTTATCCATCTATTATGTTATTATTTTATTATTCAATTAAAGATGAAATGATTATAATTAGTATTTGAAATATAATATACTTTTTACAAGAATTTATGTAATCTTTATCTAAGTTTAATTGATAACTATTAATACAAGGCTATAAATTTTTTATACTTGTGACTCTATTGCAAAAACCCAAGTTAGGCTGTTGGGATTTATCCGAATTGGTAGATGCGGACAAAAATAATATAAAAAATTATTTAAAAATATTACATTATGATGTCAAAAAATTCAAAGAAAACCGTGAATTACTTAATGATGATATTTCTTCTCAAAAATTTTCTAAAATGCTATCACAATTGGAAAAGATTTCAGAGAAATTAAATAGGGTATTAGGTTTTGCACATTTGCAATATTCCTCTAATACTTCTTCAAATGAATATTCTGCCTTCGTTACAGAAATGGAGTTATTAAGTACTGAAATTTCTAATAATTTAATATTTTTTGATATATGGTTCAAACAGACTCTAAAAGAAAAAGATGCAAATAGAATTATTCAAACCATCGATCCTATTTATAAAAATTTTCTTACCCATAAAAGAGTTTTAGGAAAATATACCTTATCTGAAAAAGAAGAAAAACTTGTTAATATACTCGAAATAACTGGACCAAATGCATTAGTAAAAATATATGATCGAATGACAAATAATTTTGAATTTATTCTTGAACTAAAAACAAATAACAAAATAAAAAGAAAAAAAATTATAAATAAAGAGAAATTAATGTCACTAGTTAGAAGTAACAAATCAGAGGAAAGAAAAGCCGCTTATAAATCCTTGTTTAATGTCTATAAAAATAATAGTGGAGTTTTAGGTGAAATATATTTAAATTTAATAGTACAATGGCATGATGAAAATATTAAAATCCGTGGTTTTGATTCCCCCATTTCCGTAAGAAATGTCTACAATGATATTAGTGATAATATTGTATCCACATTACTGGATACATGCAGGAAAAATTCTTTAATTTTTCATAAATATTTCAATTTAAAAGCAAAAATGTTAAAATTAAAAAAACTGGAACGTTATCACTTGTATGCGCCTCTTGTTAAAAAAGAGATAATACAAAAAAAATATACTTATGAGCAAGCAGTAAAAATTGTTTTAAATGTTTTTGAGTCATTTGAACCCAAATTTCGCGATTATGCTGAAATAGTTTTTAATAAAAATCATATTGATGCAGAAATAAGAAAGGGTAAGATGAGTGGAGCATTTTGTTCTACTATTTCTCCTAAAATAACTCCATATGTTCTATTGAATTATGATGGTATGTATCGTGATATTTCTACAATGGCTCATGAATTTGGCCATGCTATACATAGTATTTGTTCATCAACCTTGCCCATCGCTGTTTCTCATGCACCTCTTCCTTTAGCTGAAACAGCTTCTGTCTTTGCAGAAATGTTGTTGAATGAAAAGTTAATAGAAGAAATGACAGAACAAGAAAGATCTATTCTATTAGCAGAACAAATAGATGATATGTATGCAACTATTATCAGACAATCATATTTCACATTATTTGAAATTGATGCACATAAGAAAGTCATAGAAAACAATGCTAATATTGATAATATCTCATCTTTATATCAAAAAAATCTACAGGATCAGTTTGGAAATGCAGTAATAGTTTCAGATGATTTTATGTGGGAATGGACATATATACCACATTTTTATCATACTCCTTTTTATTGTTATGCATATGCTTTCGGCAATCTTCTCGTTTTATCATTGTTTCAAATGTACAAAAAAGAAGGAAAGTCTTTCATCCCAAAATATTTAAATTTACTTTCTGCAGGCGGATCAAAAAACGCAGAAACTTTATTAACTGAAATTGGTTTCGATATCTCTAATAAAAGGTTTTGGCAGCAAGGGTTTGATCTCTTGTCAGAAAAGATAGGTGACTTAGAAAAAAACTTGTAGTTAATATATTAATATTAATTAGGCTATTAATAATAAATACTATAATTTTGCTGGTAATATTATTAAATGATTCATTTTGTTAATAAAGTTATTTTGTTTTTATTTTTGATATTACATAAGTTTATCTCTTCTTAAGAAGAACATTACATTAATTAAAAACCTATAAAATAATCGAAAAATTGTGATGGTGTTTAAAAAGTTTTTCTGCATTTATTCTGTAGTCACTTTTGAAGAAATGGGATGTTTATTTGTGATCAGATGTAAAGATAAATACAAGTGTATAATTACTTAAAGAAGAATAATTTATAATTCTTAAAGGTAAATTTCTTCCAAAATTATATAAATTCAATATACTATAGATGATACAAGCCAAGCAAATAAATAAACCTAAAATCCTTTTATTTTGGTATAATTTCACCTGACACAGAACTAAATTTTCTTATTTTGTTATGTCCAGTTTTTTCTTGATGATCTTCCGCATCTGAATTGAAAAAAAAACTACTTTGACAATCTTCACAAAACCAAATTTTATTTAAATCCTCTGGATGCACATTTATTAAATAAATCTCTGCAATATAAGAAATTAGATAATATCTAATGTAAAATTAATAGAAACTAAGTGCTATTTCAAACTTATATTTTTTTTATAACGAATAATCTTTAGGTAGAATCATATATTTCATTATTATAATTTAAATCATTTAAGATATGCAGATCTATAAATTTATACTATAATTCGTGTCCCAAGACAAAATGTTCAAAATTGTAGTTTTTCTATATGAGTGTCAAGCTCAAGCTATCCTTTTAAATTCGTGGTATTATTATTCTGTTCCTGGATTAAAATTTTTCAGTTGCTATTACTGCACTACAAATTACTTCTCATAATACTGAAAGGGGGAATATTAAGCTCACTTATACATTCCACGCAGGTTGAACGGAGTGAGTTGATATTCCATGCAAATAAATAATTAAACTAATCCTATGATTTTTTCATAAGCTAGTGCATTTTCTAATTCCTGTTCATTCATCAATTTTTTTTCTAAAATTAGTTCCCGTATTCCTATACCTGTTTTTAATGATTCTTTATATATATCGGCTGCTGTCAAGTATCCAATATATGGATTTAATAAAGTTATGAGAATAGGACTTTTTTCTACTTGTTGTTTTAGTCTTTCAGAATTCGCTTTAATTCCATTAATAAAATTCGTTGCAAAAATTGGCAAGAAATTTATTAACATGTCAGTGGCATCTAAGACATTCTTTACCATCCCTGGCATCATTACATTTAATTCAAACTGTCCGGCTTGTGCAGCCATGGTGACGGAAACATCCTTTCCTATGATATCAAAACAAATCATGTTTAAACATTCAGCCAAAGAAGGATTGACCTTTCCTGGCATGATAGAAGAACCAGCATGAACTGCTGGGATAAGTATTTCCGCTAGGCCTGCTAATGGGCCAGAAGCCATAAGTCTTAGATCATTAGCAATTTTTATTAGTTCAATCGCCAAGTTCCTTAATCCAGAAGAAAATGTAGCTATATCAAATTTGCTTTGGAGGAAAAAGTGAAGGTTTGGAGAGCTTTTTAACTTTAGACCAGAAATATTAGAAAGATGTTTAACAATTTTTTCCCTATAGCCTTGTGGCGTGTTGACACCAGTTCCAACTGCTGTTCCACCTATTCCAATTAACTCTAATTTCCTTTGACTATTAATAATTTCTTCTTTAACTCTCTCGAGTGTATAGGCATATACTTCAAACTCAGAGCCTAATGTTACAGGAATAGCGTCCATAAGATGAGTCCGTCCAATTTTTATGATATTTTTATAATCAATAGATTTGGCTTTCAAAGATGTTATCATTAAATCAAGAGATTTTATAAGTAAAGTAATGTTCATTAATATTGCAATATGCATTGCTGTTGGAAATGTATCATTACTTGATTGAGACATATTAACATGGTCATTCGGACTAATAATGCTATATTCACCTTTACTTTTTCCCAGAATTTCTAAGGATCTATTTGCGATTATTTCATTTGTATTCATATTAAAGGCAGTACCAGCGCCAGAATTAATAGCATCTACAACAAATTGGTCTAATAATTGTCCTGATAAAATTTCATCACAAGTTTGAATAATTGCTTTAGCAATTTTCTCATCTAATATTTGTAATTCAAAATTAGTTAATGCTGCTGATCTTTTAATCATAACATACGCTTTTACAAGGTTTAGATGAGATTTATTACCAGTTACGTGGTACTGTTCTAATGCACGAGCTGTAAATGGACCGTAATATGCATTATCAGGAACCTGAAATTCTCCTAATGAATCTTTCTCTATTCTAAATGACATTATAATGACTATAAAATTCTCGTTAATATAATACTAGTTAACCAAAACAGAATACGTTAACAAAAATCGGTTTCGATAATCATTGAATAAAAGTTTATATAATATATTTATATAGCCTACAAACCGCATACCTGTATGCCACAGACTAAACCCATTGTAAGTATTGAGAATGTTGTCGCTTCGGCAACTATAAATCAAACAGTTAACTTAAATCAAATCACACAAATATTTCCAGACGTTGAATATCACCCAGATCAATTTCCTGGCCTTGTTTTTAGACTTAAATCTCCAAAAACTGCGACTTTAATTTTTAGCTCGGGAAAAATGGTATGTACAGGAGCCAAATCAGAAGATCAGGCTATAAAAGCAGTCAAAAGTGTAGTGCAAAAGTTAAAAAAAGGAAGTATCCAAATTGAAAATGAACCCATCATTGAAATACAAAACATTGTTGCATCCGCAAGTTTAGGAGGCAAAATTCACCTAGAATTAGCTGCTAGAGTCCTTCCTCGCAGTATGTATGAACCTGAACAATTTCCTGGCTTAATTCATAGAATGTTAGATCCCAAAACAGTTATCCTTCTGTTTGCAAGTGGGAAGTTAGTTTGTACTGGAGCTAAAAAAGAAGCAGAAGTATACCGAGCTGTACATAATCTTCATAATCTATTAGAAGAAAAGAGCCTTATGATATATGAAGGGTAGTTATTTTTGGAATTATGATTTGTTCTTTATTTATAACTCTTTTCTAGATAATACTTACAAACTCATTGATAGTTAACAAAATATAGTTATTTAATAGGTATTATAAATATTCAATATTCCATTGTACCTTTTGAAGGATACAAAAAAATTTTGGATAATTCCTCAATTATTTCTAATATTTTTCTAAAGCTGTTAAGCGTTAGTATATAATAATTATATCATAAATTAAAAAGTTTACAACTTCCAATACTTTAACAAATTAATTCCATCGCTAATCAGTTTTAATCTAATATAAATTACTGATTTAAACATTTCCTATCCTATTGTATTGGCTTTACGAAGTATTATAAAAAATCATTCATCTATATTATATTATGAAACAGATTTATTTTAATTCTTACAATCATATTCATGCCAGAAATATGGCTTGGTTACGGTTCCACAGATGTAGTGTTAGATATAAAACAAGAAAATTTACTTTACTGTTATCCTGAGTTAAATTTGTTATCTGATGAAAATATAAAAGATATTCTAACTGATATAAAGTTTTCAAAGAAAACTCTCATTTTTCCATTATCTTCTTCAAAGTGGATAACAAAAATAATATCTTTTTTAAGAGAAATTAATAAAACTGATAACACAAAGGAAATTGAAATTGGAACGTTTTCCGAATATTTTCTTCAAATCAAAAATCATTTTGATGATAATGTTAGAATTTTTCAAATCGATAAAAAATATTTTTATGAAAACATCAAAAATTTTGATAACGTTATTTTTATTTCAAATATAGGATATGAACCTCTTTTTGGATTCAGTGTAACTCCTTCTCTGCTGATAAGGAATTGTATTAATAGTTTGATGGATGAAGTTTTTCATTCTAATGAAATTATAAGTCCTAATCCTGGTCAAATAGGAGATCCACTTAAAATAGCATTAGAGCTTTATGATAAATTAGGTCTATATTCCATAGAGGTTTTACATAATCAATATGGAATTTCTCGTCTTTATTGTGGATTTAATTCAACATTTATTAAATCCTCAATTTTGGATTTTAAATCAAATACTAATTTTAATCTCGCTGAGCAAAAGTCATTAATAGTTAGCTCAGGTGTGGAACCGGAAAATCATATCACTCTTACTAACTCACTATACTCATTATGGAACTCTATAGTAATTTTGAAAAATCAAGGAATGGCTGTTTTACTAGCAGAAAATAGTCATGGTATAGGTGATGGCGCTTTACCTTTGTATTTAGAAGGTAAATTGAATCTTTCTCAAATCAAGAAAATTAATTATATAAAGGGATTAGAACATCTAGTTTATCTTGAGAATTTGAAAAATGAGTATTATCTTGGACTCGTTTCTTCAATACCTTTCTATTATACTAAAACAAAATTAGGGTTTAATACTTTTAATAATGTTAAAGAAGTTTTACAAAATATGCTTACACGTTATGGAAAATCAAATAAGATTACGATTTCCCCTGAACCTTGTATTACATTTTTTATGAATCAACAAAAATGATTTTGAATATGTGAAATATTTTCAATCGATTTAGTTTATAATATAGAATTTGTTCTATTATATAAAGTTAAATACCTTGTCAAATTAAATATAGAAATTGCAATCTATTCTTAGAAGTGTTGGCGGTTATGTTATTCGTAATTGCGAAGAAAAAGATCTTCCCTTTGTTATTAATATAAACATGTTAACACTTCCAGAACATTATTCTGACTATTTTTTTAGTTCTATTTTAGCAGAATTACCAGAAGCATTTATTGTAGCGGAAACAAAAAATCAGATAGTAGGCTACATTATGTGTAAAATAGAATTCGGTTTCTCAAATTTCAGAAAATTAGGTTTTGTAAAGAAGGGTCATGTAGTCTCAGTTGCAGTTTTAGAAGAACATCAAGGAAAAGGTGTAGGAACAGCATTAATGCTCGAAGGAATTAATGGTATTATTATTAGAAAAAGTGATGAAATCTATTTGGAAGTTAGAGTAAGCAACGAAAGTGCAGTTCAACTATACAAAAAACTAGGTTTCATTATCAAATCTAGATTAAAATCATATTATCGTGATGGCGAAGACGCATTTTTAATGGCCAAAGATCTTAGTTAGATATATAATATTACAATTGGATTCCTTATGATAATGAAAAGTAATAGACCTATTGGCATCTTTCTTTTAATTGTTCCTACAGTAATTTTTCTAATGTATATTTATCTATTATTTGCTTCAAATTTAGATTTGCTTTTGATCAAACTTACTATTATAGGAACTATAGGAATAATTGTTTCCGTTTTTATTTGGATTGGATATACTATGATTTCTACTTCTAATCCTAATGAAATTACAGATGATAATATTTAAAATATCTCTAAATCAAAAACTGTTTGATATATTCTGGGACCAACTTCTCTTATTACTCTTCCACATATTATCTTATATTGATAACATTGGAAATTATTATGACAATTTAGTTTTCCTTCTTCCAGTGCATTTAATTTACTTTTGGCTTTAATATGGGCAAAATAGTGAATAATTCCTTTATTATTTTTAAGAGCCATAATTGCTGAACCAATAAATTCTGATGCTTGTTCTGGAAGTGGCATAAGAACCCTGGTAGCTTTACCTTTTAATTGAGTAGATATAATTGTTCTAGCATTACCCAAAATAGGAATAACTCTATCTTGAACTTTGTTTAACTTGGAATTAATAATACATAAATCGGTTGCATTAGGATTCGAATCTATGCTATATACAATACAATCAGGATTTTTTTTTGCAAGAATAATTGAATAAGTTCCTATTCCTGCGAACATGTTAACGATTATTTCATTATTTCTTATTAACTTAGAAACTCTCAGTCTTTCAGTAGAAAGACGAGGAGAAAAATATGTCTTTAATACATCTACTTTAAATATACATCCATGTTCTCTATATTCTGTAATCGATTTATTGATTCCTGTTAAAAAACATAGTCTTCTTGTTCTGTACTCTCCTTGTACTGAAGAGATTTGCTGAAAGACAGTTTTTACTGTCTTAATTTTATTTATCAGTATTTTGGCTATAATTTCTTTTTTCCCATCTAGTTCCTCTGGAATTTTAATTATGATTATATCACCAATTATATCAAATGATGAATAAACCTTTTCAATTTCTTCTTTTGCAAATACATCTTTTAATGCATTTTTAAGCATAGACCCCATTTTTACCATATCTTTATTTTTTTATATAGTAATATTCGCCTGAATTTTTTTGTAATTTATCTAATTGACTTCTATTTTTATTTACTCGTGGTCGTCCAGTAGTTTCATCCCTTCTATAAGTAATATCTAAATCTCTAAGAAAGAGGTTCATACCTTCCATCTTAGACATGGGTTTGCTAGCTATACCATATAGACCTGGGTTCCCATTAAATATTATTAAAGAATCAGAAACTATATCAATTAACTGCATGTCATGATCAATAATTATTGCTGATTTTCCTTGCGCTCTTACAAACCTCTGAATAAATTTTGCTAATGCTATTCTCTCCTCAATATCTAGAAAGGCTGAAGGTTCATCTAATGCATAGATATCAACATCTCTCATTAATGATGTTGCTATTGCTACTTTTTGTAATTCTCCTCCGCTTAAATTCTTTATATTTTTTTCATACAGTTTTTTAACTCCCATTGGAATGAGAATTTGTTCCTCCGCAATGCTTCCTTCTAGAATATTTTGATATGCTGTGTATAATAATGACTTAACATCAGAATCATATTCTTGAGTTATATATTGTGGTTTGTATGAAATTTTAGCATTAGTTTCTATCTTTCCCGCATCCGTATTCTCTACTCCTGCAATCATTTTCATAAAAGTTGTTTTTCCTAATGCATTTGCTCCTATGACTCCTAAAACTTCACCTTTTCTTATTTTTCCCTCCGAAACTTTGAGACGAAATGCGTTAAAATTTTTTTGTAATTCTGAATATTGAGTGACAATATTATTTAAAATAAAATCATCAACAGGATTGAATGTATCAAATCTGAATTTTTTTTCTCTAAATCTTATATTTTCTGATGGGATAAAACCGTCCAGAAAATTATTGATTCCTGCCTTTGTAGACTGTAAACTGGAAACAATTCCATAGGCTCCAGATTCACCATATAATATATGAATATATTCAGACAAATAATCTAATAAAGTTAAATCATGCTCGATAACCATAACTGTTTTTCCTTTGGAAGCAAGATTCTGTATTACTTTAGCTACGGCCAATCTTTGATAAATATCATTATATGATGATGGTTCATCAAAGAAATAGTACTCTGCATCTTTAATTGCAGCAACAGTGACTGCTAATCTCTGTAATTCTCCTCCACTTAATTCATTTAGGTTTTTATTCAGGGAGTTTTTCAAACCTAGTTTCTGTGAGATATCATCTGCAGTTTTATTTTCATCAAATTTCTTTAAAATCTCATTTACTGTTCCCTTGAACACCTTTGGTATTTTATAAACTAGCTGAGGTTTTATCGATACCTTGAAATTTCCATTAGCAATGTTTTCAAAATGTGACTTTAATTCAGAACCATGAAACTTTTCAAGAACATGCTCCCATTGAATATTTGAATCATAATTGCCAAAATTAGGTCTAAGATTCCCTGATAATATATTTACAATAGTAGATTTTCCCATACCATTTCTACCTAGGAGACCGACAACAGAACCTTTCTTCGGAGTTGGTAAATGATAGAGCCTAAAAGAATTTATTCCATATTGATGAATTTTATGTTCATCTAATTCTTTTGGTAAGTTTACTATTATAATTGCTTCAAAGGGACATTTTTTAACACATATTCCACAACCAGTACATAGATCTTCGGAAATTACTGCTTTAGCATCCTCTTCCCGTTGAACAATGCATTTACCCCCTGTTTTATTTACTGGACAATAAATAATACATTCTAATCCACATTTTTTTGGTTTACATAATTCTTCATCTAAAACTGCTACTCTCGCTGTTGATTCAGGGTTTCCCATTTGTTATATTTTTTACATTTATGTATTATATCTCTTGCTAGGTTGCATTTCTGATTGTTGTTAATTGTAGGTTTTGAAGATTTAAAAACGAATAAATTAACCTTTTGATATTTTCTATTCAGCCGGTCATAGTGGCAGGGTGCGACCCGGACTCATACCGAACCCGGAAGTCAAACCTGTCGTCGCTGCCTAGTACTGACCTACGTGAGTGGTTGGGAAAGGGCAGTGCTGGCGTTTTAAAATAATTTTAAATTATATTAAATGAGGTTACCTCTTATTCACTTTCATTCATAATAAACTTGATTATTGTTCGTATCCCAAAACCTGTTGCTCCAGGTGGATTGTATGATTTTGACAAAGTTCCTTCCTGATTCCATGCCGTTCCCGCAATGTCGAGATGTACCCATGGTGTATTTTCTACAAAATTTGACAAAAAAGCTGCTGCAGTGATCGCTCCGGCGGCTCGTCCTCCTATATTTTTAATATCTGCACTTTTACTTTTTATCTGCTCATGATGATCCTCTGATAATGGTAATTCCCACATTTTTTCATCAGTAACTTTAGATATGTCAAGAATTTTTTTGATTAGTTTTTCATCATTACCTATTATGCCTGCTATATTACTACCTAATGCTATAATGCAAGCTCCTGTTAGTGTAGCCATATCAATTATTAGTTTGGGCTTATATTGCTTAATTCCAAAGGCTAGTGCATCTGCAAGTATTAATCTACCCTCTGCATCTGTGTTAATCACTTCCACGCTTTTTCCATTATACATTTTGATAATGTCACTAGGTCTATAAGAAGAATTAGAAGGCATATTTTCAACTGTAGGAATTATTCCAATCACGTTATGATTTATCTTTAAAGAAGATAATGATTTCATAATTGCAATAACGTTAACACCACCGCATTTATCAAACTTCATTTCCTCCATTTTGTCACTTGGTTTAATCGATATTCCACCAGAATCAAATGTTACTGCTTTCCCTACAAGTAAAATTGGATTCTCTTCTTTTTTAGTCCCTTCATATTTCAATATTATTAGTTTAGGGGTATTAATACTGCCACCTCCTACAGAAACTATTCCATTTAATCCCATATCTTTCATAGAATCGAAACTTATAATCTTAGATTTAATCCCTTGATTTTTTAAATCCAACGCTATTTTTGCAAGATATTCTGGAGAACATTCATTAGGAGGTAAATTACTGATTTCTCTGCCTAAATTCACAGCTTGACATATCACAGATATTTCATTGATTATTTTTTGATATTCTTTTGAATTTGAGTCTATCAATATCGAAACCTTATCGATAGCATTATTATTCTTGGAAGTTTTAAATTTTTCAAATGAATAAGATGAAAGTATAATTCCTTCTACAAATGATTCAATTGTATCTTTAGAGAAATTAAATGTGAGAATAGAAAGTTCTTTTATTTTAAATTCTTTTGCATATTGAATTATTTTTCCAGAAATAATTCTTGATTTCTCTGTATTAAATTCATTTTTGCTACCTAATCCTGCAAATAATATTTTTCTAGCTGGGAGTTTTGCGAAGGTGTATAATTCGTTTAATAGACCAAATTTATGAATATGGGAAATAATTTCTTTTCCTGCAATACTTATCTCCTCATCGAATTTATTAAGTAAATCTGAATAATCTTCATTGAGAAAACATCCAATAACCAAAAGTTCTGTCCTCTTTTCACTTATCTTTGTTTCATCTGCTATAATTTTTAACATATATTATGAAATTCAATAATAATATTTTAAATTATTGAATTGAGTTTAATTGCTGTGACTAATTGAATCATTTCTCCAGCTAGATTTTTATCTTTCTTTATATTTTGTTTCTCTATGCCACTTTTGTGGTTTGAAGGTATTGATATATGATATTTCACATGCGTTATCTAGATCTAAAAAGAAAAATTCAAGAGATTAGAATTAATGCTATCGAAGGAATTGCTGAAGCAGGATCCGGACACCCTGGCGCCTCTTTTTCTGCTGCTGAAATAATGGGGGTATTATATTTTAGGGAATTACGTCATGATTCTTCAAATCCCACCTGGACAAAAAGAGATTACTTTATTAATTCAAAAGGACATTCCGCTCCAGGTTACTATGCAACGTTGGCAGTAGCTGGATATTTTCCAAAAAATGAAATGAAAGATTTAAGGAAATTTGGATCTAGATTGCAAGGTCATCCTGTAAGGTATTCAAAACTTTTAGAACATCATTCTGTACCTGGAGTAGAATATTCTGGAGGTTCAGAAGGTATAGGTCTTTCTGTTTCAATTGGAATTGCTTTGGCAAATGTTATTGATAACAAAGATAACAATGTGTATGTTTTACTAGGTGATGGCGAAACAAATGAAGGTCAAGTATGGGAAGCTGCTATGACTGCTCCTAAATTTAAATTAGATAATCTTGTAGCAATTTTGGATCGTAACAAAATTCAACAAGACGGATTTACCGAAGATATCATGCCTTTGGACCCAGTACGTGATAAATGGGTAGCTTTTAACTGGAATGTAATAGAAATTAATGGACACAAAGTTGAACAAATAATGGATGCATTGAACAAAGCAAGTGAAATAAAGGATAAACCTACTATTATAAT
>Ga0111539_10004890_pt1 | contig 17445 bp, 16 predicted proteins | sample RhiMethybrSRZTD1_FD_79667 | JGI IMG/M metagenome (GOLD analysis project Ga0111539, IMG submission 79667) | Populus rhizosphere microbial communities from Tennessee, USA - Rhizosphere MetaG P. TD hybrid SRZTD1 (version 2) (version 2) | ecosystem: Host-associated > Plants > Roots > Rhizosphere >... | reverse complement strand
CCTACGAACGCGAGCGGCGCGAGAAGACGGCGACGCTCGTCGCGCAGGGCCGCCGCACGGCCCGTCTGATGCGAACACAGAATCCGTTGGTGTGTGGGCTGCGCGAAGTGGCAGTGCGTCTGGCGCCGGTCAAGACGATTGTCAAAGTCATCGTGACCATCAATAGACGCGCCGGAACAGACGTCAGGCGATAGCGCTCGGCTTCGCCTCGCGGGGTGCGGGCACGCGCTGCGCGCGTGGGGTGCAGGCGCGCGCTTTGCGCGCGAGGTGCGGGCACTCGGCTTCGCCTCGTGGGGTGCAGGCGCTCGGCTTTGCCTCGCGGGTGCGGGCACGCGCTTCGCGCGTGAGGTGCAGGCGCGCGCTTTGCGCGCGAGGTGCGGGCACTCGGCTTCGCCTCGTGAGGTGCAGGCGCTCGGCTTTGCCTCGCGGGGTACGGGCACGCGCTACGCGCGTGAGGTGCGGGCGCTCGGCTACGCCTCGCGAGGTGCGCGCGCTCGGCTTTGCCTCGCGGTGCGGGCACTCGGCTGCGCCCTGTGAAGGCCCGGCCTACACTGTCTGCTGTGACACAACAACTCAATCGGGAACGGCGTCCATTCGTGATGGAAGAAGCCACCGCAATCCTGGCCCGCACGCCGGCAACCCTCGACGCGCTGTTGCGTGGGCTGCCGGATGGCTGGATCCGCGCCAACGAGGGTGGCGAGACCTGGAGTCCGTTCGACGTGATCGGTCACCTGATTCACGGCGAGCAAACGGATTGGCTGCCACGGACGCGAATCATCCTGGAGCGCGGCGACGCGCGCCCATTCGACAAGTTCGATCGGTTCGCGCAGTTCCGGGGATCGCGGGGGCGCCCGTTGTCCGAGCTGCTCGACGAGTTCGCAGCGCGGCGCGCCGAGAATTTGCGCCAGCTCGCGACACTCGCGCTCACCGACGCCGACCTCGATCGGCCGGGTCTCCATCCCGAGCTCGGTCCGGTGACAATGCGCCAGCTCCTGGCGACGTGGGTGGCGCACGATCTCGATCACCTCGTGCAGATCGCCCGCGTACTTGCGCGCCAGTACTCCGACGAAGTCGGTCCCTGGCGGGCGTATCTTCGGATCATCAGCGGCGCGCAAGGGTGACGCGCGCCTGGGCGCTCCTGCACCTCGCGTTGCGAAGCCGAGCGCCCGCACCTCGCGCGCAAAGCGCGCGCCTGCACCCCGCGCGCGAAGCGCGCGCCTGCACCCCACGCGCGCAGCGCGTGCCCGCACCCCGCGAGGCGTAGCCGAGCGCCCGCACCTCACGCGCGCAGCGCGTGCCCGCACCCCGCGAGGCAAAGCCGAGCGCCTGCACCTCACGAGGCGAAGCCGAGTGCCCGCACCTCGCGCGCAAAGCGCGCGCCTGCACCCCACGCGCGCAGCGCGTGCCGCACCTCGCGAGGCGAAGCCGAGCGTCCGCGTATCACCGGGCGCCCGGCGTCAGCTCGTTGTTCTCCGCCCTCGCGCGGTCAGCCAGCGTCGTGACGAACGACGGCGCGATCGGCGAGGTGCTCTGCCATCCCGGTTTGGATTCGTTGCCCCCGCCCTCGGCAGGCGACGGCATCAACCGGTTGGCGCCCGACAGGATCCGCGCCGTGATCGACGGCGCGACGCCGTTCATCGCGATGGCGAGACGGGCCGCGGGCGTGATGATCAACGAGGGGTCGCCGTACCGGCAGGCGTTGATGATCTGGCGCGCCGCCCGCCGAGCGCCGATCGACACGCCGGGCACCGAGTCAGCGAGGTGGAACCAGGCGAATTCCCGCCGATGCTGGCCCTTGAACGACGCGTTATAGGTCGATCCAGTACGCATCAATCCGGGACAGACCGTCGTGACGGCGAATCCTTCGCTGGCCAGCTCGGTCCGCAGCCCCTCCGAGAGTCCAGTGAGCGCGAACTTGCTGGCGGTGTAGGGCACGAGGTGCGGCACTGCGATCTTGCCGCCGATCGACGAGATGTTGACGATGCGGCGCGCGCCGCCGCGGCGCATGTGCGGCAGCGCCGCCTGGATCGCGTAGAGCGGGCCCCAGAAATGCGTCGCCATCGCGTCCTCGAAATCGCCAATGGTCATGTGCTCGATCGGGCCGACCTGGATGACGCCGGCGTCGTTGATCAGCACGTCGATCGTGCCGTACTCGTCGATCATCCGGCTGATGGCGGCCTCGACCTGATGGCGGTCGCGAATGTCGCACGACAGCGTCGCGGCCGGGAGGCCGCGTGACGCCAGATCGGTGCGCGCCCGCTCCAGTTCTTCGTTGTCTCGAGCCGCCAACATGACGTGCGCGTGTTCGGCGGCGAGCTGCCGCGCGATCTCGAGGCCGAGGCCGCGCGAGCCGCCGAAGATCAGCACCGACGCGCCGGCGAAGTCGATCGAGCGCGACGCACGGGCCAGCCGATTGAGCACGAGGCCGCAGGCGCCCACCGCCGCGGTCAATCCAAGTGCCTGACGTGAATTCATGATTCTCCTCCGGACGTTCGAGGCGTCATGCCGCGTCGATCTCCGCGACGACGGGAAAGTGATCCGACGCGACGCGCGCGGCCGGAGTCGCGTGGATGAAGATGCGCTGCAGCGCTCGTGCCGGATGGACCCAGATGCGATCCAGTGCCATCAGCGGCCAGAACACCGGAAACGATGCCGGACGCGGCGGCTGCCCCAGCCGCTGGTCGAGCACGCGGACGACCGACCGCCCGGGCAGCCAGTCGTTGAAATCGCCGAGGACGACCGACACCGTGTTGCGAACCGAATCGAGGTAATCCAGGATCTGCCGCACCTGAAAGCGTCGCTCGCTCACGCGCAGCCCGAGGTGTGCTGCCAGCACATGAATCAGCGCGCCGCCGACGTCGACCGTCGCGGCAAGCGCGCCTCGCGGCTCGCGCCGTTGCATCGACAGGTCGATGCGATGGATTTCGACGATCGGATGCCTGGTGAACAGAGCATTGCCGAAGCAGTGGGTCAGCGATTGCCTCGTCGGCCCGAGCGCGCATTCGTATCGATCGAGGGTCGTCAGCACGACCGGGCTGCGCGTCTCGAGCGCAACGGTTGCGGGATAGGTGAATTCCTGCAGCGCCACGATGTCGGCGTTCAGCTCGCCGATCACGTTCGCGACGCGGTCCGGATCGTGACGGCCGTCGGCGCCAACGCACGCGTGGACGTTGTAAGTGGCGACGCGAATGGGAGCGCGATCGATCGACATCAGCCGAACTCTGCGCGCTCGCGCTGCCGGCGCAACGCCGGTGCGCGTTGGCTCACCAGCAGGGCGGCGCGAAGCGCGACGGCGACGGCCACCAGTAGCACGGTCGCGACCATCGCCAGCAGCGCGTTGAGCGTTGTCAGATCCTGCGCCGTGTGCCGGAGCAGCGCCGCCACCCCGGCGACCAGGAGGACAGTCGTCACAACGTCGATCCATCGTGTCGAACGTCGTCCCTCGAGCGTATCGGCGCCGGCCAGGATCGGTTCATCGGGATCGGCGGCATCGCGGAGCCCTGGCGGGGGCTCTGCCTCTGTCTCGGCGGGCAACTCCAGGGGCACGAGCGTGTGATCGCGCTCCAGTCCGGCGTCTACCAGCGACCGCAGGGTCATGCCCGCGTCGAGCTCGCGTGCCACGGTCTCGACCGACAGGCCGAGATGCTCGGCCAGAAGACGAGTGCGAATCTGGCGAACACCGGCCTCGATTCGGGGATCCCCGGCGGCGTCGACGGCCAGGTCGCATTCGGTGTCCACGCCCATCGACCGTCGTGAGAGGTTGGCCGACCCGATTCGCACGAACCGGTCGTCGGCGACCATGACTTTGGAGTGCACGAACGTCGGCACGTTGCGGGCGCGAGAAGCCATCGGCTGCACGAGGCGCAGGCGCTTGTAGGTGTCAGCCGCGAGCAAACGCTTGAACACACCGGCCCGGAACGCACCCATCGTGTTCCGCTCCAGCCAGCCCTCGCACTCGGCCGGCGACACGATTACGATCTCGGGGCCATCCGGCTGGGCCAGGCGCCGGGCGAGCGCATCGCCGATCGTCTCGTTCGTGAAGTACTGGCTCTCGATGTAGATCGATCGCTCGGCCCTGGCAATCGAATCGAGGAAGAGCGTTTCGCATTCGCGGATCGACGGCTCGTCGTCCATGGCCGGCATCGTTCTCGAGATCGCGACGTCGACGTCGGTGAGGTCGGCCGGCACGTCCGACGGCCAGAGATCGTCGGTCGACGCTCGCAGTGGCGGCAACCGCTTCAAGCCGAGCGCATGCCACCGTTGGCGCGCCAGCTCGCTCAGGCTCGCGGCCGCCGCGCCGCTGACCAACGCCTGCACTTCGTGATACGGCGTGTAGGCTTCGCCGACGGAATTGACCCGCGCCGGTTCCTCGACGCGATGCGCGCTCGTATCCCACCGGTGACCCGTCAGATCGATGCCGCCGCAGAACGCGAGCTGGTCGTCAACGACGACGATCTTCTGGTGATGCGATCCTCCGACGGGGTGGCGGTCATCGAATCTGAAGCGGACGTGTCTCGGCATCCGCCAGCCCAGACGCCATCGGGACAGCGGGTCGCGCTCGAGCGCGTACACCGCCGCATAGTCCCAAATGAGGATGTAGCAGCGAAGGCGCGGACGTCGTCGCGCGATGAACGCCAGCAGCTCGTCGAGCTGAGTCGGCCCATCGTGCGCGCCGGTCGCGGTCGGAAGGAGATTCACCGCGGCCAGGATGTCCCAGCCCAGAATGAACACGCTGTGACGCGCCGACAGCAGCGCGCGTCGAACCAGCGCGAAGTACTCGGCCGCATCCTGGATGCAGCGAAAGCGATCGGCGCGCGCGACACGCCAGCAGTTCCGTCCGGGCTCGGCGATCGTCCCCGCTGACGATGGCGCCTCGATCGGCTGCGCACGTGCCGGCGATCCCCTCGTCATTGCACGACCCTCCGGCGAAGCCCACGATTGATCACCCACGCCACCGTCAACGGAATTCCAACGAACAGCGCCGTCATCGCGATCGTCCGTGGCGATGGATCGTGCAGCGCCCTCGTGGCCTGAGAGCCGAAGCCGGCCACCGCGACGACGATCGCGCCCATGCCGAGGACGGTGCCGATGATGAAGTCGCGGTATCGAACCGTCGACGCACCGACGACGATGTTCGACAGCGCGAACGGGGCAGGCACCTTTCGAACGAGGAACACCGCCAACGTGCCGTTGCGTCGCAGCGCTCGACTCACGTGCGCGATGCGCGCGCCACCGAGTCGCTCGACGCGCCGCTGGCCCATCCACCGTCCGACGGCGAAGCCGACAGACGCGCTCGAGAGACACCCCGCCATCGCGTAGATCGGTCCGAGGACCGGCCCGAAGGCGATGCCGGTGGCGGCGATCAACACGAGGACGGGCACCGGAGAAAGGATGATGAAAGCCATGACCACCATCGGCAGGGCGTACCAGGTGTGCCGATATGGCGCCATCCACGACGCGAACTGCTGCAGGTCGCGTGGGCCTGTGGCCAACCACACCCACGCCGCGCCAGCGAGCGCGCATGCAGCAATTACGGCCAAGACGCGCACAGAGACGAGCTGATCCATGTCGCCGGACCGTTCACTCGGACGGCCATTCGACCAAGCGGAGCAGCAAGATGGCTGCCGGTAAACGCCGGAGAGGATCGCGGGCCACTCGCGGAACGTCGCCACGGCTCTGCTATGATTCGTATCGAATTCCTATATTCGTGAGGGCGGCGTGGCCAAGCGCGAGAAAACCGATCTGCTCCGCGGAACGCTGGACCTGTTGATCCTGAAGACGCTCACGCTCGAACCGCTTCACGGCGTCGCGATCGCCGACCGCATCGCCCAGGTCACCGGTGGCACCTTTCGAGTCCAGGCGGGGTCGTTGTTCCCGGCCCTTCACCGGCTCGAAGCGAGCGACCTGATCGAAGGCGAGTGGACGACCACACCTGACGGGCGCCGGATCAAGTCGTACGCGCTCACCAGCGCCGGCAAGCGGCAGCTCAACGCCGAGACGAAACAGTGGGAGCGCATCGTCGCGGCAGTGACGCAGGTGCTGCAGCTCACGTAGCCCCATCGACAGCGCTCGGGGCCCTTCACAGAATGGCGTGTGAATCGTCCATCCGATCCAATCGTCCAACCCCCCAGCTGACGACGCTCGATCCAACGGTCGCGAGTCAAATTCCACTCATACCAGCGATTCATGCCGTTGGCATTGGGTGTGACGGCCCGAGGATTCGGCTAGGATTCGCACATGTCGAATACGCCGATATCGCTGCGTGACCACGTCCGTCGTCCCGTCGAGGATGCCTCCCAGATCGCCCGGGCGTTCATCGGGCTTCGCGAGATGCTCCTGCACGGGGAGTTCGGACACGGCGAACGCATTTCGGAGCTCCCGATGGTGGCGCGGCTCGGGACCTCACGGACGCCGATACGGCTGGCGCTCGAACGGCTGGCGCATATCGGCCTGCTCGACGTGCTGCCGACCGGCGGCTTCGCCGTCCGCGGCTTCACGATCGCGGAAGTGCTCGATGCGATCGAGGTACGTGCGGTGCTCGAAGGAACCGCGGCGCGGCTCGCGGCCGAGCGCTTGAGCGACGTCGCCGAGCTCGATCGACTGCGTGACTACGCGGCTCAGATGGGTGCGCTCAAAGGGCTGACGATTGATTCCTTGTCGGAGTACATGGACCTGAACGAGGCGTTCCACGCTGCACTCGTCGATCTCGCCAAGAGCGAGATGCTGCGGCGCAGCATCGAGCAGGTCAGCTCGCTGCCATTTGCGTCACCGAGCGCGATGGTGTTTCCGACCTCGGTCCTGCCGAACTCCAATGAGATGCTGGCGATCGCCAACCTGCATCACCGTTCGATCATCGAGGCGATCAGCCATCGCCAGGGCACACGCGCCGAGAGCCTGTCGCGTGAGCATGCGTTCATCGCTCGTCATGTGCTCGAGCTCGCGTTATCCGATACCGACGCACTGAGCCGTGTGCCTGGCGGGGCGCTCATCACGCTGTCATAGTCAGCCCGCCACAAGCGTCGTAAGCGCCGCGAACCGCGATCGGCCGATCTTTTGCAACGTCCGCACGCATGGGGGCGTCTACGAGGGCGAGCAACTCAGCCACACAGCCGGTCGCTGCTGCGCGCAGCGCGGGGTTGCGCTACGTCAACGACGCCGACCCGGGGATTCGCCGCCTGAAGCAGGGACGTGGCTTCCGCTACGTTGCCCCGAATGGAAGGGCCCTCCGCAATCACGGGGATCTCGAGCGCATACGGCGGCTCGCCGTGCCACCCGCGTGGACCGACGTCTGGATCTGTCCTGACGCGCGCGGGCACATCCAGGCAACCGGGCGTGATGCCAAAGGACGCAAGCAGTATCGCTATCACGCGCACTGGCGCCGCTGTCGCGACGAGACGAAGTTCGACCGCATGCTCGTATTTGCCGGCGCACTTCCCGTGCTGCGTCGCCGCGCCGCCGCCGACCTCGCGCGGCCCGGGCTGTCTCGCGACACGGTCCTCGCGACCATCGTGCGGCTGCTCGAAAAGAGCCTGATTCGCATCGGCAACGAAGAGTACGTCAGACAGAACAATTCGTTCGGTCTGACGACGCTCCGCGGCAAGCACGTCAAAGTGAGCGGCAGCACGCTGCGGTTTCAGTTTCGAGGCAAGTCGGGGATTCGTCATTCGGTCGACGTCAACGACCGCCGACTCGCCCACATCGTCAAGCAGTGCCGCGACCTGCCCGGACAGGAGCTGTTTCAGTACGTCGATCGCGGCGGCGTCGTGCGGCGCATCGGCTCGGGCGACATCAATCGCTATCTCAGAGGTGTGACCGGCCAGGACTTCACCGCCAAGGACTTCCGCACGTGGTCGGGAACAGTGCTGGCCGTGACCGCGTTGCGCGACATGCGAGACGCGAGCACGAGAAAGCACGCGGAGAAGAACGTGCTCCTCGCCGTCGAAGCGGTCGCCGGCATCTTGGGCAATACGCGTACGGTGTGCCGCAAGTCGTACGTCCACCCCGGGGTGATCGACTGCTATGTCGACGGATCGATGATGAAAGTCATCGCCCGTGCGTCACGGCTGCAACCGAAGCAGACCTCGGGTCTGCGTCCCGACGAAATTGCCGTGGTCGCTCTTCTGAAGTATCTCCAGAGCAAGGACGCAAAGCGCGCCGCTTGAAGCCCGCATGGCGCTAATGCCCCCGCTCTACTTCAAAGGGATAAACGCGAGCCCGTTGTTCGCGTTCATCGGGATCACCAACTGATTCGCGTCGGCGTCGTAGCACATGGACGCCGGGTTCGGGATGTTCTGCGCGATCAGCTCGGCCGGCTTGCCCGGACGAATGCGCGAGACGCCGCCCTGCACCACGCTGCTCACGTATTTCGTGCCGTCCTTCATGATGACCAGCCCGTCGTTGCCCGGCTGCACCGCGGTTTCGGTCTTGAGCAGTTTCGCGTCCTTGCCGAAGGTCAGCACCTCGTTGTTGCCGATGTTGATGACGACGATGTTGCCCTGCGGATCGAAGGCGATGCCGTTCGGCTGCCGCAGCGGCGCGCCCTGCACGAAGATCGACGCGGCACCCTGCGGCGTGATCTTCCAGACCTGCCACGTCATTGGATCGGGGTTCTGCCCGCCCGCTCCCGTTTGCGTGGCGTAGATCGTGCCGTCGTCGGCCACTTCGATGTCGTTGAAGCCGTTCGACTTCTCGACGCGGATGTCCTTTCCGGGCATACCGCTCTTCATGTTGAAGCTGCGAATCACCGATACGACCGGATCGTTCGGGTTGGTGCCGCCGTCGCGATCCGCGAGGTAGAGCACACCGTTGGCGATGTCGCTGCCGAGCGGCTCGTTCAGGACGAGCGGCGGCGTCATCGTGCTGCGCTGATCGCCTGGATTCTGGATGCCGACCCAGCGCGCGGTGTGGACCGATCCGTCGTGATTGATGAACGAAATCCAGGCGTTGTTGGTCTGGACGTTCTGCGCGACGCCGCGATTGGGTACGACGATGACGCGGCGAGTCGGGTCGTACGAGCAGCTCTCCGCGGAGTAAATCGCGCCGTAGACCTTGACGTTCTTCGAGACCGGATCGAACTTGCCGTCGGGAGCCGGGTTGATCGGCATCCCGAGACTGTTGCCCACAGAGTATTGCGGCGGGCCGGTGGGCGCGGCCTGCTGCGCGAGGATCACTCCTATCGCGATCGCGCTCAACAGTGTGGTCCCCACAATCGTCGCCAGTACGCTCCTCATATGTGTTTTCTCCCCTCACCCCGTCCGCGGGAGCCCACCTCTGGGGCCCCGCAAGAGAGTGACTCGGTTCAACGGAGCCTACACCGGTGCGTTCGAGTCGCGCCAGTCGTCGCCAGGGAGTTGCGGCCCATCACAGTGTGCAGAACCGGACAGACATGGCTGGTTGGGCGCACGAGAATCGACCGGGAGGGCAATGCATGAGGGACGGAAACGACGGCGGTCGGCTCCTTCCGATGGACCGCGATGCCGACGAGACGCTCGCCGCACAGGAACGCGCGGAAATCACGCTCGACTCCATCGGCGACGCGGTCGTCAGCACCGATACGTCAGGCAACGTGACCTATCTCAATGCCTTCGCCGAACGCATGACGGGCTGGCGGCGCGAGGAAGCGGTCGGTCGACCCCTCGTTCGAGTCGTCCGCATTGTCGACAGAGCCACACGCGAGGCCAGCCCGAACCCCATGGACCTGGCGGTCCGCATGAACACGACGGTCGGATTGACATCGAACTGCGTCCTCATTCGGCGGGACGGATTCGAAACGCCGATCGAAGATTCCGCCGCCCCCATTCACGACCGGCAGGGACGGATCGCGGGTGCTGTGATGGTGCTCCACGATGTCAGCGCGGCGCGAGCGACGTCGCTCCACATGTCCCACCTTGCGGCGCACGACGCGCTGACTGATCTGCCCAACCGGATGCTGCTGAATGACAGGCTCACCCAGGCGATTGAGTCGGCTCGTCGCCACCGCTATCAGCTTGCCGTCGTGTTCCTGGATCTGGATCGATTCAAGCAGGTCAACGACTCCGTCGGTCATGGGATCGGCGACCAGCTCCTACAAACCGTCGCCAGCCGTCTCGTGGCCAGTGTGCGGCGCTCCGACACCGTGAGCCGCTATGGCGGGGATGAATTCGTGATCCTGCTGTCGCGAGTTGAACAGGCAGACGATGCGGCAGCTGCCGCGCGGAAGGTGATCACGGCTCTAACAATGCCAATTGAAGTGACGGGCCATGAGCTTCACGTCAGCGTGAGCATCGGGGTGAGCGTGTACCCCGATGACGGCCAAGATTCTGAAACGCTCATCGAGAACGCAGACACCGCCATGTATTCGGCCAAGGCGCGTGGCTCCAACCTCTATCAGTTCTTCAAGCCCGAGATGCACGTCCGGGCGTTGACACGACACTGGATGGAATCCGATCTCCGGCATGCCTTGGGCCGCCAGGAATTCGTGCTGTGCTACCAGCCGAAGATCAGCCTCGAAACGGGAGCCATGACCGGCGCCGAGGCCGTGGTCCACTGGATGCATCCCGCACGCGGACTGACTCTCCCAGAAGAATTCCTTCCGATCGCCGAAGGCTCCAATCTCGTTGTGCCGATAGGCCGGTGGGCGCTGCGCGAGGCGTGTGGCCAGGCTCGAGCCTGCCTCGACGCCGGCCGGCCCACGCGCGTCGCCCACAACCTCTCTGCGAGCGAGTTTCGGGATAGGGAGTTGCTCGCGTACGTGAGCACAGCTCTCACGGAGAGCCGCCTGGAACCGCGCTACCTCGAGCTCGAGCTGACCGAGAGCGTTCTGATGCAGCATACCGAGTCCACCACCCGCGCACTCCAGGCGCTCCGGCACATGGGTGTGCAGATCGCTGTCGATGATTTCGGCACGGGGTATTCGAGCCTTCGCTACCTTCGAGACTGTCCGGTCGACTCGCTGAAGATCGATCGGTCGTTCGTGCGCGAGATCACGGCTGACGCCGGAGCCGTCTCCATCGTCAGCGCTGCGATCGGCATCGGCAAGAGCCTCAAGTGCCGGGTCGTCGCGCAGGGCGTGGAGACGGCCCAACAGGTCGCCGTTCTGCGGGCCATGGGCTGTGATGAGGGGCAGGGCGACTATCTGGCGCGGCCGCTCGTCGCCGAGGAGTTCGCACGCCTCGTGGCGCGCGGCGAACGCGGTGAGGTCGAACCTGCCGCGGAGGCGCCGGACCGCCTCGCGGAACTGCCGTATGACACGATAGTCGGCGAGCGCGGCGTGCATCTGTCCGCGGGCCAGCGTGTGGCCATCGGCAGGGCGACCCACCACTCCCGGACTGTCCAGCTGAAGTGATGCGTCCACGTTTCAGGAGGACCATGAACACTGTCGCAGGGGGGCGACAGCGACCAGCTTCGTGAACCAGCTACTCGGTGGCGTTGCGCGTCGAATAACGTCCCAGCGCGTTTGGAAATGCGCGCACCGCGATTGGTGCAGAAACCTTGTTTTCCTTCAAGACCTGTTTGGCCGTGACGCCCTCGCCGTAGACGTCGCGCATGTCATCCTTGTCCGCCTTGATCACCACGCCCTTGAGCTCCAAACCTGCAAACAGGCCCCTGCTGCGCGAGTAGGAGAGGATCTGCGCGTTCAGCTTCAGATCGGTTGCCGCCCCCGACTGCCGGCCGACCGGTCCGGCGGCCACTGATGCGTCCGCGCCCAGTGTGAACTCGTCTGACAGCAGACTGTTCAATCCCTCTTTGTTCATGAACAACATCACGAAGTCAGTGGACTGCGCGCCGATCTGGAGACCGAAGCTGGCTCCGCCCAGGCTGAAATAGGCCGGAGCGCTCCACCCGCCCGGTGTGCGGCAGCTGGCGACGCCGCGCCCCCCGCGCCCGCCGACGATGAAACCGGCTTTCAGGACCGACGGGAAGACGGCGACACATTCAGCCTTCTCCAGGAGGTCCTTGGGAATGCCTTTGTCTGGCGTGGCCATAATCTCGCCAAAGACTCGCGCGGCTTTGTCGGACTGGCTGATCTCATCCTCGAGGTTCTTCTGCGTTTGTGCGTGCGCGACTGTGCTGACGGCCAACGTCACGCAGACGACGGTGGCCGTTCGGAATATTGATCTCATGTGTGCTCTCCTATTGACGTGCGTGTGAGAAGAGATGCGATTTCGATCGCATCACTGTTCGGCCCGCAGAGTGACCGGCTTGCCCAGTCGGAACCTGAGGACGGTTTCCGGGGACACCTTGACGTCGTGGCCGGCGATGGCCGCGCCCTTGCCGCCACCAGCAATTGCCCAGAAGATCGTTCCGACGGCGGCGCTGCCACCGACCGTTGCGGCCGTGTGCTTGTTCGTACCGATTCCTCTATCGCCGTCTTCCGTGAGGTCCGCTGTGCTGACCAGATAGCGCCGGCCAGCAACGGTGATCGAATGGACGTCCAGCACCATTTCAGGACTGCCGGTCGCACCTCCAGTCGAGACGTGACGGATCACCAGTTGAGCGTTGGCTCCCTCAGGGATGATCAGGCGGCCGGACGTGTCCGAGACCTCGCGCTCGACGATGGCCGAGAAGAATTGATCCGGGCTGGAGTTTCGCGAGTCGATCGTTTCCACCGTTCGTACCACCAGTTCGGTACCGGCCGGCGCTTCGAGGCTGCGGTCGCTCGCCGCGCGCGGGTTCGCGCGGTCAGCGGAAAAGAATTCCAACGACGCGACCTGACTGGTCGGATACCGGCGGGACGCGCCGTCGGCGTGCCGAAACGTGATCGTCCGTCCCGCAATGCCCGTCACGATGCCCTGGGCGCGCGTGCCGTCTCTCATGATCAGCGTGTCGGCTGACACGACGATCGCGAAAGACACCACGCCCAGACTCATCGCCAAGGCGATGACGATGCTTTTCATCTGAGCCTTCCTTCTTTGGGTTGACGATTCGGAGGTCCGTTACAGGCGGGCGGCCGACATGACGATGGTAGGCGAGGTGGGTCCCATTCACGTGTCCCCAATCGCACAGACACGTAGAAGGGGAGCGTGTTCACAACAGCACAGACGCTCGCGATCGCTTCGGGCACACTCCGCCACGACGTACCGGTCGAACATGCTCGATCGCAAGAGACGGACTGCACACCTGAGGCAGATGCTTCGCGACCGCCGACGCGAGGTGCAGGGCGAGGTGCAGCGTCGCCTCAGCGGCCGTCGAACGGCCCGGCTGAGGGACGTCAGTGACGAGCTCGAGGACTCCGACGCCCACGTCCAGGGAGATATCGATCTCGCGCTGCTCCAGATGAAAGTAGAAACCGTCGCGCGCATCGACGCCTCGCTCGCGCGCCTCAAGGCGGGCCAGTACGGACGCTGTGTGGAATGCGAGCGGCCAATCACCGAACGCCGGCTCCGAGCGTTGCCGTTCGCGCTTCGCTGCCAGGCGTGCGAGCAGCGGCGGGAGCAGGACCATAAGACCGGCCGACGGCTTGCGGACCACGGGCGCAGCGTCTTTCCCGACGTGGCGGGCTCCTGAAGCGACTGATCAGCGCCCGTTTCGGCGGCGGTGCTACGCGCGCTTACGTGCGCTGGCGACGAGCAGCACTCCGGCGATCGCGAGGGGTTTCATCGTCAGATCCGGCCGACCCGCACTGTCAGTGGCGATGTGAGATGCGTCGTGACGTCGGTACCGGGTGGTAGACGCACTTCCCGTCCCTTCGTCGCGAGCACGACGCCGGTTCCTGCGCCACCGCCGACGGCCGCACCTTCTGCCGCGCCTTTCTTGCCGCCCAGGATCCCCCCGATGACCGCACCGGCGCCGGCGCCGATGCCGATCTTCGTGGCGTCCTCACCCTTGGTGGCGGGAGCCAGATGCGACAGCGGTGCCGTCTGCAGGTCGTAGCGCGTCTCCTCGTTGCGGAGTGACGTGAAGCGGAACGCAATCATCGCCCGTCCTTTGACGCGGTCGGAGTCATCGACCGCAGTGACGACGCCGGCCAGCCGTGTGCCGGCGGGCAGCACGTCGCGGCCGTCGATCGTGATCGGGCTAGTGAGCTCGGCAGTCACCGCATCTTCGACCGCGCTCGTGTCGGACGCGATCGCACTCGTCAGGGCCAGCGGCAGCGCGGTGCCGGCGGGAATGGTCACTTCACGGTACGCGGGCCGGGTTGCGGGGTTTGCGGCGCCAGCCGCGGCGCCGGCCTCCGCGCCGAGTGGCGTGTCAGATGTCGTGGTACCGCACGCGCCGACGGCAACCGAGGCGCCGAGAACGAGAATGAGGAGTCGCGTCATGCACCCAGCTTAGTCGGGTATCTTCGAGCCGTCTGTGCCGTTGAGGACAGATGCCCGTCCGCTTCCTCTCTCGAAGGCGCAGGTCACTACGGCTCCGCCGATTCGTTCAGCATTTCCTGGACGCGTTCACGAACGGCTTCCTTCACCGCTTTTTCGACGGTCTCCTTCACGTCCGCCTTATTCAGGCTGGCGCTTCCCTTCTTCGAGACCACCTCGTGCACCGCTTCCTTGACGACGGGATCCAACGGCGAGAGCTTCTCGACCATCTCCTTCAGCGTCTTCTTGAGCACCTGTGGCGTGTCCTGAATCGTCTCAGCGGTCGCCTTCGCTCCCCAGTCCGCTTCAAAGGTGTTCGCCACACCACTGACGACCTTCGAGTCGCGCACAATCAGGCCCACCTCACGCCGTGAATCCAATTCGGCCTTCCGCAGGCTTTGACTTCCCACGAACACTTCACGCCGATCGCACACGATCGCCCGTGTGTGCAGCCGGAAGCCACCAAGCGGCCGAATCTTCAGACGAGGGCTCGCCCGGCCGACAGACCCGATGACTCTGACGTCCACACCTTTCTTGGCCCGCTCGCTCAGCGCGCGCAGCATTTCCGCGTCGGTAATCTTCGGATCGTAGACAAGCAGCTCCTTCGTCGCCCTGTGAATGAGCGCGAGCAGCTGCTTGCGGGCGTTGACCGGACTGACGACAAAGGCGTCGAGACCAGCTTTGTACGGTTTTCGATCGTTATCCGCCTCGAGTAATTTCAGCGCCTCTTGGACGAGGTCGCGTTTCCTCGTGACGATCGCGAAGCCGCGGCTGTGGTCGATATCGAGGTGGGTGAAGTTGAACGACAGCACGAAGAGCAGGCGACGGTCGATGATGAGCAGCTTGTCGTGATAACGCGAGAGATCGTCGGAGGTTCTCGACACGGTCACGCCCGCTTCGAGCAGGCGCATCTCGAGCTTGCGAAGGCTCTTCTCACCGCCGTGATTGGCGTAGGCGATGAGCGCCGACACAGACACCCCCCGCTCGGCCGCGTCCTTCAGCCCCGACTCGATCTCCGCGCGGTCGAACCTGAAGACGACGATGTCGATGCTCTTCCTGGCTTTCCTGATCGCTGCCACGAGCGGCGCGACGCCGTCCTCCGGTTGAATGAGCAGCTTCATCGACCTTCCACCACGTAGGTTCAGGTTACGGCAGACGGCGGAAGCACGGCTGTTCAATACGGCACGGACACGGACGAGGCGGACATCGTACTGTGGATGCGTCAGGAGGGTCCGATGCGAGTCTTCGGAAGGGTGGTTTCCACTCTGGTTGCGATCTGCTTGTCACCGCCCGTCCTCGCGCAGCAGGCCGGCCGCACGGCGGTGATCTGGCACGACCGCGGCGATATCGCGGCATTGGACCTGGTCGGCGGGCCCGGCGGGAAGGACCACGGACCGGGTCACGACCTGAGATTCATCGCCGAATCTCCAGGCGGCACGTCGCCGAAGTTCGAGGTCGAGGACGAACGCGGGATTCGATGGAAGGTCAAGCTTGGAGAAGAGGCCAAGTCCGAAACGGCCGCCACGCGCCTGCTCTGGGCTGCGGGCTACGTGGTCGATGAGGATTATTACCGGCCTGAGATTCGCGTTCTCGGATTGACATCGCTCGCCCGGGGGCAGGAGTTCGTGTCACCAGATGGCATCGTCACTGGCGCGCGTTTGGAGCGCCAGGACGGACGCGAGACGTCGACCACCTGGAGCTGGTACGAGAATCCCTTTATCGGCCGTCGCGAGTTCAATGGTCTCAGGATGATGATGGCGCTCATCAACAACTGGGACCTGAAAGACGCCAACAATCGCGTATTCGACACTGCTGGTGGAGGAGAGTATGGAATCACTGACCTGGGCGCCACGTTCGGGCGCACGGGCAACTCCATTACCCGCAGCAAGGGCGTGCCCAAAGACTATGCGGGCACCCGGTTCATCGACGAGGTCACACCGACACACGTCGATTTCGTCATGCAGAGTCGGCCTTTCTTTCCCCTCGTGTTCCATCTTCCCAGCTACCGCTCCCGCACGCGGATGGAGAGCATCGTCAAACAGATTCCGATCGCCGACGCGCGCTGGATCGGCATCCGGCTCGGACGACTGTCCCCGGACCAGATCCGTGACTGCTTCCGCGCCGCCGGATTCTCGCCTGCTGACGTTGAGGTGTATGAAGACGTCGTGACGCGGCGGATCTCGGCGTTGAAGAACTTGAACCCCGAATCCTCGCATTGACGTGGCACTCGTCTCGAGATACGGCGAGGATCGAGGTCCTTCTCGAGGCGCTGCTGATCCCGACATGACCATGCCGCTCACGCGTGAGACGCCCAACGCGCTCAGCATCCTGGGCCTTCTCCGGCCTCACTGGAGGGCGATGACGCTGGCGATGGTGGGGGTGGCGGCCGAAGCCGCAGCATCGCTGCTCGAGCCATGGCCCCTCAAGATCGTCCTCGACTATCTGCTGCAGGCCAGGCCGCTGCCCGGCTGGATGATGCCAGCGGTCGGCTGGATCGGAGGCGGTACCCTGGCCGTGCTCAATGTCGCGGTGGTGACGGTGGCAGTGATCGCCGTCGGCGGCGCGGTCGGTTCGTACTTGAACAACTATCTCACCGCCAACGCCGGGCAATGGGTCATGCACGACCTGCGGCGGACGCTCTATCACCACATTCATCGCTTGTCGCTCGCCGAACACGACGAGAAACGCACCGGCGATCTCATCGGCCGAGTCACGAGCGACATCGACAGCATTCAGGACTTCGTCACCTCGGCCCTCCTGGGCATCGTCACGAACGTCCTGACCCTGGTCGGCATCATCGCGGTCATGCTGTACCTGAACTGGCGCTTCACTCTGATCTCGCTCGCCATCGCGCCCGTGCTCTTTCTGGTGGTGTACGTCTTTACGCGGCGCATCAAAAAGGCCTCGCGTGACGTCAGGAAGAAGGAGAGCGAGCTGCTGTCGATGGTCGCCGAGGTGTTCTCGTCGATCCGCGTGGTGAAGGCCTTCGCTCGTGAGGACTACGAGGAGCGCCGCTTCGAGCGCCAGAGCCTCGATAACGTCGAAACGGCCCTGGTGGCGCGAGCGGTGAAGATGAAGCTCGCGCCCGTCGTCGACATCATCGTGGCGATCGGGACCTGCCTGATGCTCGCGTACGGTGCGCGCCTGGTTCTTGCCGGGCAGTTGACGG
>Ga0111539_10004889_pt1 | contig 17446 bp, 15 predicted proteins | sample RhiMethybrSRZTD1_FD_79667 | JGI IMG/M metagenome (GOLD analysis project Ga0111539, IMG submission 79667) | Populus rhizosphere microbial communities from Tennessee, USA - Rhizosphere MetaG P. TD hybrid SRZTD1 (version 2) (version 2) | ecosystem: Host-associated > Plants > Roots > Rhizosphere >... | reverse complement strand
TGGGATCGGGACGGATGATCCGCGCGCTGTGATCGGGATCGGCGTGAACGGCGCCTGGTCACGTGACGGGTTCCCGGCCGATCTCGCGGACGCGATGACGTCGTTGGCCGAACTGGCGTCAGGCCGGATCGACCATGACACCCTGCTGACGCTGTTCGTGGATCGACTCGAGCCGCGGGTCGATGAGCTCCGGCACGGGCAGTTCGACGGCCTCGGCTGGAGCGAGCGCCAGGTGACGACGGACCGCGACGTGGATCTGGTCGGGGCCGACGGGTCGCGCACGACCGTCACCGCGACGGGGGTGGACGTCGAAACGGGTGCGCTCCTGGTCGACGGCCGGCCGGTGTTCGTCGGCGAGATCGCCCACGTCCGGCTCAGTGACACCGTCGCAGCTCGGGGCGGGGTGTAACAGCATGGCCCGACCGGCATTCAGGAAGGTGACGCGGCCCGTGGAGGCCGGTCGCGCTCGGCCCACCCCATTCGACCTCGATCGGTCGCTGGTGGAAGCCGCGCGCGCCGATCCTGCGCGGTTCGATGCGCTCTATCGGAAATACGTCGCACAGGTGTACAGCTTCGCGGTCTATGAGCTCGGCGATCACCACGAGGCAGAGGACGCCACCGAGCGGACATTCCTGTCCGCTCTTTCCGCGTTGCCTCGATTCGAGGAGCGTGCGGGCGACGACGGGAGCGGCGCGTCGACGTTCCGGATCTGGCTCTTCCGCATCGCTCGCAACGTCATCGCCGAGCGGCGCCGTCGAACCCGTCGCCGTCCGGAGGCGCCGCTCGATCTCGCATTCGCGACCCCGGATCCGCTCGACATCGAGGCGACCGTGGTCGACCGCGAGTCGGCCTCGTCGGCGTGGGCAGCCGTCGATCGGCTCACGGGTGATCGGCGGCGAGCCGTGATCCTTCGCTTCGTCCACGAGATGTCGACGGCGGAGATCGCCGCTGTCCTCGATCGGTCCGAGGGTGCCGTCCGCGTCCTGATCCATCGCGGCCTTCGGAGCGCGGCGCGGGATCTCGCCCGGCGCGGCGAGGGGAGGGCGTGACCCTCGAGCGGTCGGCGCGCGACGGCGAGATCGAAGCGCTCGTCGTCGACCGATATCTCGAGTCGCTGCTGGCCCGGACTCCACGCGATCCATCGGACATCCCGGCCGACCTGCGAGCCACCGCCGACGCACTTGCCGCGCTGCCGCGATATCACCCGTCGTTCCGCTTCGTCGAAGCCTTGTCGGCGCGGTTGGCGGCCACGGCGTCCGCGACGGACACCCCGGCGGACGTCCTCGACTTCCCCGCGATCGCCATGCGGTCGGCGGGCGATCCGCGCGCGCAAGTCCGGCCCGTCGTCATCGGTGGCGTGCTGACCTCAGCGGCGATCTCGCTTGCCGGGGCGGCGTTCGTCGCGTGGCGGCGCGGCCGGCCGCCGGCTGACCCGATGTCGCGCGCGGTCCGCGCGGTCTCTCGGGCGAGGCTCGTCTGATGCCGCTCAAGCTGCCGTCGTTCCGCGCGCGCCGGGACGTCTACCCGCCGGACCTGTGGACCAAGTGCCCGACCTGCTCGACGATGCTGTTCAACAAGCAGCTCGAGAAGAACCTCCGCGTCTGCACCAACTGCGGCCACCACTTCCGGCTGTCGGCGGAGGCCCGTATCGAGCACCTGCTCGACCCAGGGACCTGGGGCGAGCGTGACCCCGGCCTGCAATCCGTCGACGCCCTCGGGTTCGTGGATCTCAAGGCGTACCCCGACCGGCTGTCGGCCGCGCAACTCACGACCGGCATGCGCGACGCGGCGGTCTGGGGGACCGGCGCCGTCGGCGGCCACGAGGTCGCACTGTGCGTCATGGACTTCGGGTTCATGGGCGGCTCGATGGGCGCGGTCGTCGGCGAGAAGGTGACCCGGGCCGCAGAACACGCGCTTGCCGCTCGGGTGCCACTGATCGTGGTCAGCGCGTCCGGTGGCGCCCGGATGCAGGAAGGCACGCTCGCGCTCATGCAGCTCGCCAAGACGCTGGGAGCGTTGGAACGGCTGCGCGCGGCAGGAGTCCCGTACCTGTCGATCCTCTCTGACCCGACGACCGGCGGCGTGTTCGCCTCGTTCGCCGCGGTCGGCGACGTGAATATCGCCGAGCCCGATGCCCTCATCGGGTTCGCCGGCGCACGCGTCACCGCCGGCACGATCGCGACCGAGCTACCGCCCGGCTTCCAGCGGTCCGAGTTCCTCTTCAGCCACGGGTTCGTGGACCGGGTCGTGACGCGCGCCGAGCTCCATGACGAGCTCGCGAGCCTGCTCCGCCTGCTCCCGGCCCGCGGCACGTTCGACGAGCCCGAGCCCGTCGAGGACGTGCCGGCGTTCCGTCCGTTCTCGTTCCTGACGACGCTGGCCGACCGGGTCGGCGAACTCGCCAATGGCGATGGCACGAACGGCGATGACGAGAAGCCGGCCGAGCTGCCGCCGACGGTCCCCGCGGTCGACGATGACGGGGGAGCTGCCCTGCCGGCTCTGGATGCGACTGCGAAGGACGACGTCTGGGCCCGCGTCCAGCTCGCCCGTACCCTGCGCCGACCTCGCACGCTCGAGTTCATGGACGCGATGGCCGACGAGTTCGTCGAGCTCCACGGCGACCGTCTCTTCGGCGACGACGCCGCGATCGTGGCCGGACTCGCCCGGATCGAAGGGCGACGCGTCGCGGTCATCGGTCAGCAGAAGGGTTCCGACACGGACGAGAACATCCGGCGCAATTTCGGGATGCCCCACCCGGAGGGTTACCGAAAGGCGATGCGGGTGATGGAGCTGGCCGAACGCGCCGGTCTGCCGGTCATCACCTTCGTCGACGTCCCGGGCGCCCATCCGGGTCCCGAATCCGAGGAGCGTGGGATCGCCGAGGCGATCGCTCGCTCGATCGGCCTGATGACCCGGCTTCGAACACCGATCGTGACCGTGATCACCGGCGAGGGTGGCTCCGGCGGCGCGCTGGCTATCGCCGTCGGTGACGTCGTCATCGCGCTGGAGAATGCCGTCTACTCGGTGATCAGCCCCGAGGGCTGCGCGTCGATCCTGTGGCGCACCGCGGACGAAGCGGCGACCGCAGCAGCGGCGATGCGCATGTCGGCGGCCGATCAGCACGCGCTCGGCGTGGTCGACATCGTGGTCCCGGAGCCCGGTGAAGGCGCGCAGGCCGAGCCCGAGGCCACGGCGGACCGGCTCCGCGCGATCATCGTCGACCGCCTGGACGCACTCGCGGCCATGCCGATCGATGCGCTCGTCGAGCAGCGCTACCGACGCTACCGTGCTCTGGGCGCCTACACTGAGGTCGCCCGACCCGAGGTCCCAGGGCGCGTCGACCGGAGCCTGGCGGATCGCCTGCGCGACCTGCTCGATCCGGCTCGCAGGGGTCTCGTGGGTGTGGAGGTGTGGTCGCGCGATGACGACCCACCCGCTCGCGAGGAGGTGTAGCGCGTGTCCGAACCGTCGTCACGCGATACCCGCTTGGAGCGAGACCCCGCCGAACGCGCTGCGGATCACGCCGCGATCGACCGCCTGACCGACGAACTCCTTCCCGCGCTGATCGCAAAGCTCGGCGCAACGGGGCTCGGCGAGCTCGAGGTCCGCGAGGGTGCCTGGCGCGTCCGCTTGCGCCGTCCGGGGGGACCAGCGACGCGTGACCGTCGATCGTCGGACCGAGCGGCCGAGCGGCCGACAGAACGCGCGCACTCGGCCTCGTCGCGGCCCGCCCACGCGGTATCGCACGGGACGGTTCGGTCGGACTCGCGGAGCGTCGCGACGTCACCCGCGGTCGGCATCTACCAGCCGCGCAAGGACCTGACGGCGGGCGCCCGCGTGCGCGCCGGCGATCGATTGGGCGCGGTCGACATGCTCGGCGTCGCTCAGGAGGTCGTTGCGCCGATCGATGGTGTCGTGGGAACCAGCCTCGTCGAAGCCGGTGACGCGGTCGAGTACGGCCAGGACCTGGTCACGATCGAGTTCGGTGTGCCCACGTCGACCAACGGCTCCGGGCCCAGCTGATGTCCGACCGCCCATCGTCGTCGTCCCGGCGGCTCGTTCAGCACACCGCCAGGGACGCCTAGATGTTCCGCAAGGTCCTGATCGCCAATCGGGGCGAGATCGCCCTGCGCATCCTTCGCGCGTGCCGCGCTCTCGGCGTCGATTCGGTCGTGGCGTACAGCGAAGCGGACCGTGAGTCGCTGCCCGTCGGGCTCGCGGACGAGGCCATCTGCATCGGTCCGGCCGAGGCACAACGCTCGTACCTCTCAGCGCCCGCGGTGATCTCCGCGGCCCTGGTCACCGGGTGCGACGCGATCCATCCCGGGTACGGCTTCCTATCCGAAGACGAGGGTTTCGCCGAGGTCGTGGCAGCGCACGGGCTGACGTTCATCGGGCCGCCGGCGAACGTGCTCGAGCGGTTCGCGAGCAAGGCGGGCACGCGGCAGCTCCTGGGCGCGCACGGCCTGCCGACCATCCCGGGGTCCGAGGGCATGCTCCGCGACGACCAGCACGCGCTGGCAGAGGCGGAACGGATCGGCTACCCGGTACTGGTCAAGCCATCGGCCGGTGGCGGCGGCAAGGGGATGCGCATGGTCCGCACGCCGCGTGAGCTCGAATCCGTGCTCAAGGTCTGCCGCAGCGAGGCGAAGGCGGCGTTCGGGGACGACTCGCTCTACCTCGAGAAATGGCTCGACGAGAACCGGCACGTCGAGGTACAGGTCGCGGTCGACCGGTACGGTCATGGCGTCCACCTGGGTGAGCGCGACTGCTCGGTCCAGCGCCGCCATCAGAAGATCATCGAGGAGTCGCCGACCCCCGCGTTGTCACCGGCTGCCCGCGCCGAGCTCGCCGAGAAGGCGGTGCGCGCGGTCGTCGCGGCCGGCTACGAGAACGTCGGCACGCTCGAGTTCCTCGTCGACGCGCAGGGCGATTTCTACTTCATCGAGATCAACTGCCGGATCCAGGTCGAGCATCCGGTGACGGAGGCCGTGACCGGGCTCGATCTCGTCACCATGCAGATGCGCATCGCCGCCGGTGAGCCGCTCGGCATCACCCAGGCCGATATCGACTTCGACGGCCACGCCATCGAGTTCCGGATCAACGCTGAGGACGCATCCAATGACTTCCGGCCCGGAGCCGGGACGGTCGAGCGCTACCACGCGCCGGGCGGACCGGGTGTCCGCATGGACTCGCACCTCTTCACCGGCTACGACGTGCCGCCCTACTACGACTCGCTGCTCGGCAAGCTCATCGTCTGGGGCCCGGATCGTGCGACGGCCATCGCGCGTGGCCGCGTGGCGCTCGAGGAGCTCGTCGTCGACGGCATCACGACCAACGTCGACATCCACCAGGCGCTGCTCGCGTCCGAGACCTTCCTCGAGGGCCGGATGACGACCAATCTGCTCGATCGCGTCGGCAGCGCAGCGTTCCTCGCGGCGGCTGCTCGCGTATGACGGTCGTGCAGACCTGCACACGCCGCCCCGCAGCCGTCCGCTCGCATCGACCAGACTGAAGGCCTACCCCGCCCAGGAGCCTCCGTGACCACCATCGTCCACTCGACCTCCGAGATCGAACGCCTCATCCCGCATCGCCACCCGTTCCTGCTCGTCGACCGGATCGTCGAATACGACGCCGAGGCGAAGCGGATCGTCGGGGAGAAGGGCGTCACCGCCACCGAGTGGTTCTTTGCCGGCCACTTCCCAGGGCTGCCGGTGATGCCGGGCGTGCTGCAGGTCGAGGCGCTCGCCCAGACCATGGCCGTCTACGTGGCGAAGCAGGAAGGCTTCGGCGACCGGATCGGGTTGTTCGCCGGGATCGACGACGTCCGCTTCAAGCGCATCGTGGCGCCCGGTGACACGCTCCGGCTCGAGATCACGATGCAGAAGCTCGGGTCGCGCTTCGGCAAGGGTCGCGGCGTCGCCACGGTCGATGGCGAAGTCGCCTGCGAGGGCCTGCTGAGCTTCATCATCCCGCCCGAAGGGACGCTGCGATGACGCGGATCGCGGCACTGTCCGACGTGCACGGCAACGTCACCGCGCTGGAAGCCGTCCTGGCGGACGTCGCTCGTGCGAAGCCGGACCACATCGTGGTCGCGGGCGACCTCGTGCTCAACGGACCGGAGCCTGCAGCCGCGGTCGACGCGTTGCGCTCCGCCGCCGGGGCAGGCACGGCCGTCATCGCCGGCAACACCGACGTTGCCGTGGCGGACTTCGACTACGCGGCCGCCTTCCCCTGGATGACCGATGGCGTGCCGGACGCGATCGCCGCCGCAGCCGAATGGGCGCACGACGCCCTGGGCGACGAGCGGGTCGAGTGGCTGCGCGCGCTCCCCTCGGAGCGTCGCCTCCGTACGGACGACGACACGCTCGTCCTCGTCTGCCACGCGTCGCCCGGCTCGCAGACCGCGGGTCTGGACCAGAACCTCGATCCATCGGTGACGATCGAGCTGCTCGCCCGGACGGACGCTCGCGTGATCATCTGTGGCCACACCCATCTTCCGGAGGTCCGTGACCTCGGGTTCAAGGTGATCGTCAACGCCGGCTCTGCAGGCTATGTGTTCGATGGCGACTCGACCGCCTCGTGGGCGCTCATCGAGATCGACGACGGCGAGGTCCGCGCTGAGATCCGGCGGACGGAGTTCGACACGCTGAGCGTCGCCAATGCCATCTCCGAACGTGGCCTTGCCGGCGATGTGTACCGCGCCGCCACGGTCCGCACCGGCAAGCTCGTCCGATGACCTCACGCCGCGTCGTGGTCACCGGGATGGGTCTCGTCACACCCCTCGGCAAGGACGTAACGAGCACATGGGCCGGGATGGTCGCCGGCCGCTCCGGCGTGAGCACGATCGAGGCCTTCGACCCGTCGCGCCTCAGTGTCCGTTTCGCCGGGCAGGTCCACGACTTCGATCCGAGCCCGGTGATCGATCGGAAGGACCAGCGCCGGATGGATCGCTACATGCAGTTCGGGCTGGTGGCGGCGCGCGAGGCCATGGATCGGGCCGGTCTGCCGGCGCGGCTCGAGGGCGAGCTGTCGGAGCGGACCGGGGTCATCCTTGGGACCGGTCTCGGCGGCGTCGGGACGCTCCAGGATGGCTTCGCGACCGACATCACGCGCGGCCCGGATCGGATCAGCCCGTTCCTCATCGCCTACGGGATCCCGAACGTCGGTTCTGGGCAGGTCGCGATCAGCTTCGGCATGACCGGACCCAACTTCGCGACGGTGTCCGCGTGCGCGACCGGTGGCCACGCCATCGGTGAGGCGTGGGAGACCATCCGCCGTGACGACGCGGACGTGATGCTCGCGGGCGGTTCGGAGGCGGGCATCTACGAGACGCTCGTCGGCGGCTTCGCGGCGATGCGCGCGCTGTCCACGCGCAACGACGACCCGGCGGCGGCGTCGCGTCCGTTCGACGTCGATCGCGACGGGTTCGTGATCGGGGAGGGTTCGGGCGTCGTCGTCCTCGAGGAGCTGGCGCACGCCGAGGCGCGTGGTGCCGAACCCCTCGCCGAGCTGATCGGGTACGGCGCGACGGCGGACGCGTCGCACATCACGCTGCCGGCGCCCGGTGGCATCGGCGCGGTCCGAGCGGCGCGGCGGGCCATCGAGAAGGCCGGCGTATCGGCCGACGAGATCGATCACGTGAACGCGCACGCGACGTCGACGCCAGAGGGCGACAAGGCCGAGCTCCAGGCGATCAAGACGATCCTCGGCGAACGGGCCGCGTCGGTCCCAGTCACGGCCAACAAGTCGATGATCGGCCACACCCTCGGCGCTGCCGGTGCTATCGAAGCGATCTCGACGATCATGACGATGCGCGACTCGTGCATCCCCCCGACGATCAACCTGGACCGGCCGGACCCGGAAGCCGACGGCATGACGCTCGTCACCGGTTCCGCGCTCGGGCAGCAAGTGCGGCTTGCGCTGTCGAATTCCTTCGGCTTCGGTGGCCAGAACACCGCGCTGCTCTTCCGACGGTGGGACGGATGACCGACGACCTCCAGGCGGGCGCGCCGGTCCCCGGCGACGATCCGGCTCCCGATGCCGCAGAGGCCGCCGTTGACGCTGCTGCCACATCGCCGACGTCGGTCGACACGGTCGTACCGCCGACGGACGGCGGCGACCTCGAGTTGCTGCGCCTGATCGACCGTCTTGCGGCGCTACTCGATCGGTCCGACCTGACCGAGCTCGAGGTCGAAGCTGGGGCCACTGGTCTCGTCCTGCGCAAGCCGTCGGCCCTCGCGCCGATCTCCGTCACGAACCTCGCGGCGACGTCACCTGCCGCCACGACCATGACCAACCCCTCGAGCGGAGAGCCGTCCGCTGCCGGCCGAGAGCCAGCCGTGGCCTCGAAGCCCTCGATCAAGGCGCCACTCACCGGGATCTTCTACGCGTCCCCGGCACCCGGCTCGGCGCCGTATGTCGCGGTGGGTGGCGAGGTCGCCGTCGGCCAGGTGATCGGCCTGATCGAGGCTATGAAGCTGTTCAATGAGATCAAGTCGGATCTCGCCGGGCGCGTCGTGCGGGTGGTCGCGGAGAGCGGCACGCTCGTCAAGGCCAAGCAACCCCTCATCGAGGTCGAGCCGCTATGACCGACGGGACGCAGCCGATCCGCGCCCACGTCACCGGCTGGGGCCGCTACGCCCCGGCGGGCGTGCTGACGAACGCCGATCTCGAGCGCATGGTCGACACGTCCGACGAATGGATCGTGAGCCGGACGGGTATCCGGGAACGACGCGTCGCCGCGGCGAACGAGACGACCGCGTCGATGGCGGCGGTCGCGTCGATGCGCGCCATCCGGACGGCGGGCATCGACCCGGACGACATCGACCTGATCCTCCTCGCGACGCTCACGCCCGACTACTGGATGCCCTCGACCGCAGCGCTGGTCAAGGAGGCGATCGGCAACAAGCGGGCAGCGGCGATGGACGTCGCAGCCGCCTGTTCCGGGTTCGTCTATGCGTTCGCGACCGCACAGGCGTACATCACGAGTGGCATCGCGAAGCACGTGCTCGTGATCGGCGCGGAGCTGCTGACGCGCTTCCTCGACTACACCGACCGGAGCACCTGCATCCTGTTCGGCGATGGCGCGGGTGCCGTCGTCCTGTCGGCGCGCTCCGAGCCGGGTGGCGCGCTCGGTATCGAGCTGACGACCGCGCCCGAAGGCGCCTACATGATCTGGCTGCCCGCGGGCGGGGCGAAGAGTCCGCCGTCGGCAGAGACCATCGCCCGCGGCGAGCACTACATCCGGATGGAGGGTCGCGAGACCTATCGCTTCGCGACAAAGACGATGGCAACGACCGCGCTTGAGTCGGTCCGCAAGTCGGGCCTCGACCCGTCCGACATCGACCTGTTCATCCCGCATCAGGCCAACGTGCGCATCGTCGAAGCCGTCGCGAAGGGTCTCGACCTGCCGATGTCGAAGATGTACGTGAACCTCGATCGGTACGGGAACACGTCGGCCGCGTCGGTGCCGATCGCGCTTGCGGAGGCGGTCAACGAGGGCCGCGTGCAGGTCGGCGACAACATCGTGATGGTCGCGTTCGGTGCCGGGTTCACCTCTGGTGCCGTCACCGTCGAATGGACGGCCGACCCGGCCCGCGGCCGCGCCGGCGAGGCGGCCGTCGACGCCGACGATGTCCAGGTCCGCCTCCCCGTCGACTGGGACTCGGTCGACCCGATCCCACAGGCTCTCGTCGAGCTGCTGGCCCGGCCGGGATCCGTCGACGTGCCCCTCGATGATGTCGTCCCCGGTGAACCCGAGCGCGCCCATTCGGAGGTCCGCGGATGATCGATCTGACCGGGAAGGCGGCGCTCGTCACCGGCGGCTCGCGAGGGATCGGCAAGGCCATCGGCCTGCGCCTCGCCCGCCAGGGCGCGGACGTCGCGTTCAGCTTCCGCGGCAATGCCGACGCGGCGAAAGCCACAGCCGACGAGATCGAGTCGATCGGGACGAAGGCGCTATCGATCCAGGCCGATGTCAAGGACCCGGCGTCGGCCGACACGGTCGTCAAGACGGCACTCGAGGCGTTCGGCAAGGTCGATATCCTCGTCAACAACGCCGGCGTGACCCGCGACGACCTGATCATGCGGATGTCCGAAGAGGCCTGGCGCGAGGTGCTCGAGACGAACCTGTTCGGCGCGTTCTGGATGACCAAGGCCGTCACCCGGCCGATGCTCAAGGCGCGCGCAGGCCGGATCGTGAACATCACGTCGGTCTCCGGCCAGGCCGGCCAGATGGGACAGGCCAACTATTCGTCGGCGAAGGCAGGCCTCATCGGGCTCACCAAGGCGACCGCCCGCGAGCTCGCATCGCGTGGCATCACCGTCAACGCCGTTGCGCCGGGCTTCGTGCTGACAGAGCTCACGAAGGACCTCCCCGAGGCGCTCCAGAGCGAGCTCATCGCACGAACGCCGCTCGGCCGCTTCGGCACCGTCGAGGAGATCGCCGACACCGTCGCCTTCCTCGCGTCCGACGAGGCGCAGTACATCACCGGACAGGTCCTGGCCGTCGACGGCGGCCTCGTGATGATGTGATCCCGCCGGTCGTGGCAGCGATACCTAGACCCTAAGGACAACCACCTAGGACCACCTCCGGCCCTCGCCGGTACCGCTGGCGAGGGGTGTCTCGGGACCCCCGGATGGGACCATCGCTGCGATGACCGCGCGTGTGCGACCCCGCGATGCCGATGGCGCGCGCCCTGGGCCGGGTGCTCACCCCCAGGGGCGCGTCGTCGACGCGCATTCCGTGGCGTTCGCGGGACCGGGTGCTGCGACGGTCGCTTTCGGGACGGACGGTCGCGAAAGCGAGCTCGCCGAGCGGCTCGACAGCGTCCTCGGCATCGCCGAGAAGCTCGCCGCGTCGCACGACCGCCCGGAGCTGTTCCGGACGATCGTGGACGAGACGAAACGTGCGTTGCGCGTCGACTTCGTGACGATCCGCCTCGTCCGCGACGACCTCCTGCCCCTCGCGGCGTGGGCCGGGATCGATGACGAGACCGCCGCGGAGCTCCCGGTCCTGGGGGCCGGTGACGGCTGGGTCGCGGAAGTGCTTCGCACCGGTCGCCCGAGGGCATGGACCGACGCTCGGACCGACCCGCACGCCGGTGTCGAGCGCTACGCCGGGACCGTCGACTTCGCGGGTGACCTCGTGGCGCCGCTGACGCGCCACGACCGGGTGATCGGGGCGCTGTCCGCATGCACCCGCGAGCCACGCGATTGGACCGACGGTGATATCGCCTTCCTCACGACCATCGCCACCCACGCCGCCATCGCGCTTACCAATGCCGAGCTGTTCGAGGGGACCGCGGCCAAGGCGGCGCAGCTCGAGGTCCTTCAGGCTGCATCTGGGCGGCTCAGTCGGGCCACGACGGTCGAGGCCGTAGGACGCGCGATCGTCGAGGAGACGCGGCGGATCATCGACTATCACAACGCACGCGTGTACCTGCTCGAGGCACCGGATTGGGTCGTCCCGATCGCGTTCGAGGGTCGGGTCGGTGCCTACAACGAGGTCGACCTCGACCTGCTCCGCTGCCGGCTCGGTGAGGGCTTCACCGGTTGGGTGGCCCTCCACGGCGAGCCGCTCCTCATCAACGATGCGAATGCGGACCCGCGGGGCGCCACGATCGCCGGCACCGACGATATCGACGAATCGATGCTCGTCGTCCCGATGCGCTACGACGAGGTGACCGTCGGCGTCATCACGCTCTCCAAGCTCGGTCTCGGTGGGTTCGATGGCGACGACCTGCGCCTCCTGACGATCCTCGCCGACCACGCCGCCACGTCGCTCGAGACGGCCCGTCTCCTGACCCGAAGCCAGGATCTCGCGCGCGAGCTCCGCCGGCTGCTCGACATGAGCGGCGAGCTGTCCGAGAGCCTCGACCCGCGCCAGGTCGCCAACCTCATGGCCGGCCATCTGGCGCGAGCCATGGGCGTCGACGAGTGCGCGATCAGCTACTGGGACCGCCCGACCGGTCGGCTCGAATCGCTCGGCTACCACCCCGTCCTCCGCTTGGAGGAGATGGAGCCGTTCTTCGAGGTCGCTGGCTACCCGGAGACCGTCCGCGTCCTGGAGCGCGGTGTGACCGTGATCATCGATGCCGAAGACCCGACCGCCGACCCCGCCGAGGTCCGGCTCCTGCGGCGGGACGGGATCCGCATGCTTGTGATGCTGCCGCTCGTCGCCAAGGGTCAGGCCATCGGGCTGGTCGAGCTCTTCTCGAAGGCCTACGTGCGCTGGGACGGCCAACAGCTCGAGGTCGCTCGGACCATGGCGAACGAGGCCGCGATGGCGCTCGAGAACGCTCGGCTCTACGAGGACGCGCGCAAGCGCGCGGATCGCGACCCGCTCACGGGTTTCTTCAATCACCGCTACCTGCACGAGCGGATGGGCGAGGAGGTCGTTCGCGCTCAGCGCAACAAGCAGCCGCTGAGCGTGATGATGCTCGATTTGGACGACTTCAAGCTCGTGAACGACACGTTCGGGCACCTGTTCGGAGACCGGGTGCTGACGTGGGCAGCGGAGCTGATCCGCGCCACGCTGCGAGCCTCGGACGTCCCGGCTCGGTACGGCGGCGACGAGTTCGCCGTGATCCTGCCCGAGACCGACGGTGGCGACGCCGCCAGCGCGGCACAGCGCATCCTCGACGCGTTCCGCGAGCAACCGTTCGTGGGTGAGCAGCGCGGGCCCGTGCCGATCGCAGCCTCGATCGGGACCGCCACGTTCCCGGTCGACGGACGGACGGCGACCGAGCTCATCGCGACAGCGGACCGGGCCCTCTACCAGGCCAAGCGCGATGGGCGCGTGGGCCGCCTCGTGCCCGACCAGGACGGAAGTACTACCCGCTCCTAGCCATCGGTACCAGGCGTTCCGGGTGGACGGCGGCGCCTTTGGGCCGCATCCTGTATTCCCGACGTGAGCCGATCCACACCGCGCACCGCGCGCTCCATGGATCCGTCGGATCGCCGGATCCGCCGGTCCTGGTGGATCTTCTTCGGAGCATTCCTGCTCCTGAGCGCGATCGTCCTCCTCGACGCCCTCTCGCCCGACGCGTCGTTCGCCGATCGCGCCCTCCTGGTCGTGGTCGTGATCGCGGGTGCTGCCGCCATCGTCAACGGGCTGCTCGTCGGGGATCTCGAGACCCGTCGTCGCGGGGAAGCGGAGTCCTTCGCCCGGATCCTGAGCGGGCTGTCCCGCTCCGTGTCACCCGACGCCATCGTCGATGCGATCGCGGAGGAGCTGGGCCGCGCGACCGGCGTCGACCATGTCGTCGTCGTCCGTCGCGATGAGGCCGGGCGATCGCTGGCGGCCCACCTGGTCAGCCTCCGGCCCGGCATCCCGACCCATTCCACACCGCTGTCGTCGAGCGACCTCGACGATGACATCGGCGGTCGCCGGGCACGACCGGCGGAGATCGCGGATCGGATCGCCCGAGGCGTCCGCGATGCCTACGGCCTCGGCCAGGTCATGGCGGCACCGCTGGCGGTGGGGGACACGGTGGTCGGCGCGATCGTGGTCTCGCGCCGGGTCGGCACGACCTGGCAGGAGTCGACACGACGGATCCTCAACGGCGCGACCGTCGAGGCATCGGCGGCCTTGGCGCGGGCAGTGTCGCACCGCGATGCCGAGGCACGTGCGTCGACCGATCCATTGACCGGGATCCCGAACCGACGCTACTTCGATGAATTCGTCGGGCTGCTCGCCCAGCGCCGCCGGGCGGGTGATGCGGTCGGGATCCTGATGGTCGATATCGACCGTTTCAAGGCGCTCAACGACAAGCACGGCCACCCGACCGGCGACGCGGTGCTGCGCGGCGTGGCGGCGGCGATCGTGTCAGCCGTGCGCGAAGACGACGTGCCGGCGCGCTTCGGCGGCGAGGAGTTCGTCGTCCTGCTGCGGAACCCGGCTCCCGGGGTCGCGGTCGAGGTCGGCGAACGCATCAGGTCGGCGGTCCGTGCCCTGGATCTGAGCGAGCTCGGCGTGCCGCCCGTCAGCGTGTCGGTCGGCGTGGCCGTCGCCAGCGGTCCTGAAGACACCGTGGAGGACCTCCTCGCCACAGCCGACCAGAACCTGTATAGCGCCAAGCGCGCCGGCCGCGATCGCGTGGTCGCCGCATAAGGAAGAACCGCCGTCCCGGCTACCATCGCCGGCATGCCCCGACGCGTTGCCAGGACCGATCCGCCGTCGGATGCTGCCGACCTCGAGACCGAGGATCCGGCCACCCGGAGCGATGAGCTCGACCTCGCGCCGGTCGATGCCGACCTGCGCGAGGAGGAGGATCCCAGGCGAGGCGACCTCACGAACGGGGATCTCGCTCGGATCTTCCACGACATCGGCGACATGCTCGAGGTCAAGGGCGAGCTCCGGTTCAAGACCGTCGCGTACCACCGCGCGGCGGACGCCATCGGACGCAGCCCGGTCGATCTCGTCGCCGCCTATCGCTCGGGTGACCCGCCCAAGATCCCCGGTGTCGGCGCCGCGATCAGCGACAAGATCACGGAGCTCGTCACGACCGGCCGGATGGCCTACTACGACAAGCTCATCGCCGAGGTCCCGCCGACGCTCGTCGAGCTGTTGCGCATCCCGGGTCTCGGACCACGCACGGTCCGCCAGATCTGGGTCGAGCTGGGGATCGTCTCCATCGACGACCTGCGCGTCGCGGCGGAGGGGGGCCGCATCCGCACGCTCAAGGGCCTGAGCGACCGGACCGAGGCGTTGATCCTCGACGGCATCCGCCGCCTCGAGACGACGCCGCAGCGGATGCTGCTCAACAAGGCCGAAGCCACCATCCTCGGCTTCATCGAGGCGCTGACGGACACGCCCGGCGTCAGCACGATCGAACCGGCCGGCTCGTTCCGCCGGAAGCGGGAGACCATCGGCGACCTCGACCTCCTCGCCGAGACCGACGACGGCCCCGGCCTGATCGAGCGCTTCATTGGTCTCGGGATCGTCGATCAGGTCCTGAACAAGGGTGGCTACAAGGCGGCGGTGCGCGTCATGCGCGGACCACAGGTCGATCTCATGGTGATGCCGCCCGGCGCCGCGGGAACGTACCGCGTCCATTTCACGGGCTCGAAGGAACACAACGTCCGCCTCCGGGAGCGAGCCCGGGACATGGGCTGGAGCCTGTCCGAGAAGGGCTTCCTCCGGATCGGCGAGGACGGCGAGCCGCTCACGGGCGATGACGCCGAGCTCCGGACGTTCCCGACCGAGGAGGAGACCTACGCCTTCCTCGGGCTGCCTTTCATCGAACCTGAGCTGCGCGAGGACGAGGGTGAGATCGAGGCCGCGCTCGCCGGCCACCTGCCGATCCTCGTCCAGCTCGAGGACCTCACCGGCGACCTGCACAGTCACTCCGAGTGGTCCGACGGCACCCACCCGATCGAGGTCATGGCCGAGGCGGCTCGCCGGCGTGGGCACGCCTTCCAGGTCCTGACGGACCACAGCCAATCGCTGGCGATCGCGCGCGGTCTCACCCCGGATCGAGTCGAGCAGCAGCGCGTGATCATCGCCGAGCTCAACGCCCGGTACGCGGGGGAGGAGGCCGAGGGCACGGCGCCGCCGGAGACGCCGCCCGAGGGGTTCCGCCTGCTCCACGGCTGTGAGCTCGAGATCCGCGCGGACGGCGAGCTCGACTACCCGGACGAGCTCCTTGCGCGGTTCGATCTGGTCGTCGCGTCGGTCCATGTCTCGCGGCGCCAGTCCAAGGCCGAGCTGACGCGACGGACGCTCAACGGCATCCGCAGCCCACACGTCGACGTGATCGCCCATCCTTCCGGCCGGATGATCGGGACGCGGGACGATCTCGACCTCGATTGGGACACCGTCTACGGCGAGGCCGCGCGCACCGGGACGATCCTCGAGATGAACGGGTCGCCCCACCGTCTCGATCTTGCCGTCGAGCGGGCGCGCCGCGCCGTCGGCATGGGCGTCACCCTGTCGATCGACTCCGACGCACACAAGGTCGCCGAGTACGACCACCTGCGCTGGGGGGTCACCCAGGCTCGGCGTGCGTGGGTACAGCCGGCGGACGTGATCAACACGCGCTCGCGCGCCGACCTGCTCACGTGGGTCGCGGGCAAGCCTGACCGCGTATGACGACGTCAGCGGCGGGACCCGCCTCGCGTACCATCCCGGCGATGCAGGACGATCGTGCCGGCCGTCGCGACCTCGCGCTTGCCGCGGTCACGATCGTCGGGCTGTCGCGCCTCATCGAGCCGCCGGGTGTCTGGTTCGTCGCGGCGTTCCTGCTCGGCGCCGTCATCCTCGGCAGCCTCCAGGTCCTGCACGACGAGACCGTCGATGCCGCCGACCACGCGCTCGGCATCCCGATCGAGTCGTTGATCCTGCCCGCCGTGGCAGCCGTGGCCTGCCTCGGCGCGATCCGGCTCGTCCCGTTCGGACTCGCGCTCGTCCCGGCCCTGATGATCACCGGCTTCCTCATCGAGCGGTGCCTGGCGCTCGAGGCGCGGATCCTGTCGTCGCCCGGCGGGCTGGACGCCGATCTTCGGACCACCGTGCTCGTCACGACGCTGATCGTCGCGTTCCTCGCATTCGTCGGGGTGGCCGCGACGGTCCCAGGCGGTCTCGCCCAGCCGGGCACGAGCGGCATCGCCGGTCAGCCACTGCCGCGTCGCGACCTCCTTGTCCTGGCCACCGGTGACGCCATCGTCGCGTTCCTGCTGGGCTACCGCGCGGCTGCCCTGCGGGTGACGACGCTGCGCGACGCCTTATGGTCCGCGGCCACGTACGGCATCGCGATCGCGATCGCCGCGGCCGCGCTCCGGTTCGTCCAGATCCCGCGGCTGATGGGTCCGGCGCTGCTGACCCTGACGTTCTATCTGTGGGACGCGTTCCACGCCGCCGGTCCGTCACGACGACGGGACGTTCGCTGGATCTGGCAGACGGCATTGCTCGCGGTGCTCGGCGTCGCGGTCATCGCCCTGAACCTGCTGATCCGCGACTGACGCGCACGGCTCCGCCGTGAGCGATCGAGGGTCCCCGTTTGACGCGGCCCCTCACCGATGCTAGAAACGCCGAGCCCCGAAGGACCTGAAAGGACGACGAGCCCGTGACGTTTCCCGATGTCGAGACCAACCAGCAGAGTCCGGTCAACCTGACCCGGACCAAGCGCCAGCTGGCCGAACAGGCGATCGCGCAGGCCTCAGCGGCGCAGTGGGAGGATGCCGCCGACACCAACCGCAAGCTGCTGGAGCTCGGCCCGGACCCCGAAGCGGAGAACCGCCTCGCCAAGGCGCTCTGGGAGCTGGGCTCGCTCGGCGAGGCCCGCGAGCACTATCAGACCGCCCTCGCGCTCGACCCGACGAACCGCATCGCCGAGCGCAACATCGACCGCCTCAAGGTCCTGCTCAACGCCGCCGGCGAGAAGACCGTGCCGGCGCAGGAAGGCAGCAAGGCACCGGTCAGCATCTTCGTCGAGGAGACCGG
>Ga0111539_10004883_pt1 | contig 17460 bp, 18 predicted proteins | sample RhiMethybrSRZTD1_FD_79667 | JGI IMG/M metagenome (GOLD analysis project Ga0111539, IMG submission 79667) | Populus rhizosphere microbial communities from Tennessee, USA - Rhizosphere MetaG P. TD hybrid SRZTD1 (version 2) (version 2) | ecosystem: Host-associated > Plants > Roots > Rhizosphere >... | reverse complement strand
CCGTCGTCGGGATGCCGCGCCAGCGGGCGCGGATCGCGTTTCAGAGTCAGCGAGCGGCGCTTGGTTACGCCTCTTGGCCGCGGAGCAACGGACGCGACGACGGCGGTCGAGCTCATGGTGGTTCTCCTCTGGGCTTTCTGCGCTCGGTGGCGCGCGGTGAAGAGCGGTCGGCCGCGCGCGGTGAAGAGCGCTAGCCGTGGGCAGGGGCGGCTTTGCCATCGGACAGAGCTCCCGCTCGCGGCCCGATCGCGCCCTGCAAAATCTTGACGAAGGCCGCGTCGACCCGGCGGTAGTAGTTGCGCGTGGTCTCGATCGCGCGCTCCTCGTCACCCTGATCGAGCGCGGCCATGAACTCCTGCAGATGCTGCGGAAAGCTCGGCTCGAGCACCCACAGCGCGGGGAAGCGATCGAGGACCTCGCGATAGGCCTCGAGAAATGGATTCGAGATCCAGCGGATCGCCACCGAGTGGCCCGCGTCGATCACCGCGTCGAGCCAGCGATGGAAACCGCGCGAGACGACCACCGGATCGTGGCGCTGGAAAGCCGCGATCAGAAGCTCCGTGATGTCCTGCAGGCGCTCCAGATCGTTCTTGTTGGCGCGGCGCACCGCGAGCCGCGCCGCGAACTCGATCACCAGCAAGCGCGCGGGCAAGATGTCTTCGAGGATGTGCGCGATCTCGAACGCGTCGGGGGCCGTCTCGAGCAACGGCGGCAACAGCTCCATGGTGCCGGTCTTGCGGTAGTCGCAGACCGTCACGCCCTGGCCATGGCGCACGGTGACCAGGCGCGACTGCTCGAGCTTGCGCACCGCTTCGCGGAGCGTATTGCGGTTGGTTCGGTATTTCGCGGCCAGCTCGCGCTCGCCGGGCAGGCGCTCTCCGGCGGACAGCTCGCCGCGCAGGATCTGCCGGCGCAGGTCGATGAAGATGTTGGCAGCGATGTTGGTCGCCTGGGGCTGTTCGTTCATGGGGTACCCTTCGGGCCCACCACGACGTGGTTCAACCAGTATGGTTTGGTTTAACCACTTGTCAACGTCAGCCCGAGGGCTGCTGGTCGGCCCAGTTGAGCCGCTCCATGCCGTGACCATCTCCCAGAAGCTACGGAAAACGCCTGGAGCGCTTTAGCCCGCCCCCCATTCCTCTTCTCTCGTTCGCGTTGTTCGCGCACCCGATACCCGTTCGCGCCCGATGTCGATTGCCCACACCCGGGTCCCGGATTTTTTGGGTGAGTTCTTGCCGGCGCACCGCGTCGGCGGGACGTCGCAGCGCTCCGTGTCCCGAGTCGGGCCCCCGCGTCGCGCCCGCTGCTGGCAGAACGCCCCGCGTCGTTCCGCCGCCGGATTTCGCCGCGGAGGGCTCACCAGAAACCCTCCCCCGCATCTCCTTCGAGCCGCGGCCTGTGCTCGAGCTCACGCCGCCGCCACGGTCCTCCCTCGCCCTATCGATGGTCTTGCAACGGTTGGCAACGCATCGATTGCCACGAGTCGTGTTCTCCGACTTGCGCGCGCCAAAGCACCCGGTTCCCGGGTCATGCCTCCGCGCATGGGCTCGAGAGGGGACCGCCCCGTCCACCATGTAGTCGCTGGCGCAGCGACTGGTGGCCCAATCGATGTCCTCACAACCGTTGCAATGCCCTCAATTGGGCATCCGCGAAGGGGCGCCTTTTCGGGATGGTTGGGGGCCTGACCGGGCGGAGGTGCTCCGCGTCGCTGAAGGCGTTCGTCGCGCGCGACGCGAGGTTTCGACTCGGACGGCGTCCTGCTTCGTGCCGTCGAATTTCGGCCGCGAAGGGGTCAGCCGCCCCGACCTTAGAGCAGGAGCGTGATGCCGACCGACAGATAGGGCGTCCCCACGCGGACGACGGCGCCGAAGGTGTCGCTGAACATGAAGCGACCGCCGCCCCAGAAGACGAACTCGACGTCGGTGTCGTCGGCGTCGTACTCGCAGATCGCGCCGTTCACGGTGTTGCAGTACCAGTCGTAGCTGAAGTTCGTGTGCTCGACCTCGAGCCCGGGCTCGCCGAACACGCTGATCATCGGCGTCAGAAAGAAGTTCCACTGCAGGACCACGGGAAAGTGCAGCACCGTGGCATGGCATTCGTTGAAGAAGGGATCGCCCCGCGGCCCAGGCCAGCGCCCCCAGCCCCAGCACGGGTCCTCGAAGCGGACCCAGTCGAAGCCGAAGCCGATCCCCATGTTGTTGTTGATCTTGCTGATCGGCCCGTTGTCCAAAAACGGGATCGTGAAGCGGGCCCCAAGGCCGAAGCCTTCGTCGCCGAGGGGCTCGTTGGCCCACTGCAGCACGCCATGCGGTTCGATCTCGACGGAGTAATCCGGGTGGGCGCCGGGCTGCTTGATCTGCGCTTGGGCGGCGCTGCCGATCAGGAGAACGACCAGTGCAACCAGGGCGGAAGCCGCAAGGCGGGGAGGCACGTCGCGATAGTGTCGGGAGGAGGGTGGGCGGCTCATCCAAACCATTCTGAGCACGAACCGGCCTCTGCCGGAAGCCGTTGAAACTCAGTGGCCACTCGCTTCCCATGTTATGAAATTCCAAGCGAGTTTTCGGAAATCCAGCGTTTCAGAGGGGGAGCGCTCGCCGGAGCTCGTCCAGCAGCGCGGGGGCCGACGCCGCCACCAGGGGAGCGGCCGCTCTCGCCCAGTCACTGACGACGAGCTCCGCCGCTGCGTCCAGAGCGAGCCTCGGGTGCCCCGCGAGGGCGCGCGAGAGGCGCAGGCTCACGAGCTCCGGGCTCACGTGTCCGGCGCTCAGCCCGCGGGTCTCGAGCACCCGGCACAGCTCCGCGAACCGCCCCCGCTGATCCTCGTCGCGCCAGTCGATCTCGAGCGCGAGCGGCGGGTCGATCGCGCACAGCAGCGCCGAGCGGTACGCGAGCCGGGCGGCTTCCTCGCGCGCGAGCTCCGCGTCGAGCAGGATCTCGACGCCGACGTGTGCGGCGGCACGCGCGCTGCCGCGGCGCACTCCGTTGGCGAGCAGCTCGGCGTTTGCCTGCGCCATCAAGGAGCGAAAGGTCGGTGCCGCGTGGAACGCGGCGTCGGTCGCATGGTGAAACGCGATGCCATCGCCGAGCTCGGCGTGGCGCGTGCTCGGTGGCCGCGCGTGGATCATGGTCGCGAAGTCGGGGAGCATCGCTCCCAGCACGAACGCGGGCGCGTCCGATCGCCAGCAGGCGACCGCTGCATGGCCGAAAAAGTTCACGCCGGGAGCTTAGCGCGAAGCTCGAGCGGTATGCTGTGAGCATGTCGGAGCCGGAGCCGCGCCCGCTTTCCCTGGAGCTGGTTTCCTCGAGCGACCTGTCGCCCAGCGTGAAGAGCCTGCTGCTCTGGTCCGACGCCGGCGCGGATTTTCACTGGATCCCCGGCCAATACGTGGAGCTCGTGGTTCCAGGATCGGCGGTCCAGCGCCAGCCGTACTCGATTGCATCCGTCGCCGATCGCGAAAAGCCCGGTTGCTTCGAGCTGGCCGTGCAGCGCGGACCCGACACGGCCCCGCTTCACGAGCTCGCGCCGGGAGCGCGGCTCGCCGCACATGGGCCGCTGGGGAATTTGACCCGAGCGCGCGCGGTGGCGGGGGCGGCGCTGTTCGTGGCGGGCGGCACCGGCGTCGCGCCGCTGCGCGCGATGATCCTGGATCAGCTCGCGGAAGCGGCTCCCACGAGCTCGATTCTGTTGTTCGGCGTGCGCTCGCGCGCCGACTTGCTCTGGGAGCAGGAGCTCACCGAGCTTTCGCGGCGCTCGCCGCACTTCCGTTTCGAACCGACGCTGTCGCGGCCGGAAGAAACCTGGAACGGCCGCCGCGGCTACGTCCAGCAGCACTTCGCCGAGCTCGTGGGGCTTTTGCCGGGCGCTCCCGTCTTCGTGTGCGGCAGCCCGCGCATGGTCGACGAGTGCGTCGAAGCATTGCAGGCCCAGGGCGTCGAGCGCGCACGCATCGTCACGGAGAAGCAGTAGCGACCAGCAGCGCGGGGCGGTCGGACATGATTCCGTCCACGCCGAGCGCGAGCAGCCGTCGCATCTCTTCCGCTTCGTCGATCGTCCAGACGTGGACGTGCAGGCCGCGATCGTGCGCCGCTGCGAGGAAGCGCCGATCGACCACCGTCAGCGGGCCCGAGCGCGGCGGTACTTGCAGGGCGTCGTACGGAGTCGGCACGAAGCGTGCGAGCCCGAGCCGAGACGCGGCCCAGAACAGGCGGGTTTCGTTGCTGCCCGCCGACGTCGCCACCGAGCCCGCACAGGCGCGTCGAAACGCGCGAACCAGTCGATCCACGGCGGCGGCGACCAACAGCCGGTCGTGGAGCTTGCGGCGTTCGATCAGGCGCCACAGCGCATCGACCATCGGCGGATCGCTCTGCTTGATCTCGACGTTGAAGCGGGCGCTGGCATCGAGATCGAGCGCCTCTTCGAAGGTCGGCACGGTGAGCCCTTTGCCGCGGTAGGGGTACTCCTTGCCGTCCGGCGAGAAGTGGTATCCGGCGTCGAGCCGCTTCAGCTCGCTCAGCGTCAAGCTCTTGATCGGCCCCTTGCCGTTCGTCGTGCGCTCGAGGTGGGGATCGTGGAACACGACGATGACCCCGTCGCGGGTCATGTGCAGGTCGGTCTCCAGGTAATCGACGCCCGCCGCGAGCGCGCCTTGGAACGCGACCAGGGTATTTTCGGGCCAGCTCAACGAGCCGCCGCGATGAGCGAACAGCAGGGGCGGCTTGCCTGCGAGAAAAGCGCGGTTTGTTTGCCTCATTGAGCCGTCCGGTGCTCTTTGCTGGAGGGTGACAAGAGAGCCTCGGATCCGGCTGGTCGTGTTGGCCGTTTTCGCATTCGCCCTCGGCGCTTGCGAAAAGACCATCGATCGTCCGCGGCGGCAATCCGCGCCGCCGGTCGAGCAACCGATCGCGCTCGCCGCGACCTCGAACAAGGTCGCATTCCGCCGTCACGAGATCGCGCGGCGCCTGCGCGCCGACCCGCTGCTGCCCGAGCGACGGCGCGAACAGCCGTGCCCCGATCAACGCCTGCAGAGCCTCGGCCTCGACAAGCCGGCGCGCACGCTCGTGCTGCGCGCCCACGACGCGCGCATCGGCGCCAAGCACCTGCTCCCACTCGATCTGACGCAGCAGCTCGAGAGCGGCGAGCTCACCAGGATCGACCGGCTGTTCGATCAGCCACCCGAGCTCGGCGGCAAAATCCGTTCAGAGCTTCTGGCGCGCGCGGCACTCGACGCGATCGAGCTCGCGTCGAAGCGGCGTTTTCGCGGCGTGTATCACATCGTCGAATACGCGCCCCCCGCGCTGATCCACAAGCTCGGCAAGCTGCGCTCGGAATGGGTTCCGGGCGTGCTCCTGGCGTGGCTCGCGATCGAGGAGCTCGACAGTGGATCCTTGATTTGCCAGACCCGGATCCTGGTGCGAAACGACGTCACCGACGAGCCGATTTTCCGCCGCACCAAGTCGGAAGTGAAAGAGCGTTTGATCAACGAGCTCGGCCGCTCGCTGCGCGCCGAGTCGGCGCGGGCGCTCGCGAAAATCAGCGGCCAATTGCGGCTGCCCGACAGCTGACCGCCCCGCTCACGCGCCGAGCAGCTGGCGCGCGATCACGAACAAGCCGGAAGCGGCCGACACCACGAGCACGGAAAGCCGGAGGCCGCGGCGCTTCGAGTCGAGCCAGCGCGCCGTCCACGCCGAACACGCAAAACCCAGGACGACGCCGGGCACCAGCAGCGCGGACCACGCGAGCTCTTGTTTGCCGAAACGGCCGATCGCGAACAACGCGCCCAGCGAAAGCACGGACCCGACGAGAAAGTATCCGTTCAGGGTTCCGCGCACGCGGCGGCCGTCTTCACGCTGGTAGAGGAGCGCGACCGGCGGGCCGCCGATCGCGGCTGCGGTGCCCATGAAGCCCGAGACGAAACCCGCGGCGAGCAGATTGCCGCGCGTCGGTTCGAGGGCTGCGCCGCGCGCCGTCATCAGCGCGCCGAGCACGATCAGGGTACCGAACAGCACGACCAGTTTGCCCGGTGCGAGCAGGGTCAGGACGGCCGTGCCGGCGGCGATTCCCGGAACCCGACCGACGAGCGCCCACTTGACGCCGGCGAGATCGATCGCTTGGCGCTCGCGTTGCGTGAGCAGCAGCGTCAGCACGAACGTCGCGAGCAGCAGCGGCCCCGGTACCAGGCGCGGCTCGATCAGGGTGAGCAGCGGCGCGCTGAATACGGCGAGCCCAAACCCGACGCTGCCCTGAACCACCGCGCCGATGGCGATGATCACGACGGCAGTGCCGATGCTCGCGGGGTCAGGCCAATGCCAGGACATCGGATCGAAACAGTGCAAAAAGGGGGGAAATTTACACATTTGGCTCGTCCGACGATGGGTTGAAACCAGAGTGGTTTTCCCCAAGAAACCATTGGCTTTTGCAACGTTTACGGTTGGGGTCGGGCCCCAACCGACAAACGAGACCGAGAACTGGCCGGTCAGTCAGAATTAGCTTTTCGAGCCAGGGGGTCTCATGTACACCTACATGTGCCCACCTTGTAACCTCGGCGTGGTTACCGTGGGCAACGGACTCAGACCCACGCAACTAGGACAAGCGAGGAATCATGGTTCGGGTGCTCGTGACCAAGGAACGGGTAGAAGGCGAAACGCGCGTTGCCGCGACACCAGACACGGTAAAGCAGCTCGTGTCCCGCGGGGCAGAGGTTCATGTCGAGGCCGGAGCGGGCGAAAACGCTTTCATCGGCGACCATGAGTACGAGGCGGCCGGCGCCGTGATCGCCAAGCATCCTCGCGAGGCCTGGGCGGCGGCGGACGTCGTGCTGAAGGTGCGCGCGCCGACCCAGAGCGCCGAGTTCGGCGGCGACGAGCTCGACGCCCTGAAGCCGGGAGCGTTGCTGATCGGCCTATTGTCGCCGTGGGCCGACATCGAGCGCGTGCGGCGCCTGGCGGAACGCGACGTCAGCGCGCTCGCCATGGAGCTCGTGCCCCGCATCACGCGTGCGCAGAAGATGGACGCGCTGAGCTCGCAGGCGAGCATCGCCGGTTACAAGGCCGTGCTGCTCGCGTGCGCCGAGCTCCCCAAGTACTTCCCGATGCTGATGACGGCGGCCGGCACCGTGCGTCCGGCGCGCGTGGTCGTGCTCGGCGCCGGCGTCGCGGGCCTGCAGGCGATCGCGACTGCGCGGCGGCTCGGCGCGGTGGTCGAGGCAAGCGACGTGCGGCCCGCGGTCAAGGAGCAGGTCGAGTCGCTCGGGGCGCGGTTCATCGAGCCGCCCGAGCGCACTGCAGCGGCCGAGGACGCGGGTGGTTACGCGCGCGAGGCCACGGCGGACTACCTCCAGCGCCAGCAGCAGATCGTCGGCGATCACCTGGCCCAGGCCGACGTGGTGATCACCACCGCGCTCGTGCCCGGCAAGCGTGCGCCGCTCCTGGTCACCGCGGACATGGTGGCACGCATGAAGCCCGGTTCCGTGATCGTCGACATGGCGGTGGAGCAGGGCGGAAATTGCGAGCTCAGCGAGCCGGGCCAGAACGTGCGGCGTCACGGCGTGCTGATCGTCGGCCACCGGAATCTCCCCGCGACCATGCCGGCCGATGCCAGCCTGCTCTACGCGCGCAACGTGCTGGCGTTGCTCGAGCCGATGCTGAAGAAGGGCGAGCTCACGGTCGACGCCGAGGACGAGATCAACAGCGCCTCGCTCGTGACCCACTCCGGCCGCGTCAGCCACCTGGGGATCGCCGAGCAGCTCGGTCTGTTATGCGTCGTCGCCACCGGCCGCGGCCGGGAGGCGGCGTGATGACGGGCGCGCTGCTGATCGGGATCTACATCCTGGTGCTCTCGATCTTCGTCGGCCTCGAGCTGATCAACAAGGTCGCGCCGACGCTGCACACGGCGGTGCTGAGCGGCGCGGGTGCGATCACGGGCGTCACGTTGCTCGGCGCGCTCTACGCCGCCCGCGGCGGCGCGTCCGGTTTGAGCAATCTGCTCGGCGCGGCGGCGGTCGCGCTGGCCGCGCTGACCGTGGTCGGCGGGTTGCTCTTCACCGATCGGTTGCTCGCGGGTTCCAAGCGGCAGGAGGGGCGAGGATGAGCGACTCGCTCCTGCGCGTGCTCGTCGACGGCGCCTACCTGGCCTCGGCGCTGGTGTTCGTCGGCGCGGTGAAGCGTCTGACCAAGCTGCGCACGGCGCGCAGCGGCAACGTTTGGGCGGCGGTCGCGATCGCGATCGCGGTCGTCGCGACGCTGGTCGATCTCGGCAGCGTCGACTACCGCTTCATCGCGGCGGGCTTGCTGCTGGGCTCCGCGGCGGGCGCTCTGCTCGGGCGCCGTGCGCGCGTCGAGTCGGGGCTGCGCCCGGTGGCGCTGTTCAGCGGTTCCGGCGCCGCCGCGGCCGTCTTGATCGCGTTCGCCGGCGTCCTTTCGCCGCCGGAACGGCTCGAATCCGTCGTCTCCGCGGCGACGCTGCTGGCGGCCTGGTTCGGCGCGGTCGCCGTCAGCGGGAGCGCGATCGCTTTCGCGAGGCTCGGCGCGGCCGCGATCGAGCCCGTCGTGCCAACGCGTGCCTTGATCGGGTTATTGTTGCTGGTGCCGGTCGCCGGCGCGCTGGCGTCCACGACCGTGGGGTCCGCGGCCTTGCTTCCGCTGCTTTCGGGTCTTGCGGTCGCCGGCGCCTTGGCCGGCGCGCTCCTGGTGCTCGGCTTCGGCAAGGCGGAGCTGCCGGCCGCCGTCGCGCTGAACAACGCAGCCTCGGCTGCCGCGGCGTGCGCCGTCGGGTTCGCGATCTCGAACGTCGCGCTGGTCAGCGCCGGAGCGATGATCTGCGCCGCCAGCCTGATGCACGCAAAGGGCCTGCTCGCGGCGTTGAACCGCTCGCTACCGGGGGTGGTTTTCGGCGAGCTGGCCTCGAAAGCACAGAGCGGCGAGCTCGACGCGGAGAAGAGCGCCTACAAGAACGTGCGCACCTGCGGCGTCGAAGAAGCGGCCATGGTGCTCGAAGACGCGCGCTCGATCGTGCTCGTCCCCGGGTACGGCCTGGCCGTGGCGCAGGCGCAGAACGCGGCGCGCGAGCTGTGCGCGCAGCTCGAGAAGCGCGGCAGCCGCGTGCGCTACGCGATCCACCCGTTCGCGGGCCGCATGCCGGGGCACATGAACGTGCTGCTGTCCGAGGCCGATGTCCCCTACGACAAGCTGATCGAGCTCGAGACTGCCAACAGCGAATTCGCCGAAACCGACGTGGTGATCGTGATCGGCGCCAACGACGTCGTGAACCCTGCGGCGGAGCGCGAACCCGGGAGCCCGATCTACGGCATCCCGATCCTCCAGACTTACAAGGCGCGCTCGGTATTCGTGCTCAAGCGCAGTTTGCGTTTCGGTTGCGAAGGCGTAAAAAATCCGTTGTTCGAGGCGGAAAATACCACCTTGATCCACGGTGACGCGAAGAAGCTCTTGCAAGCGCTCACGAGCGAGCTCAAGGGCGGCGGCATGTCCCACGCTGCCTGAGCGCACGCCGACCATTTACGTAGAAACCCCGGGCGCGGGCGGGTAGTAGTAGCTGCCGGCGTGCGAAGGAAAGCCTCAGCTCGGGAGCGGCCGGCTCGGCGCGCCGCCGCACTGGCTCGAGCATTGGGGCTTGTCGCAGCGCTGTGCGGGCTCTGCTTTTCGCCCGCGAGTTGGGCGCGTTCGCCCGACCCCGGCGAGCCGATTGCCAAGACCGACGTCCTGCCCAGCAAGCGCATCACGAAGCGCGGGCTTTCCGCGTGGGATTCCGACAAGGACACCTTCTTCACGACCGTAGCCAGCGACATCGGCTTCATCTACCTGCGCCCGCGCGTCACGCTCGGCTACGGCTCGCCGTACTGGAAGTTCGTCGGTATCGACAGCTACTTCATAGCCACCAACAGCTTCGTTGCGCCTTACATCGGCTGGCGCGCAAGCTTCCCGTTTCTCGACGCGTTGATGGGCGTGCGCCGCGTTTACGCTTTCAATCGACGGATCTTGCCGCGCCAAGAGACCTACGACGGCGACGACCTCGACCTCGAGCCAGGCGATCAGCGCTCCGTGTACACGGCGATCGATTTCGAGCTCGTGCTGGTGGCGCCGCTGTTCCACGGCGGCGTGTTCGCGACCGCGCATCCGGTCTGGGTCAACGCGCCGTCGAACGTGCGGATCTACGAGGAGGTCTTGCGCGTGGTCATGGACCCTCCCTTCGCGCTCGGCCTGCGCGCCGGCTACGTCTACGGAATCGGAGACAGCCAGGACCTCAAGGTCGGCTTTCTGTTCGAGCACGTGATCATGCCCGGCCGGCCGTCGAACGTGGTGCGGATGGGGCCCGCGGCGCTGGCCGGGATCAGCAAGCACGTCGATTTCTTGTTCGCGTTTTCACCGGTACTGGCCAGCCCGGACTCGCTCGGCATTCTGCACGGCACTTACGCCTACGTCGGTTTTTTGCATCGCTTTTCCCGGCGCTTCTGAACGGCTTGCCAGACGGCGCTCGCGCGGGGAAATTCCCGGGGCATGAGCAGCGCGCATTTCGCCACCAGTGACGGGACGTCGTTGGCCTGGGACGAGCTCGGCTCCGGTGAAACCGTGCTGTTTTTGCACGGAATGGATTCGTCGCGGCGGCGCTGGGACCCCCACGTTCAGGCGCTGGCCGAAGCCGGGTTTCACTGTGTACGTGTCGACCTGCGCGGCTTCGGTGAATCCGCGGGCGCGGAGCAGCGCTTCGGCATGGAGACCTACGTGCGCGATCTGGTCGAGTTCAGCGCGATCGCGAAGGCCGAACGCTTTCATCTGGTTGGCCACTCGCTGGGCGGCATGATCGCGCAAAAGTTCGCCGTCGATCATCGGGCACGCGTGGCTTCGCTGGTGCTGGCGTCGACGACGTCGCACAACGGGCGTCGCGCCACGGCGTTCGCTCGCGCGATGGTGGCATTCGCCGAGCGCGGCTTCGACGCGGTGCTCGCGGACCCGGTGCTCAAGGCCGAAGTCGAAAGCGCGGTGGCCGAGGCGTTTCCCAAGATGGCGCTGCCGCTCGAGTTTCTGCGCAAGGGCGTCGAAGCGCCCAATCCGGCACGCGCCAACGCGTGGCGTGCGTGCATCGAGTTCAGCATGAAGGATCGGCTGTCGGAGCTTTCGTGTCCGGTCCTGGTGCTGCACGGAAGCGCCGATCCGCTGATTCCATTCCGCGCCGGGCAGCTGATCCACGAGGCGATCGAGCACTCCGAGTGGATCGCCGAGACCGGCGCCGGGCATTCGCTGCCGCGCGAGCGTGCGCCGGCTTTCACCGCGGCGCTGCTCGAGTTCCTGCAGCGGAACGCTGCTCGCGTACGGTGAGCGCGTGGACTCGCTGAGGGTCGACCGCTGGTTGTGCGCGGCGCGGATTTTCAAGTCGCGGTCGCTCGCGCAAAAAGCCTGCAATGCCGGGCACGTCCGTATCAACGACCGTCCGGTGCGGGCGAGTCATGCACTGCGTGCGGGCGACGAGGTTTGGGCCGACGCGCCGCGCGGTCTGGTCGTGCTCCTGGTGCTCGCGCTCGCGGACAAACGCCAGTCTCCCGCGAAGGCGCGCGAGCTCTACGAGGACCGCTCGCCGCCGCCGGTGCCGCGCGAACCGAGCCCCGCTTTGCGAGCTCGCGGCTCGGGGCGCCCGACCAAGGCCGATCGGCGCGCGCTGGCGCGGCTGCGCGGCGAATGATCCGAGCTCTCTCGTCTATTGCGGCGGAGGAGGCGGCGGCGCGGGGGGAGGCGGCACGGCGCCCGGAGGCGGCGCTGCTTCACCTGCGTGAGGCGGCTCATCGTTGTCGTCGTCTTGCTCGGCGGCCGGCGCTTCCCCGGGACGCACGGTCTTGAGCGGTGCCGCCATCATCCGATGCGGCAGCGCGGGCGGCTCGGCTAGGGCGGGCGGTGGCGGTGGCGCTGGCGGCGGCGGTTCCGGCTCCGGTGCCGGAGGCGGCATCGGCGCAGCGACCGGAGGCGGCGGAGGAAGCGGAGGCGGCGGTGGTATCGCGGCGGGCGGCGCGGCAAAAGGCTGCACGGGTGGCGTAGCTCCCGCGCCGAAGGGACCCGCGGCATTGCCGAAGCCGGGCAGACTGCGCTGGTGCGGGCGCGCTGCGGTGGCCCCGGGTGCCGCGCCAAACGGACTTTCCTCGCCGTCGTCCTCGGAGAGCCCCGGGCGCGTCAGCACGTTGGCCGCGGGAGTGCTCTTGGCCGAGGTGTTGATACGAGCGGGGACGATCAACACGATCAGCAAGTTGATGAAGAGCGTTCCGACGACGAGCGCCGCGAAGGGAGCCCATCGCCATTGCGCGATCGTCGTCCATGCTTGCAGGGATCGCATCGTCTTCCCGCCGGCCTTGGACCCCGCCGGCGCGAGTCGATCCTAGCCGAGTTGCCCGAGATCGCCAGCTCGAAGATAGGTCGTGCCCGTCGTCCGCCTGAGGCGGCCTCAGCCGCCGGAGATGGCGTCCTCGGCGCTCGCGGTCGGTGGGGTCGCGTCGTCGACATCGTCCAGGTAACCGTCCGGCAACGAAACCACCTGTGTGCCCGCGCTCTTGCCGCGCGGTACGCGCATCGCCGAGGGCGGAAAGCGCTCGCCGCGATCGAGCTTCATGACCGCGGCCTCGAGCTCGGCCAAGGTCGCGATCTGCATCAAGCGCGCGCGCAGCGCTGCGCTACGCGAAAATCCCTTCGTGTACCAGCTCGCGTGTTTGCGAAATGCGCGCAGCGCGGGCGCTTCTCCCCACCAGGCGGCCAAGAGTCGCGCATGTTCGAGCATCACGTCGAGCACGCCGCCGAGCGCCGGAGGATCCTGCGGCTCGCGTCCGGCAAACACGTCGGCGAGATCGCGAAACAACCAGGGCCGTCCCAGACAGCCGCGGCCGACCACGACCCCGTCGCAGCCGGTTTTTCGCATCATGCGCAGCGCGTCGCCGGCTTCCCAGATGTCGCCGTTGCCGAGCACGGGGATCGAGAGCCGCCGCTTCAGCTCGCCGATCGCATCCCAGCGCGCCGCGCCGTCGTAGAGCTGAGCCGCGGTACGCGCGTGGAGCGCCACCGCGACGCAGCCTGCGTCCTCGCCGATCCTTCCGGCGTCGAGGTACGTCATCAGCCCCTCGTCGACGCCGAGCCGGAACTTGATCGTGACCGGGACGCGTTCCGCGCTCGAGACCGCTGCGTTCACGATGTTGCGCAACAGATTGCGCTTCACGGGGATCGCCGCGCCGCCGCCCTTGCGCGTCACTTTTCGCACCGGGCAACCGAAGTTCATGTCGATGTGATCGACGCGCCCCTCGCCGACCAGACGCTTCACGGCTTCGCCCACGTAGTAGGGATCGACGCCGTAGAGCTGCAAGCTGCGCGGGCTTTCCTCCGGTCCGAAATCCGCCAGGCGCAAAGTCTTGTCACGGCCTTCCACCAGCGGCCGTGCCGTGATCATTTCGCTCACGTAGAGGCCCGCGCCGAAGCGCCGGCACAGCGCGCGGAAGGGGTAGTTGGTCACGCCCGCCATCGGCGCGAGCACGACCGGCGGCCAAACCGAAAGCGATCCGAGCGCGACTGGACGAAACTCGCCGGGCTGCGCCGGAAGCTCGTCGCGATTTTCTGCGGATTTGTAGATGGGGTCCATGCGACCTGGCTGCCGCGCGGGATCTACCGTATATTTTTCAAATGGCGCGGGTTCATGGGGGTGGGTCGGTGTGGGCATTCGCCGCGTGTGCGGCGCTGGGGCTGGTTTTCGCGGCCGGTGGCTGCTCGGGGGACGACGCGTCCGGCGGCGCCGGCGCGACGTCCGGGGGCTCGGACGCCGGTGCGGGTCGGGGCGGGGCTCAGGGTTCGGGTTCCGGGCGCGGCGGGGCCTCGGGCGATTCCGGTCGCGGTGGTGTGGGCGGGTCGTCGGGCGGCGCAGCGGGAGTCGGTGGAGCGGGCGGCGGCCCCGACGGCGGAGGCGCATCGGGTCGGGGCGGCACGTCGGGTCGGGGCGGCGCAGCGGGCAGAGGCGGGAGCGGAGGAGACCTCTGCGCGTCCGATCCTTCCGACGAAGCCTGCATGTCATGTACGAAGGCCAATTGCTGTTACGAGTATCGAGCGTGCGTGTCGGCGGGATCCGTGTGCGAGGAGGAGAGCGCGTGCGTTCAAGTCTGTGTGCTCGGCTTGACCAGGGACGGTGGGGTCGCGGACAACGGAGCCCTGACCACGTGCGCGGCCCAATGTGGCGGGGGCTTTGTCACCGAAGCGACCAGCGACTTGATTGGCTGCCTCTTCAACGGCGCGCATCCGGACGGCGGGGAGGGCATCGATTGCCTCGCCCCGTGCTTCGAGCCCTGACGTTTCGGCCACGCGTCCGGGCCGCATTCATGCGCAAAAACCCCGCGGTTGTTTGCGTGGGGGAGCGCGTGACCATAAAATGGCCTGAAACCCCGAACCTGCGAGGCCGCCCTTGACGTCGATCATCCCGCGCGAGGCCGTTCGCGCCGCGTACGTGGCCCAGCAACGCACGTTGCTTCTGCAGTGTCTGGCAACCCATCAGGTGTTGCGCAAAGTCTCGGGCTTCGAGATCAAGCCGAGCCGACGCGCCGTGCGCGACTTGCGAAAGCGCTACAGCGCGCTGCTCGCGCGCGATCTCGCCAACGTCGAGCAGGCGTTCTACTCGCGCGACCTACTATTTCAGCTGCCGGTCGCCGAATACGCCCGGCTCTTCCCGAAAATGATCGCCGATTTCCCGCGCATCATTCGTCGGGCCCAAAAGAAGCACTACAAGGATCTGCCGGAGGGCGTCGATCTCAAGGATTACCCGGCTTATTACCGGCGCAATTTCCACTGGCAAACCGACGGCTACCTGAGCCGCCGCTCGGCCGAGCTTTACGACGTCGGCGTCGAGCTCTTGTTTCTCGGCATGGCTGACGTGATGCGGCGCCAGATCATTCCGCCGATTTCGCGCTGGCTCGCGGAGCGTGGCGAGCCGACCGTGCGCTTGCTCGACATCGCCTGCGGCACCGGCAGCGCGCTGCGCCAGGTGACCGCGGTCCACCCCGACCTCAAGTATTTCGGCATCGACCTCAGCCCGTTCTACGTCGATTTCGCGCGCGAGCGTTTGCGCCACGTCCGCGAGCTCACGGTATTTCGCGAAAACGCCGAGGCGTTGCCGTTTCGAGACGCGTATTTCGAGATCGCGACCAGCGTCTACCTGTTCCACGAGCTGCCGCGCAACGCTCGCAACAAGGCGCTGCGCGAGGCTTGGCGCGTGCTCAAGCCCGGCGGCCTGTTCGTGATCGAGGACTCGGCGCAGGTCAGCGAAGGCAGCGAGGTCCAGGTGTTTCTCGAGCGCTTCTCCGACGACTTTCACGAGCCGTTCTACCGCGACTACCTCGAGGAGGATCTGGCGGTCTCGCTCGAGACGATCGGCTTCCAGGTCGAGTCGGTCGAACCCTGCTTCGTCTCGAAGCTGGTCGTGGCGCGGAAGCCGGAGTGACGGTGCTTCGGCTCACTCGCGCTTGAGGCGACTTTCGATCAGCGCCCGCACCGCTTGCCGGGCCAGCATCGGCGCGGCAAACAACGATTTCGCGAGCGAAGCCGCCAGCGCCATCGGCGTCGAGCCGTGCGCTTCGACCGCGACCCGCTCCCCGCTCAACGCGTCTTCGAGCGCGCCGCGAGCGATCGTACGCGTGCCGTCGGAGCGAATCTCGACCACCATGCGCGCCACGACGGGCGGCTCGTCCGGCGCTTCGGCCAGCGTCCGGCGCTCGGGCTTTCGAGCGGCCAGGGCATCGCGGGCCGGTGTTCTCTCGGCAGCGGTTCGGCGGAAAAACGCCATCGAAGTCAGCTTAGCACCAACGAATGCTAGGCTCGGCAGCAACGGATGCATCGCATCGCGACGGCGGGGCAATTCTCAACCGGTCTTGCGATGGCCGTTTCCGTTCTGCTCGGGGCTTCCGGCTGCGCACACCGCGGCGGCGGCCGCGTGGACCCGGACAGCCCGCTCGGGTGGCTGCGCACCGACCCGTCCGCGCTGGTGGCCAGGGTGGCGGCGGTGCGCGGCCTGCCGCAGCGCCGGCACACGCCCATCCTGTTTCACGACGAGCGGGGATTTGCCGAGATCGTGGCTCAGAAGCTCGAAGCGCGTCCCGCGGGTCCGCCCGCGATCTCCGACAGCGGCGTCTTCTACTCGGCTTTTGGTTTCGCGCCTCCGTCGGCAGCGCGCGGGACCACTCCCGAAGCGGTTCAGCGCGAGCAGATCGTGGCCTTCTACGACGAAACCAGCCAAGTCGTGCACGTCCGCGACACCGCGACCCGCGCCGAGGACGCGGACGGCGCGACGGCGTGGATCGTCGCCCACGAAATCGGGCACGCGCTCCAGCACCAGTATTTCCCGATCCCGGACCTGGACGCGCTGCCGGACGACGACGCGGCGCTGGCCGCGCTCTCGATGCTGGAAGGCGACGCGATGCTCACGATGCTCGCCTTCGCCGCCAGCGTGAATCACGTCCCGCTGAAACGCGTGCTCGTCAACGCACAGCGCGCCGTGGACCGCGGCGAGATCGACGAATACGAGCGCGCCCGCGGGCGCTCGCCGGCGCTGACCGCAGCGCCGGCGATCCTGCGCGAACGGATGACGTTTCCGTACCTCGGCGGCATGTACTTCATGGGCCAGCTGTATCGCGCGGGCGGATTCCCGCTCGTGAACCGCGTCTACGCAGTGCCGCCGATCACGACCGAGCAGATCATGCACGTGGACAAGTACCTGGCCGGCGAGGGGCCGATCCGTGTTCAGGTCCCGGGCGCGCCGCAGGGCTACCGCGTGCTCGGAAGCGGTCGCATGGGCGAGCTGCAACTCAGGGTCACGCTCGGCCAGTGCATCGGCAAGGCCTTCGCCTACACGGCCAGCGCCGGCTGGGGCGGCGACGCCTACACGGTCGTGGTCTCGCCGCGCGGCGAGCCCGCGCTACTGTTCAGCAGCGTCTGGGACGCCGAGAGCGACGCCCGCGAGTTCGAGAGTGCCGCCCGCACGGCCGGGCGCTGCTGGGACGCCGCCCCTGGGCCCGGCGGGTTTCCAGGACCGACGCTGGTCGAGCGCTCCGGCGTGTACGTCGCGTACGTGCGCGGGCTCGCGCCGCCGCGCGCCGCCGAGGCGTTCGTGAGCTTGCTGGCGCCGAGAACGCTGGCGTTTCCTGCAAAAGCTCCGTTCGGCCCGATCAACGTACCGCCGCTGCAAACCGCGCCCGTGCTGCCGCCCGACGTGCTCGTGCCCGGCGCGTTCGTCAGCGAGCGGCTCGGGATCGTGGCCGCGGTTCCACCCGGATTCGGGGCGCGGCTCGAATCCGGCGTCGTGCTCAGCCGCAGCGCGCCGAGCGTCGCGATGGCTTCGATCGGCGTCTCGGACTTGCTCGCGACTCCGGAGGCGAACGAGGCGCTTTTCACGAGCTTCATCGACGGGATCCGCCGCGAGGTCCAGGGCATCGACATCGGCGCCGG
>Ga0111539_10004882_pt1 | contig 17463 bp, 15 predicted proteins | sample RhiMethybrSRZTD1_FD_79667 | JGI IMG/M metagenome (GOLD analysis project Ga0111539, IMG submission 79667) | Populus rhizosphere microbial communities from Tennessee, USA - Rhizosphere MetaG P. TD hybrid SRZTD1 (version 2) (version 2) | ecosystem: Host-associated > Plants > Roots > Rhizosphere >... | reverse complement strand
TGCGGCTACGAACGCGGCGCCGACGGCACGCCGCTGGAGGGCGCGGCGCCGGCACCCAAGGTGGCGGCGCGCAGGGCCCCGGTCAAGAAGGCCGCTCCGGCCAAGAAGGCCACCGCGGCCAAGAAGGCCGCGCCGGCCCGGAAGGCCAAAGCCGCACCCGCCGACGAAGTCCCGGCCGCGGCCACCGCCGCCCGCGCCCGCAAGCGCTGAAGCCGGCCGCGGCGCCGTCGCTATAATCGAGAGGGCCATGAGCACACGTGTGGTGGTGGTGGGCGGCGGACTGGCCGGCTGCGAGGCGGCCTGGCAGCTGGCCCGGCGCGGGGTGGCGGTCGACCTCTACGAGATGCGCCCGGTCCGGCCCACGCCGGTGCACCGCACCAGCGACCTGGCCGAGCTGGTCTGCTCCAACAGCCTGCGCGGCAACGCCCTCGACCAGGCGGCCGGACTGCTCAAGGAGGAGATGCGCCGGCTCGACTCGCTGGTGCTGCGCGTGGCCGACGCGGTGAAGGTGCCGGCCGGCAGCGCGCTGGCCGTGGACCGCGACCTCTTCGCCCGCCGCATGACGGAGGCGGTGGAGGCCCTGCCCGGCGTCACCCTGCACCGGCAGGAGATCACCGCCCTGCCCGAGGCCGCCCTGGCCATCGTGGCCACCGGCCCCCTCACCTCGGAGCCGCTGGCGGCGGCGGTGGCCGCCTTCGTGGGACAGGACCACCTCTACTTCTACGACGCGGTGAGCCCGGTGGTGGAGGCGGAGAGCATCGACCACGAACACGCCTTCCGCGCCTCCCGCTACGGCAAGGGGGGCGACGACTACGTGAACTGCCCGCTCACGGCCGAGGAGTACCGCACCTTCTACGAGGCGCTGCGCGGGGCCGAGTCGGCCACCGTGCACGACTTCGAGAAGGAGCTGTTCTTCGAGGGCTGCCTGCCCCTGGAGGTCATCGCCAGCCGCGGGCCCGACACGCTGCGCTTCGGTCCGCTGAAGCCGGTGGGCCTGGTCGATCCGCGCACCGGCCAGCGCCCGCACGCGGTGGTGCAGCTGCGCCAGGACGACCTGGCCGCCACCCACTTCTCGCTGGTGGGCTTCCAGACCCAGCTCAAGTGGCCGGAGCAGCGGCGCGTGTTCCAGCTCATCCCGGCCCTGCGCCAGGCCGAGTTCGTGCGCTTCGGCATGATCCATCGCAACACGTACGTGAACGCGCCCAGCTGCCTGGAGCCCACCTTCGAGACCCGCCGCCGCCCCGGCCTCTTCCTGGCCGGGCAGATGTCGGGCGTGGAGGGCTACGTGGAGTCGGCGGCCTCGGGCCTGCTGGCCGGCCTCGGCTGCGCCTTCCGCGCCCGCGGCCAGGAGCCGCCGGTCTTCCCCGAGGAGACGGCCCTGGGCGCGCTCGGGCGCTACATCGCCCGCTCCGACCCCCGACACTACCAGCCCACGAACATCGCCTTCGGCCTGCTGCCCGAGCTGCCCCTGCGCGTGCGCGACAAGGCCCGCAAGCGGGCCGCGCTCTCCGAGCGCGCGCTCCTGCGCCTGGAGGCCTTCAAGGCCACGCTGGGCGAGGCGCCGCCGGCGCCGGGCCCGCCGGCCGCGCTCGAGGCCCCATGAAGCGCGCGCTCGAGGCCTTCGTGCTCCACCTCGAGCGGGAGAAGGACGCCTCGCCGCACACCGTGCGCGCGTACGGCCGCGACCTGGAGCAGTTGGCCGGCTACCTGGAGCAGCAGCTGGCACGCGCGCCCCGGTTGACGGACGTGGACGTGCTGGCCATCCGGGGCTACCTGGCCTGGCTGCACGAGCAGGGCTGCGGCCGGTCCACCATCGCCCGCAAGCTGGCCAGCCTGCGGACCTTCTTCCGCTACCTCAACCGCGAGGGCCTGGTGAAGGCGAACCCGGCCCGGCTGCTCGTGTCCCCGCGCCAGCAGCGCCGCATCCCCTCCCATCTGGGCGAGGCGGACGCGGCCGCGCTGGTCGAGGTGCCCGGGGACACCGCGGCCGCGCTGCGGGCCCGGGCCATCCTGGAGCTGCTGTACGCCTCGGGCCTGCGCTGCGCGGAGCTGGTGGGGCTGGACCTTCCGGAGCTCGATCTGACGGAGCGGACGGTCCGAGTGCTGGGGAAAGGCAGAAAAGAGCGCATCGTCCCCTTCGGCCAGGCGGCGCACACCGCGCTGGCAGCCTACCTTCGCCTCCGTGAGGAGGGCCGACCACGGACCGAAGCGGTGTTTGTCGCGCGAAACGGTAGTCGATTGACAGATAGATGGGTGCGGCGGCTGGTGGCCACCCGAGTGCGCGAAGTCGCCATCAACAAGAAGGTAAGCCCTCACACGCTCCGCCACAGCTTCGCCACCCACCTGCTGGAGAGGGGTGCCGATCTGCGCTCGATCCAGGAGCTGCTCGGACACAGCAGCCTCTCGACGACCCAGCGCTACACGCACGTCAATGCGAAGCATTTGCTGGCGATCTACAGTAAGTCGCACCCCCGCGCCTGAGTGATCCTGTCGTATGACCGCACTCAGACCATCGAGTCCACATCCTCGTCCTAAGGACAGACGAGCATGAAGGCGACGGACGAGGAGCTCGTCGAGGCCTTCCAGCGCGGGGATACGGCCGTTTTCGACATCCTCGTGGAGCGTTGGGACCGGAAGATCCAGGGTGCCATCTACCGTGTCGTCGGTCCGAGCGAGGACGCCCGTGACCTCTGCCAGGAGGCCTTCCTCAAGGCATACCGCGGGCTCGGCACCTTCAAGAAGGACGCACGTTTCTCGTCATGGCTCTACCAGATCGCCCTCAACGTCTGCCGCGACCGCCTGCGGCGCCGGCGCGGCCGGCACCTGGTCAGCTTCGACGACATGGACGAGGCCAGCCAGGCGGCATCGACGCCCTCCGTGCCCACGCCGCTCCAGCTGGCCGAAGCGAGCGACCTCTCCGACCGGGTGGCGCGGGCCGTGGCCGAGCTGCCCCCGGACCAGCGGGAGGTGATCGTGCTGAAGGAGTACCAGGACCTCACGTTCGCCGAGATCGCGGACGTGCTGGAGCTGCCGCTGTCGACGGTGAAGACCAGGTTGTACCGGGGGCTCGTCCAGCTGCGCGAGCGGCTGGAGCACGAGGGGATCCGCAGCGCGGCTGCGATCCCGGCCTCCCAGCCCTGAAGTGGAGTCAGGAGACATGGACTGCGACGCCTATCGTGACCGGATGCTCGACCTCCTGTACGGGGAGGCCGGCGACGCCTCCCGCCGCGCGGTGGAGGAGCACCACGCGGCCTGCGCCGCCTGCGCGGAGGAGTACGCCGCCCTGCGCGGCCTGCGCCGTTCCCTCTCGTCCTGGACGGTGCCGGCGGCGCCCCGCGCCCGCGTGCGCGCGCGCCGCCTGCCCTGGCCCGGCCTGGCGGCGGCGGCCGCGGTCCTCCTCGCCCTGGGCGCCGCGGTCGGCAGCGGCGGGGCCACCCTGCGCCACGACGCGCAGGGCTGGAGCGCGAGCCTGGGCCGCCCGCAGGGCGACCTCGAGGCCCGCCTGACCGCGCAGGAGGCGCGCCACCGGCAGGACCTGCAACAGCTGCGGGCCCAGCTCACGAGCGGCGGCGCCGCGGCCGCGCCCGTGTCGCTCGACGACGCGCGCGTCCTGGCCGCGGTGCGCAAGCTGGTGGAGGAGAGCGAGCGCCGGCAGGACGACCGCCTGCGCCAGGCCCTGGTGGCGCTGGAGGAGCGCGGCGACAGCCAGCGCCGCAACGACCTGGCCATGATCAGCGCCAGCCTGTCCGACCTCGACAGCCGGGCCGGCCTGCGCGACGCGCGCACCAACGAGCTCATGGGCCGGGTGCTGATGGCCTCGCAGGAGAAGTGACGGTGGGCCTGTTCCCCCGCCCCGCCTCGCGCGCCCTGGCCCTCACGGCCTGGGCGGGCGTGTTGCTGGCCACGGCCGAGGCCGCCACCACGCCCGCGGGCGTGCTGCGCGACCACCTGGAGTCGCTGGCCCGCAGCCTGGAGGCGGCGGTGGCCCGCGTCAGTCCCTCGGCCCAGATCCTCACCGGCCAGCTCGAGCCCACCCAGGCGCTGCGCGTCTCGGGCGTGGGGGTCGTCTTCGTCCTTCCCTCGCGGGCCCTGCCCCTGCCCCGCCGGCCCGCCGGCGTGCGCAGCCGCCTGCGGGAGCAGCGGGAGCAGCGCGAGCGCGAGCAGCTGCAGCAGGCCGGCGGGGCGGCGGCCAATCCGGCGCCCAGCCCCACGCGGGTGGGCACGCTCACCATCGTGCCCACGCCGGAGCCCCCGGCCCTGCGCACGCCCGTGCCCGCGCCGGGCACGCCCGACCTGGCCCAGCTGGAGCGGCAGCTGGAACGCGAGATGGCCGTGCGCACGCAGCTCATGCGCGAGCTGATGCGGGCGAGCGTGGCCGACGATCCGCTCCTGCAGCGGGCCCTGGAGCTGCAGATGCTGGCCGTGCACGAGCAGGCCGACCTCTTCCGCCAGGAGGTGGAGCGCGTCCGCATGGCCCGCCAGACGGCGCTCATCAACCAGCTCAGCCAGGGCAGCCCGCGTCCCGACGTGAGCCCGGAGCCGCCCGCCGCGGGCGGTCCCGGCGAGCCGCCCTGGAACTCCTGGCTGGAGACGAACCCGGCCCAGGGCGAGGCCAGCCAGGCCCTGGTGCGCGAGGTGCAGGACGCCATCGTGGCCGGCCTGGAGGCGCACGGGGGCGACCTGGCCGACCTCGATGTGCAGGAGGGGGTGACGGTGGCGGTGGAGTTCGTGGGCAGCGGCACCATGGGCGCCCGCACCCGCGTGCGCTGCCGGCTGGTGGTGCGGGTGCCGGTGGGAGTGGTGCTGGCGCGCGCGCAGGGGCGCCTGAGCGCCGGCGAGTTCCGCGAGCGGGTGCTGATCCGCCAGTACTGAGCGGGGCCGCTAGCCGGGTGGGGCCGGGCGCCGCAGCAGCCAGAGCGTGAGCAGGGCCAGCGTGCCGTCGGTGGCCACGAAGAGCAGGAACGAGGACGGCGAGCCGTTCACGAAGTGGTCCAGCAGGAACAGCGCCGCCCCCAGCCCCTTGGCCAGCACGCCCGCGCACCACAGGTAGCCCCGCCGCGCCTGCACGTCGCCCGCGGCCCAGAAGTAGCCGGCGGCCAGGGTGAGGGTGAAGACGCCGTTGAGCTGGGCGTTGATCACCGGCACCGGCGGCGGCGCGCCGAAGAGGCGGGCCAGGGGCACGGCGAAGAAGAGCGTGGACAGGGCCAGGGCCAGGTCGTAGGCGCCCGAGAGGAGGGCCAGGCGGCGAAGGTCCATCACGCGCTCGGAAGTATACTTGCCCTTCCGACCATGACGTCTCCGGAGCCATGAGACCTTCCCTCCTCCGCCAGACCACGATCCTGGGCGTGCGCCACCGCGGCGGCTGCGCGGTGGCCGCCGACGGCCAGGTCACGCTGGGCAGCACGGTCATGAAGCACAAGGCGCAGAAGGTGCGCCGCATGCACAACGGCCAGGTGCTGGCCGGGTTCGCGGGCAGCGCGGCCGACGCCCTCTCCCTCTTCCAGCGCTTCGAGGGCAAGCTGGAGGAGCACCGCGGCAACCTGGCCCGGGCCGCGGTCGAGCTCTCCAAGGAGTGGCGCACCGACCGCATCCTGCGCCGCCTGGAGGCCTTCCTGGTGGTGGTCAACAAGGAGAACGCCTTCCTGCTCTCCGGCTCCGGCGACGTGATCGAGCCCGACGACGGCCTGGTGGCGGTGGGCAGCGGCGGTCCCTACGCGCTGGCCGCGGCCCGCGCGCTGGTGCAGCACACCGAGATGGACGCGCCCACCGTGGCCCGCGAGGCGCTCAAGATCGCCGGCCAGATCTGCATCTACAGCAACGACCAGATCGTGGTGGAGTCGCTCTAGGCCCATGCCCATCGCCCTGCCCGCCTCCCTGGAGGAGCTGCGGCCGTCCACGCTCACCCCGCGCGAGATCGTGGCCGAGCTGGACCGCTACGTGGTGGGCCAGGCCGCGGCCAAGCGCGCGGTGGCCATCGCCCTGCGCAACCGCATCCGCCGCCAGCGGCTGCCGGCCGAGGTGGCGGCCGAGATCACGCCCAAGAACATCCTCATGATCGGGCCCACCGGGGTGGGCAAGACCGAGATCGCCCGCCGCCTGGCCCGCCTGGCCGGCAGCCCCTTCGTGAAGGTGGAGGCCTCCAAGTTCACCGAGGTGGGGTACGTGGGCCGCGACGTCGACTCCATGGTGCGCGACCTGGTGGAGGCGGCGGTGGACATGGTGCGCCGCGAGAAGCAGGCCGAGGTGCGCGACAAGGCGGCGCGCAACGTCGAGGAGCAGCTCCTGGACCTGCTCCTGCCGCCGCCGCCCCCGCGCCCCTACGGCGAGGAGGGCGAAGAGGCGGCCAAGGGCGAGCAGCTGCGCTCCACCCGCGAGCGCCTGCGCGAGCAGCTCCGCAACGGCGCCCTCGACCAGCGCACGGTGGAGGTGGAGGTGCGCGACCGCAGCACGCCCTCCTTCCAGATCCTCTCCAACCAGGGCCTGGAGGAGATGGACGTCAACATGAAGGACCTGCTGCCCGGCCTCTTCGGCGGCCGCACCCGCAAGCGCCGCCTCACCGTGCCCGAGGCCCGCGAGGCCCTGGTGCAGGAGGAGGAGGCCCGCCTGGTGGATGCGGAGCAGGTCTCGCGCCTGGCCGTGGAGCGGGCGCAGTCGAGCGGCATCATCTTCATCGACGAGATCGACAAGGTGGCCGGGCGCGAGGGCGGGCACGGGCCCGACGTCTCGCGGGAGGGCGTGCAGCGCGACATCCTGCCCATCGTGGAGGGCACCACCGTCACCACCAAACACGGCCCCTGCCGGACCGACCACGTGCTCTTCATCGCCGCCGGAGCCTTCCACGTCTCCAAGCCGTCCGACCTCATCCCCGAGCTGCAGGGCCGCTTCCCCATCCGCGTGGAGCTCACCTCCCTGACCACGGAAGACCTGGTGCGCATCCTCACCGAGCCGCGCAACGCGCTGGTCAGCCAGTACCGGGCCCTGCTGGGCACGGAGGGCCTGCAGCTCAGCTTCACGGACGAGGCCGTGCGCGAGATGGCCCGCTTGGCCATGGAGGTGAACGAGTCCACCGAGAACATCGGCGCCCGCCGCCTGGCCACCGTGCTGGAGACGGTGCTGGAGGACGTCTCCTTCCAGGGCGACGAGCAGGGCCCGCGCACGCTGGTCGTCGACGGCGCCCGCGTGCGCGAACGACTCTCCTCGCTGGTGAAAGACCAGGACCTGAGCCGCTTCATCCTCTAAGAGAACATCGACACCTTGCTGCCTGCCTCGAGACGCTCACCGCGCCGGCGCGCCCGTCTGGCGTGCGGCTCCGCCCTGTCCCTGCTGGCCGCCCTCCTCGGCTGCGGCAAGCGCGGCGACCCCCAGCCGCCCCTGCCGCGCACGCCCCAGGCCGTGGCCGGCGTCACCCTGGCCCAGCGCGGCACCGAGATCGAGGTGACGATGGTGGCGCCCCGGCTGACGGCCGGCAACGCGCCCCTGGGCGTGATGGAGCTGGAGCTGGTGCGGCTCGACGGTCCGGGCGACCTGGAGAAGAACGGCCAGCGCCAGCGCTTCAAGGCCGGGCCGGGCGAGCGCCTGGTGGAGCACTTCCCGCTGCCCGAGAAGTGCACGATGGTGAGGGTGGCCGTGCGCGCCATCCACCGCGGCGAACGTTCGGCCCCCGGCAAGCCCCTCACGCTGGTGGTGGTGCCGCCGCCCCTGCCGCCGCCGACGCTCACCACCACCCTGCGCCCGACCGGCGTGCTCCTGGCCTGGACGCTGCCGGTCGTCCCCTCGCCCGCGCCCACGCCGTGCCCGACGCCGACCCCGTCTCCCACGCCGACGCCCTCGGCCTCTCCCTCGCCCCGGTCTGGCACCGCGCCGTCCCCGTCCCCGTCCCCGTCCCCGTCGCCCGGGTCCGGGTCCGCGTCCGCGTCCGCGTCTCCCTCACCCTCACCTGCGCCGGGCGCATCCGCCCTGCCCACCCCTCCGCCCACTCCCGTGCCGCCCCCGCCACCGCGCGTGCGCCTCTACCGGCGCGCCCCGGAGGGCGAAGCCACGCTGCTGACGCAGGAACCGCTGGCCGGCAGCAACTACGAGGACGTCACCGCCCCCCAGGGACAGACGTGGTGCTACCTGGCCCGCACCGTCATCAGCGCCGACCCCCTGATCGAGAGCGGGGAGTCGGCGCCGGCCTGCGTGGACGTCAAGGACGTCTTCGCGCCCGCGCCCCCCACGGGGCTCTCCGTCCTGGCCCAGGACGCGGAGGTGGAGGTGTCCTGGAGCCCCTCGACCGAGGGGGACCTCAAGAGCTACCGCCTCTACCGCCAGGCGGGAGGCGGCCCGCCCCAGCGGGTGGCCGAGATCGCGCGCGGCACCACCACCCTGCGCGACCGGGCGCCGGCGGGCGCCGTCTCGGTCTACACCCTCACCGCCGTCGACGGGAGCGGCAACGAGAGCGGGCCCTCGGCCCCGGTGTCCATCCGACGGCCATGAGGGCAGGAGGTATGATCGGCGTGTCCGCCCTTCGGAGGAGACTGCGATGAAGATCTTTCTCGACACGGCCAACCTCAAGGACATCCGCGAGGCCCACGACCTGGGCGTGCTCGACGGCGTCACCACCAACCCCACCCTGCTGGCCAAGGAGGGAGGCGATCCGGAGCAGGTGCTGCTCGAGATCTGCCGCCTCGTGGACGGCCCCATCTCCGCCGAGGTGGTGGCCACCGACGTGGAGGGGATGGTGCGCGAGGGCCGCCACTGGGCGGCGCTGCATCCCAACATCGTGGTGAAGTGCCCCTGCACGGTGGACGGCCTCAAGGCCACCAAGGCCCTCACCGCCCTGGGCCACCGCGTCAACATGACGCTGATCTTCTCGCCCACGCAGGCCCTGCTGGCGGCCAAGGCCGGGGCCCGCTTCGTGTCGCCCTTCGTGGGCCGGCTGGACGACATCTCCACCTCCGGCATGGCCATGGTGGGCGAGATCGTGAACATCCTGGGCAACTACGACTACGACTGCGAGGTCCTGGCCGCCAGCCTGCGCCACCCCATGCACGTGGTGGAGGCGGCCTCGCTGGGCGCGCACATCGGGACCATGCCCCTCTCCGTGCTCCTGGCCATGGTGAAGCACCCGCTCACCGACATCGGCCTCAAGAAGTTCCTCGACGACTGGGAGAAGGCCAAGAAGGAGCTGGGCGCCAAGGCGGCCCGCTAGCCGCCCATGCCCGTCTACGAATACATCTGCCGGGGCTGCGGCCGGGCCTTCGAGCGCTACGTGCAGCGCTGGAGCGAGTCCGTGAGCTGCCCCTCCTGCGCCGGGGTGGAGGTCGAGAAGCAGCTCTCCACCTTTGCCATGGCCGGGGGATCAGCCTCGGCCGGGGCCGCCCCCCGTGGCGGCGGATGCTGCGGGGGCGGCGGCTGCGGGTGCCATTGACTCGATGAGCGACCGCGCCGCCATCCTGCGCGAGAAGAACCGCCGGGCCGAGGAGGGCGGCGGCGAGGAGCGGCGCCGGCGCCAGCACGCGGAGGGCAAGCTCACCGCCCGCGAGCGCATCGAGCTGCTCTTCGACGAGGGCTCCTTCGAGGAGCTGGACAAGCTGGTCGAGCACCGCTGCCTCGACTTCGGCATGGCCGAGACCAAGATCCCGGGCGACGGCGTCGTCTCCGGCCACGGCCGCGTGGACGGCCGCCTGGTCTTCGCCTTCGCCCAGGACTTCACCGTGTTCGGGGGCAGCCTCTCCGAGACCAACGCGCGCAAGATCTGCAAGGTCATGGACCTGGCCATGAAGATGGGCGCGCCCATGGTGGGCCTCAACGACTCCGGCGGCGCGCGCATCCAGGAGGGCGTGGCCAGCCTGGGCGGCTACGCCGACATCTTCCTGCGCAACACCCTGGCCTCGGGCGTGATCCCGCAGGTCAGCGCCATCCTGGGCCCCTGCGCGGGCGGCGCCGTGTATTCGCCGGCCATCACCGACTTCACGATCATGGTGAAGGACAGCTCGTACATGTTCGTGACCGGGCCCGACGTGATCAAGACGGTCACGCACGAGGAGGTGAGCAAGGAGGACCTGGGCGGCGCGCTCACCCACGCCGGCCGCTCGGGCGTGGCCCACTTCGCGGTGGAGGACGACCGGGCCTGCATCGGCCTGCTGCGCGAGCTGCTCTCCTACCTGCCGGCCAACAACCTGGAGGAGCCGCCGCGCCGGCCCTGCTCCGACGCGGCCGACCGCCAGGATCCGCTCCTGGACACGCTCATCCCGGACGAGCCCAACAAGCCCTACGACATGAAGCGCCTCATCGCGGCGGTGGTGGACGAGGGCCGCTTCCTGGAAGTGCACGAGCACTTCGCGGCCAACGTGGTGGTGGGCTTCGCCCGCTTCGGCGGGAGGAGCGCCGGCATCGTGGCCAACCAGCCGGCGGTGCTGGCCGGCTGCCTGGACATCGACGCCTCCGTGAAGGCGGCCCGCTTCGTGCGCTTCTGCGACGCCTTCAACGTGCCCCTGGTGGTGTTCGAGGACGTGCCCGGCTTCCTGCCCGGCACGGCCCAGGAGTGGGGCGGCATCATCCGCCAGGGGGCCAAGCTGCTCTACGCCTTCGCCGAGGCCACGGTGCCCAAGATCACGGTGGTCACGCGCAAGGCCTACGGCGGGGCCTACTGCGTGATGGCCAGCAAACACATCCGCACCGACCTCAACTTCGCCTACCCCGCGGCCGAGATCGCGGTCATGGGGCCGGAGGGAGCGGTCAACGTGCTCTACCGCCGGGAGCTGGCCCAGGCCGAGGACCCCGAGGCCCTGCGCGCGCAGAAGGCGGCCGAGTTCCGGGAGAAGTTCGCCAACCCCTACGTGGCCGCCGACCGCGGCTTCATCGACGAGGTCATCCCGCCGCGGGCCACGCGGGCCAAGATCATCGCCGGCCTGGAGATGACGGCCGGCAAGCGCGACCGCAACCCGCCCCGCAAGCACGGCAACATCCCGCTCTGAGGGAACGGTGAAGCCCTTCCAGAAGGTCCTCATCGCCAACCGGGGCGAGATCGCGGTGCGCGTCATCCGGGCCTGCCGCGACCTGGGCCTGCGCTCGGTGGCCATCTACTCGGACGTGGACCGGGCCGCGCTGCACGTGGCCCTGGCCGACGAGGCCTGGCCGGTGGGCGAGGCCCCGGCGCGGGAGTCGTACCTGAGCACCGAGCGCGTGCTGGAGGCGGCGCGCCGCTCGGGGGCGCAGGCCATCCACCCCGGCTACGGCTTCCTCTCCGAAAACGCGGGCTTCGCCAGGGCCTGTGAAGACGCCGGCCTCGTCTTCATCGGCCCGCGCAGCGAGACGATCGCGGCCCTGGGCGAGAAGACCTCGGCCCGGCGCCTGGCCGTGGAGGCCGGCGTGCCGGTGGTGCCGGGCACGCTCACCGCCGTGGCCACGCCCGAAGACGCACGGCGGGAGGCGGAGAAGATCGGCCTGCCCGTGATGCTGAAGGCGGCGGCCGGCGGCGGCGGCAAGGGCCTGCGCCTGGTGCGCGAGGCGGGCGAGCTGCTGGCGGCCTGCGAGCGGGCCTCCAGCGAGGCCCTCTCCGCCTTCGGCGACGGCAGCGTGTACGTGGAGAAGGCGCTGGAGCGGCCGCGCCACGTGGAGATGCAGGTGCTGGCCGACGGCCAGGGCAACGTGGTGCACCTCTTCGAGCGCGAATGTTCGGTGCAGCGCCGCCACCAGAAGGTGGTGGAGGAGACGCCTTCGCCCGCGCTGACGCCCGAGCTGCGCCGGCGCATGGGCGCCCTGGCCGTGGCCCTGGCCCGCCGGGCCGGCTACCGCAACGCGGGCACCTTCGAGTTCCTGGTCGACGCCGCGGGCGCGCCCTACTTCCTGGAGGCCAACACCCGCCTGCAGGTCGAACACCCGATCACGGAGATGGTGGTGGGCGTGGACCTGGTGCAGCTGCAGCTGCGCATCGCCCAGGGCGAGCCGCTGCCCTTCGTGCAGGACGACCTGGCCCAGCGCGGCCACGCCATCGAATGCCGCGTCTACGCGGAGGATCCCTTCCGCGGCTTCCTGCCCAGCCCCGGCCGCATCACCGCCCTGCGCACGCCCAGCGGCCCCGGCATCCGCGACGACGGCGGCGTCTACAGCGGCTGGGAGGTGCCCGTCCACTACGACTCGCTCATCTCCAAGCTCATCGCCCACGGGGCCGACCGGACGCAGGCCCTGGCCCGCCTGCGCCGGGCGGTGGGCGAATACGTGGTGCTGGGCATCCACACCACGCTGCCCTTCTTCGCCCGCCTGCTCGACAACGAGGAGTTCGTCGCCGGCCGCTACGACACGGGGCTGGTGGGGCGCATGATGGCCGCCCCCGCCCCCGCCGACGCGCACCTCCAGGAGCTGGCGGCGGTGGTGGCGGCCGTGCGCGCGCACCGCGACCGGCGCGCGCGCCTGGCTCCCATCCCCTCCGGTCCGGCCACCAGCGCCTGGCGGCAGGCCGGCCTGCGCGAGGGCACCGGAGGCCTGCGGTGAAGCGGGAGGCGGTGGTGGGCGAGCGCGTGCTGAGCGTGGAGGTGGCCGGGGCCGGTCCCCGCTACACCGTCACCCTCGAGGGCCGGGCCATGGAGGTGGAGTGGAGCGACGGCGCCTCCGGCCTGGCCAGCCTGGTCATCGACGGGGCCAGCGTGGAGGCGGGCGCGGTGGCCCGCGACGGCGGCTACTCGGTGCTGGTGAAGGGGCACATGGTGGACGTGACACTCCGCGACGCCGCGCCACCCGGCGCGCCCCTGGCCCGGGCCGGGGCCGGCGGTCCGGCGCGCGTGACCGCGCCCATGCCCGGCCGCCTGGTGAAGGTGCTGGTGCAGGAAGGCGACAGCGTGAGCGAAGGCCAGGGCCTGGTGGTCATGGAAGCCATGAAGATGGAGAACGAGCTGCGCGCCCCCCGGGCCGGGCGCGTGAAGGAGCTTCCGGCCCGTGAGCGGCAGGCGGTGGAGATGGGCGCGCTGCTCGTGGTCCTGGAGTAGCGTCCCGGGGAGGGGGCCTTCCGGTGAACCGCCGCCGTCTCATCGGCCTCCTCCTCCTCCTCGCGCTGGCCTATTCCGCGCTGCGGGCGCCGGAGTGGGGGCGCCAGCTCCTGGAGCGGCGCCTGGCCGTGCTCTTCGGGCGCCCGGCCACCGTGGCCGCGCTCTCCGTGCGCACGTTCCCCCTGCGCGTGGAGGTGGAGCGGGTGCGGATCGGCGGCGCCACCGCCGCCGCGGAGCCCTTCCTGGAGCTGGAGCGCGCGGTGGCCCTGCCCTCGGCCACCTCCGGGCTGCGCGGCCTCCGCCTGCGCGAGCTGCGCCTGCAGGGCCTGCGCGTGCACGTGGAGGCCTACGAGAAGGGCGGCGACGACCTGCCCCGCCTGCACCTCCCCGCCGGCGGCGGCCAGGCCCGCCTGGGCCGCCTGGTGGTGCAGGACGCGGAGGTGGTGGTGGACCACCGGCGCGTGCCGCTGGCCCTGGACCTTCCCGACGTGCACGGCACGCTCTTCGCCGACAGCGGCGGCGCGCTCACCGGCCGCCTCTCCTTCGGCGCCGGCGACGTGCGGGTGGCCGACCACGCGCCGCTGCGCCTCAGCAGCGAGATCCAGATGAGCCTGCGCGGGGGCCGGCTGGAGGTGCCCTCGGCCCGCCTGCAGACCGAGAAGACCGACCTCAGCTGGCGGGGCACGCTGGTGCTGAGCCCGGCCCTGCGCGGCGAGTTCACGGTGGCGGGGCCGGTGGACTTGCGCGTGCTCGACCGCCACGTGCTGGCCAGCGGCCTCGGGCTCAGCGGGCACGCGCGGTACGAGGGCGACCTGCTGGTGGCGGGCTCGCAGCTCCAGCTCTCCGGGCGGTTGGAGGGCACGCAGGGGGAGTTCGACGGCGTCCCCATCCCCCGCTACTCGGGCGCCGTGTCGTGGAAGGAGGGCCGCCTCCGCCTGCGCGACCTCCAGCTCTCCGCGCTGGGCGGCACGGGCACGGTATCGGTCGACCTGCCGCCCCGGCCCGGCCTGGTGGAGATCGTGGCCGCGGTGGAGGGCATGGATGCGGAGGGGCTCAGCCGGCTGGTCTTCACCGTGGGCGACACCGGCCTGGCCGCCCGCGCCCACGGGCCGATCGAGCTGCACTGGCCGCGCGGCGTCAGCGGGCGCACCAGCGGCCGCATGGACCTGGAGCTGCAGCCGGGCGCCGGCGGCACGCCGCTCTGGGGCCGCTTCCGCTGGAGCGCCCAGCAGGGGCGGCAGCGCGTGGAGGCGGCCGACCTGCGCACGTCCACCACGCGGGCCACGCACTCCGGCCCCATCGAGCCCGACGGCCGGGCCGACCTCCTCCTCGACGCCGAGAGCTCCGACCTGAACGCGGCCGACCAGGTCCTCCTGCGCCTGCGCCGCGCGCTGGGCGCCGCCGGCGCGGAGGCGGCCGAGGTGGCCGGGGCCGGGGCCTTCCACGGCCGCTGGCGGGGCTCGGTGACCGCGCCCGTGTTCGAGGGCCGCTTCGCGGGGCAGGACGTGGCCTACCTGGGAGTGGGCTGGGGCCGGGCCGAGTGGGCGGGCAGCCTCTCGCCCCTGGAGGTGGTGTCGCACTCCCTGGTGCTGCGCAAGGAGGGCGCGGAGCTCTGGCTCGACGGCAGCCAGCGCACCGGCCTCTACGGCGAAGACGACGCCCTCGACCTGCGCCTGCGCCTCGAGCGCTGGCCGGCCAGCGACCTCCTCCGCGCCCTGCGCCTCGAGCTGCCGCTGGCGGCGCGGCTGAGCGGGCAGGCCACGCTGCGCGGCCAGCGCAGCCAGCCGCGGGGCGACGTGCAGCTCACCTCCGCCGAAGGCCGTTACGCGGGCGTGCCCTTCCACGACCTGCAGATGGCCCTGGCCCTGAGCGAGGGCCTGGTGCGCCTGCGCCAGGGAGTGGCCGGGCTGGGCCGGGGCACGCTGCGCTTCCACGGCAGCCGCACGCAGGAGGGCGTGTACGACGCGGAGGCCACGCTGGCCGACGTGGAGCTGTCCGACCTGGCCCCGGGCTGGCCGGCCGCCCTGCAGCCGGGCGGGCGCCTGAGCGGGGCGCTGCTGATGCAGGGCCCGCTGGAGCGGCCGCGCCTGCAGGGGCAGGTGCGCTCGCCCCGCCTCTTCGTGGGCGACGAGGGCATCGGGGCGCTCACGGCCACCTTCACCGGCGCCGACGGTGCCGTGCAGGTGAAGGCGGCCGTGAGCTCGGCCCGCGTGGACCTGCAGATGGCCGGCAGCGTGGGCGCGGCCCCGCCCTACGCGGCCCGCCTGACCCTGAGCGCGCGCGAGACGAGCCTCGACCCCTTCCTGCGCGCGCGCTACCCGGCCCTGCCCGCCGGCGTGCCCCTGGTGGCCACCGGCGAGGCCACGCTCACCGGGCCGCTGCAGCGCCCGCGCGAGCTGGAGCTGCGCGCGGCCCTCGGCGGCCTGGACCTGCTCATCCCGGAATACCCGGTGAGCGCGCAGGGCCCGGTGGAGATCACGTTCCGCCAGGGCCGCCTGGAGATGGGGGCCCTGCACATCGGCGGCGAGGGCACCGACCTGGTGGTGCAGGGCGGGGCCGACCTCCTGGGGGCCGGCCCGCTGGCGGTGGAGGCCCGCGGCTCCGCCGACCTGCGCGTCCTCTCGCTGCTGAGCGCGGAGGTGCGCGGGCGCGGGGCGGCGCGCCTGGCCATGTCGATCTCGGGCGAGCGGCGGGCGCCGCGAGTGGAGGGCACGCTGGCCGTCCAGGGCGGGGCCCTGCGCGTGCGCCGCTTCCCCCACGGCATCGAGCAGCTCGACGGCACCCTGCGCTTCACCCACGAGGGCGCGCAGCTGGAGCAGGCCACGGGCGTGGTGGGCGGGGCGCCGGTGCGGCTCAGCGGCCAGGCCGCCTGGACGCGCGGCGGCGTCTCCTTCGACTTGAAGGCGGCGGGGGAGAACCTGGCCCTGCGCTACCCGGAGGGCCTGCGCAGCGTGGTGGATGCCGACCTGCGCTTCTTCGGCGACCGGCGCCTGCAGTGGCTCACGGGCACGGTGCAGGTGAAGCAGGCGGTGTGGGCCCAGCGCTACGACGTGGCCTCCGAGCTGCTGGCCGAGCGGCGGCGCCTGGACGACACGGCCGGCCTCGAGGGCGGCCTGCGCTACGACGTGAAGGTGAGCGCGCCGGGCACGCTCAAGGTCGACAACAACCTGGCCAGCCTGCAGGCCCGGGCCGACCTCACCCTGCAGGGCACGGCCGCCAACCCCGTGGTGCTGGGGCGGGCGGAGGTGGACCGCGGCCGCGTCTTCTTCCAGGGCAACACCTACCTCATCCGCCGGGGCAGCATCGACTTCGCCAACCCGCGCAAGACGGACCCCCTGTTCGACATCGAGGGCGAGACGCGCGTGCACTCCTACCGCGTCACCCTGCGCGTGAACGGGACGCTGGAGCGGGTGTATCCCACGCTCAGCTCCGATCCCTACCTCTCGCAGGTGGCCATCCTCAGCCTGCTGGCCGGGGCCGACGAGAGCACGGTGGCCACCATGGACACCCGCCGCGACGACCTGCAGGCCCGGCTGGCCGTGACCGGCGCCGCCTCCCTGGCCGCGGGCAAGATCTCCGAGGAGGTGGGCCTGGAGCGCGAGGCCGAGCGGCTGCTGGGCCTCTCCCGCTTCTCCATCGACCCCTCGGCCGTGCGCGGCGACGTGAGCAACCCCACCGCCCGCCTCACGCTGGGCAAGCGCCTGACGCCCGACATGGCCCTCGTCTACTCGGTGGACCTGCGCGGCACGGAGGAGCGCCTGGTCTCTGTGGAGTACACGCTCTCCGAGCGCGTCTCCCTCCTCCTCACGCGGTCCGACTCGGCCGGTCTCGGCTTCGACCTGCGACTGCGCCAGTCGCGTTGATGCTGCTCGCCCTGCTGCTGGCGCTTTTCCCCGCCGCCGACCCGCCGGCCGGCGGGAAGGCGCCGCCCACGGTGGTATCGGTGCAGGTGGACGCGCCGGAGGCGGAGGCGGCCCGCCTGCAGCGCTACCTGCAGGTGAAGCCGGGCCAGCCCCTGCAGCCGGAGGAGGTGCGCCACGCCGTCGAGCTCATCTTCGCCACCGGCGCCTACGCCGACGTGCAGGTGGAGACCCACCCCGTGGCCGGCGGGGTGGCGGTCGTGGTCCACCCGCTGCCGGCACCCCTCTTCTCGGCCCTGCGCCGCGAGGGCCCGGACGTGCTCTCCGACCGGGAGCTGCGCAAGGCCAGCCGCCTGCGCGAGAAGGAGGCCCTGTGGCCGGAGCGCCTGCGGCGCGCGGCCGAAGACGTCCGCCTCTCCCTGGTCGAGCGGGGCTGGCTGGACGCCGTGGTGGCCGCGCGCAGCGAGGAGGAGGAGGGCCGCTACACGGCCGTCTTCACGCTGGAGCCGGGACCACGCGTGCGCGTACGGAGCACGCGGCTGGAGGGCCTGGAGCCGTCCCTGGTCGCGGCCCTGCGCACGGCCGTGAAGCCGCGGCCCGGCCAGCCCTTCGCCGCCGCCCGCGCGGAGGCGGCGGCC
>Ga0111539_10004881_pt1 | contig 17464 bp, 19 predicted proteins | sample RhiMethybrSRZTD1_FD_79667 | JGI IMG/M metagenome (GOLD analysis project Ga0111539, IMG submission 79667) | Populus rhizosphere microbial communities from Tennessee, USA - Rhizosphere MetaG P. TD hybrid SRZTD1 (version 2) (version 2) | ecosystem: Host-associated > Plants > Roots > Rhizosphere >... | reverse complement strand
TTCGTGCAATGGTTTGCTATAACGTTCAAAAAATGATTGACGCATAAGGTCGCAATAGACGACTTGGTTAGGAAATATTTTTTGTAACCCCGTCAGCAAACCCTGACGCTCATTTTGGTGGAGGTACATGAACACTCCTTCGATAATTATGTGCGTTGTTTTCGTTGTGGTGAACGCTGATAATTTTTCTGTTAACAATTCCCTTGCAAATTCGATGGGGATTCGACGTAAAGGATTGGAGGCCTTTGATGCAGGTAGTGCCGATTCTTTGAGGCCGATAATTTGAGGCTCATCTAGTTCAATCCAGTTTCCTCCTTTAATTCGAAAAGCACGGGTGTCAAAGCCAGTACCTATAATGACAACAAGGGATTCAGGAGCTGCGCGAAGGGCCTCACCCAGTTGACTATCGATTATGGCATGTCGCGAAGCATTGCTAGCATTAGGTCTTAAAAAGTCTTTGAATTCCTGCCATACATTTTGAGCATCCTCATTCATGAAAAGGTTGGCAAAAGAGTCTCCACATACCGGCTTTGGTTGCGCAGCATCCCAGGCCCGAACACCTAGGGTATAGTATGCCGTCTTGGAAATCGGATTCGTCACATGCAATTTATGTTATGGAGATAGATATGCTTAAATGCTTAAGTGAAGATAATAATTAATGATCGTACATGATGAATTCTGTCGAAAATTTGGAGACGTACACCAGTCCAGGGCCAAGCCCTGCCCGCGGTATGAAAGGAGTTCGTATGTGCACTCCGTTGAAAGTATTTTAAGAACCTTCAGATAGCCGGTTCCGGAGATGCTCCATGATCATGCCTGCATGCACCCTTGAATTTTCGATAAACCATTTATTGGTCTTCAGGCCTCCACATACTACACCCGCTAGATATAGATTTTTGACATTCGTTTCCATGGTCTCTTCGTTATACACCGGTGTGTGAAATTCATCATCGTGGAATTTCACGCCACAGGATTCCATAAACTCAAACGGCGGCTGATAACCGGTCATAGCCAAAACAAAATCATTTTCAATCTCCTTCATTCCATCCGGAGTTTTGATTCTTACAGACGATGGTTTGATCTCTACCACGTCAGAATTAAAATAAGCTTTGATCGAAGCTTCCATGATACGGTTCTCGATATCTGGTTTCACCCAGTATTTTACAGTTTCTAAAATGGATGGTTCACGAATAACCATCGTTACGTTGGCCCCTTTACGATATGTTTCCAGGGCAACATCGACGGCGGAATTGGCAGCACCAACGACAATAATATTTTGGCCGAAATATGGATGCGGTTCGTCGTAGTAATGTTTCACTTTGGGCAAATCTTCACCGGGAACATTTAGAAGATAAGGAAGGTCATAAAATCCCAACGAGAGAATTATTGCTTTTGCCCTATAACTTCCTTTTGCTGTGATTAATTTGTGATGCCCATTTTCGAAGACGACAGCCTCGACTTTTTCATATAACCTCAGGTTGAGATTCCACGTCGAACAAACCCGTCGATAATATTCCAACGACTCAGCACGGTTTGGTTTCGGGCCATGAGAAATGAACGGCACTTCTCCAATTTCCAGTCGCTCAGAAGTGGAGAAGAACGTCATGTTAAGCGGATAGTGATAGAGCGAGTTCACCAGGCAGCCCTTCTCTATAATCAGGTAATTAAGGCCGGCTTTTTTGGCTTCAATTCCGCACGCTAAGCCTATTGGTCCCGCGCCGATTATGATAACATCATGGAAATTTTCCAATGGCATTTGTTTAGCAGTTACTTCGAAATAACGAATTCAGGTTTTAAAGTTGTTATTCCTTCAAAAATAGGGTTTTATCCCCTATTCGGAGGCTCCACGAATCCAGAACGAAACAAAAAGTCTATCCTAAGTCCCAAATTCACTTTACATTTGCAGTCCAAATTTGATTGATTAAGGAATGAGAGAAGTTCGTGTACGGTTTGCGCCCAGTCCAACAGGAGCATTACATATTGGAGGTGTCAGGACAGCGCTTTATAATTTCTTACTGGCCAGGCAGAATAAGGGTACAATGATTTTACGGATCGAAGATACCGATCAAAATCGTTATGTGCCTGGTGCTGAAGAATACATTCTTCAATCGCTTGCGTGGGTGGGAATAAAAATCGATGAAGGTGTCGGCATAGGAGGTCCTCATGCACCTTACCGCCAGTCCGAACGAAAACCGATGTATCAGCAATACGCTCAACAGCTCATCGACAATGGCTACGCCTATTACGCCTTTGATACGGAACAAGATCTCGAAGCAATGCGTGAACGCTTAAAAACTGCCGGGGTTGAGTCTCCTCATTACAACAGCATCACGCGAATGCAAATGCGTAATTCCCTAACGTTACTGGAAGACGAAGTCAAGGGTCTGCTCGACGCACAAACTCCCTACGTTATCCGGTTGAAGGTCCCTCGCAAGGAAGAGGTAAGGCTGAACGACATGATTCGTGGTTGGGTAATGGTACATTCGTCGCAAATTGATGACAAGGTGCTGATGAAAAGTGACGGGATGCCTACGTACCATTTAGCCAACGTCGTCGACGATTACCTGATGAAAATTTCGCACGTGATTCGTGGGGAGGAATGGCTACCGTCTGCTCCCTTGCACGTGCTGCTTTACAAATATTTGGGATGGGAAAAAGAAATGCCGCAGTTCGCGCATTTGCCTTTACTTCTAAAACCAACCGGCGACGGTAAACTCAGCAAACGAGACGCTGATAAAATGGGTTTTCCCATTTTCCCATTGGATTGGATTGACCCGGCGACCAATGAAAAAGCTGTCGGCTTTCGTGAAGCTGGCTACCTGCCCGAAGCGTTGGTTAACTTTCTGGCATTCCTGGGATGGAATCCGGGCACAACGCAGGAACTATTCTCAATGGATGAATTAATCAAAGCGTTCTCCGTTGAACGGATTGGAAAGGCAGGAACAAAATTCGATATCCATAAAGCAGAGTGGTTTAATCAGCAGTACCTTAGGGCAAAGTCCAATGAGGAACTTGCGGAATATCTGCTAACATTATTAAAAAAAGAAAATATTACTTGCTCGAAGGAGAAAGCGGCAAAGATCGTTTCCATCATGAAGGAGCGCGTAACCTTTCCAAAAGATCTTTGGGAGCAGGGTAAGTTTTTGTTTTATGCGCCGACGACTTTCGACGAAACTGTTGCCGCGAAAAAATGGAATGACGACGCGGTAAAAGTGTTGAGTGCATACCAGTCCGAAATTGCAAAACTTCCTTCTTTTGATGGTGTTATAGCAAAGTCAACACTAGAAAAAGTAACGGCCGATCTGGGTATCGGTATTGGAAAAATTCTTCAGGCGGTGCGACTTTCAATAACAGGGGCAGGGGCAGGACCCGATCTCATGATGGTCATGGAAATTATTGGAAAAGAAGAAGTCGTGAAAAGAATTGATTATGCGCTTAAGACGCTGAATATAAAAGTTGCTTAAATTAGACCCATGGCGAAGGCTAGCAAAAAAAAATCTTCCAGCAAACCAAAACCTAAAGTTCACAAAGATCTTCAAGGCCTTGACATCATTATTGATCAGTTCGGAGAGATCAAGGCCAATATGAACATCGAGAAATTGAACGAATTTTTAGACAAAAATGTCGATGACAAAAAGCTGGCGGAACGGGAAGACTACGAGGATCTAAAGAAGGGAAAAAAGAAGAAAAAATAGTCGGCAGGTAGTTGCCTTGTTATTCTTGTTCTATGCGGCGGGCCATTTATTCGCTTTCGTGCGGCAAACACTGGGCTTGAATCATTCCTGCAATAATTTCTGAGTTTTAGTTTGGTGTGGCAGAGGGAATCCGTTGCGAGATTGGTCCACCGGATTATTTTTTTGATTGTTATCTGGAAATGCAATATGTGAACAACAAGCCAGTTCAATATCCGTATTTAAGTAAATACATTAAAAACAATAAAAGCAATGGGCAGATCACACGAAATTGACTATCAAATTAAGGGTGAAAGCATTCAAATTGTAGAAGTAGAGCTGGATCCGATGGAAACCGTAGTTGCAGAAGCTGGCGCTATGCTTTTTATGGAGGATGGAATTCAGTTCGAGGCAAAAATGGGCGACGGATCCAATCCAAACCAGGGACTTTTTGACAAATTGTTGTCGGTCGGATCCCGCGTTTTGACCGGCGAATCCCTTTTCATGACGCATTTCACTAATCGTGGAAACCGCCGGGCAAAGGTTGGATTTTCCGCGCCATATCCAGGAACCGTGATTCCGATCGATCTTGCCCAATGCCCGTCAAATCAAATCATCGTACAAAAAGATGGATTTCTTTGCGCAGCCCTGGGTACTCAGATTTCAATTACATTCAACAGGAGATTAGGGTCGGGGCTGGTAGGTGGAGAAGGATTCATCCTGCAAAAACTTCAAGGTGATGGCAAAGCATTTGTTCACGCTGGCGGCACAGTGATTGAGCGTACCTTAAACAACGAATCTTTGCGTGTAGATACCGGGTGCGTTGTGGCCTTTGAATCCCAAATTGATTTCGATGTTCAAATGGCTGGTGGGCTTCGATCAATGATTTTTGGTGGCGAAGGAATTTTTCTGGCAACGCTAAGGGGAACTGGAAAAGTCTACCTTCAGTCAATGCCTATACGCAAACTTGTTCAGGCGCTTGCACCTTATGGCCGCAACAGTGGTAAGGAAGCAAGCTCCTTGTTAGGCGGCCTTCTAGAAAGATCTTAGAGTAAAGAAGCTGTAAGCTGTCAGCTGTCGGCTGACAGCTTATTTTTACCATACAGCTTTCCTCGATATCTTTGGTCATGCAGCCATCCACTTTTAAGATTGGTCTTATTCGGGAAGGAAAAACTCCACCTGACAAACGTGTTGCTTTCACGCCTTTGCAAGCAGAGGAAATTGAGCAGCGATTTCCGGATGTAAAGGTAGTTTGTGAGTCCAGTGAAATAAGATGCTTCAAAGACGAGGAGTATAAAGCATTCGACGTCGAGGTGACAAACAATATTCAGGACTGCGATATCCTCATGGGCATTAAGGAAGTTCCTGCTGCATCCCTCATCCCGTGGAAAACGTATCTCTTTTTTTCACATACACTAAAGAAACAGCCTTACAATCGAAAATTGTTGCAAGCTGCGCTTGAAAAAAAAATACGGCTCATCGATTACGAAGCACTGAAAGACAAACAGGGAAACCGCCTGGTGGCGTTCGGAAGATACGCGGGTATTGTTGGAGCGTATAATGGGTTATGGACTTACGGGAACCGTTACAAAAAATTTAGCCTTCGCAGGGCGTTCGAATGTTTTGATGTTAATGATCTGAAGTTAGAATTGGGAAAGGTTCAGTTACCGCCCATCAAAATTCTTCTCACGGGCGCAGGGCGCGTGGGAAAAGGTGCCATGGAAACGTTGGACAGTGCACGGATACGGAAAGTAAACATCCATGATTTTCTGTATCAGAAATTCGACGAGCCTGTTTACATTCAATTAAGCAGTGGCGACTATCACACGCGCAAGGAGGGCGGGCACTTTAACCGTCAGGAATTTCACCAACACCCCGACCGTTACTTTTCTCATTTTGAAGATTTTACCAAAGTGACAGATATCTTACTGGCAGGCGCCTTCTGGAATCCTAAGGCTCCCGTCCTTTTTACACGCGAACATATGGTTTCTTCGAAATTTAAAATCCGGATTATCGCAGATATCACCTGCGACATTAACGGATCTATCCCCAGTACACAGCGGGCAAGCACAATTCCGGACCCGATCTACGATTATGATCCGATGACGAATTCAACGCATGCGGCCTTCAGCAATGATTCATTTATTTCTGTAATGGCCGTTGATAACCTTCCTTGTGAATTGCCAAGGAGTGCCTCGGAAGAATTCGGGCGGGACCTTATTGACCGGATCATGAAACCCTTGCTCTATGAAGATTCTGAAAATGTAATAGAACGTGCTACGATCACATTTAACGGGAATCTAACCAGTCATTTTGCTTATCTGCAAGACTATGCATCCGGCGGGTAATTCAGCGAGTAGTATAATTTTTTTGTCTGGACAAAGAATGTTGTTCGGTCTTTCAAAAAATGAATTTGTACTTCGATGATATTTTTGAATTTATGAAATCAGTTGCCTCCCTGAAACGAGAAGAAATTGCAAATGCTATCACCCATGGTATCGGTGCGTTGCTGGCTATTGGCGCTTTGGTGTTATTGATTGTATTTTCTGCTTTGCAGGGATCGGCCTGGCACGTGTCGAGCTTTACCATATTTGGATCTACCATGGTCGTCTTATATGTGATGTCGACCTTATATCATAGTCTAACGCACATCCGGGCAAAAAAACTCTTTAGAAAATTCGATCACATGTCCATCTTCCTTTTGATCGCCGGGACCTACACACCATTCTGTTTGACTACTTTACGAGGCTGGCTTGGTTGGACAATTTTTGGAATCGTCTGGGGCTGTGCCATCGGCGGTATTATACTCAAAGCTTTCCACACAGGCAAAGGCGCGCTGATTTCCACCATACTTTACATTATAATGGGATGGATTATCATTTTTTTTATAAGGCCAGTATATGAGACAATGTCCACTGAGGGTTTTTCATTTCTATTACTAGGCGGTGCTTTTTATACACTTGGTGCGTTCTTCTTCATCCGGGAAAAAATTCCCTATAATCACAGCATCTGGCACCTGTTTGTTTTGGCCGGTAGCATTTTCCATTTTTTTGCTGTTTTGAGTTTGCTCTAAGATTGTCTCATCATTTGACACTTGACATTCACGAAATGCCATACCTTTGAGTATGCTTTTGTATAACGTTACAGTTGGTATTGATAAAGGTGTAGAATATGAGTGGTTGTTCTGGACAAAGACCGAACATATTCCCGAAGTCATGAATACAAAATTGTTTGTTGATTTTAAGATTTATAAAGTCCTGCACGACCAGGATGATGGCAACGTTTCCTATTGCATTCAATATTTTGCTGAAAATCTTGAGCAAGTGACAACGTACTTTGAAAAGTTCGCTCCCGCCATTCTTGAAAAGCTCCGGCAACGATTTAGAGACAAGCATGTGGCCTTTATGACCTTGCTGGAAGAGGTCCCTTAAATTATCACATAAAAATACAATCTTATAAATCAAAATTTCGTTAACTTTCAAGTACTTCAGTTGTTCTAAGAAGGGTGATGAGAGTGAAACTGACGATATTTATTTTATCTGCTTTTCTGCTTTGGAGCAGTCTGCTCGCGGTAGGTCATCACAACAGCGTTTCCAAATACCGAGAAATTAAAATTTCTACTGAGCTCGTCAGCAAGGCAATTGTGTCTGACGAAGATTTTATCTGGAAAAAATCATCTTCTCAACTCAATTTGCTTCTTCCCAAATTTGCGAAAGCAAAGATCGACGCGGATCGTGAACAAATAAAGACAACCTCTCGCTTCACACAAAACTCGGTAAGGTATTACTTGCTCTTTAGGGTTCTGCGGAATTAGGCCGCGCTTCTCTAAACTTTATTCAGCATTCACAATGTGTGATGCTGCTGTTTTCCATTTACCATAAAAATATTTTCCTTATGAGAAACGCCAGAATGATCAATCCTTCAGATATACGAATGTTTTATTTCGGATCGCAAGATGTGCTTACCAACAACGACGAGAAAGAAGAGCGCAAACACAAATTGGAACGCGCGATGATTCTCAGCAACGTTGAGCATATTCCAATCAGCCTGTACATGCGCTTGCCCAATGGCGAAACGTTGGAAACAGAGTCTGACGTTATAGACTATGCTGATGATGTTGTTGTGCTTAAAGGCGGGTATTACATTCCCGTGTGGGCAATTTTCGACGTGGATATCTAGTGTCTTTGTTTATATAATTCAGAAAAGGCCGGCTAGACCGGCCTTTCTTTTTTCTGCTGGTTTAGCAAAGATTTTATTTGCGAACTCTCGAGGGAGCAGTTCATCCATTCGTCTTTGATTTCACTTCCGTATTTTTTATAAAAATTTATAGCGGGTTCATTCCAGTCAAGCACCTGCCACATCATACCCGAGCAGTCTTCGTCGAGCGTATGCTGCATGGTACGCTCAAACAAAAGTTTTCCGATCTGCTTTCCACGTTCCTTTTCAGTAACGATAATATCCTCGAGGTAAAGACGTTTACCTTTCCAGGTAGAATACCGCCAGTAGTACAAAGAAAGGCCAACAATTCCATTTTCATTTTCCGCGACAAAAAATCCAAAGATTGGGTTAGGACCAAACCCATCCTTTTCCATGAGTTCAACCGTGTTGATAACCTCGTGCGGCGCGCGCTCAAATTCGGCGAGTTCTTTAACGAGTTCTAATACCCTGGGTAAATCTTGTTTTCTACCGGTGCGGATGTTGATGGAGGCGATCATGAGTAACCAGCAAGACTGACCTGGACAGTCAGCGTTTTAAGGAGATTATGTACCCGGGGCGGGAGTTGAACCCGCACAGATATTACTATCCACAGGATTTTAAGTCCTGCGTGTCTACCAATTCCACCACCCGGGCAGGTGTTATTCTAAAAAACAAAAAGTGCGAGGCTAAATCTCACACTTTTTGCCCTGATTAACCATTAAAAGTCTAATGGTTAACAGCCTTATGAGCGGGAAACGAGGCTCGAACTCGCGACCCCGACCTTGGCAAGGTCGTGCTCTACCAACTGAGCTACTCCCGCAATTTTTTGGTCTGTGTGGGTGTGAATAATTTGGAGTGCAAATTTAAGTCTGATTCCTAAATTTCCAAATCCTGGCCCAGCTTATCGATAATATCAGTTTAAGCTAAAACGTCAAAAATGACGTCGTGGAGCGGTCTCAAATGAATTTTAAAATTAGCCCAGGCTATAACGTGAATTAAGGCAATAATGCCGACCGATGCCAATCCCAGCAGAATATTTAGATAGTAAATGGATAAAAATATTCCTGACACAAATGTGATGATCGTCCAAAGGATCAAATACATTCTTGTCACCGGCATCAGGCGGTAATGGAGAAAAATCAAACAACCTGTCGATGTCGGATCTATTTTCCCTTCTACAACCGGCATAAAGCTATTCATACGTCGTTGCCGTATCAACAACTGAAATCGATCGTCCTTTATCCAACCTGCCAGGATTTTTGGTGTTCTTCCGGCATAATTTACCTCATCCGTAGTGACGTCAAAAAGTCGTTGCAGCACAACATCCCAATCGTGCGCCACGATCAACGTCTCTTTCTTTTGTGGTAAAAGTGGAGTCACTTCACAGCAACACAGGAAATTTCTACATTGACATCCTTCGGCAAACGACTCACTTCCACGGTTTCACGGGCCGGGGGCTCGCGCTGAAAATATTTTCCGTAAATCTCATTCACCTTGGGAAAATTGTTCATGTCCTTTAAGAAAATAGTGGTCTTTACGACATTACTGAAATCCATATCAGCTGCATTTAGAATTTCGCTCAGGTTTGCCATTACTTGAATCGTTTCTGCTTCAATGCTTGAGGTAATGATTTCGCCGGACGATTTCTTAATGGCAATCTGGCCACTAACAAACAACATGTTGCCAGTTCTTATTGCCTGACTGTATGGTCCAATGGGTTCAGGAGCTTTGTCAGAATAAACAACAGTTTTTGACATGATATTTAAGTTTAAAAATTAATTTAGCGCTTGCCAAAAATAAGCAATCATTAATCGGATTTGTTATTCAGCATGAATATTTTAATAATAGGTGACGCACAGAATGTTCAGGAATGCCAGGAAAAATTCGGTGCTTCGCATCAATACTCCTCGGTAGCGGAGCATCGTGATGCGCAAAAATTTTTACAGACAAATGATCTGGTCTTTGACTTCATCATCGAAGAAGAGCCACACCAGTTTGAAATTTACTGTAACCACCGGGCCACTGTTTTCCTCAATACCTGCAAAATTAATCTTGCTGAACTTGTACATCTCCTGGGCCGTCAGGTTTCAAGCACTTTGTTTGGATTCAACGGTATGCCTACCTTTTTGAACAGAAGAATAATGGAAGTGAGTTATTGGAGGAAGGATGACGAGCTCGCGTTAAAAGAAATATGCGCTCAATTAGAGACTGAGTTTCTAATGGTAGAAGATCGCATCGGACTAGTAACGCCGCGGGTCGTGTGTATGATCATCAACGAAGCATACTATGCCGTCTTAGAAGGAACAGCAACCAGGGAAGATGTCGACCTAGCCATGAAATTAGGTTCAAACTACCCGTTTGGGCCTTTCGAATGGAGCAATCGCATTGGTGTAAAACATGTGTATGAATTGTTGGAAGCCGTGTATGAAGACACGCGCGATGAACGTTACAAAATTTGTCCGCTTTTAAAAAAGGAGTATTTATCAGCCTTGTAATCGCACATTAAGTTATTGTTAAAACCGGATGTGGTAAATCTTTTGAAGTATTTTTAGCATTCAAAAAAAATTTGGAACCTGTCCAACCCATCGAACCCAATGTAAAAACGTGGAATAATGTCCGGTTAACGCTTTACATTCTTGGCGCATTTCTCCTGTTCTTATTCGCGCTTGATTTGATGACGTCGTCTCTCCAACATATGGGAAAAAATGTTGCGGAGACGATTTTGCAGGCAACGTCTAACCCCTTTACGGCACTGTTTATCGGTTTGCTAGTCACAGCAATGCTGCAAAGCAGTTCCACAACAACCTCTCTAGTGGTCGCCCTTGTGGCTTCTGGTTCCATTACGCTGCAAAGCGCCACACCCATTATTATGGGTGCTAATGTTGGAACCACGATAACGAGCACTATTGTCTCGCTTGGTTTTATTAATAAAAAGAAAGAGTTCAGACGGGCCGTGGCAGCAGGAACGTATCACGATTTTTTCAATATCCTTACCGTTATCATCCTCTTTCCGCTGGAATATTATTACGGATTCCTCTCGACAGTATCAGGTTCGATTTCGAATTTGTTTTTTAAGCCATCTCCGGAACAAGCAGAAAATACCATGACCCATTTTTGGTTTGGATTCAGTCCCATTACCAATTTTTTGATTGATGAAATTCCTAGTCCATTTTTCCTGACGGCGGTCGCGGTCGCTTTACTTTTTGCATCCATCCTTATTTTCAGAAAGTTGATTTCAGGCCTTTTAAAAGCAAAGTCTCCAGAAGTCTTCAGTCGTTTCTTTTTTAAGAGTCAGTTAAAATCGTTTATGTGGGGTTTGCTTACGACGGCTGCCATCCGTTCCAGCACCATTACGACTTCAGTTGTGGTTCCTATTGTGGCTCAAAAAATTGTTAAGCTAAAGCAGGCAGCTCCTTTCATTTTGGGTGCGAATATTGGAACAACCATTACGGCATTTATTGCCGCATTCCTAAATTCGAATACTTCGAGTGGCCTGAGTATCGCGATTGTCCATTTTTTATTCAATTTCATTGGGGTGCTCATCTTTTTCCCGATCCCAGTCCTGCGCCGACTGCCGCTGGGCCTTGCCGATTGGATGGGTAAATTAACGTTGAAGTATCGCCTGGCTGGGTTTGTATATATCCTAACGACCTTTTTCTTCCTGCCTTTTTCGCTTATTTATTTGAATCAGGATTCATTCCAAACCCTGAATCTTGTGTATGAGCAAACCGACGCGGCGAATCTCAAATCGCAATTCCGAATTGTGGTCAAAACAAACCTTAGGACGCAGACCGGGTCGTGGACAAGATATGACGACGACCAAGGTGCTGCACCCGACGTAAATGCCGTACCCTCCCTTATTTACCCGGTATCGGTGAAAAACAACACTTTATTTGTCGGGAAGGAAATGTTTTTGTTTAACCGACCTGGATTTTGCTGGGACGGGGAAAATGAACAGGGGAAATTCCAGTCCTGCATTGAAACGATATTGCCCTCTATGAAAGTATCCAACATGACTTTTGACTCAGTTTATGTCTGCCGGATTTTGTATACCAATGCCTCAGACTCCCTGACGCACAAGTACTATGTTAGTGCCCGATACAAAATCTATTTGCAGCGCGAGCTTATTTCACCTCAGAATGAACCAATGGTGATAGAAAAGTTGGTCCGCTTCGAAACACAATGAGTACGGGAAATTTTCAAATCTTCTCTATATTGCATTATAAGTTTAACGTGTGCTAAAAGAATCGATCCTCAAATTTTTGAAACTGGAAAGCCTGATTGAAAATCTCACTGGCTACGTCGAAACCCGAATTGAACTGACGAAAATGGAGATCAGAGAAGACCTGGCAAAGGCGCTCTCGAATTTCTTACTCTTCATACTACTGGGTGTCATGTTTACATTTTTTCTTATCTTGATCAGTATCGCTGTAGCACATTTGATTGCAAAATCAACCGGAGCAATTGGCGGGTTTGCCATCGTGGCTGGCTTTTACCTATTACTGGCGTTATTAGGCTTTGCCTTTCGGGGAAAGATCCTCGAAAAGCTCCAGAACGAACTAGTTCAAATCATGAAGAAAAAGAAGGAGTAATTATGGAATTACTTGAAACAAATGACCCAAAAAGTTTACTGCTGAAGAAATCAGCAAAGCATAAGAAAGTCCTTGAAGACGAGGTAAAGCTGCTTTCTGAAAACGCAGAAAAAATAGTTACCAATGCACTCATCATTGGGGGCACCTTGGCTCTTACCTATCTTTTGATCACTCAATTTTCCAAATCAAAATCCAAAGGGAAGTCCAAGGCAAAAAAGATAAAAGTGATAAAAGATAGCGATGCTAACGTCGAGGAAGCTTCATTAGATAACGGTTCAGACGAGAGTGTCGTTGCAAAAATTGGTTCCGCAATAGCTGCTCAGGCCACTGTTTTTTTACTCGGTTTAGCGAAAGATAAATTATCAGCTTTTTTACAGGCAAATTTCCAAAAAGAGGCCGAACCTACGAATGAGCGTTCTTAAAACATTGCGCGAGCGGCACCGGGAGGGGAAAAAATCCATCGCCGTATTAATTGATCCTGATAAAGTTGACGACCCGGCACGGCTCCTTCATCTGACTAATCTGGCCGCAGAAAATTGTGTAGACTTTTTTTTTGTTGGCGGAAGTCTGATCACGACGCCTAACCTGGGGCAGGTTGTAAAACAAATAAAAGATAATGTAACAATGCCTGTGATATTGTTCCCTGGCAATTACATGCAGGTTGAACCCTCAGCCGATGCGTTACTTTTCTTGTCCCTGATTTCCGGAAGAAATCCTGAATTATTAATCGGTCAACATGTTATTGCAGCCCCTATTTTAAAAAACACAAAACTTGAGATCATCCCCACAGGATATATATTGATCAACTCCGGCCCCATTACATCGGTAGCGTATATCAGTAACACGACGCCAATTCCGGATGATAAGTATTCGTTAGCCGCATGCACCGCGATGGCCGGCGAAATGTTAGGCCTACAGTCTATCTATCTCGATGCTGGTAGCGGCGCTGAAAAGGAAATCGGCGTGAGAATGATTGCTTCTGTTCGGAAATCCGTCAGTGTTCCGCTTATCGTCGGAGGAGGAATTAATACCAGTCAAAAAGCACTGAATGCACTTGAAGCTGGCGCTGATATGATTGTAATTGGCAATGCCCTTGAGAAAAAGCCAAATCTCTTAAGCGAAATCTCCGACAAAGTTTACGAGTGGAATCAAAGCATTGAAACAAGAAAATAAAAAGGACATCGAGCCACTGTAGTGATCCGAAGCCCTCTCAATTCTATTCAATCAAAATAACTTTTCATTGGGTGGCGTGATCCCTTTCAGGCGAAGGTATACTGTTGTCTGACCTCTGTGATGGGTCTGGTGCTCAAAAGCTTTATCCATAGTTGCGGCCCGCGACAGGTCAAACTTGTTAAACACTTTAACCATTTCACTCATTTTTGATTCAGGCATTTCATGGACTGCTGAAATGACAAAATCATAACTCGCCATTACTTCCTTGGCAACAGCTTCTTTTGTCTTGTACTTATCGGATTTCTCTAAAGAACCAAAAGGAACCGGATTTGCTTTACCAGATGCAGTCGAGGCAAAACCATAGTTAGCTTCAGCAAGATGCAGCATTTGTTGTCCAAAGGACCGCATCTCGGCTGTTGGTTTAAAATTGATCACTTCATCTGTGGAAGCATTTAAATATTCCATAGTATAAGCTTTGGCACGTTCCCAGTCGGAAACCAAAGCAGCAGTCCTCCTACTTGTTTCTTCGGGCCTTTCCTTAACGTTAAATGCCACGAGCATCGTTACTGCGGTCAATAAAGCTGCGGCCATCATCAGGTTTTTTGATTTTTTCATATTGTGGTGGAGTTTGAGCAAATCAATTTAGAATGTATAAGCAAAATTTCTATTTCTTGATAATATTAATTTCATTACAAAAAATTAATGTTTGATCGTGAATAACGAACAGTCTATGAAATCATTAAAATCGTGCTTTGTTATATTTTTACTCTTCCTCGGCTGTCGGCCTGGAATAAAACAAGAGCAAATCAGTATGAAACAAGATCAGCATTCTTTTTCAAAACCAGACCATGCCCGCGTTACACATTTGGACTGGAAAGCGACAGTGGATTTTGATACGAAAACGATTCAGGCTGTCGCAACCTGGAACGTTGAGACCGCCAAAGATGCCCAGGAAATTATCTTCGATACCAAAGGCCTTACAATTGAAAAAATACTTATCGACAATCAGCCCGCGGAACATAAGCTTGCCGAGGCCGATCCTATTCTCGGACAAGCATTGTCGGTGTCATTAACGCCTGATACAAAAACGGTTTCAATTTCCTACAAGACCGATCCGCAAGCGGAAGCTTTGCAATGGCTTTCGCCGCAGCAGACCGCAGACAAAACCAATCCATTTCTCTTTACGCAATCTGAGGCTATTCTGGCCAGGAGCTGGGTGCCCTGCCAGGACTCCCCCAGCGTACGATTTACCTACGACGCTGAAGTGACTGTTCCAGCCAATCTGCTCGCGCTGATGAGCGCTGCAAACCCCAAAGAAAAAAACAGCACGGGTGTTTATACATTTACCATGAAGCAACCCATACCTTCTTACCTGTTGGCGCTTTCGGTTGGCGATATAAAGTTTCATGAGATCAGTCAGCGAAGTGGCATTTATGGTGAGCCTTCTCTGGTTGATACCGCAGCGTGGGAATTTGCAGATCTGGAAAAAATGATTGCCGGCGCCGAAGAACTCTATGGTAAATACCGGTGGGACCAATACGATGTAATTGTCTTACCACCAAGTTTCCCTTTTGGCGGAATGGAAAACCCGCGACTGACTTTTGCAACGCCTACCATATTGGCAGGTGACCGTTCTCTTACCTCTCTTATAGCACATGAACTAGCGCATAGCTGGTCTGGAAATCTGGTTACCAACGCAACATGGAATGACTTTTGGCTAAACGAAGGATTTACGGTTTACTTTGAACATCGAATCATGGAGAAACTCTACGGCAGAGATTACTCGGAAATGCTCGCCTTGCTGGCCCTTGCAGATCTTCATGAAACCGTCGATGATCTGAAAGCAAAAAATCTATATCGTGATACAAGACTGAAATTGGATCTGGCAGGCAGAAATCCTGATGACGGCGTGACCGATATCGCCTACAACAAAGGATATTTCTTTCTACGTTTGATTGAAGAGCAACACGGTCGCGATAAATTCGACAGCTTTGTCAAAGATTATTTTAATGAGAATGCCTTTAAGGCAATGGATACCGACGGATTTATAGCTTACCTGAAAAACTATTACCTGAAAAACTATTCCCTTACCATAGACGATTCGTTCCTGAATGCCTGGATATTTACGGAAGGGCTACCCGCCAATTGCCCAAAGCCTGTTTCGACCCGATTCAAAAAAGTAGATGACTTTTTGCTGGAGTGGAGAAATTCCGGAAAATTAGATGATCAACAGGGAAAGGCCTGGAGCACCCACGAATGGGTACATTTCTTAACAAACCTTCCGGACCCTTTGACCGAATCTCAAATGCAGGCACTGGATAAATTCGGACGATTTACTGACTCAGGCAACTCAGAAATATTAACTGCGTGGTTAACAAAAACCATTGAATATCAGTACACCCCTGCAGATGCAAGGCTCGAGGATTTCCTTATTCATACCGGAAGAAGAAAATTCCTGAACCCCCTGTATAAGGAACTCATTAAGACCGACCAAGGAAAAAAGCGTGCGCTGGCAATCTATTCGAAAGCCCGACCCAATTATCATTTTGTTGCCACCAATACAATTGACAAGCTGTTGAATTGATTTTCAAAAATCAAGATAACCTCAGGTACCCTAAACCTCTAAGTATGTCTCTCTTCAAAAGTATTAAAACGACCGTCAATGTTTTGCAAAGTCTCGACCTTGCAAAGCTGGGCAAGCTTTCTCAGAAGGTTGACCTCAACAAAATGGTGGGGCTGGTAAGCAGCATGAAAGACGAGGATCTTCAAAAGCTTATCAAGTTTATGGAGGGCGGGAAAAAAAAGCATGAGTTCCCGGAAATCGATACGGACTTCTACGACTTGCATCAGATTCTCACGCCTGAGGAACGCGCTGTTCAACTCCAGGTTAGAGAGTTCATGCAGAAAGAAATAAAACCGATTGTCAACAGTTTTTGGTTGAAAGACGAGTTCCCCCATCAGATTATTCCAGAACTGGCGAAGCTGAACATCTGCGGATTGACATATGAAGGTTACGGTTGTCCAGGTAAGTCGTCATTGCTGGAAGGATTTGTCGCTATGGAAATGGCACGGGTTGATTGCTCGATATCGACTTTTTTTGGCGTGCAGAGCGGATTGGCGATGGGCTCGATTTATTACTGTGGTTCCGAAGAGCAAAAACAACAATGGTTGCCATCCATGCAAAAAATGGAACGCATCGGAGCGTTCGGCTTGACGGAACCCGAAGTAGGTTCTGGTGTAGCCGGGGGGTTAACCTGCACATGCAAACGTAATGGAGATATATGGACACTCAACGGACAAAAGAAATGGATCGGCAATGCCACCTTTGCAGACCTTACGATAATCTGGGCGCGCGACCTTGACGATGGAAATGTTAAAGGTTTTATTGTCGAAAAAGATAACCCCGGATTTAAAGCAGAAAAAATAAAAGGTAAGATGGCGCTTCGTATTGTCCAAAATGCGCTGATTACGTTGACCAAATGCGAGGTATCCGAAAGGAGTCGGTTACAAAACGCCAATTCATTCAAGGATACCGCGACGGTACTTCGAATGACTCGCGCGGGTGTCGCCTGGCAGGCTGTGGGTTGTGCGCGGGGAGCTTACGAAAGTGCCCTTCGATATACCAATGAGCGTAAACAATTTGGTCGGACGATCAGTAGTTTTCAAATGGTGCAGGATTTATTGGTGATGATGTTGAGTAACCTCACGGCCATGCAAACCATGGTTTGCCGATTGTCACAACTCCAGGACAATGGTAAACTTACCGATGAGCAAGCATCGCTCGCCAAGGTATTCTGTACACTACGAACACGTGACATCGTAAGCCACGCG
>Ga0111539_10004880_pt1 | contig 17464 bp, 12 predicted proteins | sample RhiMethybrSRZTD1_FD_79667 | JGI IMG/M metagenome (GOLD analysis project Ga0111539, IMG submission 79667) | Populus rhizosphere microbial communities from Tennessee, USA - Rhizosphere MetaG P. TD hybrid SRZTD1 (version 2) (version 2) | ecosystem: Host-associated > Plants > Roots > Rhizosphere >... | reverse complement strand
GCGACAGGTGCGACCGGTCCGACGGGTGCGACGGGTGCTGGTGCGACAGGTCCGACCGGTCCGACGGGTGCGACAGGTGCTGGAGCCACTGGTGCGACTGGTCCGACGGGCCCGACGGGGACGGGCCTGCCCGGCAACACCGGGGCAACCGGACCCACCGGGCCAACAGGCGCCACGGGACCAAGCGGCCTCGACGAGAGCCTGACTCGCATCGTCTCGCTCAGCTGGCGTCACAACAGTCCGGCCGTCAACAGCATTGATCTCGTCACGGTGAACCGCGCCGCCGCCAACCCGCGCACACGCGGATTCCTCGTGGCGTTCGGCAACAAGACGACCAGCGATCCAAACGACTTGCGTGCCGTGACCTTCGGGCCCGGCATGATCGACCTGAACACGTTCGAGATGTATGTGGGTGAGCCGCTCGGAACCGGGGCCACCGTACCCGGGCTCGGTGTGTGGGCCCGCATTCCCAACGACAAGATCGAGTTGATTCCCGTCAAGATCGATTCGCTTGCCGGCGACCTGATCACCAAGGCCAGCGAGATCCCGCTCCCCGCCGGCGTGACCACCGTTCAGTGCAACGGCGCCGGCTTCGTCTGGGACGACGAGTTGTTCGGCATCCTCAAGGGTCGCCAGGTGATGGTGCAGATCAAGGGCGACTTCATTCCGGACGTGCCACTGAGCCGGATCATCCCGGCCCGGGCCGTGGACGCGAACTTCCTGCTCGGGCGGCTGCCCACCGGTGATCACATTGCCGGCGGGACGTTCTGGAGCTTCTTCAGGATGACAGGGCGATGAAGGTCCTCTGCCGCTCGTACGATCTCGACGATGCCGCCGGTTGCGGCGCCGCGATGCGATTGCTCGCCGATTCGTTGCGCGCGCGCGGCGATGAGGTGCTCGCCACCGCCGAGGCCCTCGATCTCGCGGCCGTCGGCGATTGGCAGCCCGACGTCATCGTTGCGCACCAGTGGGCGACCCGCGAGGCTGGCCGATGGGCGGCCGCGCTGCGAAAGCCGTTCGTCATGCTCGTGCACGGTCCCGGCCAGTACGAGCAGTTTATGGCGCCGTGCGATCTCGTGCTCTTCGAGACCGCGGCGCTGCTGGCGCTGGCGGAGCCGTCGCTTGGTCCGACGCCGGCGCGCGTGCTGCGCGGAGGTGAGCCGGAAGACGCGGACGCGATTCGCACCGAGCTGGCCGCGCTCGCGGCGCAAGGACGCCGCCGCCAGACGCTGACCATCTGCATGACGGTCGCGAACGAGGCGCCGACGCTCGAGCAGGCCATCGACTCGGTGGCGGCGGTGGCTGACGCGATCGTCATCGGCGTCGATGCCCGATCGAAGGACGAGACGCTGGCGATTGCGCAGCGGCGCGCCACGCGATGGTTCGTCTTCGAGGAAGACGCCCCGCCCGACTTTCCGCGCATGCGCAATCGCGCGCTGTCACTGGTCGAGACGGATTGGGCGCTGGTGCTGGACGGCCACGAGTGGATCGAGCACGCGGATCTGATCCCTGACGCGTTGCATACCGACGCGTGGTCGATCGAGATCCAGACCTTGTACGAACCCGACGCGCAGCGCGTCCCGGGCCTGGCGTTTCCCTTTCCGCGCTTGCACCGCCGTCATGTCCGCTTCACCGGCGCGCCCGCGCACGAAGAGGTCAACACGCCGATGGAGCGCCGCGTGCTGCGCGCCGACATTCACGTCTGGCACGAACGTAAGCCCGGCGCCGCCGCCGCGACGCGCCAGGCAGAGAAGGGCGGCGCGGAGCTCGAGACGTTACGCGCAGCATGGGACCACGGCGGCGATCGTCGCGCCCTGTTCTACCTGGCCAACGGATTGCGCGAAGCGCAGCGCTACGACGAAGCGGTTGCTGCGTACGACACTTACCTCGAACGTCCGAATTTCGCCGAGGAAGGATGGCAGGCGCGGTTGTATCTCGCGCGCTGCCACGCCGGCCGTGGCGACTGGCCGGCGGCGCGGCGGCAATTCGAAACGGCTGTCGCCGAAGCGCCGGAACGCGCCGAGGGGGCGGTCGGGCTGGGCCATACGCTGCTCGCCGCTGGTGATGCGGCGCGTGCCGCGGCGTGGTTCCGCATGGCCACCGCACTGCCGCAGCCGACACTGTGCCGTTTGTTTGTCGAGGTCCCCGTCTATCGATGGGGCGCATGGCACGGACTCGCGCTGGCGTTGCGCGCATTGGGTGACGCCGGTGGCGCGGATGCCGCCGAGGCCCGGGCAGTCGCCGGCGGCCGGGCCCCCGCAGGAGCGTAAAGACGATGATCAAAGCACTCCACGATCCGATTCTCGACGACGGCATCGCGTTCACCGCGTACTTCAACGGCCGGTTGCTGTCGAGCGAAGACCTGGCGCGCGATCAGCGGGCGCACCGCGACGCTCGGCGCCGCCTCGGACAGGCGGTCGGCGACGGCGTGGCCTTCGGCTTGGAGGTCTTCGAAGCCTCGGGCCAGACCAGTGCGAGCTCGCCGGTCATCACCGTGCAGCCTGGCGTCGCCGTCAATCGCAAGGGGCACGCGCTGTCGCTGGCGCACGCGGTCGATCTGCGGCTGGTCCGCGGCAAGACCACCAGCACCGACGCATCGGTGGTCACCAGCTTCCGCGTGTGCGCGCCGTCCCAGCCCGGCGTCTACGTCGTCGGCGAAGGCGTCTACGTGCTGGCCATGACGTGCGCCGAGGGCGGCCAGGGCCGCGCGCCGGTCAGCGGCCTTGGTGACGGGGCAGGCACCTGCAACGTACGTGAAGTCGTTGAGGGCGTGCAGTTCCGCCTGATCCAACCGTCGGTGCATCCCGACCTGCTGGCCGATGAGACGCGCCTGCGCAACCGCATCGCCGGCTTCGCGCTCGGCCTCGGCGACCGCATCGCGCCGTACCGCGATCCGATGGCGCCGACCGCCGGCGACTATGGACTCGCCGATGCGCTGCGCGCCAACGGCGCTCTCGGCGATGACGACGTACCGCTGGCGCTGTTGCACTGGACCGGCGCGCGCGGCATCACCTTTCTCGACATGTGGGCGATGCGCCGCGGAGTGATGTCGCGCGGCGCCGATACGCGCTGGAAGTGGCTGTCGGGCAGCTGCTCGCGGATGCAGGCAGAAGCGACCTTCTTGCAGTTCCAGGAGCACATCGACGACATCGTCGCCAGCGGCGAGGATGCCTCGCAGATCGCGGCCGCCGATCGCTTCGATTACTTGCCGGCGCTGGGCATGCTGCCGCTCGAACTGGGAACGCGGCCGGGATTCGACATCCTGCGGTTCTTTTCGCCAGAGGAGTTGTCGAGGGACATTGCCGTCACCGACGGAGCGCTGTTGCGATCGCTGGTCCGCGAATCGTTCGAGCACGACCCGATCCTGCTCGCCGCCAAGTCGCGCATCCAGCTCTACTTCGTACTCGAAAACATGCAGGCGGGCCTGGTCGACGCCACGAACCCGGTGACGCCGATGGTCGTTTTCGCCAGCCACACGCTGCCGTACCGCGGCATCGCGCGATACGGGATGGCGCGGTGGGAGCAGGGGCGCTTTGCGAAGCGGGTTATTTAACCGGGCCGTTTACATCCGAATCGGAGAACAGATATGGCGAGCAGCTACTACAACAAACTGAGTTACGTGGAGGCTCCGAAACTCTCCGCGTACACCTACTACAACCCGTACGTCGTAGTCGGCGCAGGGACAGGCTCGGCCGCGCCGCCCGCGGCCGCGCCGCCCGCTGCCGCGCCGCCGGCCCCGGTGAGCCAGGGCAGCACCGTGTCGGACTTGCAGGTGCTGATCGCGTCGATTCCGATCGCGCAGGACGGCCAGGTGATCTCGGCCGAGTACCACAACAGCGTGCGGGCCGCGTTCATCGCCATGGCCAACCGCCTCGGGCTGGGGACCATCGCCGAGGAGATCCACATCACCAATGCGCCGCGCCTTACAAAGGTGGAGGGGCAGGGCGAGTGGAAGCACGAGGTCGGCCTGGTCAAGAAGGCCGCCGCCGATACCGGCGCGCTGCGCGGCTGGATGGAGATGGACCTGCCCGACGGCGCGCGCATCAAGAAGATGAACGTGTTTGCCGCCAACGACGCCGCCGGCACGATGAAGGTCAAGCTGCGGCGGCAGAGCGTGTCGTCCACGGCCGGCGACGATCTGATTGCGATCGACGTGGCCAACAACGACGCCGCGACGGTCAAGGACGGCGATGTCACGCTGCCCGGCACGACGCTCGGCGCCGCCGCCATCGAAGAGACGCGCATCGTCGACAACACCAAGTACAAGTATCTCTTCCTCGCGGAGCTCGACGGCGGCGTCGCGACCAAGGAAGCCAAGATCCTGTCGGTGCAGGTCGTGCTCGGGAAGTGACATGTGGACCGCGGCGGCGGCTGAACGTGGCACGACCATTCACCGCGTCCGGGTGCACGGCGCGGCTGGACTCGACGCGTTGTCGGCGCGGCTGCGCGCCGGTCGCGCCATCGAGCAAGTGGCTGGCAACGTCACGCTGCCGGCCGGCGCGATCCTGTGCGTCCGCCGACTGCGCGACCCGCGGCCAGGCCAGCTCAGGCTGTCTCGCTCGGAGGCCGCGCCGGCGGCGTGGACGCGAGCGGTGGAACAGGCGCTGGCCGATCTCGCCAGCCGCGCGGCGCACCCCGCCAGCGGCAGCGTCGCTGCCGGCGCCGAGGCGGTGATCTTCGACGATCGCGCGCAGATGCTGGCGTGTCTCGCCGCTGACTGGTGCCGCGGCGCCATCGCCTCGCAGTGGTGGTGGCGCGCGTTGCTCGGTGCTCTCAGCGAGGCGGAGGCGGTACTGCGAGCGTGGCGCCGGCATCCGGAATATATCGCCGCGGCGCTCGAAGACATGGCGCGACGCCGCGATGCGGTGATGTTCGTGCGCCGGTTGCCCGAGGCGAGCACCGCCGCGTTGCTCGAGGATGTGGTCGCCGCTCATGGCTTGAGCCCTTGCGTGGTTTCGACAGTGACCGGCGACGCGACACTGCCGGCCCCGCCCGCAGAGCCCCGCGCCGCCGCCGCTCAGAGATCCCCCCAGCAGGCGGCCATCATGGCGGCAGAAATCTGGCAGCGGTCCGCGCCAGAAGCGCTGGTCGACGGGCTGCGTACCGATCAACAGGTGCTGTTGGGCGTGGCCTTGACGTTGCGCCGTGATCCGGCGCGCGCGCGGGACCACGACTTTGTCCGCGACGTAGTGCGCTGGCACGCCGTCAGCCGGCGGGTGGACGCGCGTCGTGCGACGCGCGAGCCTGAGTTGATCCTCGAATTTCCGCCGCACGCGATCGATAGCCCTCATCACGTCACGCGGACCTCAGGGCCGATCGCCGCCGCACCAACGAATGTCATTCATCCGAAGCGCGTGCCTCTCGAACAGGAGACGCGTGCCGCGATCACGCCGATTGTTATTGAGCCCGCTTCACCAACGCCGGCGTCTGCGATCGATGACGCGGCCGGCCACGTGGCGCGTGCGGTGCGAGGCGGCATCGTCGCCGTCGAGACCGAAATTGGCGGCGTGTTTTACCTGCTCAACGTCGCGCTGGCGCTTGGCCTCTACGCCGACTTCACCGCGCCACTCGGGCCGCGCCTGGACGCGTCGATCTGGCGCTTCATATCGCTCGTCGGCCGCGGGCTTCTTCGAGGCGGCAATCCGGATGATCCGCTGTGGTCGCTGTTGATCGATCTGGCGGGGCCCGTATTGCCGGATGGTCGAGACAGCGGCTCCACGTTCGATCGCTTGATCCGGGGGCACACGCGGCGCATTCGCGCCCGAGTCGCGCGGTCGCTCGACGTGCCCGCCTCCCGCGCCGGCGCCCTGCTCTGCAGGCACCATGCACACGTGCGCGCCAGCCTGTCGCACGTCGATGTGACGTTCTCTCTTGCCGCACTGCCGATCGCCATCCGCCTCGCCGGCCTGGATCGCGATCCTGGATGGATTCCGGCAGCGGACCGAATCGTCAGCTTTCGTTATGAGTAATCGCACCGACTTCGCCGCGTTGCCGGCCACGCCGCTCAATCACTTCCGGCTGCACTTCTATGCCGCGGTGTCGCACGTGTTCGCGGCGGCTGCGCGCGTGTCCGCCGCGGAGCCGATCGCCGAGTGCCTGCAGGCGCTGTCCGGCTACGACGATCAACTGCGCGCGTGCGGGGTGCCGGCGATGCCGGCGACGGCGACGCTGGCCTGGTGGAAGGACGTCATCATCGCGTGGGAGCGATCGGCCGATCCGTTCCTGCCCGTCCGCGCCGTCCGGAACGCGATTGGCGTGGGCGTCGACGACATGATCGTGGTGTTTGCCGCCGGGCTCGCCGACGAGGACGCGCGATTTGGCACCTTGTTCGAACGGCTGAACGAGACCCACGGCCAGCGCGGCCAGTCGCGCCCCATTGCCGGCGTGCTCGCGGACGGCCGTCGTGACGACGGCCGCGCGGACCTCCGCACTGCGCTCGCGCGCCTGGCGGCGTGCGGACTCGTGCGCATCGTCAACGCCGATGCGCCGCGGGCGCAGCAGGCCTTGGACGTGCCCGCACTCGTGTGGGATGTCTTCCGCGGGGAGCGAGTTGAGCGCCCGGCGCCGTGGCTGCGCTACCTGCCGCCTGCGGCGCTGCCCGCAACAGCGGACCTGATTCTCTCCGCTCCCAACGCCGGCCAGCTGTCCGCGTCGGCGCGGCTCGTCGCAAGTGGTCAGGTCGGCACCGTCATCGTGCGAGGACCGCAGCACAACGGCCGCCGGACGGCGCTCCGCGCGATTGCTCGCGCTTCAGGTTTCGGCGTCCTCGATGTGGCCGGGCGTCTCGACGACGATCGGTGGCGGCAACTCGCGTTGCTGGCGACGGCCATGCAGGCCATGCCGGTCGTCGCGTGGGAGGCGGCGCCGGGTGAGCGCATTGAGCTGCAGCGTCCGGAATGGTTTGCGGGCCCGATCGGCATCGCGATTGGACGCAGCGGCGGCATCGGCGGCCACACCGACGACCACGCGATCACGCTGACGCTCGGCATGCCGGGCGTCGAGGAACGGCGCGCGCGCTGGCGCCGCGAGCTCGGCGGCGGCGAGGCCGACGCGATTGCTGATCATTTCCGTACGCCCTCCGGCCAGATCGCGCGGCTGGCCTCGCTGGCGCGCGCGCAGGCCGCGCTCGCGGGCCGTCAGTCGCCGGCGATCGACGACGTCCGCGAGGCGTCTCGGCTGCTCAATGCCCAGGCACTCGAGACCCTCGCGACGCGGGTACCGTCCACGGGCGACTGGACGGATCTCGCGGTTCGCGACGACACGATTCGCGAGCTGTTGGACCTGGAGCTTCGCTGCCGGCAGCGTGAGCATGGCCTCGAGACTTGGACCGGGTCCGGCGTGCGTGCGCTGTTCCGCGGCCCCAGCGGCAGCGGCAAGTCACTGGCCGCGCGGTTGCTCGCCGCCGGATTGCAGCGGGACCTCTACCGCGTCGACCTGTCGTCGATCGTCGACAAGTACATCGGCGAGACCGAAAAGAATCTTGATCGAGTGCTGTCGCGCGCCGAGGAGCTCGACGTCGTGCTCCTCTTCGATGAAGGCGATGCGTTGCTCACGCAGCGGACCGGCGTCGGCAGCGCCAACGATCGCTATGCGAACCTCGAGACGAACTTCCTGTTGCAGCGGCTCGAGGCCTTCGAGGGCATTCTCGTCGTGACCACCAACGCCGGCGAGCGGATCGACGCGGCGTTCGAACGGCGCATGGACGTCGTGGTGGAGTTTCACCCGGCGCAGGCGGCGGAGCGGTGGGCGCTGTGGCACCTTCACCTGCCGACGCCGCACGCGGTGCCGCCGGATTTCCTCGACGAGCTGGCGTCGCGCTGCGTCTTGAGCGGCGGGCAGATAAAGAACGCCGTCCAGCACGCTGCGCTGCAGGCCATGCCGCGCGGAACCATCGACGCCGCAATGCTCGACGCCGCGGTGCGCCGCGAGTATCGCAAGGCCGGTGCGGTATGTCCGCTGCGATCGGTCGTGACCGCCTGAGCCCGTATGGCTGTTCCCATCCGCGCTCCATCGCCTCGTAAGGCTGCGGCCGTTCCCGTGCCCGCGGCTGCGGCCAACGCGCCGGCGGCCACGACGGCACGTCCGGCAGCGGGGCCCGCCAACACGCCGAAGGCCAAGCTGGCCATCGTGCGCGCGACCGGCGGCGGGCGCGGCGAGCCGCTGAACACGTCCCTGAAGAAGGAGCTGGAGCGCAGCTTCCGCGCCGATCTGTCGGCGGTGCGTGTCCACACCGACGCCCCGGCCAACGACGTGGCGGTGACACTGTCGGCGCGCGCGGTCACGCACGGCACGCACATCTTTCTCCGTGCCGGTGAAAGCTCCGACAACCTGCCGTTGATGGCGCACGAAGTAGCGCACGTCGTGCAGCAGCGCGGCGGGCCCGCCGTACAGCCGTGGACCGGCAGCGGCGGCGATAGCTACGAGCGCGAGGCGCAGCACGCCGCCGACGCCGCCGTGCGCGGCGACACGTTCACGGTCCGCGAGCGCACCAGCCGTCCGCGCATCCAGCGCTTCGGCATCAGCAACATCCTCGACAAGCTCGCCAGCCTGGCCAACAACATCCCCGGCTTCCGGATGTTCACGATCGTGCTCGGCGTCAACCCCGTCAACATGTCGTCGGTGCCGCGCACCGCGGCGAACATCCTGCGCGCTGCGGTCGAGATCATTCCCGGCGGCGGCGTGATCACGTCGGCACTCGACGCCTACGGCATCTTCGACAAGGTCGGCACGTGGGTCGAAGGGCAGATCAACTCGCTCGGCATGGTGGGGAGCTCGATCCGCGCCGGGCTGATGAAGTTCCTCGACTCGATCGCGTTATCCGACTTGTTGCCGTGGAACCTTGGCTCGCTCGCCGATCGCGCGCTCGAGACGCTCGCCGCTCCGGCGCGCCAGCTCAAGAACTTCGTCGTCAACCTGGCGACCGACATTCTCACGTTCATCAAAGACGCGCTGCTGATGCCGCTGGCCAAGCTGGCGGAGGGGACGCGCGGCTACGACCTGCTGAAGGCCGTGCTCGGGAAAGATCCGATCACGGGTAACGCCGTGCCACGCACGGCCGAGACGTTGATCCCCGGCTTCCTCAAGCTAATCGGCGAGGAAGAAATCTGGCAGAACATGCAGAAGTCCAACGCCATCCCGCGCGCCTGGGCCTGGTTCCAGGGCGCGATGGCGGCGGTGATGGGCTTCGTCCAGGAGGTCCCGGCTCTCGTCATCTCCACGGTCAAGTCGCTGACGTTGAGCGACGTATTTCCGATCACCGGCGTCTTCGTCAAGGTCGGCAAGGCGTTCGGCGATTTCGTCGGCCGCTTCATCGACTGGATCGGCACGGCGATGTGGAACCTGCTGGAGATCATCTTCGAGGTCGTCAGCCCAGGCGCGCTGGCGTACATCAAGAAGACCGCCGCGGCGCTCAAGAGCATCCTCAAGGACCCGGCGCCGTTCGTCGGCAACCTGATCAAGGCGGCGAAGGGCGGCTTCGATGCGTTTGCCGGCAACTTCCTCAACCACCTGAAAGCCGGCCTCATTGCGTGGCTGACCGGATCGCTGCCGGGTATCTACATCCCGAAGGGGTTTGCGCTCACCGAGATTCTCAAGTTCGTGCTGTCGGTATTCGGATTGAGCTGGGCGAACGTGCGGCAGAAGCTGGTCAAGGTCATCGGCGAAACCGCCGTCAAGGCGCTCGAGACCGGCTTCAAACTCGTCATGACCCTGATCACCGAGGGGCCCGCCGCGTTCTGGGAGCAGCTCAAGTCCGACCTGTCGGATCTGAAGGACACGGTGATCCAGGGCATCATCGACTTCGTCGTCAGCATGGTGGTGACCAAAGCGATCCCCAAGCTGGTGGCGATGTTCATTCCGGGCGCCGGCTTCATCAGCCTGATCCTCACCATCTACGACACCGTGATGGTGTTCGTGAACAAGATCAAGCAGATCATCGCCGTCGTCACCGCCTTCATCGACTCGATCGTCAACATCGCGGCGGGGAACATCGGTGCGGCGGTGAAGAAAGTGGAATCGATCCTCGCCGGCCTGCTCTCGCTCGCCATTTCATTCCTCGCCGGCTTTATCGGACTCGGCAAGGTGTCCGACAAGGTGATGGGCGTGATCAACAAAGTGCGCGTGCCGATCGACAAGGCACTCGACAAGTTGATCGCGTGGGTGGTCGGCCAGGCGAAGAAGCTGTTCGCCAAGGCCTTCGGCAAGGGGGACGACAAGCGGACCGACGCGCAGAAGATGGCCGACCTCAAGAAGGCGATCGCGGAGGCCGAAGCGCTGCAGTCGAAGCCGAAGATGAGCGACGCCGAGCTGCGTAAGGGACTGAACAGCATCAAGAGCAAGTACAAGATGGTCTCGCTGAGCCTCATGGTCGACAAGACCGACGAGGCGGCGGGCGTCGAGACGGTTCACGTCGAAGGCGAGATCAACCCGAAGGACAAGAGCAAGAAGAGCACCATTGAAGTCGAGGGCGGCAAGATTACCGAGATGACCATTGCGCGGCCCTCGTTCTCGTCGACGACCAAGAAGGCCGTCAATCCGAAGAATTGGGACCTGGTTGAAAGGGAACTCGACCGGTGCCACGTCTTGTCGTCCAGCGACATGGCGGTGCACATCCAGGACACGCTCATCGGCAAGACCTTTGCGGACGCTGCGGCATGCCTGAAGAAGAAGCAAGAGGTCCGCCCGCCGCTCAAGGCCGTGAACATTCTCGCGGCGGCGAGGGCGCTGCACAAGCGCTTCTTCAACGATACTGAGAACCTGTTCCTCGGTGGGGCGAGCGAGAATCGGTCACTCGGGGAGAATGTTGATCCGCGCCATCCCGACATGACGAACGCGAGGAAGCTCAACGCTCACATCAGGAAGATGATCGAGCGGTACAAAATCGGCCCAACGTTCAAAGTCAGCAGGTGAGGAGCGAGATGTCACAGTCGGAACAGCAGGCGGCGGCAACGCTGAAGCGAGTGATGGAGGAGATTGGGTGGCAGCCCGAGCCGGCGGAGGGCGACGTCACGGGTTTCGTCGTCGATTTCGGCGAGCCGCACGTGCCGATCTCGAGCGCGCTCGCCGCCATCGCCCCAGGCGGACAATTCATCTTCTATATCAATTTCGGCTACGAAGCGCGGCCGGATCGGCGCGACGAATGCGCGAGATTGTTTGCGCGCCTGAACTCGGGACTGACCATTGGCAACTTCGAGCTGGACTACGACGACGGGCAGATCCGCTGCAAGTCGAGCGTCGACTTCGGCGGCGGCGAGCTCACCGAGAACCTGGTGCGCAACACCATCCACGCTGCGATGAATGCGGTCGAGGCCTACGCCGGGGCCGTGACCGACGTGGTGATGCGGGGCATTGCGGCGACGGACGCAGTGGAACGCGCCGAACAGGACCAACCGGAATGACGCCGCGTGTTACCTGCGTCATGCCGACGGCGGATCGACGCCGTTTCGTGCCGCGCGCCATCGCGCGGTTCCTGGCGCAGGACTACACCGACGCCGAGCTGTTGATCGTCGACGACGGCGCTGATCGGATCGCCGACCTCGTGCCGGCGGATCCGCGCGTGCGCTACATCGGCCTCGACCGGAGGCTCGTGCTCGGCGCGAAGCGCAACCTGGCGTGCGAGGATGCCCGCGGCGAGGTCATCGTCCATTGGGACGACGACGACTGGTCGGCATCGTGGCGGCTGGGCTACCAGGTGGAGCAGCTCGTCGCCACCGGCGCTGACGCCGGCGGGCTGAATCGCGTTCTGTTTCACGATCCCGCGGCCAACGAAGCGTGGGAGTACGAGTATCCCCGCGGAGCGGCGCCATGGGTGTACGGCGCCACGCTGATCTACACCAAGGCGTTCTGGCACCGGAATCCGTTCCCTGCGATCAACGTCGGCGAAGACAGCCGCTTCGTGTGGGCGAACGTGCGCAAGCGCGTGGACGCGCACGACGAGTGGCGTTTCTTCGTCGCGACAGTGCACGCGGCCAACACCAGCCGGAAAGAGACCCGCGGCCATCGCTGGCGCCGCACGCGCGTGGAATCGTTGCACGACCTGATGCGACGAGATGGGCGAGGCGAGTTGTGAGCCGGCCGCGAGCGCTCGTGTCGGCGGCGCGGGGCATCGGCGACATCCTCCGGGTGACGCCACTCGTGCGCGTTGGCGCGCGCCTCGGCTACGACGTCGACGTGCTGATCGCCTCGGACTATGCCGACGTCGCTGCGCTGATCGAGCGAGATGCGGATATCCGCACGGTGTTCCACGTGCCGAGCCCGTGGCGCGGCGGGGCGATCACCAACATTGCCGCGGTCAGCGCCGCGCAGTACGACGTCGCGACGTTCACATATTGGAGCCTGGCGCTACGACAACACGTGCGCGCCTCCCGGATGCTGGCTTTCGATCAGGCGCAATGGCTTCGCGATGGCGACACGGCGTGCGTCCGGGCGATCGCACGCCAGTTGGGGTGGCAGGCGGCGTTGCCGCCGCCCTTCGCGCATGCCGGGCCGCCGACGGTGCGAGTGCCGGCCGGCACGGTGGCGCTTCACCCGGGGTGCAAACCGGACTGGCCATGGAAGAAATGGCACGGGTTCGATGCGCTCGCGGCGCGGCTGCCGAACGTCGTCGTGCTCGGCTCCGACGCGGACCGCATCACCGACGGCACCTACTTCCAGCGTGCGTTCGCGTGGCCGGCGCACGTCATCGACCTGACCGGTCAACTCGACCTGGCCGGCACGGCCGCGGTCCTGTCGCAATGCGCCGCGCTGGTGGCCAACGATTCCGGCCTGATGCACCTGGGCGCCGCCCTCGGCATTCCGACCTTCGGCATCTTCGGCATCACCAGCCCAGCGCGCGAGTGCATGGATGCGCCCAACATGACCGCGATTACCAAGGGCCTGCCGTGCGAGCCTGCCTGCCGGCGCGGACCGTGGGGCCGCCGCGATTGCGAGCACCGGCTTCGCTGCCTGCGCGCGCTCGACGCCGTCGATGTGCTGCAGCAGAGTGGGCTCGCGCAGCGAGTAAGCGCATGGACGATCTGAGCCTGGTCTACTACGGCCACCTGTTCGACGCGACCGGCTACGGCCGCGCGGCGCGCGGCTACATTCGCGCCTTGCATGCTGCCGGTGTCCGGGTCTCGGCGATCGATCTGATGCAGCACGCTCGCCAGGTGCCTGACGACCTGGTCGAAACCCTCGTCGATCGCGGCAGCGGCGGCGATTTCCATCTTTTCCACGGCATCCCTCCGCAGTGGGCCCGCCTCGCGTTTCCGCTGCGCAACACCATCGGGATGACCGTGTGGGAAACCGATCGCATGCCGCCGCAGTGGCGCACGGCCCTCAGCCACGTCATGGAGGTCTGGCTCCCCTGCGAGTTCAACGTGACGGTGTTCCAGCGCGATTTGCGCACGCCGATCTTCAAGCTGCCGCACGTGGCCGAGGCGCGGCAATGGAACGGCGAGGTGGCGCCCGAGCAGCAGGCGCTCGGCATCGCCGGAGACGACTTCGTCGTCTACAGCGTGTTCGAGTGGCAAGAGCGCAAGGGCCCGGCCGACGTGCTGGCGGTTTACCTCGAGGCCTGTCGCGACGCGCGTGACGCGCGGCTGGTCATCAAGACCAATCCCGGCGCCGCGGCAGCGGCTGAGCGGGCGCTGGCCGAAGCCCGCGCCGCCACGCGCTCCGAGGCGCGCGTCTCGATTTTCGCCGAAGCCTGGTCTGATGCGCGGCTCGAAGCGCTGCGCCGCCGCGGCGACGTGTATCTCTCGATGCATCGCGGCGAGGGATGGTGTTATCCGCTCTTCGATGCCGCCTCGTACGGCACGCCGGTCGTCGCTACCGCGTTCGGCGGCCCGCTCGAGTACCTCACCCCGGAGACGGCTCACCTGATCCGCTACGACCTCGCCCCGGTGCGCCAGGCCTACCTCTATTACCACCCGACCATGCAGTGGGCGAGACCGGATCTGCCGAGCGCGGTGGCGGCGCTGCGGCACGTCTACGAGCAACGCGACGAGGCGCGGCGCAGAGCGGCAACCGCCGCCGGGCACATCAATCGCACCTACGCGCCCGAAGCGGTCGGCGCCGCCGCCCGGCGCCAGTTGACGCAGCTGCTTCGCCGCTCCAATGCCCCTCGATGGCAGAAGTTGAAGAAGACTCAGGTGGCAGCCAGCCTGCGGCCGCCTTCGCCGATTCCCGGCAGCTGGTACGACGAGAGCTACTTCGAGAGCGGTGTGAAGAGCAACTGGCACGACGGCTACCGCTGGCCGTCGTTCGCCGGCGTCTTCACCGAGACGGCGCAGTTCCTCGCATCGATCTTTGGCGACGCCCACCGGTTCCTCGACGTCGGCTGCGCGAAAGGGTTCCTCGTGCGCGCGTTGCGAGAAGCCGGCAAGAACTGCTGGGGCGTCGATCACAGTCACTGGGCGCTCGCCCACGCCGAGCCCGCGGCGCGGCCGTACCTCGTCGAGGCGAGCGCCGACGCCCTGCCGCTCACCGGAGCCTTCGACATCGTGCTCGCGTTCGATCTCCTGCCGCACCTCACCGAAGATCAGGCCGCTGCGTTCCTGGAGCGGGCCCGCGCGCTCGCCCGCATCGGGATGGTCGCCGTGATCCGCTCGTTCGAAGACGAGGACGCGGAACGCCGCTATCGCGAGGCGGATGAGGATGCCGATCTGTCGCACATCCTGCTACGTTCGCGCGCCTGGTGGCACGAGCGGTTTCTCGCGGCCGGATGGCGGCAGGACCCGCTCCATCGCGCGCTCGCGCGGATGTGCCAGCAGCACGAGCTGACGCGCAAGATGGGCTGGCAGATTTACGTCTACGGGTCCGCCTGAGATGCCGCGCCGCTGCCTCGTTCATCTTGCGTCCGGTGTCGGCAACGTGGTGCTCGCGACGCCGCTCCTCGTTGCGTTGGACGAGCTCGGCTACGCGGTGGATGTCTGTCTCGACGCCGATTACCCGCAGACCGCCGGCCTGCTGCAGCCGTGGAGTGTTGTCCGCGCCGTGCATGGCGGCGGACTGGCCGCGCTCATGCGCGCGATGCGGGCCGACGGCGCGGCGACGCTCCGGTGGGACACGATCGTGCCCGCCGTGCCGCCGTTCTACTGGCGCCGCTACGCTCCCGCCTACAAGGCGTTGAAGCACAGCGTCGGCAGCGGCCGCATCGTGCCGCGCCCGCCAGATCGGCTGTTCGCGCGCGACGAGCAGGCCTTCTATCTCGGGTTCGCGCGCGAGCTCGGTTATCCCGACGACAGCAGACCCCTGCCTCAATTGCCGATCGGCTCGTGCGAAGCGGAGGACCGCGTTGGCGTGCAGACAGTGGTCCTCGCGCCGGGTTGCAAGACGGGGACGATGACGGCGAAGCGCTGGCCGCACTTTGAAGCACTTGCCATGCGCTTTGCCGATGTGGTCGTGGTGGGCACGGCTGATGACCTGCGGCACTTCGACGGACGGTCGATGCAATTCCCCGCGCACGTCCGCTCGCTCGTCGATCGGCTCTCGCTGCGCGAGACGGCGGAGCTGATGGCGGCATCGGCGCTGGTCGTCGGCAACGACAGCGGGTTGTCGCACGTGGCGGCGGCTGTCGGCGTCGCCACCCTGATGCTGTTCGGTCCAACCGATGACGCCTGCCTTGGGCCGCTGCCGCCGAACGTGACCGTGCTGCGGACCGGGCTGCCGTGTGAACCGTGCTGGCGGCTGTCGCCACTGGCCGCCTGCCGCCGGCGGATCGATTGTCTCGCGCAGCTCGACGTTGAGCGCGTGGAGCGTGCCGCGCGCAGCCTGATCAGCCTGCCGGGCGAGGAGAACCGCGATGACCATGCCGGCGTGCGTGCATTCTGATCGCGCCGCGCTCGAAGACGCGGCGCGCCGCGGCGCACAGGCGGTGAACATGGCCAACGGCGCGCTGCTGTGCCGCGTGCTCACCAAGTACCTGATGTTCGTCGACCCGGACGACCTCGGCGTGACACCACGCCTTTGCCTTGATGGCTTCTGGGAGTCGTGGGTGACGGCGGCGATCGCGCGGGCGCTGCGGCCCGGCGCCTTCTGCGTCGATGTCGGCGCCAATCACGGCTACTACACGCTGCTGATGGCTGACGCCGCCGGTCCGCACGGCCGCGTGCTGGCGCTCGAGCCGAATCCCACCCTTGCCGGACTGCTGGCGCTGACGCTCGAGGTCAATGGCTTCGAGCGCCGCGCGCTGATCGCGCAACAGGCCGCCACCGATGGCGCCATGCCGACGGCGCGACTCGTCATCCCCAGCCGCCGCGGCGCCTGCGCCAGCATCTGCCGCGCTCCCGCGGCCGCCGACACCGTGCTGGAGGTCGAGGCCGCCAGCCTGGACGATCTCACTGCCGCATGGCCGCGCGTCGATCTTGTCAAGATCGACGCCGAAGGCGCCGAGCCGGCCATCTGGCGCGGCATGCGCCGGACGATCGCCTGCCATCCTGACCTCATCGTCGTACTCGAGTTCGTCGCGTCGCGCTACGACGATCCGCGCGGATTCCTCGCGGCGATCGATCGCGGCGGGTTCCCGTTGCGCTGTGTCGCGCACGATGCCTCCATCCAACCGCTCTCCGTCGAACAGGCTCTGGACGACGGCGACGGCGAGGGCTGGACGCTGTTCCTGTACCGAGGTTGAGAGGCGTCGCATGAAGATGACCGCCGTCGTGATTACGTGTCCCGGCCGCGACGAGTCGTGCCGGCAGACCCTCGATGGGCTGCGCGCCGCGGGCTGGCCGGATCGCTGGCCTGTGATCGTGTCGAAGGACGAGGCCGTCGACGGCACCAAGCAGCATCGCCAGCAGATGAATGCGCGGCAGGGGCTCCAGGCGGCAGTCGCGTCCGAGCCCGACTTCATCCTGTTCCTGGAAGACGACGTCGCGTTCAACGCGCACTTCGGTTTCAACCTGACGCGATGGCGGCCGGTGCGCGATCGCTGGCTGGGCATGGCCAGCTTGTACAACCCGACCATCCACCAGGCGGAGCGGTGCGACGCCGAGCATTGGTTCCGCGCCGATGCGGGAGCGGTGTATGGCAGCCAGGCCTACCTGTTTTCGCTCGACACCGCACGCTATATTGCCGAGCACTGGCACGACGTCGAAGGGATGCAGGACATCAAGATGTCGCGGCTGGCCGCTCGCGGCGGCTGGCCGATCTACTACCATCTGCCGTCCCTCGTGCAACACGTCGGTCTGCAAAGCACCTGGGGCGGCGGCTACCATTACGCGCCCGACTTCGATTCGCACTTCAAGGCGCCCGCGACGATCGCGCACGTACCGTTCAACGGCGATCATCACATCGGCGACGCGCTCCGCGCGCTGGTGGCCGCGCACGGGATCCGCAGCATCATTGAGACTGGCACCTGGTCCGCGCACAGCACACGCGAGTTCCGGGGCATGGTCGCCGGCCGGGTGACGACGATCGACACGACCGACGAGCACCTGGTCGCGGAGTTCGGGCCGGCGGCGGTGCGTGACCTCGAGGACCTCGGGAT
>Ga0111539_10004878_pt1 | contig 17468 bp, 16 predicted proteins | sample RhiMethybrSRZTD1_FD_79667 | JGI IMG/M metagenome (GOLD analysis project Ga0111539, IMG submission 79667) | Populus rhizosphere microbial communities from Tennessee, USA - Rhizosphere MetaG P. TD hybrid SRZTD1 (version 2) (version 2) | ecosystem: Host-associated > Plants > Roots > Rhizosphere >... | reverse complement strand
GTACCGGCTCGCCGCCGCCGAACGCCGCCAAGGCGAGCCCACCGTGCTCGAGATCGGCGGGCGCAAGGTCGGCGGAGACCACTTCGCGCTGATCGCGGGCCCGTGTACGGTCGAGTCGCGCGGCCAGACCCTAGAGGCCGCCCGCATAGTCCGTAACGCGGGCGCCTCGCTGTTCCGCGGCGGCGCCTACAAGCCCCGCACGAGCCCGTACTCGTTCCAGGGACTCGGCCAAGAGGGCCTGCGCATGCTGGCCGAGGCCAAGGAGCAGACCGGCCTGCCCGTGGTCACCGAGCTCATGGACGCGCGCGACCTCGACGCCGTGCTCGAAGTAGCCGACGTGATCCAGCTCGGCGCGCGCAACATGCAGAACTACACGCTGCTCTCCGAGGTCGGCCGCTCGGGCCACCCGGTGCTCATCAAGCGCGGCCTGTCCTCGACGCTCGAGGAGCTGCTCATGGCCGCCGAGTACGTGCTCAAGGAGGGCAACGAGGACGTGATGCTGTGCGAGCGCGGCATCCGCACGTTCGAGACCGCATACCGCTTCACGCTCGACCTCATGGCCGTCCCGGTGCTCAAGGAGCTCACGCACCTGCCGGTGATCGTCGACCCCTCGCACGCCGCCGGCCGGCGCGACCTCGTCGAGCCCATGTCGCTCGCCGCGGCCGCCGCGGGCGCCGACGGGATCATCGTCGAGGTGCACCCCGAGCCGGAGGAGGCCATCTGCGACGGCCCCCAGGCCCTCGTCGGCGAGCACTTCCCGGCCTACGCGGAGCGCGTGCAGGCGGCCGCGGCCCTCGCGGGCAAGAAGCTGTCGGTCGGGGCGAGCACGTAGCTGCCCACCGTCGCCGTCATCGGAGTCGGGCTGATCGGCGGCTCCGTCGGCCTGGCCGCGCGCGAGCGCCTCGGCGCGACGGTCCGCGGCTACGACCCCGCCGACGGCGTGCTGGCCGCCGCGCGCGAGCGCGAGGCGCTCGACGTGGAGTGCGGCTCGATCAGCGAAGCCGTGGCCGAGGCGGACACGGTCGTCGTCGCCGCTCCGGTGGGCATGCTCCCCGAGGCCGTCGCCGAGGCCCTCGACGCCGCCGCACACGACTGCGTCGTCACCGACGTCGGCTCGACCAAGCGCGCGATCGTCGCCGCCACCCACGACGAGCGTTTCGTCGGCGGCCACCCGCTCGCCGGCGCCGAGACGGCCGGCGTGCAGCATGCCCGCGCCGACCTGTTCGACGCCGCCACCTGGTACCTGACGCCCACCGGTACGACCTCTGGCCTGCTGTACGAGCGCCTGCACCGGACGATCGCCGCCCTCGGCGCCCAGCCCGCGGCCATCGACGCCGCCGACCACGACCGCGTCCTCGCCGCCGTCTCCCACCTTCCGCACGTGCTCGCCAACGTGCTCGTCGCGCAGGCCGGTGAGGCCCTGCCCACCGGCGCCGAGCACCTGCCCGCCACCGGCCCGTCCTTCCGCGACGCGACTCGCGTGGCCGGCGCCAACTCGGCCATCTGGTCGGACATCTACCTCTCCAACGCGGACGCGCTCGCCGAGCGCATCGACGCCGCCATCGCCCGGCTGGCCGGCGTGCGCGATCTCCTGCGCGGCCGCGACCGGGCCGGTGTGACGGCCTGGAACGACGCGGCCGCGGCCGACCGCCGCAGCCTGCTCGAGGCGGGCCTCGCGGGCGGGGCGGTGCACGAGCTGCGCGTCTCGGTGCCCAACCGGCCCGGCGTGGTGGCCCGGGTCGCGCTCGAGCTCGGCCGCGCTGGTGTCAACATCGTCGACATGGCCCTGCACCCGGCCCCGGACATGAGCGAGGGCGTCATCGCACTGTGGGTGGCCGGGGACCGCGAAGCCGACCGCGCGGCCGAGCTGATCGGCGCGCTCGACCTGCCCGTGGCGCGCGCGTGACAAAGGTGCGCATCGATCCCGTGCAGGCGCTGCGCGGCTCGCTGCACCCGCCGCCGGACAAGTCGATCTCGCACCGGTGCGCCCTGGTGGCGACGATGACGATGGACCCGGTCCTCGTGCGCAACTACCTCGATGCCGGCGACACGAACGCCACGCTCGACGCCGTTCGCTCGGTCGGCGCCGTGGTGGAGAACCGGCCCGACGAGCTCGTGATCCGCGGCACCGGCCTGCGCGCGGCCGCGGAGGCCGACGCGCCCATCGACGTCCGCAACGCCGGCACGCTCATGCGCCTGCTTCCCGGATGGCTGGCGGGCCAGCCCGTCGGCCTGCAATGGACCATCGACGGCGACGCGTCCATCCGGCGCCGGCCGGTGGACCGGATCGCCGCGCCGCTCCGGGCGATGGGCGGGCGCGTCGAGGCCACCGACGGGCGCTACCCGCCCTTCACCGTGTACGGCAGCACGCTGCACGGCATCGAATACGACCTGCCGGTCGCCTCGGCCCAGGTCAAGTCGTGCGCGATGCTGGCCGCGCTGGTGGCCAGCGGCGAGACCTCGATCCACGAGCCCCATCCCACGCGCGACCACACCGAGCGCTTGCTGATGCGCGCGGGCGTGCCCGTGCGCCGCGAGGGCACGCGCGTGATCGTCCCCTCGGTCGACGAGCTAGAGCTCGACGACGTCACCGTCCCCGGCGACCTGTCCTCAGCCGCGTTCTTCATCGCCGCGGGCGTGCTTGTCCCCGGTTCGCGCCTGATGGTCGACCGCGTGGGGGTCAACTGGACGCGCCTCGGGTTCCTGCGCGTCCTTGACCGCATGGGCGCGATCGTGATCGGCGACCTCGAGCCGGAGGGCGCGCCGCCCGGCCCCGAGGAGCCCGTGTCCGACCTCGACATCGCCGCCGGCCCGCTCGAGGGGACGACGGTTGAGCCCGACGAGGTGCCGCTCGCGATCGACGAGCTGCCGCTGATCGCGCTCGTCGGCTGCTTCGCGGAGGGCGAGACCGTCGTGCGCGGTGCGAACGAGCTCCGCTTCAAGGAGTCGGACCGCATCGCGGGCGTGGTGGACGGCCTGCGCGGGCTCGGCGCGGACATCGAGGCGACCGAGGACGGCTTTGCGGTTCGCGGCACCGGTGGCCTGCGCGGCGGCGTGATCGACTCGCGCGGCGACCACCGGCTGGCCATGCTGGGCGCGGTGGCGGGCCTGGCCTCGCAGGAGGGCGTCGAGGTCGTGGGCATGGACGCCGCCGCGGTGTCGTACCCCGGCTTCCCGGACGACCTGGCGGCGCTCGTCTAGATGGTCGTCGCGATCGACGGCCCCGCCGGCGCCGGCAAGTCCACCGTGGCGCGCGCGCTCGCCGCGGCGCTGGGCTACACCTACCTGGACTCGGGCGCGATGTACCGCAGCGTCGCCCTGGCCGGGCCGACTGTCAATCCGGCGAGCCTGGACATCGCCTTCGACGGTGACCGCGTGCTCCTCGACGGCCGCGACGTCACCGAGCGGATCCGCACCGCCGAGATCTCCGAGGGCGCCTCGCGCGTTGCGGCCCACCCGAGCGTGCGCGAGGCCATGGTGGCCAAGCAGCGCGAGCTGCTGGCCGACGGCGACTGGGTGGCCGAGGGGCGCGACATCGGCACCGTGGTGGCGCCCGACGCCGAGCTCAAGGTGTTCCTGACCGCCACGCCGGAGGAGCGCGCGCGCCGCCGCGCCGCCGAGCTGGGCGCCGACGTCCAGGCCGTCCTCGCCGAGCAGGCCATCCGCGACGAGCGCGATTCGACCCGCGCCGCCTCGCCGTTGCGCGCCGCCGACGACGCGGTGGAGGTCGACACCACCGGAAAGAGCGTCGACGAGGTCGTCGACGAGATCGCGCGGCTCGCCGCTAGTCGGGGTCGGGCTTTGCCCGACCACCCTTGACTAGTCGCGCGAGCTGAGGGCCGGGCCCTCGTCGCGCATCAGGTACGCGGCGGCGGCGATCATCGGCAGCGAGATCGCCAGCACCACGGTGGCGACGGCATTGACCTCGGGGACGTCGCGCGTCCGCCGCAACGCGCCGAGGATCCACAGCGGCAGCGTCGTCGTGTCTGACCCGGCCAGGAAGAAGGTGACCGCGATCTCGTCGAACGAGAGCGCGAACGCCAGCAGCGCGCCGGCGACCAGGGCCGTGCGGATGGTCGGCAGGGTCACGAACAGGAAGGTCTGCCAGCCGGCGGCGCCGAGGTCGCGCGACGCCTCCGAGAGCGAGGGCGAGACCCGGCGCAGGCGGGCCAGCACGTTGTTGAACACCAGCACGATGCAGAACGTCGTGTGGCCGACGATCACCGTGCGCATCGACAGGTCGGTCCCGGTGAAGAGGAAGAACGACGCCAGCGCCACCCCGGTGATGACGCCGGGGAGGATGATCGGGAGCGTGACGGCGAAGTTCACCGGCTCGCGGCCGGGGAAGCGAAACCGGGCGAACGCGAACGCCAGCGCCGTCCCCAGCACCAGGGCGAACGCGGTCGAGAACAGGGCGATCCGGACCGACAGCCAAGCGGCGTCCTTGGCCTCGGTGTCGTGAGCGAGCTTCTCGAACCAGCGCGTCGAGAAGCCCGGGAACGGCCAGGCGTTGATCGTCGACTTGTTGAAGGCGTACAGGACGATGATCGCCAGCGGGAGGTAGAGGAACGCGAACACGAGCACCGCTGCCGCGCCGAAGCCCCACTTCTGCGCCCGCGATGCGCCCATCAGGCGTGCTCCAGCGCGCTCGAGCGCCGGGTGAGGAAGAGGAAGCCCACGAGCGTGACGAGCGCCAGCATGGCCAGGGCGGCGCCGAACGGGTAATCGGCGGCGACTCCGAAGCGGTCCTTGATCGCCCCGCCTAGCACCTGCGAGCCGCCTCCGACGAGCTGCGGCGCCACGAAGTCGCCCATGGTCAGCGAGAACACGAAGGTCGCGCCCGCGACGAGGCCGGGGAACGCGAGCGGCAGGATCACGCGGCGGAAGGTCGTCCATCCGCCCGCCCCGAGGTCGCGCGAGGCCTCGAGGTAGGAGTCCGGGATCTTCTCCAGCGCGGCGTAGAGCGGCAGCACCATGAACGGCAGCCACACGTAGACCCACGTGATCGTCACCGCGTTGTCGTTGTAGAGAAAGGCGCTGGAGGGCTTGCCGAGCAGGCCGGAGTCGACCAGCACCGAGTTCAGGACGCCGCTGTCCCCGAGGATCGTGCGCCAGGCGAAGATCCGCACGAGGATGCTCGACCACAGCGGCACCACCACGGCCAGGAACAGCAGCGTGCGCCAGCGCGGCGAGGCGACCCGGGCCATGAACCACGCCAGCGGGAACGCCAGCGCGGCGTCGATGACGGTCACGATCGCCGCCAGCAGCACGGTGCGGCCGAAGATGCGAAGCCACAGCCCGCCTTGGCCGCTGAACAGCTTCTCGTAGTTGTCGAGCGTCCACTTGTGGACCAGCTCGGATGTGAACACGTCCTGCTGCCACAGCGACGTGAGCAGCAGCAGCGCGAGCGCGACGAGGTAGAAGACGAGCAGCCACAGGACGGCCGGCCCGAGGAGAAGCCCGAGCCGGCCGCCCGGATGGGCGTACAGGAAGCGCGAGAAGCGCTTCACCGGAGCTGCGTCAACCCTTGACCGTGGCCCAGGCGTCCGTCCACTGCCGGTAGTTCGTCGGCTGAACCGGCGTCTGCCAGTACTTGATCGTGTCGTAGTAGTGGGCGTCGGTGATGTGCAGGTCCTTGCACCGCGCCGCGCCGACCACCGCGCACGTCTTGGTGTTCGCCGGGCTGTACCCGGTCACGTCAGCGACCTTGGCCTGCGTGGCCGGCGAGGTCACGTAGTTCATGTACTTGTAGGCGCAGATCGGGTGCTTGGCGTTCTTGGAGAGCATCCACGAGTCCGACCACCCGGTCACGCCCTCCTTGGGCAGGACCTCCTTGACGTTCATCCCGGCCTTGCGCAGGTCGTTCGTCATCAGCGGCCACCCGGCGCCGATCACCGCGTCACCGGACTTGAACAGCTGCTCGAAGTCCGAGGCGAGCACCCAATACTTGCGCACGAGCGGGCGCTGCTGCTTGAGCCTGCCCGTCACCTCGTTGAGCGTCTGCTGGCTGATCGCATACGGGTTCTGCTGCTTGTAGAACTGCAGCGCCGGATCCGCGATCTGGATCGGGTTGTCGGGGACGGTGATCTTGCCCGCATACGGCGAGCCCGCGTAGAGCGCGGTCCACGACGTGGGCGCCTGCTTGATCTTGTCGGCGTTGTAGATGAGGACGTTCGCGCCCCACACGAACGACAGGCCGTAGTGCTTGCCGTTCTCGGTGTTGAAGCCCGGCGACTGGAGCTGCGGGGCTATCGCCGAGAAGTTCGTCAGCTTCGACGTGTCCAACGGCGCCACCGCGCCCGACTTGATCGCCCGCACGGACGCATCGCCCGAGAACGAGGCCAGGTCGTACTGGCCGCCGCCGCCCGCGCGGAACTTGGTGAACATCTCGTCCGAGCTGCCCGCCGGGACGGCGTTGACCTGGCATCCGGTCTGCTGCTCGAACTGCTTGACGAACGACGGGTCGGCGTAGCCCTCCCACATGACCATGTTGAGCTTGCCCTCGCCCTTGGCGTTGATGTCCGGGCCGGTCACCGACTTGTCCGACGAGTTGCTCGACCCCCCACAGGCGACGAACGCGCCCGCGGCGACGCACGTCGCGAGCAGAGCCACGAGTTGCTTCACGGCTTTCCCTCCTTGGTTTGGAGCACGCGAGTGTGTCGGCGTGCCCACGTGAGCGTGACCTCCCTGCCCTCGAGGTCCCGTACATCCTCGAGTGCCTCTTCGGTGTTCTGGCGGACGACCATCAGCGCGCCGCCGCCTTCGAGCTCGACCACGAAGCGCGACACCGGGCCCGCGTAGAGCCCCTCGCGCACGGTCCCGACCGCACGGCAGCGACCGTCGTCGGCAGCGGCTGGCTGCGCGAGCAACGCGATCCGCTCCGGCCGAACGGTCACGACGGCGGTTGCGCCGGCCGACACCGCCGCCGCGACGTCGGCACGCACGCTGTCGCGCGGGCCGAGGCGCAGCTGCGCGACCGCTTTCTCGACGCGCTCAACCTTCAGCTCGAGCAGGTTCGACACGCCGACGAACCCGGCCACGAAGGTCGAGTCGGGCTCGTCGTAGACCTCCTGCGGCGTGCCCACCTGCAGGACCCGGCCGGCGTCCATGACCGCGATGCGATCGCTCATCGACAGCGCTTCGTCCTGGTCGTGGGTGACGTAGACGAACGTGATCCCGACCTCGGACTGGATCCGCTTGAGCTCGACCTGCAGCTGCTGGCGCAGCTTGAGATCGAGCGCGCCGAGGGGCTCGTCGAGCAGCAGCACGCGCGGCCGGTTGACGAGGGCGCGCGCGAGCGCGACTCGCTGCCGCTGGCCGCCCGAGAGCTGACCCGGGCGGCGGTCGTCGAAGCCCTCGAGCTGCACCATCGCGAGCGCCTCGCGCACGCGCTCGTCGCGCTCGTCGCGGGCGACGCGCTTGACCCGCAGTCCGTAGGCGACGTTGGCGGCGACGGTCATGTGCGGGAACAGCGCGTAGTCCTGGAAGACCGTGTTGACGTCGCGTTCGGTGGGGGGGAGGCGCGTGACGTCGCGGCCGGCGAGCTCGATCGCCCCGGCGTCGGGGCGCTCGAAGCCGCCGATCATGCGCAGGCACGTCGTCTTCCCCGAGCCCGAGGGGCCGAGCAGGGTGAAGAACTCCCCGCGGTCGATCCGCAGGTCCACGGAGTCCACGGCGACGACGTCGCCGTAGGTCTTGCGGACGCCGGCCAGGTGGACGTCCGGAGCGTGAGCCTGTTGGTCTGCGACCTCGGTCGAGCCGGCGACCGCACCTACCTCCATGGTCCACTTATACCTGGCGACGGACCCGTGGCGGCGGGGAAATATCCTCGCCTTAATGGCAAAGGTCGCCGTCGTCGGCTATCCCAACGTGGGCAAGTCCTCCCTCGTGAACCGCCTCAGCGCGTCGCGTGAGGCGGTCGTGCACGAGACCTCGGGCGTCACGCGCGACCGCAAAGAGGTGCAGACCGACTGGAACGGACGCGCGTTCGGTCTGATCGACACCGGCGGCGTCGACCTGGCTGACTCCGGCGAACTCGCACGCTCGGTGCAGGACCAGGTCCGCGCCGCACTGGCCGACGCCGACGTCGTCGTCCTGGTCGTCGATGCGCGCGCGGGGCTGCGCCCGGGCGACGCCGAGCTCGCCGACCTCCTGCGCCGCGCCCGCGACCGAGCGGTCCTCGTGGCCGCCAACAAGATCGACGTCGCCGCCGACATGCCGTTGGCGGCCGAGTTTCACCGCCTCGGGCTGGGCGAGCCGTTCCCGGTGTCGGCGTCGCAGGGCCTCGGCACCGGCGATCTGCTCGACGCGATCGTGTCGCGGCTGCCCGAGCCCGCCGCGGACGAGGAGCGCGACGAGCCGGTGCGCCTGGCCGTGATCGGACGGCCCAACGTGGGCAAGTCGTCGCTCGTGAACCGGATCCTGGGCGAGGAGCGCGTCATCGTCTCCGAGCGCGCGGGGACCACCCGCGACGCGATCGACCTGCCGATCGAGGTCGAGGGCAGGCCGGTGACCCTGATCGACACCGCCGGACTGCGGCGCGCGGCCAAGGTGCACGAGTCGGTCGAGTACTACACGACCGTCCGCAGCCGCCGGGCGGCCGAGCGCGCCGACGTCGCCATCGTCGTCTGCGACGCGGCCGACGGCGTCACCTCCCAAGACCTGCGCGTGGCCGAGCTGGCCATGCAGAACGGGTGCGCGACCGTGCTCGCGCTGAACAAGTGGGACCTGCGCCCCGACGTCGACCTCGACCACGAGCGCGCCAAGGCCGCGGCCAAGCTGCGCCTGCGCCCGCGGGTGCTGACCGCAAGCGCGACCACCGGGCGCGGCGTCCACCGCCTCCTGGCCGAGGCCCTGACCCTCGCCGACCGCGCCGCCACGCGCATTCCCACCCCGGAGCTCAACCGCTTCCTGGCCGAGGTCACCGCCGCCCGCCAGCCCCCCGCGCGGCGCGGGCACCGGCTCAAGCTGCTCTACGCGGCACAGGTCGGCGTCTCCCCGCCCCGCTTTGCCATCTCGGTCAACGCGCGCAACCGGCTCACCCGCGACTACGCGTACTTCGTCGAGAACCGGCTCCGGGATCGCTACGGATTCCAGGGGGTTCCGCTCATCATCGACTTCGTCGAGCGTCGGAGCGATAGGCGACAATCACGCGATGCCGGAAACCGCCGAGCGCGCGCTTGACGTTCGCCAGCGCCTGCGAGGCGCGCTGGGCGGCGACGTCCACAAGCGCCGGCGGATTGTCGCGCTCCTCGCCGTGCTCGCCGTCGCGATCCTCGCCGTGGTCGGCGTGCTCGTCCTGTCGGGTGGGGGCAACACCCCGCCCTCGACCGCGGCCGCCAAGGTCATCCCCTCCGACGCGCTCGTGGTCCTCAACCTGTCCACCGACGAGGAGCGCGACGGGGTCAAGCGCGCGCTGGCGGTGGCCGGGCGCCTGCCCTCGTTCGCACCGGCGCGCCAGGCCCTCGAGCGGCGCTTCGGGACGCGCCAGGGCCCGATCGACTTCGCGCGCGACGTGCGGCCCTGGCTGGGCAACGAGGTCGCGCTCGCGGTGCTTCCGACCGGCGGCCAGGTCTCGCAGTCCGAGATCGTCGTCGACGTCAAGGACCGGGGCAAGGCGGAGAGCTTCATCAACCGCACCGCCGGCGGCAGCGGCCGCGTCGAGTACAAGGGCATCGAGATCCGGCGCTACGGCGCCGTGGCGACCGCGTTCGTCGCCGGCGACCTGGTGATCGCTCCCGAGAACGTCATCCGGGGCGCCATCGACCTGTCCCAGGGCCGCGGCGACAACCTGGCCAAGGCGAGGCTGTTCCAGAAGGCCTACGACGGCCTGCCCGCCGGCCGCGCGCTGGACCTGTTCGTCTCGCGCGACGGCGTGCGCCGGCTACTCGCGCCGCAGGGCGGCGTGCTCGGCCTGGCGGGCACGCTGATCGACCAGCCGGCGCTCTCGGCCGTCGGCGGCGCCGTGACCGCGGAGGGCAGCCAGGCCAAGCTCACGGTGCGCACCGTGCTCGACCCGGCGCTGGCGAAGGCCACGCCGCCCGGGTTCAAGCCGTACACGCCGGAGCTGCTCCGCAACGTGCCGAGCGGCGCGCTCGCCTACCTGGGCGTCGCCGGGCTCGATCGGGCGGCGGGACGCCTGCTCGGTCTCGCGGGGGCGACGGGCGTCAACGGCGCCAACCTGAGCCAGCTGGCCAAGAGCGCCCGCGCCACGCTGGCCAAGCGGGCCGGGGTCGACATCGACCGCGACGTCCTGTCGGTCCTGCGGGGGGAGACCGCGCTGTCCGTGCTGCCGGCCGTGCCCGCGCCCACGCTCGTGCTCGTTGCCCAGACGCCCAACGAGCAGCGCACGCGCGTGGCCCTGTCCAAGCTCCAGGTCCCGCTCGCCCGGCTGTTCACCGTGCCCGCGGCGGGTGCCGGCCAGGCCCCGACCTTCCAGGAGCGCAACGTCGACGGCATCGACGCGTTCCAGCTGCGCCTCGCGCCCACCGTGGAGCTCGACTACGCCGTGTTCGACGGCAAGCTCGTGATCTCGACCAGCCTCGCGGGCATCCAGCGGGTCAAGGACGTCAAGGCCTCGCTGGACGACGACGCAGCCTTCGAGAGCGTGCTGGGCAACCGGCCATCGACCGTGACGTCGCTAGTCTTCCTCGACTTCGGTCAGCTCTTGGCGCTGGGCGAACGCACCGGCTTGCGCCAGGACCCCGCTTATCTCGCGGTGCGCAACGACCTCAATCGCGTGCGCGCCGTCGGAATGGCGACGACGGCTGGCAAGGACGAAACGACCGCGGAGATCTCGATCGCACTGAAATGACCACGTATTCCGACAACGAGTTCCTGTTTACCTCGGAGTCCGTCACCGAGGGCCATCCGGACAAGATCGCCGACCAGATCTCGGACGGCGTCCTGGACGCCGTCATGCGCGACGACCCGAGCGGCCGCGTGGCCTGCGAGACGCTCGTGAACACCGGTCTCGTGGTGGTCTCGGGCGAGATCACGACCAAGACCTATGTCGACATCCAGAAGGTCGCCCGCGACACGATCGCGAGGATCGGCTACAACGACGCCGACCTCGGCTTCTCGTGCGACTCGTGCGCGGTCATCAGCGCGATCGACAAGCAGTCGGCCGACATCGCGCAGGGCGTCGACGTCTCCCACGAGGCGCGCCACGATCCCGCCGACGACGACGCGCTCGACGTCGCCGGCGCCGGCGACCAGGGGATGATGTTCGGCTACGCCACCCGCGAGACGCCCGAGCTCATGCCGCTGCCGATCGCGCTCGCGCACAAGCTGGCCAAGCGGCTGGCCGACGTGCGCCACGGCGAGGTCGTGCCCTACCTGCGCCCGGACGGCAAGACCCAGGTCTCGGTCCGTTACCGCGGTGGCAAGCCGGTGGAGATCGAGAAGCTGCTGATCTCCACCCAGCACAAGGAGGGGGCGGAGTCCCTGATCCCGGCCGACCTGTGGGAGCACGTCGTCGAGCCGATCCTGCCCAAGGAGCTCTACGACGAACGCAAGCTGCGCCGCAACTTCCTCGTGAACCCAACCGGGCGCTTCGTCATCGGCGGGCCGGTGGGTGACGCGGGCCTGACCGGGCGCAAGATCATCGTCGACACCTACGGTGGCATGGCACGCCACGGCGGCGGCGCGTTCAGCGGCAAGGACCCGTCGAAGGTCGACCGGTCAGCCGCCTACGCCGCGCGCTACGTGGCCAAGAACGTGGTCGCCGCCGGCCTGGCCGACCGCTGCGAGGTCCAGGTCGCCTACGCGATCGGAGTGGCGCACCCGGTCTCGGTCATGGTCGAGACCTTCGGCACCGAGAAGGTCGGCGTGGCGAAGATCTCCGAGCTGATCGGCGACCACTTCGACCTGCGCCCCGGCGCGTTCCGCCAGTACCTGAAGCTCCATCGCCCGATCTTCCAGAAGACCGCGGCGTACGGACACTTCGGGCGCGAGGACCACGACTTCACGTGGGAGCGCACGGACAAGGCCGACGCGCTGCGCGAGGCCGCGGGCCTCAACGCGGCCACGGTCTCGTAGGACCCATGGCCCTGCCGCCGGCGTTGCGCCGGCTCGCTCCCGCGCCGCTGCGGGACTCCCCGCGGCTGCGCGGCCTCGCGCTGGGCGCCGGGTTGATCCCGCCGCGGCCGATGCACACGGAGCGGGAAGGGGAGCTCCTGCGCCTCCTCGCCGCCGCGCGTGCGTGCGTGGTGGAGGTGGGCGTGTACGAGGGGTCGTCGTCGGTACAGCTGGTCGATGCGATGGCGCCTGATGCCACCCTTCACCTCGTGGATCCGTACGTCGAGACCGCGCTGCGGTCGGGTTGGCGCGGGGTGGAGCGCGCCACGCGGCGGACGGTCACGCGGGCGGCGCGCCGCTCCGGCGGCGGGCCGCGGCTGCGCTGGCACGTGTGCACCAGCGAGCAGGCGGCGCGGGGCTGGAACGGCACGCCGGTCGACGTCGTCTTCATCGACGGCGACCACAGCCCCGAGGGCGCCCGGCTCGACTGGGACCTGTGGTCGCGCCACGTCCCCGTCGGCGGGACGGTGGTGTTCCACGACGCCCGCGAGGGTAAGCCGGGAGGACGGGGTCTCCCCGGGCCCACGGCGGTGGTAGACGCGCTGTTCCGCGGAGCGTCGCCGCTCGCGGGCTGGGTCATCGGCGACGAGGTCGACTCCGCCGTCGCCGTGACGAGGGATCAGTGATGCGACGGCTGGCGATCATCCTGGTGGCGACGACCGTGCTGGCCGGATGCGGCACGGACCACGGTGTCGGCGACGGCTCCTACGACCCGCGCGACAGCCGGATCCAGTGCTTCGCCAAGCAGGGCCTGCCGGCGCACAAGGCCGGGGAGAGCGACGTGATCGTGACGCCGCCCGGCCAGCGACCCGTGCGCGTCTACTTCGCCGCCACCCCCGGTCAGGCCGAGGCGCTGAGCGTCGAGGCCCGGGCCCAGGGGGCCGAGCAGCTCGGTCGCGCGCTGCTCTACGTCGGCAACGCGTCCGAGCCGCTGCTGACCAAGCTCGAGGGCTGCCTGGATGACAACTGATCTCGCCCCTCGCCCGCCCGCCGCGCCGTTCCTGCTCGCACGGCCCGCGTGGCTGACCGGGACGCTGCTGGTCGTGGTCGGCTGCCTGGCGCTCGCCGGTCTCAGCCTGCTGGCGCCGGGCGCGCCGACCTATGACCCTTGGTCGTGGATCATCTGGGGCCGCGAGGTCGTGCATCTCGACCTTTCGACGGCCGGCGGCCCGTCGTGGAAGCCGCTGCCGGTGCTGTTCACCGCGCCGTTCTCGCTGCTGGGTGACGGCGTCTCTCCCGACCTGTGGTTGGTCGTCGCTCGCGCCGGAGCGCTGCTGGCGCTGGTGATGTCATTCCGGCTCGCGCGCCGCCTTGCCGGGGAGCCGTGGGGTGTGGCCGCCGGGCTGGTCGCCGCGCTGGCCCTGGTGACCTCGACCGGGTTCATCCGCGACGTCTGGCCGGGCAACTCCGAGGGCCTGCTGATCGCGTTCATCTTGTGGGCGATCGAGAGCCACCTCGACGGGCGCCGCAGGCAGGCGTTCGTGCTCGGGCTGCTGGCCGCGCTGCTGCGGCCGGAAAGCTGGCTGTTCGTGGGTGCCTACGGGCTGTGGCTCGCGTGGCGCGATCCGGCGATGCGCAAGTGGGTAGCCGCCGGCGGAACCGCTGTGCTCGCGCTGTGGTTCCTCCCGGAGTTGTGGGGGTCGGGCGCGCTCCTCCGCGCCGCCGAGCGCGCCAACAACCCGGACCGCCACAGCCCCGCGTACGCGGCCGAGCCCGCCCTGCAGGTGCTGCGGGCATTCGGGGCGACATTCACATGGCCCGTGTTCGCGGTTTCCGGCATCGCGCTCGGCCATGCGCTGCCCCGGCGTGATCGGGAGCGCTTCGTGCTCGTCCTCGCGGCCCTGGGCGTGGCGTGGCTGATACTCGTCGCGCTGATGACCCAGGCCGGCTACTCGGGCAATCCGCGTTATCTGATGCCGGTGGGCGCCGTGATCTGCGTGCTCACGGGCGTAGGTGCCGCCCGGTTGCTCGAGCTCGTTCCGACCCCGCGCTCAGGGCGCGTCCGCGGCGCGGTGGCGGTGGGCCTGGTGCTCGTGGTCGGGGTCATTGTGTACAACCGACCGCAGCTCGACGCCGTCCTGAACGGCTTGCGCGGTGAGGCGCGGCTCGACGCGCAGCTCGAGACGGCGATCGCGCGGGCTGGCGGCCCCGGGGCGGTGCTGGCCTGTGCCAAGCCGATCACCGGCGCATACCAGGTGCCGATCCTGGCCTGGTACCTGCACGTCCACTCGATCCGCGTCGGGCTGAATCCGCGTCCGCCCGCGGTCGTGTTCCGTGCCAACTTCGCGCGCATGCCGCCGGTTCCAACGCAGCCGCCTTACCGCGAGGTGGCGACCGCCGGCGGGTGGCACGTCTACGAGGCCTGCCGATGAGCACGACGGCGTCGACCGTCCGCCGCGCGCGCCTGGCCCTCCCGTCGCTCGACGACCGCCGCGGCGAGGTCGTGATCACCGCCCTGCTCCTGGTCGGACTCGTCGCGACCTCGCTGTACATCCGCACGCGCGCGATCTCGTCGCCGTTCTGGATCGACGAGGGCCTGTCGGTCGGGATCGCGTCGCACCCGTTCAGCGAGATCTTCCACGCCCTGCGCGAGGACGGTTCGCCGCCGCTGTACTACCTGCTGCTCCATTTCTGGATGGAGGCCTTCGGGCGCAGCGAGGAGAACACCCACGTCTTGTCGCTGCTGTTCGCGCTGCTCACCATCCCGGCGGCGCTGTGGGCGGGCTGGACGCTGTTCGGGCGCCGCACCGCCTACGTCGCCGCTGCGCTCGCCGCCCTCAACCCGTTCCTCGACGCCTACGCGCAGGAGACGCGGATGTACTCGCTGCTCGTCCTCCTGTGCCTGCTGGCGACGACGTGCTTCGTGCTCGCGTTCATGCGGCGCCGCCGGGGCTATCTCATACCACTGGCGCTGCTCCTGGCCGCCATCGCGTACACGCACAACTGGGGGCTGTTCTTCGACGTTGGCTGCGCGCTCGCGCTGATCCTCGTGTTTCGCAACGCGTCCGACCGGCGCGGAGTCATGCGCGACGGTGTGCTGTGCTTCGGCGCCGCCCTGATCCTCTTCCTGCCGTGGCTGCCGACCCTGATCTCCCAGGTCCAGCACACCGGCGCGCCGTGGGCGACGCGGCCGAAGGTCAGGGCGTGGCTCCAGGTTCCCGGGAACCTGTTCGGCGGCGACCTGGTCTCGTTCGTGATGCTGGTCGGGGCCGGGCTCGGGCTGTGGACGCTGTGGCAGCGCCGCCGCGAGCAGGTGGGGCGGACGCTGTGGATCGTCCTTGTCGTCGCGCTGGCCACGGTCCTGCTGGCCTGGATCGCGTCGCAGATCTCGCCGGCCTGGAGCACGCGCTACCAGGGCGTGGTGCTGGGGCCTCTGCTGCTGTTCGCGGCAGCGGGGCTCGCGTACTCGCGCTGGCTGGGCCTGTGCGCCCTGGCCTTCCTCCTGCTGTGGTGGGCGACGGTGCCGCCGACGCCGGCGCTCCAGAACAAGAGCAACGTCGACGACGTCGCCGCGCAGCTCGGCCCGATGCTGCGGCCGGGCGACCAGGTCATATCGACGCAGCCCGAGCAGATACCCGTCATCTACTACTACCTGCCCAACGCCGCGTCCCTCCGCTACGCCGACACGATCGGGCCGGTCGCCGATCCACAGGTCATGGACTGGCGCGACGCCCTGGACCGGCTGAAGGCGTCGCGCGTGTCCACCTCGCTCGAGCCCGTGCTCGACGGCATACCGGTGGGCAGGCGCCTGCTCTTCGTGTCCCCCATCACCGAGAACCCGCGCAGCTGGCGCGCGCCCTGGACCGAGCTCGTGCGCCGCCGCGGGGCGCAGTACGGCGGTGCCCTGGAGACCGACCGCCGCTTCCGCTGCACGGCCCACGCACCGGGGTTCTACCGCTACTCCTCGACCGTCGGCGTGCGCGCCGTGCTGTGCCAGAAGGTGCACGCGTAGCCCACGGCGGTGCCGCGCAACCTCGAGCTCAAGGCCGTCGATCCCGACCCCGCCGCGACCCTCGCGGCAGCACTGGCGCTGGGGGCCGAGGAGCAGGCCACGCTGGTGCAGCGCGACACCTACTTCCACGCGGTGACCGGCCGGCTCAAGCTGCGCGAGGCGCCGCCGGAGCCAGCGGAGCTGATCGGCTATGCGCGCGCCGACCGGTCCGACCCGTCGGTCAGCGCCTACGAGATCGTTCCGGTCTTCGACCCTGCCGCGCTCGCGTCCGTGCTGGCACAGACGCTGGGCGTTCGGGTCGTGGTCGAGAAGGCGCGCCGGCTGCTCCTGTGGCGGGGGGTGCGCATCCACCTCGACCGCGTGGTCAACCTGGGCGACTTCGTCGAGATCGAGGCGGAGGCGACCTCGCCGGGAGGCCCGGCGGCGCAGGAGCCCAAGGTCGCCGAGTTGCGCCGGGAGCTCGGAATCGCCGACGACCGCCTTGTCGCGGTCGGGTACGCCGACCTCCTGCTCGGCCGCCGCTAGCCGACGCGCCGCCTCGGCCGTTGCCCTACCGCGCGGCCCGGTAGCTCAGGTGGACGACCCCGCTCGGTGACTCCACCACGCGCGTCCGCTCGAGGCCTGCCGGCGCATCGGCGACGTGGCCGTCGAACAACCGCCTTCCGGAGCCGAGGAACACCGGCACGACGTGCAGGTGCATCTCGTCCACGAGCCCCGCGCGCAGGTACTGCTGGATGACCTCGGCGCCACCGGACACGGCCACGTCGCGGTCGCCGGCGGCGGCGCGCGCCTGCTTGGCCGCCGACTCGATTCCGTCGCTGACGAAGACGAAGGTCGTCCCGCCCTCCATCGGCAGCGGGTCGCGGGCGTGGTGCGTCAGGACGAAGACCGGATAGTGGAAGGGGGGGTTGTCGCCCCACCAGCCGCGGGGGTTGTCGTCGTCGTCCCAGCTGCCGCTGCCGCCGCTGTACATCTTCCGGCCCATCACCTCAGCGCCGACGCGCCCCCGGACCTCCTCGACCAGGCGCGAGTCGACGTTGTCCTCGCCGCCCTCCATACCGTGGGCGGCGCGGAAGTAGCTGGTGTTGAAAGCCCATTCGTGCAGCAGTTCACCGCCGCCGCCGAGGGGCTCCTCGTTTGACGGGTGCGGTCCTGCAACGTAGCCGTCAAGCGACAGCGAGATGTCGAAGATCAGCTTGCTCATGTCCGTGGAGACCGCTCACCCGGAAGCTAATCATCGGTCGCGGCGGAGGGCCCCGCCGAGCGAGGCCCTCCGCCGGCTGCGATCAGGAGGCGGTGCTCTGCTGCTGTGAGTCCTGCTGCTGCGAGCCCTGGCTCTGCGACTGCGAGCCCTGGGGCTGCGAGCCCTGGGACTGCGAGCCCTGCGACTGCGAGCCCTCGGACTGCGAGCCCTGCGGCGCGGCGCCGGACGCGGGTG
>Ga0111539_10004875_pt1 | contig 17472 bp, 15 predicted proteins | sample RhiMethybrSRZTD1_FD_79667 | JGI IMG/M metagenome (GOLD analysis project Ga0111539, IMG submission 79667) | Populus rhizosphere microbial communities from Tennessee, USA - Rhizosphere MetaG P. TD hybrid SRZTD1 (version 2) (version 2) | ecosystem: Host-associated > Plants > Roots > Rhizosphere >... | reverse complement strand
GGCCGACCACCGTCCCGTGGTCACCCTCGATCCGGGTGACGAAGGCGCTGCCGATGCCGTCGATCGTGAACGCGCCGGCCACGTGCAGCGGCTCGCCCGTCGCTACGTAGGCGTCGATCTCGGCGTCGCTGACGTCGGCGAAGTGGACGGTGGTGGCGGCGACAGCGGCGGCCCGCTTGCCGGTGGCGGTGTCGATCAGGCAGTGCCCTGTGTGCAGGACTCCGGCCCGGCCGCGCATGCGCTGCCATCTCGCGCGCGCGTCGGCGGCGTCGGCGGGCTTGCCGAGAACCCGACTGTCGAACGCGAGGACGGAGTCGCAGCCCAGCACCAGGGCCGGCCGACCTTGGCACTGGGCCGCGACCGCTTCGGCCTTGAGCCGGGCGAGCGTGCCGGAGACCTCGGCCGGGTCGGTGGAGTCCACGACCGACTCGTCCACGTTGCTGACGATCACCTCGGGCTCGATGCCCGCGTTGCGCAGCGTGTTCAGCCGGGCCGGCGAGGCGGAGGCGAGGATCAGCGCGGTCACCCCGGGCACGTTACGCGGCGGCCCACTGGGCGCGGCGGCGGTGGGCATGCTCCTCGTACCTACGCGTCGATCTTGCACTTGTGGTGCCGGAGTCTGCCCTGGTTCATCCCTGTTCAGAACCCACCACAACTGCAAGATCGACGTATGGGGCGTGGTGGGTCAGTGCACCGGCAGGGCGGAGGCGCGCCACGCGTCCGGGCCGGGGCGGCCAGCGAGCAGCGGGCGGGCACTCGTGCGCCAGCGGGACGGCGGCGCCGGCTCCTGAGACGCACCGGTGGGGTGCGCCGCGGCCAGTAGCACCACGGTCACCGCGGCGAGCTCCTCCTCGGTGGGGCGGCCGGCGAGAACCCGCAGCTCGTGCACGTGCCGTTCCCCTTTCGAGTTCCGATCGATGCCCAGCATAGGTGCTTCGAGAGGCCATACTCGAAACGGACGAATCGGGGTGGTGACTTCGTGGGCGTGCGGAAGCTGAGCGGGGCAGCGGGCGCACTGACGATCCTCCTGATGCTGCTGGGCCTGCTGGTTCCAGCGGTGCCTGCCCGGGCCGACGACCCGGAGCCGTTCGCCCGGTCGGCGGCCACCACGTATCAGGTGACGATGGTCGCCCGGGCCTGCGCCGGCTACGCCGACGTGATGGCCAACCAGGTCCGGGACGACGCCGCCGAGAGCCCCGGCCGCCCGGGGCACGACAGCCCGTACAAGCCCGGCCAGGCTGTCGACCCCGACGTCGAGGACCGCTCCGCATGCGAGCCGCTGCCCGGCGTCTCCTTCACGCTGGGCGGTGGGCGGGAGAAGAAGGGGCCGCTGTCGTCGGTCGCCGGCGCCGGCAAGGCCGTCACCACGGCCGACGAGACGCCGCGGCTCGACGCGCTCGGCCGGCCGGCCGGCGGCCCGCTGCGCGGCGCGGTCACCGTCACGCTGACCGAGGACCAGGTGAACCTCGCCGGCAAGCGCCAGCTCTGGGTGCAGGGCGGCACGCCCCAGGCCCCGGTGCCCACCGGCCACAGCTTCGCGGTGCTCCGCTGCGGCATCGACGGCCGCACCGGCGGCAACACCCAGTGGATCGGGTACCCCACCGGCGCCCGGCACGTGTTCTGCTACGCCTACTACGTGCGCGGGGCCACCGCCACGGGCACGCTCACCGTGAAGCTGCGCACGTCGCGGGCGGTGGGCTACCCGCAGCGCGTCCCGTTCACCTCCACGCTCAGCCAGAGCGGGACCTTCACCCTGACGGCCGACAGCAGCGAGACCTCGTTCGTCCGGCTCTCCGGCGAGGCGCATCGGATCCAGCCCCAGCTGCCGGCCGGATGGCAACTGGCCGACGTGTCGTGCGCGGCGTCGAAGACGTCGGTCGACCACACGAGCGGCCTGGCCCAGGTCACGCTGGTGGCGGGCGAGAACGTCGTCTGCTCGTACGTGCTGGCCCCGCCGACGGCGCCGTCCGGCCTCACCGTGCGCGCGTACGCGGAGGGCGGCTCCGGGGCGTTCGGCGTGACCGTCACGTCCGGCGGGGCCGGCGGGTCGGCGCCGGTGTCGCTGGCGCTCACGGCCGCCCCGCGCGGCGACGGCTCGGCCGCGACGGCGACCGGCGCCGACCTGAGCGGGCTGGCCCCTGGGCAGTACTCGGTGACGGTGACGTTCCCGACGGCCGACGCGTCGCAGTGGTCGCTCGCCGGAGCCGCGTGCAACGGCTCGCCGGTGTCGCCGCGCGACCGCACGGTTGACGTGACCGTCGGCGCCGGCGCGGTCACCGACTGCGTGCTCAAGCTGGTCCGCAAGCAGGGATCGATCGCGCTGAAGGTGGTCACCCAGGGCGCCGTCGCCTCGGCCGGGTTCTCGCTGGCGCCGGCCGCGACGTCCGAGGCGGGCTGGTGGGGCGCCGCCACGACGTCCCGCCAGTCGGCGCCGACCCCGGCGACCGGGGACGTCCCGGCGTCCCTCCCGTTCGGCTCCTACGTGCTGACGCCCGTGCCGCCGCTCGCCACCGTGGACTCCGCCTGGAAGCTCACCTCCCTGGGCTGCAGCCCGGGCGCCTCGGGCGGTCCGGACACCGAGTCGATCAAGGTCGACCTGACCGCGCAGGCGGCGGCCGTCGAGTGCACGGCGACCTACGCTGCGGTCAAGGCCGCCCAGTTGCGGCTGCGCCTGCAGGTCGACAGCGGGGCGCCCCGGCCGGAGGCGGTCGCGCTCGACGTGACCTGCGTCGACGGGTCCGCCGGCCGGGTCGTGATCGGCGGCGGGCTGGAGGGCCCGGCCGACCTGCCGCGTCCGCTGGTGTTCGCTGCGGACACCAACTGCACTGTCGCGCTCGGCGAGGGCACGGAGCGGCCGGTGAACGCGTCGCTGGTGAACGAGTCGGCCGCCGGGAACGCGCCGCTGCCGCTGCCGGCGACCGTGGCCGTGACCGTGGCGGGGTCGGACGCGTCGGCGTCCGGACCCGCCGACCTGCGGCTCACCGTGGCGCTCACCTACGGCGCCGGCATCGGCGAGCGGCGCAAGGCGGGCACGATCGACTCGTTCGGCTTCCTGCCGGTGGCCCTGATCGGCTCCGGCCTCATCGGGATCGGCGCCGCGGTCCTCCTGGTGCTGGTCGCCCGTCGGCGGATGGGTCTGGACTAGAGCGGGATGTTGCCGTGCTTCTTCGGCGGCAGGGTCTCGCGCTTGGTGCGCAGCATGCGCAGGCCCCGGACCACCTCCATCCGGGTCGTCGACGGCTTGATGACGCCGTCGACGTAGCCGCGCTCGGCCGCCACGTACGGGTTGGCCAATGTGTCCTCGTACTCGCGGATCTTCTCCGCCCGGACCGCCACCGGATCGTCGGCGTCCCGAAGTTCCTGCCGGTAGAGGATGTTCACCGCGCCCTGCGCGCCCATCACCGCGATCTGCGCGGTCGGCCAGGCGAAGTTCAGGTCGGCGCCCAGGTGCTTGGAGCCCATGACGTCGTACGCCCCGCCGTACGCCTTGCGCGTGATCACGGTGACCTTCGGCACGGTGGCCTCGCCGTACGCGTAGATCAGCTTGGCGCCGCGCCGGATGATGCCGTCCCACTCCTGGCCGGTGCCGGGCAGGAACCCGGGCACGTCGACGAACGTCAGCAGCGGGATGTTGAACGCGTCGCAGGTGCGCACGAACCGGGCGGCCTTCTCGGAGGCGGCGATGTCCAGGCAGCCGGCCAGCACCATCGGCTGGTTCGCCACCACGCCCACCGGATGCCCCTCGACCCGGCCGAACCCGACCACGATGTTCTGCGCGTACAGCGGCATGACCTCCAGGAACTCGCCGTCGTCGAGCACGGCCCCGATGACCGTGTGGATGTCGTAGGGCTGGTTCGCCGAGTCGGGGATCAAGGTGTCGAGCGCGAGGTCGACCTCGGATACCGACAGATCAGGAGAAGTCGCGAAGACGGGCGGCTCGTCCAGGTTGTTGCTCGGCAGGTACGACAGCAACGCCTTCACGTACTCGATCGCGTCCTCCTCGTCGGACGCGAGGTAGTGCGCGTTGCCGCTCTTGGTGTTGTGCGCGCGCCCGCCGCCGAGGTCCTCGAACTCGACGTCCTCGCCGGTCACCGTCTTGATGACGTCCGGACCCGTGATGAACATGTGCGAGGTCTTGTCGACCATCACGGTGAAGTCGGTGATCGCCGGCGAGTAGACGGCGCCACCCGCGCACGGCCCCATCACGATCGAGACCTGCGGGATCACGCCGCTGGCCCGCACGTTGCGGAAGAAGATCTCTCCGTACAGCCCGAGCGAGACCACGCCCTCCTGGATGCGCGCGCCGCCGGAGTCGTTGAGCCCGATCACCGGGCACCCCGTCTTCATCGCCAGGTCCATGACCTTGACGATCTTCTCGCCGAACACCTCGCCGAGGCTCCCGCCGAACACCGTGAAGTCCTGCGCGAACACGCACACCGGCCGCCCGTCGACGGTGCCGTACCCGGTGACCACGCCGTCGCCGTACGGCCGGGACGCCTCGACGCCGAACGCCGTCGCCCGGTGCCGCGCGAACTCGTCCAACTCGACGAACGAGTCCTTGTCCAGCAGCAGGTCGATCCGCTCCCGGGCGGTCTTCTTACCGCGGGCGTGCTGCTTGTCCACCGCGCGCGCCGACCCGGCGTGGACCGCTTCGTCCAGCTTCTGCTCGAGGTCGGCGATGCGCCCGGCGGTCGTGTGGATGTCGGGCTCAGCCATGCGCGGATACTAGCCGGGTGACCAGTCCGTACACCGATCTCGCCCGGCCGCCGCTGCACGCCACCGCGCTGAAGCGGGCGCTGGTCGTCCCCGGCGGTCTCTATACGGAGCTGCGGGTCGTCGCCGAGACCGCGTCGACGAACGCCGATGTGGCGGCGGCCGCGCGCGCCGGCGCCGCCGAGGGCCTGGTGATCACGGCGGAGAGCCAGGTCGCGGGCCGGGGCCGGCAGGGCCGCGGGTGGTCCATGCCGCCGCGGTCCGGGATCGCGGTCTCGGTCCTGCTCCGCCCCGACGCCTTACCGCCCGCGAAGTACGGCTGGCTGCCCCTGCTGGCGGGCGTGGCTGTGGTCGAGGCGGTGCGCCGCGTCGCCGACGTGGACGCCGCGCTCAAGTGGCCCAACGACCTGCTGGTCGGCGGCCGCAAGTGCGGCGGGGTGCTCGTCGAGGTGCACGACGGCGCCGTCGTCGTCGGCATCGGCGTCAACACGTCGCTGACGGCCGCGGAGCTACCGGTGCCGGCGGCGACCTCGCTGGCGCTGGCCGGCGCCGCCGCCGATCGCGACCCGCTGCTGCGGGCGCTGCTGCGCCGGCTCGCCGACCACTACCGGCAGTGGCTGGCGGCGGGCGGCGACCCGGTGGCGTCCGGGCTGCGGGAGAACTACCTGTTGCACTGCTCGACCGTCGGCCGCGACGTGCGCATCGACCTGCCGGGCGGCGCGAGCGTCAGCGGCCCGGCCGAGGACATCGATGCCGACGGCCGGGTCGTGGTGGCCGGAACGGCATACGCCGCTGGGGACGTTGTGCACCTGCGTTAGGCATGAGGGGCTAGCCTGGCCGCCGTGGGGTTCCCGGACAGCATTCTGACCTCCGACGAGGAGGTCGTCCTGCACCTGCGTCCGCACTGGCGGCGGCTGGTGGCGCCGATCGGGTGGCTGGTGCTGGTGGTGGCGGCGGTGATCGCCGGGGTGGTGCTCTGGGGTGGCACCGGCGCACTGGTGCTCGCCGTCATCGGCGTGGGCCTGCTCGCCTGGCTGACGCTGTGGCCGTGGCTGGAGTGGCGCACCACGCACTACGTGTTCACCAGCGAGCGCGTCCTGCTGCGCGAGGGGGTGCTGGCCAGGCACGGCCGGGACATCCCGCTGGCCCGGATCAACGATGTGGCGTTCTCGCACTCGCTGCTCGAGCGCATGCTCGGCTCCGGCACGATGACGATCGAGTCGGCCGGCGAGCGCGGCCAGGTGATCCTCTCCGACCTGCCCCGGGTGGAGCACACCCAGAGCGTGCTCTACGAGTTGGTCGAGGCGGACCGGTTGCGGCCGGCGGCCGTCGAGGAGGAGAAGCCCTCGTGATCCTCGGCCGCGGCGCGCTGTGCGCGTAGCTCGACCTCGAGCGGCGCGGTGAGGTTCTGGAACTGCTCCTCCTCCGCGTACGCCTCGGCCAGCGCCTCGGCGGCGGTGGTGGGCGGCGCGTGGTCGGCCGGGTGCGGCCGGAACACGAGCGTGCGGTAGGCCCAGAACCGGAACATCGTGGCCAGGGTGATGCCGGCCAAGGTGGCGACGTTGAACCAGATCCGGTCGCGGGTCTCGTTCAGACCGAACCCGTACTTGCCGACCGCGATGACGCCGCTCTGGATGAGCATGCCGGCGACGTTGAAGCCCACGAACAGCACGTATTCGCGGCGAACGGCCGACTTCGATCGACCCCGGTACGTCCAGTACCGGTGGCCGACGTAGGCGAGCGTCGTGGTGATGGCGGTCGCGACGACCGTCGCCTTGACCGCGCCCATCGCCATCGTCAGATTGAAGATGGCGAAATAGAGCAGCGCGTTGACGACACCGATCATGCCGAAAGCCACCGCTTCGGGCGCGAGGTTTCGCAGCCGGTGCGGCAGGACGGAGTTGATCGAGGCGACTGAGGCTAGGCGCACTCCGGCAACTGTACGGGAGCGGTCAAGCCGGTGCATTGCGGCGCGATCTCAATATGGGTGACGTCTGCGATACCTGTGCAAAGCGTTACGGAAGCGCTACTCGGGTTGGCGCTTCTCGCGGAAAACGATTGTCCGGTAGGACCAGAACCGGAATATCGTTCCGAGTGCGCCACCGACGATCATCTTCGAGAAGTTCTCGGCCAACGGGGTCTTGAAAGCGGGCCACACCGAACCCAACCCGTAGGTGCTGATTCCCAGACAGGCGAGTGCGATCAGCAGACCCACCGCGTTGAAGAAGAAATACAAGGCATATTCGCGCTTGAGGCCGGACCGTTCCCGGTGCCGCCAGGTCCAGAAACGGTTGCCGATGAAGGCGACAGTCGAACCCAGCACCATCGAGATGGTGGCGCTGGTCAGGCTCTCGACGCCCATCTTGTAGTTGAGGACGTTGAACACCGTCAGGTCGACGACGAACGCGACGATGCCGACGACCCCGAACTTGCTCACCTCGTGCACCAGGTGGGCGAACCGGTGGTACAGCCCGCGGACGAGGCCGGGCGGCGCCGTGGGCGCGTGAACCGCCTCGTCGAGGTCCGCCGCGGCGCCGGTCAACTCGACGGCGGCCGACGCGGTGTCCACCGGATGGGTGACCCCGTCGGGGTCGGCCGGCGGCGCGCTGCTGTCGTGGTGAGTCGAGGACACGCTGCGAGCGTACGTGATTGCTGCTCGGCGCTCAGATGTCGCAGTGCCGGCCCCGTTTCCGGCGATCTTGGACGTGTACTGCCGCTGGGAAGTAGTTGACGTCCAAGATCGCGGGGGTGGGGGCGAGCGGTGGCGAGATTTGCGTGGAGGTGCGCGGTACGCCGGAGAAACGGGCGCAACTGCGCGGGAAGGCCGAAGAATCGGCATCTTGTGCAAAGTTTCACAAGGCCCGTAAGCTGCCCACTCCGTGGGAGGGGCTTACGCTGTCGGCATCCCCGAAACGCCCCGCGTCGCCGGCAAGCCGTCGCGACGCCATGCCGACGCAAGCCGACCGCGAGGAGAAGCTTATGTCCGCTCCGGCCACGACTGCGGGGCTTGACGACGCCCCCACCAACCATCCGAAGTTGATCGCCTGGGTCCGCGAGGTCGCCGAGCTCACCACGCCCGACGAGGTGGTCTGGTGCGACGGCTCCGCCGAGGAGTGGACGCGGCTCACCGACGAACTCGTCGAGACCGGCACCCTCGTGCGCCTTTCCGAGGCGAAGCGGCCGAACTCGTTCTGGGCCCGCACCGACCCCACCGACGTGGCGCGCGTCGAGGAGCGCACCTTCATCTGCTCCGTCGCGGAGTCCGACGCCGGCCCCACCAACAACTGGATGGCACCGGCCGAGATGAAGCGGACGATGACCGACCTGTACCGCGGCTGCATGCGCGGGCGCGTCATGTACGTCATCCCGTTCTGCATGGGCACGCTCGACGCGGAGAACCCGATGTTCGGCGTGGAGCTCACCGACAGCGCCTACGTGGTCGCCAGCATGCGGATCATGACCCGGATGGGCGCCGACGTGCTCGCGCGGATGGGCGACGACGCGGCATTCGTCTCGTGCCTGCACTCGGTGGGCAGTCCGCTCGACGACGGCGCCGCCGACGTCGCGTGGCCCTGCAACGACACCAAGTTCATCTCCCATTTCCCGGAGACCAGGGAGATCTGGAGCTTCGGGTCCGGCTACGGCGGCAACTCCCTGCTCGGCAAGAAGTGCTATGCGCTGCGCATCGCCAGCGTGATGGCGCGCGATGAGGGCTGGCTCGCCGAGCACATGCTGATCCTCAAGCTCACCTCGCCCGAGCGGAAGACGTACTACATCGCGGCCGCGTTCCCGTCGGCCTGCGGCAAGACCAACCTGGCCATGCTCGAGCCGACCATTGCGGGTTGGAAGGTCGAGACGCTCGGCGACGACATCGCCTGGATGCGGTACGGCGACGACGGCCGGCTCTACGCCACCAACCCGGAGTACGGCCTGTTCGGCGTCGCGCCGGGCACCGACTACCGCACCAACCCGAACGCCATGCGGACGCTGGCGCGGGGCAACTCGGTGTTCACCAACGTCGCCCGCACCGACGACGGCGACATCTGGTGGGAGGGCATGGGCGAGCCGCCCGCGCACCTCATCGACTGGAAGGGCAACGACTGGACGCCCGACTCGGGTGAGCTGTCCAGCCATCCGAACTCCCGCTTCTGCACGCCGATCAACCAGTGCCCGATCCTCGCGCCGGAGTACGACGACCCGAAGGGCGTCCCGATCGACGCGATCCTGTTCGGCGGGCGGCGCCGCGACACGATTCCGCTGGTCACCGAGGCGCGCGACTGGATCCACGGGGTGTACCTGGGCGCCACGCTGTCGTCGGAGACGACGGCCGCGGCGGCCGGCAAGGTCGGGGTGGTGCGCCGCGACCCCATGGCGATGTTGCCGTTCATCGGCTACAACGCCGGCGACTACTTCGCGCACTGGATCGCCATGGGCAAGGGCGTCGACGGCGACGCCAGCAAGCTGCCGAAGATCTTCTACGTCAACTGGTTCCGGCGCGGCGACGACGGCCGGTTCCTGTGGCCCGGCTTCGGCGAGAACTCCCGGGTGCTCAAGTGGGTCGTCGAGCGCATCGAGGGCCGTGCCGACGCCGTGGAGAGCCCCGTCGGCATGGTGCCCGCCGCCACCGCGCTCGACACCGAAGGGCTCGCCGTCGACATGGCCGACCTCGAGGCGGCGCTGCGCGTCGACGTCGACGAGTGGCGCGCCGAGATTCCGCAGGTCGACGAGTGGTTCGCCAAGTTCGGCGACAGGCTTCCCGGCGTCTTGTGGGCCGAGTTGGACGCCCTGAAGGCACGGCTCGGCATCGAGCCGGCTGTCGACTGAACCGGCGAGATCGTCGGCCGGTCCCGGCCGTGTCCGGCCGACGATCGTTCGGTTTCTGCTGATCGTGGGGATCGCTACGCTGAACCGCGTGACTGTGCGCGACCTCGTCTACCGCGTCTACGAGCGGCGGCTGCTGCGGTCCCTCGCCGGCAAGCCGCATCCGCGGCACGTCGGAGTGCTCTGTGACGGCAACCGGCGGTGGGCCCGGGAGATGGGCTACGTCGACCCGAACGACGGGCACCGGGTGGGCGCCGAACGGATCAAGGACCTGGTGCGCTGGTGCGACCAGGCCGGCGTCGAGCACGTCACGTTGTGGCTCCTGTCCACCGACAACCTGTCCCGCCCGGCGGCCGAGCTCGACCCGCTGCTGCGGATCATCGAGACCCTGGTGACCGAGCTCGCCGCCGAGACCAACCCGTGGCAGCTCAAGATCGTCGGCGCGCTCGACATGCTGCCCGGCCCCACGGCGACGCTGCTCAAGGCCGCCGAGGAGCGCACCGAGGGACGCGCGGGTGGCGCGCAGCTGAACATCGCGGTCGGCTACGGCGGGCGCCGCGAGATCGCCGACGCCGTCCGTTCGCTGCTGCAGGAGCACGCCCGCGCCGGTACCTCGATCGAGGAACTGGCCGAGTTGATCGACACCGAACACATCGCCGAGCACCTGTACACCCGCGGCCAGCCCGATCCGGACCTGCTCATCCGCACGAGCGGCGAGCAGCGGCTGTCCGGATTCCTGCTGTGGCAGAGCGCCAATTCGGAGTTCTACTTCTGCGACGTCTACTGGCCCGAGTTCCGGCGGACCGACTTTCTGCGCGCGCTGCGCTCCTACGCCAACCGTCAGCGCCGATTCGGCACCTGACCTGCACCAGTGAGTCGGCTAGCCGAAGCGTTGCCCAACGGTTAGCGTCTTTGGTGCGGAGCAGGGGTTTCCGGCTCCGTCCGGCGGGCCCGGGCCGTGATCGTCGACGAACGCGGGAAGCGCACCCGATTCCCGCGCCGGGGCCGGCGGTGGCGTCGCATGTGGGCCGGGGGTGCCCGCCCACCGGAGTGGCCCTGTGACTGTTCGTCGTTCCAGCTCGCGGGGCACTGTCCCGCAGCAGGCCTCCGCTTCCCCGTCCGCCGGCACCGCAGCCGGAACTCCCGCGAAGAAGACCCGTTCCCGCGCCCGCGCGGCCGCCACCGATAGCGAGCCCGCCCCAGCGAGGCGCACGATCGTCCTCGACACCTCCGTTCTGCTCTCGGATCCCGGCGCGTTCCACCGCTTCGAGGAGCATGAGGTCGTCCTGCCGCTGGTGGTGATCTCCGAGGTCGAGGCCAAGCGGCACCATCCCGAACTCGGCTGGTTCGCCCGGCGCTCGCTGCGCTACCTCGACGACCTGCGGGTCAAGTACGGCCGGCTGGACCAGCCGGTGCCCGTCACCGACGTCGGCGGAACGCTTCGGGTGGAGCTCAACCACGCCGACCCGACCGCGTTGCCGCTGGGCTACCGCAACGAGACGAACGACGCGCGCATCCTCACCGTCGCGCTCGGGCTCGCGGCCGAGGGGCGCGACGTCACGCTCGTCACCAAGGACATGCCGTTGCGCGTCAAGGCCGCGGCGGTCGGCCTGCGGGCCGACGAGTACCGCCAGTCGCCGGTCGGCGACCCGACCTGGACCGGCATGGTCGAGTTGGCGATCTCCGAGGAGGAGGTCAAGCGGCTGTACGCCGGCGAGGCGCTGGACCTGCCGGCGGCCCTGGACCTGCCCGTGCACACCGGCCTGGTGCTGCAGTCCAACAACGGCTCGGCGTTGGGGCGCCTGGGCGTCGACAAGGGCGTCCGCCTGGTGCGCACCGACCGCGACACGTTCGGGCTGCGCGGCCGCTCGGCCGAGCAGCGGGTCGCGCTCGACCTGCTGCTCGACGAGAGCATCGGCATCGTGTCCCTCGGCGGCCGGGCCGGCACCGGCAAGTCCGCCCTGGCGCTGTGTGCCGGGCTGGAACTGGTGATGGAGCGGCGCAAGCACAAGAAGGTGGTCGTCTTCCGGCCGCTGTACGCGGTCGGTGGCCAGGAACTTGGCTACCTGCCCGGCTCCGAGGCCGAGAAGATGGCGCCGTGGGCCCAGGCCGTGTTCGACACGCTCGGCGCCGTCGTGCACGACAACGTGCTCGAGGAGGTGGCCGCGCGGGGCATGCTCGAGGTGCTGCCGCTGACCCACATCCGGGGCCGCAGCCTGCACGACGCGTTCGTGATCGTCGACGAGGCGCAGTCCCTCGAACGGGGCGTGCTGCTCACCGTGCTGTCTCGGATCGGCACCGGGTCCCGGGTGGTACTCACGCACGACGTCGCCCAGCGCGACAACCTCCGGGTGGGCCGGTACGACGGCATCGCGGCGGTCATCGAAGTGATGAAGGGACATCCCCTTTTCGCTCACATCACGTTGACGCGTTCGGAACGCTCCGCAATCGCAGAGGTCGTCACGGATCTCCTGGAAGACGAGCCGTTTTCTCCCTGAGCGGTCCCTTTTACCGAACTTCGTCCTGTGACAAGAGTCACAAGCGCCCGGGTCCAACTCGCACGCTGGGTGGTCCTTGGGTCAGTGTGTTCGACGGACTCCGCCGGCTTCGGTCGGGGAGTCCGTCGATCGGTCGGGAACCCTCGACGGCCGGTCGGCGTACCTCAGGTCGGATCCTGGCGTAACCGCCAGGGTTGGGCCTGGGGCGGACGTGCGCGGCGCAAGGTGCCGCTAGCGTGCCGGACCCTGTCCCCGACGAAGGGAACGTTTTGTGATCCGGCTGTGGAACCGGGTCGGCCTGTATCGCACGCTCGCTGTGCTGCTCCTGGTGGGAGCGGTCGCAGGCGGCGTCGCAGTCGCGGCAGACCGGCCTACCCAGCAACCGAAGGCGGCCGACGCGGCGCCGGACCTCGGCCCCCTCGATCGGGAGGCATTGGAACGGCAGGACGCGGAGCGCGCCGAAGCCGATCGGGCGGCCCGGGAAGACGCCCAACGCAAGGCGAACGAGGCGGCCGCGGCCGCGGCGGAGCAGGCGAAGACGCCGTCCGCCAAGCCGTCGGCCAAGCCGAGCGGCACCAGCACGGGAAAGCCCGGCAAGCCGATTCCGGCGGGCCCGCCGAACTGCGACGCGAGCAACTTCAAGAACCCCAACGCGGCGAACAAGTCGACCGGTTGCAAGCTGCTCTCGGAGTTCGGGTTCGGCCTCGAGCAGATGAGCTGCCTGGAGAAGCTCTGGATCCGGGAGAGCCAGTGGAACCCGGCCGCGCGTAACCCGAGTTCGGGCGCCGGTGGGATCCCGCAGGCGCTGCCGATGAGCAAGATGTCGAAGTTCGGCTCGGACTACGCGACCAACCCGGCCACCCAGATCCGCTGGGGACTCGACTACATCAAGGGCCGGTACGGAAGCCCCTGCGGGGCGTGGGCTCACTCCGAGTCCACCGGCTGGTACTAGATCGGCACCCGTCGAACGGGGCCGCGCGGCATCGCGCGGCCCCGTTCGCGTTGCGCTTCTCTTAAGGAACTGCTAACTATCTCTGCGTGACAGCGGCGGATTTCCGACCCGAGTCGACCCGCTTCGGCACGGACGCGTTCTACGCGGCCATCGGCCGGGCGTTCGTGGCCATGTGCGCGTTCGTACCGGTGCTGTTCGCGATCGAGCTCGTCGACATGCAGCTGGACCACCGGCTCGACTGGGCCGGCGGCATCAAGCCGCGGGTCATCACCGGCCTGGACGGCATCCTGTTCGCCCCGCTGCTGCACGCCGGCTTCGCGCACCTGCTCGCGAACAGCGTGCCGTTGATCCTCATGGGCACGTTCGTGCTGGCCGACGGCGCGAAGCGGTTCCTGCTCTCCACCGCGCTGATCGCGGCGGTCAGCGGTCTCGGCGTCTGGTTTCTCGGCCCCGCGGACTCGCTGACCGTCGGCGCCAGCGGGGTGATCTTCGGATACCTCGGCGTGCTGCTGATGCGCGGCCTGGTCGAGCGGAGTTGGTGGAACATCGCCGTCGGCGTGCTGATCGCGCTGCTCTACGGCTGGCAGTTGATCGGCGTGCTGCCCACCGACGAGCGGATTTCCTGGCAGGCCCACCTGTTCGGGTTCATCGGCGGCCTGATCGCGGCCGTGGTGTTCCGTCGCCGGCGGCCGCGCGAGCCGCGCGAGCCGCGCGAGCCGCGCGAGCCGCGCGAGCCGGGGCGGCGTGCGGTGCGTGAGCGGCTCGCGCGGCTGCGTCGCAAGGAGCCGGTGGAGGTCTGAGCCTTCCGTCGCGCGCCGGTGCCGTTGCCGCCCGGCCCTCGCCTGGCTACCGTTCGGCACACGCGACCTGAGGAGCTGCCGTGCGGGAAGTCGACGTTGCGATCGTGGGGGCTGGCCCGACGGGCCTGTTCGCGGCGTACTACGCCGGGTTCCGGGGCCTGTCGACGACCGTGATCGATGCGCTTCCGGAGCCGGGCGGTCAGGTGACCGCGATGTATCCAGAGAAGATGATCTATGACGTCGCGGGCTTTCCGGCGATTCGCGGCCGCGACCTGGTGACGAACCTCGTCGAGCAGGCGGCCCAGTTCAACCCCGACTACCGGCTTGGCGTGCGGGCCGACACGCTCGAATACCTCGACGGCAAGCCGCTGCTCGGGCTCGCCGACGGCGCCCGGTTGCACTGCGGATCGATCATCATCACCGGTGGCCTGGGCAGCTTCAGCGCCCGCCCGTTGCCGTGCGCAACGGAGTTCACCGGCGACGGCGTCTGCTACTTCGTGCCGCACCTGGCCGACCTGAGCGGGCACAACGTCGTCATCGTCGGCGGGGGCGACTCGGCGTTCGACTGGGCGCTCGCGCTGCAGCCGCTGGCCAAGTCGGTGACGCTCGTGCACCGCCGGGACAAGTTCCGGGCGCACGCGTCGACGGTGGCCCGGGTCCAGGCGCTGCCGGTGGAGATCATCGTCAACGCGCAGCTCAACCGGATCAGCGGCGGCGAGCGGGTGGACGGCGTCGAGGTGACGGTCAGGGGCGAACCGGCGGCGCGGGTGCTGCCCGCCGACACGGTGGTGGCGGCGCTCGGCTTCGTCGCGGACCTCGGCCCGCTGGCGGAGTGGGGCCTCGAGCTCGACAAGCGCCACATCCGGGTCGACTCGACCACCGCGACCAACCTGCCGCGGGTGTTCGCCGCCGGGGACATCTCGGAGTACCCCGGCAAGGTGCGGCTGATCGCCGTGGGCTTCGGGGAGGCAGCGACAGCCGTGAACAACGCGGCCGTGGCCATCGACCCGGCCGCCCACCTGTTCCCCGGCCACTCCTCCGACGCGGGCTAGCTCCACGACCGCGTTGATCTTGCAGTTGTGGTGGTATTCAAAACGGGCTGAAGCAGGGCGAACTATGGCACCACAACTGCAAGATCAACGCGGCGGGGGGTCAGGTCAACACGCGGCGCATGACCACTCGGTTTGGGGTGGGGCGGGTGACCACCTCGAAGCCGGCCGCGGCGAACATCGCCTCGGTGCCGAGGTACGCGTCGCCGGGGTTGCGGCGCTCACCGCCCGACAGCGGGAAGCCCTCCACTGCCGGGGCGCCGTGCGCGCGCGCCGCCTCGACGGCCGCCACCAGCAGCTCGGCGGCGACCCCCGTGCGCCGCTCGCCGGCCCGCACGAACAGGCACGGCAGGAACCACACGGAGCCGTCTTCGGCCTCCTCGCGCCCCGAGAGGAGCTTCGAACGCAGCGCCCGCGCGTACCGCGCCCGTGGACCGGCCGCACACCAGCCCACCGCCCGGCCCGCGCGGTAGGCGAGCAGCCCGATCGGCGGCTCCGACGCCGCGTCTTCGAGCAGGCGGTCGCGGTTGGCCCGGCTGTGCCAGCCGGCCTTGAACTCGGCCGCGTCGGCCACGAAGAACATGCACCCGCAGCCCGCGACGGTGCCGTTGGCGGTGAACAACTCGGCCAATGCGTCCCGGCAACCGGCGTCAACCGCCCGGATCTCCACCATCCCGCGGACGCTACCCGCCGGGTACGACAATTCGACGACCCGCCGGCAGCGCCGCCACGGCCACCGCCACCAGGGTCAGCAGCGCGCCCACGATCTCGTTCCCGGACGGCGCGGCGTCGCGGGCCGGCGCCACCGCGTCCAGCAGCAGCGAGCCCAGCACCTGGCCGGCGATCAGGCCCAACCCGAGCATCAGCACCCCGGTGACCCGCACGACCACCACGGCGGCGAGCACGAACACGATCCCGAGCGCCCCGCCGGTGTACAGCCACCAGCCGGCCGGCCAGTGCGCCGGCACGCCACGCACGGCGGCCACGACGGCGTAGCAGGCGACCAGCGTCGCCGTGCCCACCCCGAAGTTCAGCAGGGCCGCGGAGAGCGCGCCGGCGCGCGCCTGGACCCGTCCGTTCATCGCCTGCTGCCACGCGACGGCGATGCCGGCGACCGCCGGCAGCGTCGCCAGTACCAAAGCTCTGGGCGAACCGGCGCGGTCGGCGACAGCCACGACCACCGCGACCACCGCGAGCGTCGCGGCCGCGACGCGCGGCGCGCTGATCGGACGCGGGCCGCCCGGCCCGAGGCCCGCGCGGTCCACCAGCAGGCTGCTGACGACCTGACCGGCCACCACCGCCACCGTGAACACCGCCAGCCCGAGCGCGGTGACGGTGAGGCCCTGCGTGGCGACGAAGTAGCCGCCGACGACGCCGCCCGCACACTCCCACCAGCGCAGCCGGCGAGTGCGCCAGGCGGCGCGCAGGGCGGCCAGCCCGCGCCGGCCCACCGGCAACGCCGCCGCGGCCAGCGCGAGTAGCACCAGACCCGATCCGAACGACACCACGGCGGCCGCCACGCCGTCGCCGAGCCGGTGGCCGAGTTCGCCGTTGACCCGGCCCTGCCCCGCGAGGCCCACGCCGGCGAGGATCGCGACCAGCAGGCCTAGCGCCCTCACACCTCGATGGGACGGCCGTCGAAGTCGACCATCGAGTACAGCGAGAGCTTCTCCAGGCGGTGGTAGGAGTCGATCACCCGGATCGTGCCGCTCTTGGACCGCATGACGATGGACTGCGTGTACGCGCCGCCGGACCGGTAGCGCACGCCGCGCAGCAGGTCGCCGCTGGTGACGCCGGTGGCGCAGAAGAACATGTTGTCGCCGCGGACGAGATCGTCGGTGGACAGGACACGGGCCAGGTCGTGCCCGGCGGCCAGCGCCTTCTCCCGCTCGGCGGCGTCGCGCGGCCACAGCTTGGCCTGCATCGCGCCGCCCATGCACTTGAGCGCGCAGGCCGAGACGATGCCCTCCGGCGTGCCGCCGATGCCCATGAGCACGTCGACGTCGCTGGTTTCGCGGGCGGCGCTGATCGAGCCCGCGATGTCGCCGTCGGAGATGAACTGGATGCGGGCGCCGCAGTCGCGGATCTCGTTGACCAGGTCGGTGTGGCGCGGCCGGTCCAGGATGCAGACGGTGACGTCGGAGATGCTCGACCGCTTGACCCGCGCGATGCGGCGCAGGTTCTCGGCGACGCCGGCGTTGATGTCGATGACGTCGGCGCAGTCCGGCCCGACGGCCAGCTTCTCCATGTAGAAGACGGCGCTCGGGTCGAACATCGCGCCCCGCTCGGCCACCGCGAGCACCGCCAGGGCGTTCGGCATGCCCTTGCTCATCAGCGTGGTGCCGTCGATCGGGTCGACGGCGACGTCGACCTCCGGGCCGGTGCCGTCGCCCACGGGCTCGCCGTTGTAGAGCATCGGCGCGTTGTCCTTCTCGCCCTCGCCGACCACGACCACGCCGCGCATCGGCACGGAGTTGATCAGCATGCGCATCGCGTCGACGGCGGCGCCGTCGCCACCCTCCTTGTCGCCCCGGCCCACCCACCGGCCGGCGGCCATCGCGGCGGCCTCGGTGACGCGGACCAGGTCGAGCGCCAGGTTGCGGTCGAGATCCTGCGGCTTGCGGGCGGGACTGGCCATC
>Ga0111539_10004874_pt1 | contig 17474 bp, 15 predicted proteins | sample RhiMethybrSRZTD1_FD_79667 | JGI IMG/M metagenome (GOLD analysis project Ga0111539, IMG submission 79667) | Populus rhizosphere microbial communities from Tennessee, USA - Rhizosphere MetaG P. TD hybrid SRZTD1 (version 2) (version 2) | ecosystem: Host-associated > Plants > Roots > Rhizosphere >... | reverse complement strand
GCCTGTCCAACTGGATCAAGCTCGAGGTCATCGGCGACGAGCGCACGCTGTTTCCGGACAACGAGGCCCTGCTTGTGGCGACGCGCGAGCTCGTCCGCGATGGATTCGTCGTGCTGCCCTACACCAGCGACGATCCAATCGTCTGCCGCAAGCTCGAAGACGCCGGCGCGGCGGCGGTCATGCCGCTGGGCGCGCCGATCGGCTCGGGGCTCGGGATCCAAAATCCGAACAACCTGCTGATCATCAAGGAGCAGGCTCGCATCCCGGTCATCGTCGATGCCGGCGTCGGTACGGCTTCGGATGCGGCCGTGGCGATGGAGCTTGGCGCCGATGCCGTCCTCATGAACACCGCGATCGCAGGAGCGGGCGATCCGGTCGCCATGGCCGAGGCGATGAAGCATGCGGTGATCGCGGGACGCCTGGCCTTCAAGGCTGGACGGATCGCTCGCAAACGGTACGCGGCAGCGAGCAGTCCCGTCGAAGGACTGATCGCGCGCGGCCGGTGAACAACCGCAACGGCATGGCGGCGGGACTGCGAAACTGGTCGAGCGTTGGCCGGGTAGCGGGCTTGTCGGCGATTGCCCTCCTTCAGACGTATTGGTTTCTGCAGCCTGTCCCTCTCGCTGCGAAGGCCTTCGCCGCGGTGTTCGTCGGCATATCCATCACAAAACCGGACTATGGACTGCTGGCGTTCGCGGGCCTCGCGCCGTTGTCGGCGGTGCTCGCGACCGTCTGCGGTGGGGGCGCAGGACTCAGCGGCCAACTGCTCGAGCAAATGGCGCTCAGTGCCGGCGCCGGAGTCCTCTTGCGGGCAGGCGGTACCGACGGCCGAACGCGCATTGGCGCACCAGCGCTGTTCATGGCGGTCGTCGCCGTGGCCTCTGCGATCGCGATGATTCCTGCCGCCGCCGCGCCGCTCGGCAGAACTCTGTGGGATGGGCTGCTGTTGAGCCAATTGGCAGTCCGCAACACGGCGCTCAATTCCCCCGTGTGGCCCCCGGTGTTCGCCGCGCTCGTGATCGCCGAGTGCGGCCTGCTGGGCTGGGCAGTCGAACGAACGGTCCGGCGAGAGCCACCGTTGGCGCTCCGACTTCTGGTATTTGCACTGATCGGGCATGCGGGTGCGGCCCTATGGAATCTCCTGCCCGTGGTGCAGGCAGCAATACGGACGGGAAATACGCTGGGGGAATTGCCCAGACTGGTCATGTCTGTGCGCCTCAGCAGGCAGATGGACTGGAACGCCGGCGCCTCGGCTTTCATCCTCGCGGGCATTTCGGGTCTGGGGTTGATGCGTATCAACAGGTCGTGGCTGGCGAGGATTGGTATCGGCTCGCTCGTTGGGCTGATCGCGATTGGCCTTTGGCTGACGGGCTCGCGAATCGCCATCGCGGCAGGAATCGGCGGTGTGATCGCGCTGGTTGCCTGGTCCGCTGCCACGGCCGGCAGACGCGCGCGGCTATTCGTCGTCGGTTCCGCGGTCGTCGTTCTGGCTGTCTGCGCCTGGCTGATTGTGAACAATCCCTCGCGTCGCAACGATCCCCTGCCTGACTCCGTGGCGTTCCGGGGAGTGATGCTCGGCGCCGGGATCCAGATGTTCAGGCAGGCGCCGGTGTTCGGCATCGGAATCGGCCAGTTCTACGGGGCATCAACCATCTTCATCGAGGCGTACATGAAGAAGGTCGGCGGAGGGCCTCGCGAGAATGCCCACAACAATTTCATTCAGGTGCTGGCCGAACAAGGCGTGATTGGCCTGGCGGCCATGCTGTGGTGGCTCGCGGCTGTATTGGCCTACGGCGCGCGCGGGCACACGGAGCATCCCTGGCAGATGCGACGAGCGCTGTTCGTGGGAATCATCGCCTGCATCGGAACCTGGCTCACCGGGCATCCGTTGCTTGTTCCGGAATTCGCGTTCGTGTTCTGGCTGTACTGCGGCGTCCTCACCGGCATGGCGCCCGGCGCCACGAAAACGAGGTCGCGCTCGCTGTCATGGATCGTGGCGGCCGTTCTCATCAGCATTCCTTTCAGGGCGGTCGCCATCAGGAACGGCGCGAATCTGGAATATCGAGGGTTCGGATTATCGATGTGGCAGCACGACGATGCGCAGCGCTATCAGGAAGCGGGTGGCGCTTTCGCTCTCTTCCTGCCGGCAACGGGCCGCCCCGTCGAGGTGCCGGTCCGGCGAGCGGCCGGTGCGCCTGATCCGCTCCTGCTGGAAGTCAGAATTCGTGATCGGGTCGTTGACAGGATCTCGATCGAAGGAGAGTCGTGGCAGACCGTTCTCGTGGTCGTGCCGGATGGTTCGCGGCAGTTCGAACTCGTCGACTTTTCAGTGCCGCTGAGCGGCTCGGAAGGTGCGAAGCCGGGGATCCTGCTCCGCGTTGGCAAGCCGGTAGCACGCTAGAGCCGATCGACCCAGGCTCGAAAGCCGCCTCACTGCGTGCTGACGTACTCCGACGACGACTGCGGGCGACTCTTGCGAAGGACGTCACGGTGCTCGATGAACCACTGATACGTCGAAGCGATGCCTTCGCGCAGGCCGATGCGATGTTGCCACCCGAGCGCGTGGATCCGGGAGACGTCCAGGAGTTTGCGAGGCATGCCGTCGGGTTTGGACGCATCGAACGTCAGCCGTGCGTCGGGATACACGATCTCTCCGACCATCCCGGCGAGTTCACGGATCGAGAGATCTTCACCCGTGCCGACGTTGATGTGCGACGGACGATCGTAGTTCTTCATCAGAAACACCGATGCGTCAGCCAGATCGTCGACGTGCAGGAACTCACGCTTCGGGCTGCCGGTGCCCCAGATAACGACCTCGCCCGTGCCCGACATCTTCGCCTCATGGAACCTGCGGATCAGTGCGGGGAGGACGTGTGAACTGGTGAGGTCAAAGTTGTCGTTGGGTCCGTAGAGATTCGTCGGCATGGCCGAGATGAAGTCATCTCCGTACTGCTTGCGATACGCCTCGCACAGTTTGATTCCGGCGATCTTGGCAATCGCGTACGCCTCGTTCGTGGGTTCGAGGGGACCCGTCAGCAGCTGTTCCTCGGTCATCGGCTGAGCGCACTCACGCGGATAGATGCAGGAACTGCCGAGGTACAAGAGCTTCTTCGACTGATACAGGTGAGCGGCGTGCACCACAGTCGAGTGAATCAACATGTTGTCGTAGATGAATTCCGCCGGCCGCGTGGAGTTCGCCATGATGCCGCCCACCGTGCCGGCGACAAGATAGACATACTCCGGGCGGTTTGCGCGGAACCAGTAATTGACCGCCGCCTGGTCGCGGAGATCCAGTTGTTCGCGCGTGGCGGTCAGGATGTCGTTCAGGCCGTCGGCCTGCAGGCGCCGCAGAATGGCCGAGCCAACCAAACCACCGTGGCCGGCGACGAAAATCCGGGGAGACACCGGGTCAGTTTAGCGCAAGACCCCGGCCGGCTCGCCCGACGGCTCGCCGCGGCCGCGAGCCAGAAACTCATCGTAGGAAATCAACGGTTCCCGGTTGAGCATGCGGCCAAAGAGGTCTTCGTAGAACAGGGTGATCCAGTCCCAGTTGTAGTAGCGCTCGATCCTCGAAGTGGCACGAGCCCGATAATCTGCAACTTCTTCAGGATGGCGCAGAAGGTGGGCCAGCAGTGAATGCAGACTCGCAGCCGGATTCTGGGGATCGAAGAACGCTCCGCAATCACCGATCACTTCCATGTTCACTTCGGAGCCGCGCACGATCACGCAGTTGCCGAAGCCCAGCTGATCCAATAGCGCCGGCCTGGTTCCATTCACGCCGGAAGGCTGGACGTACAGATAGGCGTGGGAGCTGAGCTGCTCGTAATCACGGCCGAACGCATACCCGGTGAAGATCACGCGTGGGTCCGCCTGCCCAAGAGCGTGCAGGCTCTGCTTGTACGCATCCGCGTAGGAAGCATCTCCGACGATGACGAGCTTCATGTCGGTCTCTAGACCTTTGAACGCCTCGATCAGCAGCTCGATCGCATTCTCAGGTACGAAACGGCCGACGTAGAGGATGTAGCGCCGTGGCTGCAGTCCCCACCGGGTCAAAACGTCGTGTGCATCCGTGCGCGTCACGTTCGCACCGTACGGCGCGAACACGGTATTCACTTCGTGGACGGTCCGGTATCGTCTCTGGATGCCGTGCGCGTCGGAAATCAGCACATTCGCCGTCCGCTTCGCGATGCGCTCACACTGGAATTGGTACCAGCGCGCAAACGCTCCCCACTTTTCGCGCGCCCAGTCTTCCCCGTCGACATTGAGCAACGTCTTCGTTCCCACAACACGAGGAAGCCACACGAGCGGACTGTTGCCGACGATGCAGTAGTAGGCAATATCGAAGCCTTGCGTCAGCGCGTGCAGGGAGGAGACCAGCGTGTGCGTGAGAGTGTCCAGATGCTTCGTGCGAATCGAGGGCAGCGAAATCAGCTTGGTTCCCTGGTAGGTACCTCGTACGTCCTTGATGAAGTGCGAGCGGTTATAGACCGTAATGTGATGGCCGCGTCGCGCGAGGCGCACCGCCAGCTGTTCGTAGAAGGTCTCGAACCCGCTGTAACGGGCTGGAATGCCGCGTGAGCCGAGAAAGGCAATTTTCATCGGCCGACACGCACCGTCATTCGCCGGGCGCAACCGCCGCGCGCCGAATGATTGCAAGAGTCTGACGAGCCGTCTGTTCCCAGCTGAACCTGCGGCTGAGCGCCAGACCTGCCTCACGCCAAAACGACCGCCGCCCAGGCTCGGCGCACATCTCCAGGATTCCCCGCTCTAGCTCGTCGACGGAGAGCGGATCGACCAGGCGCGCTGCGTTACCGGCCAGCTCGGCGATCGGCGAGACGTTCGACGTCAAGACGGGCGTGCCGGAAGCCATCGCCTCCAGGACCGGCAGTCCGAAACCTTCGTACAGCGTCGGGTAGGCGAACAGATCAGCGCCACGGTAGAGAGCCGGAAGGTCCTGGCCGCTGACATAACCCACGGCCTTCACGCGATCCGCCAGTTTCAGCCGCTCAATCCTCGAGCCGAGTTCGGACGCCTGCCACTGGGCCTTGCCGACGAGAACGAGGTCGTGAACAAAAGCAGTGCGGGCAGCCAACCGGCCGAACGCGTCGATCAACCGCCCGAGGTTCTTGCGCGGCTGCAGGTTGCCGACTGCCAGGACGTACGGTTTGCGAACGCCCAAACGGGCAAGAACCTCGAAGTCATCGTTTTCTTCGGGACGGAATTGCGAGGGAGACGCCAGCGGTGTCACGTGGATACGTTCCGCCGGAATGGGATAGAGCGCCGCGATCTCATTCTTCGAAAACTCCGACAGCGTGACGACCGCCGCGGCCCTGCGCAGCGTGATACCGACGCCAAGACCGAGCACAATGCGATCCCGCAGGGAAAACCATTCCGGGTGGCGCCGGTAGGACACGTCATGCACGGCCACAACCAGAGGGCAGCGACATCTGATGGGTCCCGCGTAGGTCACGTAGAGCGCGTTCGATTCGAGCCGCGCAGCCAGTGCGGGCAATTCCCGCAGTAACCGGCGGAATGGGCCGACCGAAACCGGAACCACTTTTAATCGCGGGTTGACGGCAATCAACGGCTCAACATGGTCGGCATGGGCGGCGGCGACGAACACTTCGTCCTCAGCCACGACAAGCGCCAACCCGCGAAGGAGGTTGGCCATGTACGTCTCGTTACCGGTCTCCTCCTCCCCCACCATGTGGGCATCGATCAGTATTCTCACGTTACCGGGTCCACGCGAGCCGGTCACGCCAGATCGGCGTCGACTTCTCGACCTCAAAGCACGCACGCTTCTTCGGCGCCGCTGAGGTGTAGATGCAGTATTCCAGCGGGCTGCGTTCGTACAAACCATGAACGAGCCGGCGCACGCGATGGTGAGCGACCCACAGCGGCGCCAACGCTCTGACCCACGGGGCTGCCGCAAGTCTCAGATTGTCAAATTCCCGCCGACCCTCTTCATTGAGGTTCATATTCGCGCCGGTGTCGGTGAAGACTGACAGGTATTGTCGAAGCACGGCCATTTTGACGCCACGTTCAATCATCTTCAGGACCCAGACCGCATCGCCGTAATTCCTCCACTTCGTGTCGAAGAATCCTGTCGGGTCTTCGAGAAGCCTGCGGCGAAAAAACATCGCGGCCGTAAACGTGTTCAGCTGACAGACCTGCGTATGGTGCTTGAGAGGAGTCAGGACGCGGCGGCTGCAAATGTATTGTCCGGTCGCGTCCACCACGATCACGTCTCCAAACAGCAGGTCGACGTCCGGGTGTTGTTGGAAATATGCCTCGACGGCCGTCAGGGTTCCTGGAAGGTACTGTTCGTCACAGTTGAGGTACGCGCAGATGTCACCGGTCCCGCGTCGCCAGCCGCGGTTCACGGCGTCATACATGCCGCCATCGTGCTCCTGGAAGAGCCGTACGTTCGGAAACTCGGCGCAGACGCCGCGAACAGCCTCCCCAGAACACGCGTCTTGCACGACGTGATCGACAATCACCGGCGCGTCATCGCCGGATTGATCCCCGGCTCCAGCCGCGCTTGTCATCTGATCGGCAACTGAACGCAAACAGAGTCGCAGCCACTCCGGCTGCCGAAAGCTAGGCGTGACGATTGAGAAAGTCATGATGGAGGCGTCGCGTCCGTCAGCCCGCGGTATACATCAACCAGCGCCTTCGTGGACCGATCCCAGGAGAAACGGCTCACGTTCCGCAATCCCCGCTGAACGATCTCGTCACGCGCACCAGACAGGAGTCGAGTCAGCGCCACCTCGAGGGATTCAACAGACTCCGGATCGAAATACAAGGCGGCGTCTCCACCGACCTCAGGCAGCGAGGCCGTGTCGGAGCACACCACGGGACATCCCGCCGCCATGGCCTCGAGAACCGGAAGTCCAAAGCCTTCATACCGGGACGGATAAACCAGCGCGAGGGCGTTCCGGTACAGGACAGACAGTTCGTTGTCGGCGACGAAATCCACGAACAGCACGTTTCGGTCCAGCCCCAGAGCGCGCAGCGCCGCGAGGTCCTGCTCATGATTCTCGCCGCCCACGCAGAGACAGCGAAGCTCCCGGAATCGGGACCTCTGGCGCAGCAGGTCGACGATGAGCTGGTGGTTTTTGTATCCGTGACGGGCACCCACATAGAGGAGATAGGCGCCCGCCGTGAGATCAAGCCCGTACTTTCGAATCACGTCCGCGAAGGACAAATGGCTCTCTTTCTCCGGCAGCTCCGCAGCAAGAGGAATGACCGTGACCTTGTCGGCAGAAATGGCCGGATAGGTCTCGAGCAAATCCCGCTTGGTCGAATGGGAAATGGCCACAATGTGATCGGCGTTGTGCAAGGCGGCCCGCTTGATTGCGATCCCCCACTCGGCCCATTTTTGCGAAGGACCAGTCTCTCGCCTCTCGAGAATCATGTCGTACAGAGTCACGACTTTCGGGATCGGCGTCCCGTAGATCGTCGAGAAGTACGTGGATTGAAAGACCTGGACCGAGGCGTCCAGGTGGCGTCTCACCAACGTGCTACGGACGGATGTCCTTTCAAAGAGCCGCCGCGGCCAGCTGAAGTGGTCGGGGATCACCCGATACCGTTGTCGGTCTTCCAGCATCGTCGAGAGGACGGCATTCCCGTGCCGGCGCGGCAGCAACAACTGGACGTGAACGCCATGGTCGGGCAGCCGCTTCAAATACTCGCGCCAGACCGTCGACACGCCGCCATGGCGCTGGCGCGCGAAGATGATGCCATCGACAAAGACGTTCACTTCAGCATTCCCGCCGACCCGCCCTTCGCACCAACGACCTTCGCGTAGTCGGCTTCCAGGAGCGAACGCCGGGGGCCCACGTGATCGAGCCACCCTCCGAGTCTGCGACTCGCCACGATCTTGAACAGCGCTGGCGAGATCTTCTTCCGTGTCAACAGATGAAGCTCGTTGTTTTTTGAATGGAGATGCAGGCCATGCCGCCTCGCAATGATCGCGAGTGCCTTCGCCGTGTACAGCAGTACGTGCTGGCCGTGCTCCAGGCCGTAGTACCACCACTCACCCGGCTTTGGACTGTGCTCCGGAATGAGCAGTGTGCTGAACAGGATGTTGTCCGAGAGCGACAGCATCTCCTCAATCGTGACCAGGGGATCCACGAGGTGTTCGAACACTTCAAACGCCGTGACCAGTTCGTAGCGGGCCGTGGGCGTCAACTCCGCGTCGAATCCCCTGGCAAAAAGATTCTCGCAATACCTGTCGTACCGGAAGAAATTGAATCCGTGGTCCCTCATCAACCGCACGAACAGCCCGTAGCCGCCGCCATAATCCACAAAGGACTCGTCCTGGCGGAAGAACGACTTGATGATCACGCGCGACGTCTTGGCCAGCATGACGTTCCGGCTCACCAACCCAAGGTCGCTGCCGGTGATCGCCGAGGAATAGGCCGCCTCATGCCAGAACGGCGGCTCGGTCTGCACAGCCCCGCAGTGAACGCAGCGAAAGTACTGGACGGCGTACCTGCTCAAAACCTGGGCAGTTGCGAAGGGCGTTGCTTCGGAAGAGCAGATTTTGCAGGGCATGGGCAGCTTCAAACGGGCCCGGCGGACGACTGACCGCGAACGAGTACCGTTCCGACGCCCAGCAAGACCCAAAACGCTACCGTGAAGTCGTAGAAGAATGCGAAGGTCGCCGACATGACCACCGTCACCGCGACGGTCTTCCCGAGGAGGCGATAATACGGGTCCGGCTCATGTCTGATGAAGCGCACGAGCTCCATGCTCCAGAGAGTGGCGCCCATCAGGAACAGCGCAAGGCCGACGCCCCCGAGTTTCACCAGCACAGCAAGATAACCGTTGTGGGGCATCTGGTTGACCGGCGCACCGTTCGGCCCAACGTTCACCCAGTAGCCCCCTAGTCCCTGGCCAATCACGGGATGTTCGCGGGCAGCCGCAAGCGCCTGCCGCCAGAGCACCAGACGCCATGCGGCGGTGACGTCCGCGGCCGGGTCCCTGATGAATGCCGCACTGTAGGTGATGCTGTCCTGGAAACCAGGCCGTGTGGCGGCGTCCGGACCACGTCCTCTCTGCGTGACGCCGGCCGGAGGACGCGCACCCTGCGTGATGGCACCCGGGTGGTTCTTGTCCTCTGCGCCTGTGCTGGTTCCGAGCCTCGACCCGACCGGTCCCGCAATTGCGAGGGCGGCGACAGCGACCGCCACGCTGACCGCCGCGTACCTGAAGAATCGACGTACGAGAATCGAGCCCAGAACCATACCGACAGCGGCACTCACCCACGCAGCGCGAACCTGAACGATCGCAATCACGATAAGGAGCGACGTAGCCAGGAGCATGAGCCCGTGCCGACGCCTTCGCGCGTCCTCTTGTGCCGCGAACATGAGCAGCCCTACGGCGACCGACGAGACAAGTGCGGCTTCGCCAGCCTGGATGAACCTGAACGATGCCTGTGCACTCAGAATGCTGGAGCCGGAGAACTGGTCGATAAACGCCGCTCGCCCGCCGAGAAGATAGAACAAGGCGCCCCGGACCAGCGGCATCAGGCAAACCACGAGGCCCGCGAACGCGATGAACTTCTTCAGATCACTCCGCTGCCGGTACGTCGCCACGACGAAGAAAAAGAACAACGCCGGAAGCACGAGCAATCGCGACTCCCCAAACGCGGAGAGGCCGAAACTGGGAATCCCTCGAGCCAATTCAAAGAGCCCCCATCCGGTGAGGAGGGCGATGACCTTTGTGGAGTGCTGGCGACCCCAGACGTCAGAGGGTTTTGACGAAGTCAGCGCGACCAGCACGCCAATGACGAGGAAAGCGAACACCACATCGATGGCGTATACCTTTCGCCCACCGACAATCACGAGGATGATCGAGAAAAAGCTGGTGTATGCCAGTACGTGGGCAGCGATGACAAGATTGAACACGCGCTGCATCAAGGGCGTGGGCCTCACATCTTCTGATCGAGGTTCTTGCCGGTCTCGAGGTGCGCGAAGGTCGGCAGATATTCCGTCAGCGCCTCGACCACCCGGGCCTTCGTCAAGTCCTCCGACTCAAACAGCGACCGTAACGCATCGAAGATCCGATCAATCTCCGCAACCTCCTGCGTCCTCGCGCGCTTCACGACTCCAAGGTTCTCGAACGTCTCAAGGTCCAGTTCCTCCTCTGGAGTGTAGAACTCCTCGTACGCCTTCTCGCCACTCGTGTCTGATTCGAAGAAGTGCACCGGCCAGCTGATCTTCCCTGCGCGTCCGGCGCCACCTTCCTCCCGGCCCGCCACAACCTGACGTTTCACCACCGCCATCTTGCGTCTGGCTTCGTCGTCGCTCCGACACGCATCCGCTTCCATGTTCAGCGCGTGCAGAAGGTCCAGCGCCACCTGATCGAAGGGGATCAGGTCCCGCTCCGCATCCAGCTTTGGGAACACAATGCCCCCTGCCGGTCCCATGACAGACGCCAGGAGGCACAGCTCTCCCGATTCTGTCGGTGATACGAAGAACCTCTTGATTCCGAGCGGGCACGCCCAAGGCTGGCGTTTGTTCAGTCGCTCCAGAAACCCCGCCAGCAGGCTGCCGCTCGAGAACGCCACGTTGGCAAACCGTGCGGTCTTCACCGGCAACCGGCCCGCATATGCGAGGACCAATTCCTCCATCAACCGCTTTGTGGCGCCCATGACGTTCACGGGATTCGCCGCCTTGTCGGTCGAGACGCAGAACAGGTGCTCGGGCGGCCGATGCGACAGAAGCTCGAGGAGGTCTCGCGCACGCAGGAGGTTGTTTTCAACCATCGCTTGAATGGAAAACACGTCCTTCTCGCTCCGGACGTGCTTGTGCGCCGCAAAGTTGGCGACGATATCGAATGGCCCGCGTGCGTTGAAGATCTTTCTGAACACGGGGTCAGCGAAATTGACCGGATAGGTCGTGAACTCTTTCGGGATCCAGTCGCCGCCGGCGCTCCTGACGTCGCGGACCAGCTCAGTGAGCCCGTTCTCGCTGATGTCGACGACGCAGAGCGAGGCGATCCTGAATCGCAGCAGCGCCTTGATGTAGTGCGATCCGATCGACCCGGCGCCGCCGATGACCAGCACGCGCTTGCCGTCGATTCTCGCGTGGAGATCGGCATCGTGGCGCGCAAAGTCAGCGTCGAGGAGGCTGCGCTCCCGTCGGGTAACCCGCTCGCGGATGAACGTGTCCAGATCGAAGATCACGCCACCTATCGTCCCAGTTCGATCAGCATCTTCTTGAAATTCTCACCGAACACCGGCGGCGCATGAAGGCGATGATACCGCGCGAGCGTCAGCCGCGACGCTTCGCGGCACCACTCGACGGACTGCGTGCTCGCACATCGCACGGCCTCCCTCAGCGCATCGATTGACGCCGAAACGGCCAGTACGCTCTCGCTCGGCCCTGCTTCGATGTCTGCGTAGCCAACCGGAACGAGCCCCAGCCCCATGCTACCGAGGAAGGCCGTACCGCACCCCGTGTCAATCGGCGCTGAGAGTGTGAAATTGGCCCGACCGATCAGCTCGCGCAAGCGGCGCCTGAACGGGCCCCACTCGTAGAGATAGGTGTAGTGGATGTTCGGGCTCGCCAGCTCGCGTCCGTAGGCCCGCAGGATCTCCGCCTCCACCCTGCAGTGAACATGAAGGTGGACTGCCGGCATCGCCGCAAACACCTCGAGCAGGAGGTCCATGCCCTTCTGGATGTTTCCGCTGGTCCCGGCGACGTAGACGAAGTGCCGCCGGCCCTCGTCAAAATCACGCGCCTGCGGCTTGAGACTTTCTTCGATATAGGCCCCCAGGTACAGCACATACACTCGCTTGGCGATGCCCTGAAACGTCGCGGCGGTTCGTGGTCCGCAGACGAACGTCGAATCTGCACGACGCGCCAGGTACTCCTCGCCTTCTTCGGTGCCTTCGAGTGAGCGGACGAATCCCTGCCGGCGTTCCTGACCTGTTCGCCGATAGAACTCGTCGTAGCGGTCCTGTGACATCCGGTTGAATGCCGACCAGTACGCCCCGGATGCATAGTGCAGCACAAACGTAGAGGCGGGCAGGCGATCCAGGATGCTGCGACCGTGCCCGCCATGCCCCAGGTAGAAGTCGTACGCGCGCGACGGTTCGAACCCCGGCACCGTGCAGTCCGCGATGTCAACGACGTACCCCAGGGTGTTGAGCGCTCGCACCACTTCGATCGTCAGGCCGTCGATGTTGAAGACGCGTACGTCCGGGTACTGCGCGGCAGCCCGCAGCCATGCCGACGGACTCAGGGACAGGAGCGCCCTGCGCTTCGCGGCGGCCGGACGACAGAACCGATCTATCCCCTCAATAAGGAGCGGGCCCTGGACGGGCTCCCGCCTGGCGGCACGACGCCGCAACCTGGACGCGATGGCTGTGAGGCGAATCAGATGCGGATCGAAATACATAAACCGGCTCGCCGGCAGCCGGTGGCGTCAGGCACCCGCCGGGCGGGCCAATGGCTGCTTCGCGCGCATGTAGGCTTCGATCTCGTCGGCCGACTCGAAGCGCTTCAACTCCCGAGCCGGATTGCCGGCCCAAATCGAGAAACTCGGCACATCCCGCGTGACCACCGCGCCCGCGCCGACGACGGCGTACTCGCCGATGGTGACACCGGCGACGATCGTGGCGTTGGTGCCGATGCTCGCGCCCCGTCTGACGAGCGTCGGAATGTACTGGACGTGCACCTTGGACCGCGGGAAGAGATCGTTGACGAACATGGCGCCGTGCGAGACGAACACATCGTCTTCGAGCACGACCGAATCGCAGAGAAAGGCATGGCTCTCAATGGAGCAGTTGTTGCCGATGACGACGTTGCGGGTAATCTCGACGAAGGGGCCGATGATGACGTCATCGCCAATGGTGCAGTCGAAGATGTTGACGAGGTCGGGGAACCAGATTTTCGGATTCGCCCCTATCTTCACTCGTTCGATCATTTCGACCGTCCCGCCCGGAAAAAGTCCTGGATGGCCCCGACTGTCCGATCGACATCGTCGAACGACATCTCCGGGAACAGCGGCAAGGTCAACACGTCAAGGCAAGCTCTCGCGGCTTCCGGGCACGGGTTTTCGCCGGGGCTTCGAAACCTGCGGAACGCCTCCTGTTCGTACAGCGGAACCGGATAAAACACCGTGCTCTGTATGCCGCACGAATCCAGATGATCACGCAGCTCGTCGCGGCGCTGGAGGACGCGCACCGTCAGGACGTGATTGTTCGAGACGCACTCGTCGGGAACGTCAAGAAAGACGAGGGGGACCTCAGACAGGGCTTCGCGATAGCGGGCGACGGCAGCGGCTCGTCGAGCGTTCATCGCATCGAGATGCGGCAGTTTCACGCGGAGCATCGCGGCTTGCAGGTCGTCCAACCGCGTGTTCACGCCGTCGGAGACCGCGAAGTCCGGGTGAGTCTTCCCGTAGTTGCGGCGACGCCGCAAATCGGCGGCCCGCTGGGGATCATCCGTGACGATCATTCCACCGTCGCCGTATGCGCCCAGATTCTTCGTCGGGTAAAAGGAAAAACACCCGAGGTCGCCGAACGTGCCCGCCTGCCTTCCCCGATACGAACTGCCGTGCGCTTGTGCCGCGTCCTCGACCACCGGAACACCGCGCCGCCGGGTGATTTCAAGGACTGCATCCATCGGCACCACGGAGCCGAACAGATGCACCGGCATGATCGCTTTGGTACGAGGTCCGATTGCGGCTTCGATTGAGTCGACCCTCATCAGCAGAGTGGCAGGATCGATATCGACAAAACGCGGGACCGCACCGACGCGGACGATGGCGGAGGCCGTCGGAATCGCGGTAAATGGTGTCGTGATCACCTCGTCCCCGACGCCGACACCCGCGGATTCCAGAGCGAGAATCAGAGCATCGGTGCCCGACCCAACGCCTACGGCGTGGCCTGCACCAAGATAGCGGGCAAACTCGATCTCGAACAGTTCGCCTTCCGGACCGAGCACGTACCGGCCGGACGCAAGGACACGCTCGACGGCTGCCATCAGCTCGCCGTGAAACGCGGATGCCTGGGCGGAGAGATCCGCGCGATAGAGGGGAGGATTAGTCGCCGAGCCCATAGTTCTGCGCGTGGGTGGAATAGTAGTCGACCGTTTCTTCGACGCCCGCGGCGAGGGACGTCTTTGGCGACCAGCGCAACACCTGCTGCGCCAGCGAGCAGTCCAGCACAAAGTCGCCCGGGTCCATTCGGCCAACGTCGTCGGGGAAGGGTGCGAGCGACACGGCCCCGCGTCGTGCCGCGGTGACCGTCTGCTCGGCCACCTCCATCAACCGTTCGCTGGCGCCTCCGATGTTGAACACGCGAGGTCCTCCCCTGCTCTGCACGCCGGCCGCGAGCACGGCGTCGGCCAGATCGTCGGCGAACAGGAAATCCCGACGGCGGGCGCTTCCGCCATACACAACCGCAGTACGCCCGAGCATGATGTCACGAAAAAATCCGCCAATCAGGCCGACGTCGTCTCCCGAAACACGCTGGCCCGGTCCATAGCAGTTGCCGATTCGCAGGACGGTGAAGGTCAGGCCATCTCGATCGGCAAGCAATTCAAGGTGGCGCTCCGCCAGCAACTTGTGACTGCCCTGAATGTCGATCGGCTGCCGTGGATGCGCTTCGTCGATGACCTTTGCCTGCGCACGACCGTACACGGCGCGAGTACTGAGGTGGACGAGGTGCGGTTTCGAACGAGCAGCTGCGAGCGCGCGAAGCACCGTCAGATGACTGGTGACATTGGCGGCGAGATCAAGGTGCGGATGGAGATGGGCCCATTGGTGGCCAGTCGTGCCCATCGCATCAATCACGACATCGGCGGCGGCGAGCCTGCGGTCGAAGTCGCTCATCGTCGCCACGTCCGCCTCGATGACCTCCAATTCAGCCGTCTCGGACACTCCGTGGAGATTTGCGCGATTAGCGCCGCTGTAAGCCAGCATCGCGTCGATGATCGTCACGCGCCCGCCCGATGCCGCAACCCGGCGGGCGATGTGGCTTCCGAGAAAGCCTGCCCCGCCGAGGACGATTACCCGCGAGCCGCCATATTCCGTGGCCGTCTCAGACACAATCCGAATCCGGAGTCATGGTCCGTCAGCAGACTTCAAGTGTCCGAAGTGCGTCTTGTAGGCTTCGCCGGCCTGTTTGTAATCGTCCACCTGGCCAATGTCGAGCCAGTATTCCTCCATCAGGTACCGGCCGACCGGTTGCTTCCTGGCCAGGGTGTCCTTGATGAGCGAATCGATACCGTAATAGGTGTTCTTCGGAATGTCCTTCAGGATTTGGGGCTTCAGGATATAGATACCGGCCAGCACTTCGTATCGGAAGTCCGGCTTCTCCATCACGTCGAGTATTCGATCCCCTTCGGACACAACAGTCCCGAAACTGAATGGCGTGCGAATTTCCTTTGTGATGACGACGAGCGGCGCCGGATGTGAAACGGCGGTGTCGTAGGCCTTCCGAAAATCCAGGGTCGTGAGGACATCGCCGTTGATGAGGATGAACGGAGAGTCGAACTCCTTCTCGAGCAGGGTCACCGGGCCGCATGTGCCAAGCGGTTGCTCTTCCCTGCTGAATACCAGGCGAACCCCGTACTTGCGGCCGTCTCCCAGGAAAGCCTGAACGTACTCCGCCATGTAGTTCGTGGCGACGAACACCTCCGTCACGCCGTGCTTCGCGAGGCTCATGATCTGGATTTCCAGAACAGAGCTCTCGCCGACCGGCAGAAGAGGCTTCGGAATGATTTCAGTAAAGGGCTTCAGCCGCGTTCCCAGGCCCCCGGCAAGAATCACGGCTTTCATCGCGCGGTCCTGACTTCGTCTGCGTGCATGACACGCCACAGTATCCACCATGACGGCAGTGAGACCAGCAGGATCTGCGACAGCGCGTTGCTGACGATGACGCCGGTAAGCCCGTAGATGGGAGCGAAATGGATCCGCGCCCAGAGCGACACGAGCGCCATGAGAATGCTCGTGATCACCTGCACTCTGATGATCCCCAGGCCGTTCATGAACATCGCGACGGGACCTGACATCGCAGTCGCCATCATGAAGAGGCCGAATCCACTGAGCAGTCCTGCTCCAAGCACGATGCCAGGACCGATCCAGACTGAGATGATCGAATCCCCGAGGCTCGCAAGACAGACCGCGCCGATCGCGACGACGCCGACCGATCCAATGAACGTCCGCTTGAATGTACGGCGGATCCAGTGCCAATCTCTTCGCGCAGCGGCCTCGGCCACCGCCGGCCAGAGCGGGACGAGCCACATGCCGACAATGGTGGGCATGGCCACGGCCAGTCGCATGCCGACGGAGTATCTGCTCACTTCATCAGGCCCGAGCAGGTGCGCAATGATCAGGGAGTCGGCTGAATAGTGGAACGCTGCGACAACCTGGATCACGAAGAACCACCAGCCGGTCCTGATGATCCGGCCGGCGGTAAGGGATGACACGAGTCCCCACCTGGGCCGCAGATCCGGATGCTGACGTACGAAGAGCAGCACCGCACTGGCGGCGGTGACCAGGATCGGCACGCCAGTCATCGCGAGGATCAGCGCGGGAAGGCCGCCTTCGTATCGAATCACCGCGATGACCGCGATCAAGGAACCCAGCTGGCCGAGGGTCGACCACAGACCGCTGATGTAACCCTCCTGGCAACCCATCTGCACCCGCTGAACGATCCCCAGCGGCACACTGATGAGAAAGCAGTAGACGAATACAGCGACCGCCGGACCGGCCTCGTGCACGGCTGTCGCCGAATGGACATTGAACACACGGGGCCAGTCGATCTGAAAGTACAGGACGGCGAATACTGGAGTTCCTACCGCAGTGACGAGGGCCAGGACAAAAAAGGCGCTCGAAACGGCCTCGGCGGCCCGGCGCGTGTCGCCCAGTCCGTGCGCGCTGGCGACCTCGGAGACCAGGCCGTTGCCGATGCCAAGATCCGCAAAGGCGAACATCGTGATCAGCGAACTGACAGTCATCCAGAGGCCGTACCGCTCAACGCCGAGGTACGTGATGGTCAACGGAACCGCAATCAGGCCTGTCGCGATGGCGGCGCCCTTGGAGACGGCCGACAGCGCAGCGGTAAGTGCGACCCGGCGATGCCGCTCTCGCGCCCGTCCTTCAGGAGTGGAACTGTCGAACGGCGACAGGCGGAAGACTTCGAGGAGACCTGAAATTCGAGTCAGAGGTCTCTCCCAAAAGCGTCCGGTCGCAAGATTGGGGACGGACTAAGAAGCGCCACGACCGCTCGCCACGGCGACGATCGTTCTGCTGAGCACGTAAAGATCGAACCAGACCGACCAATTGCGAATGTAGTAAGTGTCGAACCCTTCCTGCTCCTCGATCCCACCATCACTGCGCACCGTGACCTGCCAGAGGCCCGTAATGCCCGGTCGCACACGTTGCCGAAGCTCTTGAAACCCAGGTGTGAATTTCTCGAGGTGGTAGCCGGGAAACGGACGGGGCCCGACCAG
>Ga0111539_10004870_pt1 | contig 17480 bp, 13 predicted proteins | sample RhiMethybrSRZTD1_FD_79667 | JGI IMG/M metagenome (GOLD analysis project Ga0111539, IMG submission 79667) | Populus rhizosphere microbial communities from Tennessee, USA - Rhizosphere MetaG P. TD hybrid SRZTD1 (version 2) (version 2) | ecosystem: Host-associated > Plants > Roots > Rhizosphere >... | reverse complement strand
GGTCGCGGATCGGCGCCACCTCGTCTTGCGCCTCCATCGCGCCGAGCCCGCGGTGAACCAGCTCGAGGTTGCTGATGATGTAGGTGAGCGGGTTGCTGATCTCGTGACCGACGCCGGCGGCCAGCGTGCCGAGGGACGCCAGCCGCTCGGACTTGACCAGGCGCTCCTGCATGCGCAGGCGTTCGCTGACGTCGCGCTGGACGCCGAAATGGCCGGTCACCCTGCCCTCGCTGTCCTGGAAGCAGGCGTAGGAGCCCTCGATGTGGAACAGCCTGCCGTCGGCGCGCGCCGCCCGCGCCGACAGGTGACACTGTCCGCGGTCGTACAGCAGCCGCTGGTTGGCGCGCCACATGTCGGGCTGCCCCTGCCAGCGGGCGCGCGGCGTGGTGCCGATCAGCGCCTCGCGCGGAGCCTGGAACTGCTCGCACATGGCGTCGTTCACCGCGGTGATCCGCAGGTGATCGAACGCGTAGTCGAGCAGCGCGTCCTTGTCGGCCGACTCGTCCCAGCGGATCGGCTCGTCGAGGGTGGCGAAGAACACGCCGTCGAGGCTGCGCGAGAAGAGCTGCTCGAAGCGCGGGTCGTCGGCCACGCGCGTATTCTTGCCAGCGGCGGCGGCCGGGCGCCAGCCCGTCTCAGCGGACCTGGAGCAGGTTGAACCAGTCGGCGCTGGCGACGACCAGCTCGATCTCGAGACCGTCCCCCTCAATGAGATCGCTCTTGTAGCGCGACAGGGCGGCGCCGCAGCCGGAGTATCCGCTGGGGATGGCCGCCAGCACCTCGCTCGACACCACCAGGCTGCCGGTGTCCTCCGCGTCGCACTCGAGGACCAGCCAGTGAGCGCCGGCGTGGCACACGTCGGCGGCGTTGATCTCGAGCCGGACGCGGGCATCGCCGCCGCCGTCGCCCGCGGTCCAGGAGAAGGTCGCCGGCCCGTCGCCGAGCGGCGGCAGATCGGCGCCGGCCAGCTCCGACTGGATCGGCTCGACCCCGCCGGCGCTGAGCGTGAAGGCGTCGAGCTGGTCGCCCGCCGCGCTGGCGGTCACCACCGCGTCGGCGGCGAACACGTCGCGCGGGACGCCGTCGGCGATGTAGAGGTTGTTCCAGCCGGGCTCGAGCGACAGGTCGCGCCACAGTCCGCTGATGTCGAGGGTGCCGGCCGAGAAGCCCTCCGGCGCCTCACAGGCGCCGACCTGGCCGAGGCAGGGCTGCTGGTAGACCCGGCAGGTCCCGTCTCTGGCGACCTCGGGCCTGAGCTGGGCATCGGTGAACTGGGCGGTGACGAACCCGAGATCGAGGCCGTCGTACTCGATGATCTCGATGCGCCCCGCCACCTCGTCCGGCAGCGGCGGATCGTCCGAGCTCGAGCCACCGCCGCAGGCGGACAGGAGGGCGAGGAGACAGCAGGGCGAGCGCACGCTGGGATCCTGGAGCAAGAAAGGTGCCGCCGGCTCGCCGCGCCGTCCCGTGCAGTTGCCGCGCGCTCCCTCAGAAATCCGAGATCGATCTCCACCGCGCGCCCTGCTCGTCTGGACCCGGAGGATGGGGCGGCGGGCACACGCCGGAAGGAGCAACCGCGGCTCCAACGGCGGCGCCATCGGCATCCTGTTCGCCGGCCGGGCCGAGATCTCGAACTCGGTGTTCGCGTGCAACAGCGCGCGCGGCGTGGGGGCCAACTACGTCGAGCCCGGCTGTCCCGAGTTCAACCACGCCGAACAGGGCGGCGCCGGAGGACATCGGCGACCACGGCGGTCCCACCCCGACCATCATGCCGGCCGCCGGCGGCGCCGCCGAGGGCGTCGGGCAGGACTGTCGGGCGACCGATCAGCGCGGCGAGCCGCGCGACGCCGCCGGCTGTGCGGCGGGCGCGGTCGAGCCGTAGGTCCGCCCGACTCGGCCGCCGTGCCGCCACCGCCATGCGCGGCCGCTTCGGCGTGAGGGTGCAGCCGAATGCTGCACTCGGCCATCTTGCTCTCGCGGTCGCGCGCACGCGAGCATCGAGTCATGGGGCGCATGTGGCTGGTGAGCGCTTGCCTGCTGCTCGGCTGCCCGCGCGGTGCGGCGCGACCGGCCGCACCGGCGGGGGACATCTGCCCGCCCTCGGTCTGCCCCGCGGTGCGGGACACGCCGGCCGGGACCCGGCAGGGCGTGCAGCCCTACGCCATCACCATCAGCGGCGGCGTCAGCCTCGGCTCGTACGAGGCGGGTCTCAACTGGGCCGTCCTCGAGCTGCTGCGCAGCTCGCCCGACCACACGGCGGTGCTCGAGGGGGTCACGGGTGCCTCGGCCGGCAGCATCAACTCGCTCTTCACCGCGATCAGCTGGTGCCAGGAGCAGTCGCCGGACGCCCAGGTCGACGTGAACCTCTTCTCCAACGCCTGGCGCAACATCGGGTTCGACAACCTGCTGCCCGAGACGCCGGCCGATTACGCGCTGGCCGACGACCAGAACGCGTATGGCCCGGATCTGGTGATGAGCCGCAAGAAGGCGTTCGACCGCGTTCTCAGGGAGACCGAGGCGCTGCTCGGCTCGGCCAGGCAGTTCCGGACCTGCGACATCCGCCTGGGCATGACGGTCACCAGCCGCGACGCCAAGACGCTCGAGGTCAGCGGCCTCCACGTCGGCAACCAGCGCTACGTCATCCCACTGCGCGTGCGGAGCGACGGATCGCGTCTCGAGTTCTCGGTCGACAGCGAGATCCACAACAACACGCGCAAGGACCTGCTCGGCAACCTCCTGTTCCTCGCCCCGGACGAGGTGGTGAACGCTGCGGGCGGCGCGGAGCGGAGGTTCGTCGTCCACCCGCGCTCCGTGATCCGTGCGGCGCTCGCCTCGTCGGCCTTCCCCGGCGCCTTCGGTCCCATCGCGCTCAGCCATTGCGTGGAGAAGCCCCGAGACCCCACGAAGACCGACGAGCAGATCGACAAGGAAATCTGCAACGGAGGCGCCGTGGTGGCTACCGCCGGCTGCCGGTCGCTGGGGCGGGCGCTCGAGATGAAGGGGATGGCCGTCCAGTGCACACAGAAGTTCATCGACGGCGGCGTCTTCGACAACGTGCCGCTCGGCGTCGCGATGGCGCAGCTCGAATCGCAGCTCAGCCCGAGCCCGAACGAAGCCGAGGCGCCGCGACCGCTGCGCTACATCTACATGTACTACAACAACCGGCGACGGGTCCCCGCCCGCGGACCGCCGCGGCCGACCAGGGAGAATCCGTCCGGCCCGCTCGGCGACACATTGAGCGCGGTGGGCGGCATCGTCGACACCGCCCAGCAGTACGAGCTGCACAACGTCCTCCGCTACAACCGATGGAACGCGGGGACCTCGAAGCAGGCGTGCGCGGTCGCCAACCTGCTCGACGGACGACCGGCCGAGGTGACCGAGAGCTGCAAGGGGAAGCCGCGGGTCAGCCAGGCCCGCGCGCTCGCCGACCAGGTGCTCGAGAGCGCGAGGCGATTCGGGCCGGCGGATCGCAGCGCCATGGTCGGCGACCTGCGCGACGTCGCCTGGACCCTCGACGCCCTCTCGCTGTCGGGCAGCGACTTCCTCTACAGCCAGAAGCGGGTGCTCACGGCGCTCGATCTCCTGTGCAGGCAGAAGGCGGTCCCGCTGAGCGGCTGCCCGCAGAGCGCCATCGCCGATCTGACCGCCGACGTCCGCAACAACCGCGAGCTCATCCTGACCAGGCGCTTCTCTCCGCTGACCGGGATGCACGTGGCCCACTTCGGCGCCTTCTTCGATCGGCCGTTCCGCGACTACGACTACTATGCGGGGGTCTACGACGGCCTCATCAACGAGGCCGAGCGGCAGTGCCTGGTCCCCAGCCGGCCGCCCGACACCGCCCAGCAGGCGGTCGCCAGCGAGAACCGGGACGAGTGCGTCTACCGCCAGTTCGTCGCGGCGCGCCGGCGGCTCCGCATCGAGAGCGGGTCCGCCTTCGAGGTCACCCAGGCGCTGTGGGCGGTCGAGCACGGCGCCGCGCTGACCCGCTACCCCGAGGGGCCGATCGGCCGGGTCATGCAGGCGCTGCTCGATCCTCAGCGCTGCGATGCCAAGGAGGGCGAGACCCTCACGGCGAATCGATACTGCGTGCACGACCTCGGCCTCGAGGCGTTCCTCGGCGCGCTCGAGCGCGCGGACTATCGACCCGACTCTGCGTTCCTGGTCTGGGCCAAGAGCAACCCGTCGCGCTGGTGGATGCTGCCCGCCGCCTATGGGGCCGAGCGGGTCGCCGAGCTCGCCAGGCGCGAGGAGCGCGGCACTCTCGGGTTCGTCGCCTCGCTGGCGGCGAGCTACGTCGAGAACGGCGTCGACCAGGGCAGCGAGACCGCGGTGGTCGCGCCCTCCTCGCTGCCGCGGCGCTTCGGGTTGTTTCCCCGCTCGCTGTTCCCCTTCTTTGCCTTCAGCATGCACCCGACCAGGCGCTTCGAGCTGGGATTGCTGCGCGGCGGCGTGCGCCCCGCCGGCCTGCCCTTCTTCCGCCACTTCGACTTCCTGGCCGACGCCTCGCTGCGCGTCACCGTCGCGGAGCCCGATCCTCCCCAGGAGGACAACGGCTACGGTCTGTTCACTCGCGGCGCGATCGTGCCGCACGTGTCGGGATCCGTCGTGTGGCGCATCCAGAACCCCATCCTGTGGTCGCTCGGCGCGCGCAGCGGAGTGCCGGTGACCTTCTTCAACGTCGGACCCGAGAGCTTCACCTACGACGAGCAGATCAACGCCGAGCTCGACGTCGTCCTCCTGGCCGACAAGCTGCGCTTCGCGATCGGCTGCCACCCGCTGACGCCGCCCCCCAGCGACGACTGCTGGCGAGACCTCTACTACTCGTTCGGCGTCAACGACCTGGCCGGTCTGGCCTACTGGACCGGCTTGAACCCGTTCCACATCGATCGCCTCGCGGTCCCGTTCGTGGCCCCGCGCGTGCCGTTTCGGCCCGGCCTGTGGGACGACGGCTGGGCGATCGAGACCGGCCTCCTGCGGGCCGGCTACCGGCTCTGGTGGTTCGGCCTGTGGGGCGACACCTCGATCGTCGCATCGGAAGACACCACCTGGAACGGATCGGTCGCGCTCGAGCTGTCGGTCGAGCGGGACTGGTTCCGCGCCATCCTGCGCTCGGTCGGCCTCCGCTGGGGCTTTCCCCTCTCGATCCGCGAGGACGCCCGGATCGAGGACAACAACCTCGAGCTTGTCTTCACCACACCGATCAACCTGCGCCTGGCCGCCGGCGTCTTCCCGGCTCGCGACGAGGGCGAGGAGCGCCCGCTCGAGCACCCGTACGTCTCGATCGGGTTCGATCCGGGCAGCATCGCCCTCTTCCTCCTCGAGAAGACGGGTCTGGTGTCGGAGCGCTGAGCCCTAGCGGCAGACGTCCTCGACGTCGGCGCAGCAGTCGTCGGTGACGTCGCAGTCGTCGTCGCACCAGCAGCCGAAGGGGGCCACCGAGCCGCAGGTGTCGCCCGGCGCCGCGCAGCCGCAGTCCTGGGCGCAGCTCTCGTCGTCCTCGTCCTCGGCGCAGACGCCGTCGCCGCAGCCGGCCGGCGCGTCGCACCGGCTGCAGTCGCCGATGCCGATCTTGCACTTCATCTTCTTGAACCAGCCGCAGTCTTCCGAGCAGGCCCCGCAGTCGGAGGAGCAGCTGGCGCAGGTCTCGCCCACACCCGGCTCGCAGCGGTCGTCGTCGTCGCACACCTCCGGCTGGCCGCCGCAGTGGACCCCGACGTCCTCCCACGACTCGCTCAGCGCCGCGACCTCCTCGGACGAGTAGCCGAGGGCGCGGGCGGCGTCGATGACTCCCTGGCAGCCCTCGGTGTAGGTGGTGCCCGAGGTCCAGTAGGAGGCGTTCGCCTCGTACCAGGCGGCGCCGACCTTGCGCGCCGCGTCGACCGTCGAGCCGCCGTTGGTGGTCGCCTTGAAGCGGGCGACCGACAGGCAGAAGGCCTTGTTGGGGACGCCGCTCGAGAAGTGGACGTCCAGCCCGCGGTCGAAGTCGCTGGCGTGGTCGATCGATCCGAAGTCGTCGAGGTTGTACTCCTTCTTGTAGAAGGCGCGATCGGCCCGCGGGTCGCACATGTAGCGGAGCGCGCCCTCCTGCTTGAAGATGTCCTCGCCGACCATGAAGTCGGCGCCGTCCGCCTCGAGGTTGAACTCGGCCAGGGCGCCGGCGATGTCGGAGAACGACTCGTTGAGCCCGCCCGACATCCCCTCGTAGGCCAGGTCCGAGTGGAAGGAGGTGAAGCCGTGGTTGATCTCGTGGGCGACCACGTCGACCGAGCCGCTCAGCGGATAGAACTTGTCCGCGCCGTCGCCGTAGGTCATCTGGGTGCCATCCCAGAAGGCGTTCTCGAACCCCATGTCGTAATGGACCCGGCTCACGATGACGAAGCCGCTGTCGTCGATCGAGTCGTGGCCGAACCAGTCGCGCATCATGTTGAGCGTGACCTCGGCGTAGCCGTGCGCGTCGTCGATGGCGGCGTCGGAGATGGGATCGAGCGGACCGCGCACCGGCATGGCCGGCAGCGCAGTTCCGCCCGCCATGTCGTAGGTCACCAGGCGGTCGGTCTGCATGGCGAACTGCCCGTCCATCGGCTCGACGTCGAGCTGCGAGCTCCAGGTGCGGGACTTCTTGGCGTTGCCGCCCGGGCCCGAGGCCTGTTCGGTGTTGAGCGCGTCGTAGCTCGAGATGACGTCTCCGTCGCGCGCGTCGACGAAGTAGAACCAGCGACCGATCGGCAGGTCGGCCTGCGTCTCGTTGAACAGCTCGACCCGCCAGGCCAGGTCGGCGCCGGTCCCCTCCTCGCGCGGAACCACGAACAGCTCGGCCTCCGCGGTGCGGTACGACACGTCGGCGCCGGGCGCGCGGGCCTGGCGGGCCGCCTCGAGCGCGGAGGCCTCGCCGATCGGCGAGGCCACATCGAAGTCGCCCAGGTGCTTGGTGACGTAGCCGTTGAGCCCGATGAAGGTGGACTCGTCGGCGTGGACCACGATCTCGGCGCCGTAGACCGGCACGCCGGCGTGCACCTGCTGCAGGCGCGCGTGGCGCAGGCCGTCCTGGCCGCTCGACACCGACATCACCTGGAACTCGTCGGCCGACGAGAGGCCGAGGCCGAGCTCGCCGTCGAGGCTCTTCACGTAGTCGGGCGCGCTGGCCGCCAGGTCGGCGCCGGCCGGGGTCAAGTTCACCTCGAGGTGCCTGACCGGCTCGGTGAGGATGGGCGACGAGCTGTCGCTCGAGCAGCCGGCGGCCATCGCCACCGATGCAACGAGCGTGAGGGTCCTGACAACGCGATGTGCAGTGCTGGTCATGCGCTCTGCCCTCCCTGGGCTGCGGAGGAGCGTCACTGCACGGCAAGGTCCAGATCCGTCGCCGTTCTATCGAACGCTTGGCGCCATGTGAGAGGAGCGCGGTGAGGGACCCACCCCTCAGAGTGCCCAGGACTTGTTGCACCCAGTGCTCGACCGCACGCGCTCGGCGACAACTGGTCAGGCCAGCACGCTCGGCGACCGGTGTGCTCAGCGACAGGCCTCCTCGACGTCGGCGCAGCAGTCGCCGAACTGCTCGCACGTCGAGTCGCACCAGCAGCCGTAGGGCCCCAGCCCGTCGCAATCGGCGCTGGGGGCGGCGCAGCCGCAATCCACGCCGCAGCTCGCGTCGGTCTCGTCGTGGCTGCACAGGCCGTCGCCGCAGCCCGCCGGCACGTCGCACCCGGTGCAGTCGCCGATGCCGAGCTCGCACTTGCGCCTCTTCGACGCGTTGCACGGCTGGCTGCAGGCATCGCAGTCGCCGGCGCAGCTGAAGCAGGTCTCGCCGGAGTCGACATCGCACAGACCGTCGTCGTCGCAGGCGACGGTATCGCCGCCGCATTCGACCCCGACGTCTGCCCAGGACGCGCGAAGCGCCTCGATCTCCTCGGACGAGAAGCCGAGGGAGTGGGCGGCGTCGATGACCCCCTGACAGCCCTGGGTGAAGGACGTCGCCGAGGTCCAGAACGAGGCGTTGGCCAGGTACCAGGCGGCGCCGACCCGCCGCGTGGCTCCTGACGTCGAGTAACGCTCGGCCGTCGCCTTGAACCGCCCCACCGACAGGCAGAAGGCCTTGTTGGCGACGCCGCTCGAGAAGTGGACGTCGAGGGAAGGGGTGAAGTCGCTCGCGTGGTCGATCGAGCCGAGGCCGTCGTAGCCCTGCTCCTGGTAGAACGCGCGGTCCGCCCGCGGGTCGCACATGTAGCGGAGCGCTCCCTCTCGCTTGAAGATGTCCTCGCCGATGAGGAAATCGCCCTCCCCTTCGCCCGCGAACTCCGCCAGCGTGCCGGCGATGTCGGAGAAGGACTCGTTCAGGCCGCCCGACATGCCGGCGTAGGCCAGGTCCGAATGGAACGAGGTGAAGCCGTGGTTGATCTCGTGCGACACCACGTCGAGCGCGCCGCTGAGCGGGTAGAAGAGATCCTTGCCGTCGCCGTAGGTCATCATGAAGCCGTTCCAGAAGGCGTTCTCGTAGCCCTCGCCGTAGTGGACGCGGCTGATGATGACGAAGCCGTCGTCGTCGATCGAGTTGTGGCCGTACCAGTCGCGCATCATGTCGAGCGTCACCTCGGCGTAGCCGTGCGCGTCGTTGATGGCGGCGTCGCCGATCGGATCGAGCGGCCCGCGCACCGGCGTCGCCGGCATGGTGTACCCGCTGGCCAGGTCGTAGGTCTCCAGCCGATCGGTCCCCATCTCGAAGACGCTGCTCCCCGCGTACTCGACGTCGAGCTCGCCGCGCCAGCTGCGCGCCTTCCTGGAGTTGCCACCGGGGCCCGAGGCCTGCTCGGTCGGGAGGGCGTCGTAGCTCTTCAGGACGGCGCGGCTGCCGGCGTCGACGTAGTAGATCCAGCGGCCGGCTGCCAGGTCGCCCTGCGGCTCGTTGCAGAGCTCGACCCGCCAGGCCAGGGTCGCGCCGCCCGCTTCGCCCGGCAGGATGACCAGCGCCGCCTCCTCGCTCCGGTAGCTCTGCGCCCCGCGCTCGCGCCTGGCGACCTCGAGGGCGCCGCCCTGGTCGACCGCCGGCGCCACCTCGAAGCCATCCAGGTGCAGGGTGACGTAGCCGTTCAGCCCGATGAAGGTGGAGTCGTCGGCGTGGACGACCAGCTGCCCGCCCGCGACCGGCACACCGGCGTGGACCTGCTGGAGCCGAACGTGCCTGAGGCCGTCGCGACCGGCCGTCACCGAGACGACCTGGTACTCGTCCTCGGCCGACAAGCCGAGCCCGAGCTCGTCATCGAGGGCTTGCACGTATTCGGGCGCGGCGGCGGCCAGGTCGTGGCGCGCGGGAGAGAGCGCGACGTCGAGGTGCCAGACCGGCTCGGTGACGATCGGGGCCGGAGCGGCGCCCTCGCCCGAGCAGGCGGCGGCGGCCGCCGCCGAGACAACCACGAATGTCAGGCTCCTGACGACGACGCGGGCGGACATGCGGGCAGCCACTGCAGGACCGAGTCCAGCCGCCTCGCCGTGACGCTTCGCGTGGTTGCGCGGCCTGCCGGCAGTCGGGCCGGCCTGGCGCCGTCGGGCTGAACAGTTCAGTCCATCGGGGCGGCGGACGCGTGCAGGGTCTGGTCGATGATCTCCTGCGGGACGGCGAGGCGCGTCGCGATGTCGGCCATCACGGCGTACTCCTCCTCGGCGACGTGGCCGTCGGCCCCGGCGATGACCGTGAGGTGCTGGACCAGCTGCGCGCGCCGGCCGAGCGGCGCCGAGGCCAGCTCGCCGATCAGGCGGTCGAGCTCCTCCACCACCGCGCGCGGATCGGACGGCATCACCGCCTCGCGCGCGCCCAGCAGCGCTCGCAGCGCCCCGATCTCGCTCTGCGAGACGTCGCCGTGCGCGGCGGCGACCGCGATGCCGGCGCAGTACAGGCCGCGCCGCATCCGCTCCGACTCGGCCGTCCGCTCCTCCAAATAGGACGGCTCCATCAGCGAAAGATCGCGCTCGACCACCTGCTCGACCTCGTCGGCAGTGAGTCCCTCGTCGCCGCCCGCGCCCATCGCGCTCCTGAACGGGCGCGAGCGGCCGAAGGCGACCAGGGCGCGCACCCTGACCGGCGTGTAGGGATGGGTCGAGAAGCAGTCGAGGGTGTCGTCGTCGTTGACCCGCTCGTTCATCGCGCTCGGTGTCGAGGCCAGCGAGTCGATCTGGGCGGCAAAGGCATCGAGATCGGTCTGCACCGAGGGACGAGCGAGGCCGCTCGCCAGCTTGAAGAAGGCGGTGGCGCCGACCTGCGGATCGCGGCAGCACAGGAGCCCCGCGCGATCGGCCGACACCTCGGCGGCCCGGCACCAGACGAAGAGCCTGAGCTGCACCGCGCGCGACACCAGGGTCCCGCCGACGTCCTCGATGGTGGCGGTGATCGGCATCGGGATGCCGAAGTGATCGAAGAGCGCGTGGCCGATCTCGTGGCCGAGCACGAAGCGGAGCTCCCCGTCGTCGAACTCGTCGAGCAGACGCGAGGAGAAGCCGATGACCAGCGGGCCGGCGCGGCCGCGCGAGCAGAAGGCGTTGTAGACCGGCTCCGGGCGCAAGTAGATCTCGACCGGCAGGTCGAAGCCGAGCGCCGCGCGGCAGTCGGCCAGCGCCGCCGCCACCTGCGGCGCCATCCGGCGGTTGAGCCGGATCGCCTCGGCGAGCAGGGCCCGCCGCTGGCGGAAACCCCAGCCGCTGGCGCGATCCTCGAACCGCGCCAGGGCCTTGGAGACGCCGCGGTCGGCCGTGAGCTCGCTCCTGAGCTCGCGGTCCCGCCGCGCCTGGATGGCGGCGATCTCCGGCCGCATCACATCACTTGGCGTACTTGAGCGCCAGGACCTCGATGATCTTGCCGGCCATCGCGTCGTCGATGCCGAGCACGCGCTGCATCGCCTCGAGCAGCTCCTCCTCGGTCTCGTCGACGTCGCCGCTGGCGAGCGCGATGTCGGCGGCCAGGACGAACGCCTTGCGCCGCACTGCCTCGCTCGAGATGTCCTTGAGCGCCTGGACGGCGTCCTTCGGGCTGTTGAACTTGTTCGCCAGCTTGCGCGCCGCCTCCATCTGGTGGCCGAACTCGGCGTGGCGGAACTCGGGCAGCGTGTTGATGAAGGCCTCGAGCTGCGCGATCTCGGCGCCCTCGAGCACGCCGTCGGCCCCTGCCATGAGGATCATGCTGTGCAGCAGGAGGACGTCATCGCTCGCCTTCTTCGCCGGCTGCCCACCGAAAACTTTTCCCAGAAGTCCCATGGTTCTCCCCTTTCGATCCGGATCCGGCGCAGAACGTCGTACGTCCGACGGTGCCGCGCAATGGGTAGCCCGGCGCTTTCTCGAATCCGGACCGCGCCGGAGTGATCAGCGCCGCGCAAAACGCGCCGCGTGCCCGTTGGCGATCGCCGCGTCCACCATCGCCGCGCTCATGCCGGGCAGCGCGCGCGCCCGGGCCAGCTCCTGGCTGGCGGTGACGTCGGAGAAGAGCGTGTTGTCGGTGCAGACGCAGGCGCGGACCCCGAGCGCCAGCCAGCGGGGCAGCGGGTGGTCGGCCGCGCGCGCGATGGCGCCGGTGTGCAGGTTCGAGGTCGGACACGCCTCGATGGTGACGCCGCGCTCGAGGACGAGATCGAGCACCGCGGGATCGTCGAGCAGCGTCGTGCCGTGGCCGATCCGCTGGGCGAGCGCGAGCTCGACGGCGGCGGCGATCTCACCCGCCGGCCTCCCCTCGCCCGCGTGGACGGTGCGCCCGAGGCCGTGATCGGCGGCGCGGCGGAACGCCGGCGCATAGCTGGCCAGGTCCCAGGCGTGCGCCGGCGACGGTCCACCGGCGACGTCGATGCCGACCACACCGGGCCGCGCCGCGGCCGCCGCCACCAGCTGCTCGACCAGGCCGGGCGGATCGCCGTACAGCGCGCACAGGATGAGTCCGGCGCGGCCGCCGGCGCCCTCGAGCGCGGCGTCGATGACCGCCGGGATCGGGTGGCCGTGCAGCTGGGGCGCGAAGCGGATCTCGAGCGTGGTGACGCCGTCGGCGGCGGCGTCCTGGCAGATCTCGTCGGCCACCCGGCGAATCGCGTCCAGCTCCTGCAGGACCGCGAGGGTCAGGGCGAAGCGCGACAGGGCGCCGGTCAGCCCGATGCCCGGGTGGAACCGGACATCCTCGGGCAGCGCGACGCCGCGCTCTGCCGCCAGCTCGCGCAAGGTCGACGGCCGCAGCGAGCCGTCGAGGTGGCGGTGGAGATCGGCGAGCACGCCGGACGATACACCAGCTGCTACTCCTCGATGACTGACACACCGGTCCATGGGAGCAAGCCGCGTGCCGGGCCCCCGCGCTACCGGCACGGCGGCGGCCGGTGTACCTTCGCGCCGATGAACGAGAGCACGATTCGCGGTCACTTCGCCGAGGACGTGGAGCGGATGTTCGCGCTGGTCACCGACCCGGAGTTCCTCCGCCGGCGGGCGGAGGCGCTCGGCGAGAAGGACGTCGGGGTCGCGATCGACCGCTCCGGCCCGCAGCTCAAGATCCAGATCACCCGCGAGGTCGAGCAGAACCTGCCCTCCTTCATGAAGAAGATCTTCTCCGGAAGGCAGCGGTTGATCGACCGGCAGGTGTGGAGCCAAAAGGGCGACGCGCACGTCTCGGACTGGACGGTCCAGCTGGGCGACGGGAAGCGGATCCAGCTGAGTGGCCGGCTCACCCTCGCTCCCGGCGCCGCCGGCGGCTGCGACTACATCGAGGCGTTCAGCGCCTCGGCCAGCATCCCGCTGGTGGGGGGCCGGGTGGAGAAGTACGTGCTCGGCCAGACCGAGGAGTCGATCCGCAAGCAGCTGGAGTTCACTCGCAAGGAGCTGGGCGGCTAGGGCCCGGCGATACACGGCGCTTGCGGCGGGAGTCCGCGCGTGCTACTAGGAGCCGGGTATACGTCTCTGGTTGCTCGTCTGCGATCTCCTTCGAGAGTGCAGAAGGTCATTGGCGGCGCTACGCTGGCAGCGATTGGTGCTGCGACCTTCTTCGATGCGGCTCTCGATAGACGGTGTGAACCTCGTGGACGCCTGCGCGTCCGGGCCGCAGGAGAATCGCGATGGGTAATCGACTCTATGTGGGAAATCTGGCCTTCTCGACCACCGAGGAGGCGCTGAAGGAGGCGTTCTCCGAGTTCGGAGAGGTCGTCGAGGCGAAGCTGATGATCGAGCGCGAGACCGGGCGATCCCGCGGCTTCGCGTTCGTCGAGCTGGCGACCGGCGATGCCGCCAAGGCCGCCATCGAGCAGATGAACGGCGCGGTCATCGACGGGCGCGCCCTGCGGGTCAACGAGGCCGAGGAGCGCCCGAGCCGCGGTGGCGGTGGCGGCGGCGGCGGCGGTCGCTCGGGCGGCGGTGGTCGCTCGGGCGGCGGTGGGCGAGGCCGCTGGTAGGTGCCAGCGCCGGCGGCCAGCGCGCTCGACGAACGCCAGGCACTGCTGGAGCGCACCGCCCGCGCAGAGGCCAGCGCCTGGGCCTCCTGGTGGCGGGCCGAGCTGATGCGGCAGGGACGTCCGATCGCGGGCGGCTGGCCCGGCACGCTGTCGGAGGCTCGCTCGCGCATGGCGCGCCGCATCGCGGCCGACCTGGGGTCCGACTTCGCTCCGACCACGCACGAGCTCGACCGAGCGGCGCGCGCAGCCTACGGGGCGGCGCGCCGCGACTGGAACGAGAGCTCCGAGCCCGACCAGGCCTGGTGACCGGTCGGGGGCGGGGCGGTCACGCGCGGGCGCGCTCGCGCCGCGCCGCCATCTCCTCGCGCGCCTCGGTCCGCACGGTCGCCGCGATGAAGTCGTGGACGTCGAAGCGATCGGCCGGCGGGGCGCCGAGCTCACTTAGGCGGACCCGGATCTGCTCGGCCATCGAGAGCACCGCTCCGTAGGCGTAGCCGCTGGGTGACACCGGCAGGCGCAGCCGCGGGGCGCTGACCGCGGCCTGGGCCAGGAAGGTGGTCCGGTGCACGCAGACGTGGTGGGCCGGATCGACCAGCGCGAGCGGGGCGGTCGCCAGGTTCCAGGTCGGCGCCTGTCCGGTGCCGCGGGTGAGGGCCTGGATCCACTGCATGAGTCGCACCTCCGCGCCGTCGCGGGCCTGGAGGAGATCGTAGAGAGCGACCACGACCCCGCGCGCGCGCTCCGGCGCCAGCGAGACCAGGCGCTGGACCCGCGCGTAGGCGACCAGATCGGTCTTGCCGAGCACGGCCGACAGCGTGTCGATCGCCTCGTCCGGCCGGCGCCGCTCGAGACAGGTCGCCAGGTGCCCCGGGGTCAGCTTCTCGCGCGCGAACGCGATGGCGGGATCCCGGTGCCGCTTGCGCACACGGCCGCTGGCTCCGCGGCGATGCTCGTTCAGCCACCGGTCACCGGCGAAGCCGCCCGGGTAGGCGCGCAGGAAGAACTCGATCTGCTCGTCGAGGCTGGGCAGCACCACGGTCGCCGGCGCCGCCGAAGCGGCGTCGCTGGTCGGCTGCGGCAGCATCCGGCCGAGGAACGCCAGCAGGGTCCGCATGCGATCCGGCTCGATGGCGATCGCGTCCAGCAAGTGGTAGTGCCCGGTGGCGAAGACGCGCAGCTGGCCGTCCTCGAACTGGTAGCCGCGCTTCCCCTCCCGCTCCCACGCGATCACCGCCATCCCCCACTCGGGCTTGGCGACATGGCGGTAGGCGTTCTGGATCTGGTCTTTCCGCTGAACGAGATTGCTCATGGTCCCTCCACTCGGGGCTCGGGCGGGCATCCGCAGACGCCCGGCGCATCGGCTGCCCGATCTCGGAGGGCCTCGATACGACGAGAAACGGCGAGATCGACCCCACCAGTCTACCGCGTCCGGTTCCCGCCCGGCGGGCTTTTCGCTGGTGGCGTGTCACGGCGCCGTCATATCTCTGTCAGGACGCAGGTCCAGCGTGCGCGCTCGGCTCGAATTCTTCATCCTCTCGCAGCGTGATCTCGACGAGCGATCTGCAGCTCCTTCGCGGTGCGCTCGCCCGACAGGGCGTGTTCCGGCACCGCACCAGCCACACCTGGGTGAAGCTCGTCCTGCTCTTCGCGGCGCTCGGGCTGGTGCTCGCGCTGGTCGCGATCCTGCCCTGGTGGTGCGCCCTGTGGCTGGTTCCGCTCGCCGCCATACCGGCGGTGACCGCCGCCATGATCGGACACGAGGCCGGGCACGGCAGCTTCGCCGCCAGCAAGCGCCACAACGACCTGGTGCTCTACCTGGTGTTCCCGCTGTTCGGCGGCCTGGGGGCCCAGTACTGGAAGCACAAGCACAACCACCTGCACCACGGCAATCCCAACGTGGTGGGGCGCGATCCGGACATGAACATCTGGCCGATGGCGCTCTCGAGCGTCGAGCACGCCGGGTCCGGGATCGTCCGCCGCTGGCTGCAGCGCCGGCTGCAGCGCTACCTGTTCTGGCCGCTCACCCTGCTACTCGCCTTCACCATGCGGATCGACAGCTGGGCCTATGTGGTCGGGCGACTGCGGCAGCGCGGCCTCGATCGCGCCCTCGCGGTCGACGCCGCCTGCATGCTCGGCCACTACGCGCTGTGGCTCGCGCTGCCCATGTTCCTTTTCGGCTTCTGGCCGGTCATCCTGGTCTACGCCGGCCTGTGGGGGACCAGCGGCCTCCTCCTCGCCCTGGTCTTCGCGCCCGGCCACATCGGAATGCCGGTGACACACCTGAGTGGCCGGGGCGGGTGGGAGCAACAGCTGGATACCACGCGCAACCTGGCGATGCCGGCCTGGTTGTCCTGGTTCTTCATCGGCCTGGATCATCAGGTCGAGCACCATCTTTTCCCGCGGATTCCTCATCAGAATCTCGGACGGGCGAGCGGGATCGTGGCACCGTGGTGCGCCGGTATCGGAGCCCCCTATCACCGGCTCGGATACGCGGAGTCGATTCGCCAGGTGACGAGGCACGTGGGGCTCGCCTGGCGAGCTGTACCGGAGGTGGTGGTGGTCAAGACGAACGCTAGCAAGCTCAAGACACTCACGGTCGGATCTCGCGTGTTCTACCCGGGGCACGGCGTGGTGTCGGTGGCCGGGATCGAGAAGCGCGAGCTCGGCGACGGCGTGCAGACGTTCTATCTGCTGTCGCCCGAGCTCGACAGCGGCGTCAAGCTGTTCCTGCCGATCGACAAGGTGGAGCCGGCCGGCGTGCGCGCGCTGGTCTCGCCCGCCAAGGCGCGCCAGCTGATGAAGGCGGTGGCCGAGGAGGTCGAGCCGACCGAGATCAAGACCGACCCGTCCTCGCGCAAGCTCCGCGCCACCAGCTACGGCGACGCCCTGCGCTCCGGCTCGGCCGACCGCTACACCGAGGTGCTGCGCCAGCTGCTCTCGCGATCGCGCGCGAGCAAGCTGTCCGGCAGCGAGCAGCAGACCTTCGACCACGTGCTCGCGCTGTTCGTCGGCGAGATGAGCGCCGCGCTCGACCGTTCGCCGGACGAGATCCGCGCCGAGATCGGACCGCTGACCGGGACGGGATGACGATGAGACCACTTCTCCTGCGCCACGCCGCCGACCGGCGAACCGTGGTGTACATGGCGATCACGACCGCCCTCCTGGTCGTCCAGTGGTGGCGGAACGACTTCAGCTGGCCGCTCTACCTCCTGGCGGCCTTCATGGCGGTGGCGGTGACGGTCATCGCGCACAACCACAACCACCTGGGCATGTGGCGCAGCCGGCGGCTCAACGCGGTCACCGACTACTGGCTCACGCTGTTCTACGGCTTCCCGGCCTTCGCCTGGATCCCGACGCACAACATGAACCACCACAAGTTCACCAACCGGACCGGCGACTACACGCTCACCTGGCGCTACTCCGAGCGCAACAACCTCCTCACACTGCTCACCTACCCGACCATCAGCGGCTATCACCAGCAGAAGCCCATCCGCGACTACCTGCGCGAGCTGTGGAGCAAGAACCGGCGCCGTTTCTGGGGCTCGGTTCTCCAGTACGCCGCGCTGGGCGCCTTCATCGGCGGCGCGCTCTTGCTCGACTGGCGCCGAGGCCTGCTCTACGTGGTGGTGCCGCAGCAGATCGGGCTCTTCGTGGTGCTGGTGTTCAACTACCTCCAGCACGTCCACACCGATGAGGAGTCGGAGTGGAACCACTCGCGCAACTTCACCAGCCCGCTGCTCAACTTCCTCCTGCTCAACAACGGCTTTCACACGGCCCACCACGAGACCCCGGGGACCCACTGGTCGAAGACGCCCGAGCTGCACGCCGAGATCGCCCATCACATCGACCCGGCGCTCAACGTGAAGAGCTTCTGGGCGTGGAACCTGCGCACCTTCCTCTTCTCGCCCTTCGTTCCGCGCTGGCGCAGCCGCTCGCTGCGGCTGGCCCGGCTGCGGCGCGCCGCCTAGCTACAGTCTGCCCGGAAATTCGGGTGCGTGATCGCGGGGCGACCCGCGATCACCCTCGTTCCGCGAGCTGGCTCGCTCGCGCGAGCGGTCGAGCGCGCCGCTCCTAGCCAGCGAGCTC
>Ga0111539_10004869_pt1 | contig 17485 bp, 16 predicted proteins | sample RhiMethybrSRZTD1_FD_79667 | JGI IMG/M metagenome (GOLD analysis project Ga0111539, IMG submission 79667) | Populus rhizosphere microbial communities from Tennessee, USA - Rhizosphere MetaG P. TD hybrid SRZTD1 (version 2) (version 2) | ecosystem: Host-associated > Plants > Roots > Rhizosphere >... | reverse complement strand
CGTGCCGCAAGTTCTGTCAGGCCTACGACTGCAAAACGGACCGTCAAACCCGCACCGTCTCTGGTGCAGAAGGAACTTCAACGCAATCTCGTGCTTGCCGATAGTCTCCGCGGCCGCCTGCCGGCCGGGACCGACTTGTATGCGGCGGCTGGAGGTTTTCGACGCCTCGAACTGTTCGTCGCGACGGTGCACGCGGCGAATAACATCGAGCTCTCGTTCGCTGAACTGAAGCGGCGAATCGTCAACGACGGGATGACGCTCGGCCAGGCCATTCAGGACATGCGACCAAAATCCCGGTACTGGCAAGAAGCCCGGCGGGCCGAAGACGAAGCAGCGGCGACCATTCGGACGAGCGAATCGGTGGCCTTGAATCGCTAATCACTGATCACTCATCGAGGATCCTTGAATCGCTCATCGGTGAATCCCTGAATCCGCGAATCCGATTCGAGATTTGGCGATTCGACGATTCGGGATTCGAGGATGGGTGATTCGACGATTCACGATGAGTGATCAGTGATGAGCGATTCAAGCGCCTCCTGTCGGTCTTTCGCGATCACTACGCCATCGAGCGCTCGCGACAGTGCGAGCGCGATGCGGACGGCGTCGTGCAACCCACATAAAACAGTCCTCCCGCCGCTGGTCGCGGCGGTTTGTTGCAACGCGCGAATACCTGCACCCGAGATGTAATCCACGCCAGCCATGTCGATGATGATGCGGGGGGCTGCCGCCAATGCGGCGCCCACGGCATCTTCAAACTGCGAGGCGCTTACGCTTCCTATTCGCCCCTTCGCCGCCAGGACAATTCCGCCCGCCACCGGCTCGGTTGATATCTCGAGTTCCCACGTACGCGACGGCCGGTTCACGCGTTTATTTATATACCGGTGGCTTCGTCACGCCGTGTTAACGTTTCGCCCTTGCTCACCAACTTTTCCTCCCGACCGGTGTATTTCGACCAGAGCGCCGAAGACGGGGCGGCCGTGAAGCGGTGTTTGGACGGCGAACCGGCAGCGTTCGAGGTGCTCGTCGGACGGTACCAGAAAACCATGTTCAACGTCGCATTACGGATGCTCGGTAATTACGAAGATGCGCGGGATGCGGCGCAGAACACGTTCGTAAAAGCGTACGAAAAGCTCGGGACGTACGATCCGGAACGGCGGTTCTTCAGCTGGATCTACCGGATCCTGATGAATGAATGCCTGAACCTTCGTCGTCGTCCTGCGACCGAGCCGCTGGCGGACACCGGTGCCGCGGTAGCCGATTCGTCCGAGGTCGATGTGGTGGAGGCGGCCGAGCGAAAGCGGGATGTCAGGCAGGCCATCCTCTCGCTTTCGCCGGCCTACCGGGAAGTGATCGTGCTGCGACACTTCGCCGCGCTCTCGTATGAGCAGATGAGCGAGGCCATCGGCGTGCCCACCAAGACCGTCAAGTCGCGTTTACATACCGCGCGTCAGCAACTGGCTGGCGAACTGGCCGGGTGGATGCACCGATGAATCCTTTTCCCACGAGAAACGACGAACTCCTCCAGGCCGCCCTCGATGGCGAGATGAGCCCGGAAGAACGCATCGAGTTCGAGCAGTGGCTTGAAGGTGACGCTCGCGCCCGCGAGCGCTTCGAGTCGATGCAGCGGCTGACCTCGATGGTTGACGACGTGGGACTGGTTGCAGTGCCGCCGGATCTGGCGGCGGCAACGGTCCGCGAGATTTCCCTGCGGAAGACACGTGACGTTCGGAACGAAGGTTCGGCTCGAGGAGGAAGGGCCATGGCAAGAAAAACGATGATTGGTTTGGCCGCAGCCGCGGCAGTCGTGCTCGTGACGTTCTCCATTACCGGCTATCCCCCGATTGGCCAGGGCACCGAGGGCACGATCGGCCAGGCCAATCGCTATCAGTCAGCGCAGCCCCAGTTGTCGGCCTCCGACGTGAAGCTGGGCGAGACGGCAGTGCAGGAGTTCCTCCAGAGCGACGTCTTCGATCGCTTGATGAAGGACGAGAACGCAAGAAAACTGCTCGCTGATGCATCCGTCAGAGCCATGCTTGCCGATGGCGCGCTGACACAATTACTGAAGGATCAAGGTGTCGCGCGGGCGCTGGACGATGATGCGATCAAGCGGATGATGGCCAACGAGGCCCTGCGGCGGGCAGTCGCCGACGACGCAGTCGGCCGAGCCTTTGCCGATGATGCCGTGCGGCAGGCGCTCTCTGATGACGCGGCGATGCGTCTGTTAAGCGATCCGGCCGTGCAGCGTGCGCTGAAGGATCAGGGAGTTGCACGAGCGCTCAACAATGCTGCCAGAGTTCAAGGCGCCAGCGTGGAGGCGGCCAAGAAGGCGGCGAACAATGATGTGGCGATGGCCAGAGCGTTGAAGGAACCGGCGCTGGTAAACGCTCTTGGGAACGACGCCGCAGCTCGGATCCTGGCCCACGACGCCCTCGCGCAGCGATTTGCCGATCCGGCATTCGTGGCGGCCCTGAAGGATCGCGCGATTTCGTCGGCGCTCCGCACCGAGGCGGCTGCTCGCGTATTCAGTGCCGATGCCCTTCGCAAGGCGATTAGCGCTGACGCGATGCAGCAGGCGGTCTCGACTGGTCTCTTGGGCCGCGCCATGACATCCGAGGCGATGTCGCGGGCCTTGCAACAAGAGGCCTTTGCCCGCGCCTTGATGACCCCACGTTTCGCGGCAGCCGTCGGCAACTAATTGGCAAATGCATTGAATTGGTGATTTGCTGAAGTGAGGCGCCCTTCGGTTTCCGCGGGGCGCCGCTCTCTAAAATCACCAATTCACCAATTCGCCACCTTCCCAGAATCTCGCTCCTGATACTCTTACGCGCATGCTCCGCAAGCCGCGCCGGGCGGCGCTTGCCTTTTTTCTGATCACTCTCGCCATTCCGATTCCCGCACTCGCGCAACTCAGCGTCGTGACCGTGCCGGGAATGCAGCTGGTTTACTTCGATCCGACGCAGACATTTCTCGTCCCTCATGCGGCGCGAACGTTTCTCAACTCCCTCGAGTTTCAGCGTCGCCTGTTCGATTTCCATCCGAAGAAGCCTGTCATGCTTCTGCTGACCGATATCTCCGACAGCGGGAACGCCGCCGCTTCGACGGTTCCGCGCGACGTCGTCACGGTGGAAATCGCGCCGCTCAATTTCGCGTTCGAAACGATCTCCGGCAACGAACGCATGAACATTCTGATGAACCACGAGCTGGTTCATATTGCGACGATGGATCAGGCGGGTGGGGCCGACCGCTTCTTCCGATCGCTCTTTGGCGGCAAAGTCGTGCCGGTGCCGGATCATCCGGAATCGATTCTCTACTTCCTCCTGACCTCGCCGCGTGTCGCCTCGCCGCGCTGGTATCACGAGGGCATCGCCGTGTTTGTCGATACGTGGATGTCCGGAGGGCTCGGACGGGCGCAGAGCGGTTACGACGAGATGGTGTTTCGGTCGATGGTTCGCGACCACACGCCTTTCTACGATCCGTTGGGCCTGGTGTCGGCCGGAACGCAGATCGACTTTCAGACGCAGGTGAATTCATATCTGTACGGCACCCGGTTCATGACGTGGCTTGGCCGCCACTATTCGCCGGAGAAGGTGATCGACTGGGTGTCGCGCCGCGACGGCAGCCGCGCGTACTACGCGGCGCAGTTCAAGCACGTCTTTGGCGTTCCTCTCGAACAGGCGTGGGCAGAGTGGGAGAAGGCCGAGCGCGAATTCCAACGAGAGAATCTTGCGAAAATTCGCAGCTTTCCGGTGACGCCGGTCAAGGACATCACGACCCGCGCGCTCGGATCGGTTTCGCGCGCATTCTACGATCCCGATGCAAAACGGCTCTACGCGGCGCTCAATTATCCCGGCGTGGTGTCGCACGTCGCGGCAATCGCCACCGATACAGGGAAGATCGAGAAGCTCGCCGATATCAAGGGCCCGACCATCTTCACCGTGAGTTCTCTCGCCTGGGATCCTGATGCGCATGTGTTGTTTTACACGCGCGACAATGCGGCCCTCCGCGATCTGGTGCGGCTCGATCCCGCGACGAAACGGCAGCAGGTGCTAATGAAGGACGCGAGGATTGGCGACCTCGTCTTCAATCGTTCCGATCGGTCGCTATGGGGAATCCGCCACCTCAACGGAATCTGCACGCTCGTACGAATCCCGCCGCCCTACCGGGAATGGAATCAGATCGTCACCTGGCCGTATGGCACTGTCATGTACGACCTGGACATTTCCGCAGACGGCTCGCGCATTGTCGCCTCGTTCGGAGAGATCAGTGGCAAGCAGGAAGTGCGCGTGTTCGAGACCCCGTCGCTCAACGGACCTGAAGCCAGGCCGATTGCGAGTTTTGATTTCGGCACCGCCGTGCCCAACGGGTTCACCTTCACCGCCGACGGCGGCGCCTTGTATGGCAGTTCGTACTTTACTGGCGTGTCAAATATTTTTCGCTACGACCTGGCGACGAAAAAGCTCGATGCGGTTACCAACGCCGAGACCGGTTTTTTCCGTCCGATCCCGCTCACCAACGGAGAGCTGATCGTCTTTCGTTATTCCGGCGCAGGGTTTATTCCCGCCCGCATTGAAAGCCGCCCGTTGGACGACGTGAGCGCGATCACATTTCTTGGCGAACGTCTTGCCGCCGAACATCCAATCGTCAAGAACTGGATGGTTGGATCACCGGCAGCCGTGCCGTTTGATACGATGGCGAAGACGACCGGCACCTACCGTCTGGCCGGCGGCCTCAAGCGCGAGTCGTTCTATCCCATTGTTCAGGGCTACAAGAACACTGGCGCGGTAGGAATGCGGTTCAACTTTTCAGATCCGCTGCAGTTCAATCGCGCCAGCGTTCTGGCGACCTATTCTCCGGCCGGCGATCTGCCGCAGTCTGAGCGCATTCACCTCGAGGCCAATTACCAGCGCTACGACTGGCATGGTTTTGCCGAGCTCAATGCCGGGGACTTCTACGATCTGTTCGGCCCGACAAAAACCAGTCGAAAAGGTTCAGTTTTCGAAGTCGGCAAGAAACAGTCGCTCGTATTCGATCTGCCACGCCGCCTCGATCTGGACGTGAGCGTGCGTGCGGCATTCAATCTGGATCGTCTTCCCGAATACCAGAATGTCGCGGTCGACGTGCACCGGTTGTTCACCGCTGACGTGGCGCTCACCGATCGCGACCTTCGCAGTTCGCTCGGGCACGTCGACGATGAGACCGGCCGACAGTGGGGAATTGAAGCGCAGGGAAATCAGGTCAACGGCAGCTTCGTGCCGATCTTTCACGGCACGTTCGATCGAAGCCTGTTCGTGCCGGTGGGACACTCATCGGTCTGGCTGCGAAGCGCGGCAGGTTTCTCTCCCGGACACCTCGACGACCCGTTCGCCAATTTCTATTTCGGCGCGTTTGGCAATAACTGGGTCGACCATCGCGACGAGAAACGCTACCGCGAGGTGTACAGTTTTCCGGGCGCCTCGCTCAATGAGATCTCCGGACGCACCTTCGTGAAGTCGATGCTCGAATGGAACCTGCCACCAGTGCGCTTTCGCCGGGTCGGTAAGCCGGGCTTCTACGCGTCGTGGGCGAGACCTGCGGTCTTCATCGGCGCGCTCGGGACGAACCTCGACGTCGCCGAGGTGCGGCGAGTGTTGACCAACATCGGGGGACAGATCGATTTTCGATTCAGTCTTCTCTCGACGCTCGAGCTCACCGTGTCTGCAGGGGCGGCGGCCGCGTTCGAACGTGACTCTGCGCCGCGACAGGAAGCGATGTTCTCGGTGAAGATCCTCAGGTAATGGCCGACATCGCGGCGGCTCTCCTTCCAGTCGTTGGCTTCCTCATCGTGCTCTACACGATGGACGGGTTCAAACTGGTGCCGATCCGTTCCGTACTGGCGACACTTGCCGGTGGCAGTTGCGCGGCACTCATATCGTTGTGGCTGTGGCACGTCCTTGGTCTCGACGGTCAAGCCGGCAACGTCGCGACCTACTATGACGCTCCGCTGCTTGAAGAAACACTCAAGGCCAGTGTGGTCATCGGCTTGATGGCGCGTGGGCGTGTGGGATTCCTCGTTGACGCGGCGGTCCACGGATTCTCGGTGGGCGCGGGGTTCGCGCTGGTGGAAAACATCACGTATCTTCAGGTCTTCGGCACCGCTCCGCTCGCGCTGTGGCTGGTGCGCGGTCTCGGCACGGCAATGCTGCACGGAGGGACGACAGCGATTTTCGGAATCGTGTCGCGGGCGATGCGCGACCGGTTTCCCCGTCATCCTGTGTCGGCGTTTCTGCCCGGACTCGCCGCGGCGATCGTGATCCACGCCGGCTTCAACGCGCTTCCGTTCCCACCCATGATTCTCACTGCGCTGATCATGATCGTGTTACCTCTTCTCCTGCTGTTTACATTCGATCGAAGCGAGCGCGCGATTCGTGAGTGGATGGGGGCAGGAATGGATCTCGATCTCGAGGTGCTGCAGCTCGTCACGTCCGAACATTTCACCGTGACGCGATTTGGTCAGTATCTCCGGGAGCTCAGCGAACGTTTTCCCGGCGTCATCGTCGCCGATATGTACTGCCTGCTGCGCCTGGAGCTTGAACTCTCGGTGCACGCGCGGGCAATGATCATGGCGCGTGACGCAGGGGTCGAGTTGAAAGGTGACGAGGACCTTGAAGCGATCCTTGCCGAACGCGAACATCTGCACCGATCGATCGGAAGGGCCGGCCTGCTCGCGCTTCGCCCGTTGCAGGTAACGAGTCACCGAGATCACTGGCACCGGGAGCTCTTGAAACAATCGCGGACACGACGGAAATAGGCGGGAGCGCTTTTAGTTGCCAAACCGGCTCTGTCCAGCTAGAGTGTGCGCCGGAGGCCTGGGAGTTATGAAGCGATTTATTGCCATGTTTGCGTGCGCGGTGCTCATATTGGCAGCGCCGGTGCTCGCACAAACCAAGACCGTCAAGGGCAAGCTGACCAGCGTCGGCGCCAACACGATCACCGTGAACGTGGCCGGCAAAGACATGACGTTCAACGTCGACCTGAAGACCAATGTGGTGGCCAGAGGAGGCGCCACGAAGACCCGTGAGGCGCAGGCGTCCGGAAAGACTGGTCCGGGCATTGCGGAAGTGCTCAAGGCCGGAGAGTCCGTCGAGGTCGCCTACCACGAGGCCGAAATGCATGCCGACAGCGTGCGTGTGATTGCGTCGGCGCCGCCGCCGCCACCTCCATCTCCGGCCAAGGCTGACGGAGCGGTAAAGCCGAAGGCGATGACAGCCACGGGCGTCGTTTCGGCCGTCAGCGGGAATTCACTCACGATCAAGGAAAAGACCGGCGACGCCACCTTCACCGTCGACAGCAAGACCGTCGTCTCGGGCAAGGGCTTGGGCACAGCAGGCCGTAAGCTCGAAGACACAGGTGGGAAGCCGACCCTCGGCGAGTTCATCAAGGACGGCGACACGGTCTCGGTGACCTACGTCGATGAAGGCGGCGCCAAGAAGGCTTCGAACGTGCGAGTGGTCCAAAAGAAGATGTGAGCTGCCAAGGTCAAAGGTCAGAGGTAGAAGGGAAAAGAGACCGGCCCCTTTTACCTTTGGCCTTTACTTTTTGGAGTCCAGGTCCAGCTCATTCAGCGGCACGTCCCAATGCGCGTCGAGGATCTCGAACCGCCGCTGTTCCTCGCGCCCGAACTTCGCCGCGTCCGGGTATAACCGCTTCACGATCTCAGCATCGTTTGACGGCCCGACCATTGCCGCCGTGTCGCGATAGACGATCACCACCGCGAAAGTCCAGTCAGCGCGTCCGTCCCCGTGGTACGTCGGCACGAACGTGCGCACATCTTTGATGCGCCCGGTCTTCATCTCCTCCTTCAGCACCGGATAGTGGTTGCGCTGAAAGAGGCCGACGAACTCGTCCTGGAATCCCCACTTCACGCGATAGAAATACCAGACCGTTCGTTCGCTTCGTGATGCCGCCTGTGAGGCCGGCGCCTGTGCGGCGACGGTGTGTCCCGGTAATGCGATTGCCGCGACAATGGCCGCCGCCAATAGAACCCGTCGTGCTGTGTTATGCATCCATGAACGATAGCACCGTGTCAGCGCTTTTTGATCGTGGCCGCAATCTCCGCAAGCGCCTCACGCTCTTGGTGGGAAACACGTCCGATCCCGAAGATCCCGCCCGACGCATGGGCGATGCGGTCACAGAGAGAAATCAGTTCATCGGCGTTCAAGTGAAGCGCGCCCCCACCAGGCGAATCGATAATTGCGCGAATCAGCCGGTCCGCCTTGTGAAACGCGTCGTCGGATGGACGATGTTCGAGCCACTCGGTGAGCTGCTGATCGGCGGCACTCCCAGCGGTAATCCCGCGCGTCCGTGCGAGATTGGTGATCATGCTCCGTTCCGCATCGCTGATCCCGGCATTCGCCCAGGCGACCTGGAGCATCGGCACGAATGGGAGAAGTACGATGGTGTCAGGCGTGAACCCGAGCGCTCTGAGATCCTGCAGCATGGCGGGATCGTGAATGCCTGTCTGCTGTTCGAGTGCGCGCTTGGCTTTCGCATCGCGGTCGGCTTGCCGCAGTTTTTCGATCAGCTCGCGGTCCTTCTTGCGGAAGTGTTCTTCCTCCCTCGCCCGAACGTTATCGGTAATTCCGTCCTCGTGTGTCACGGGATGCCTCCCGGTCATCGATCGTAGCACCGGCCGCGGCCTGGCGTACAATGCCGCACCCCTATGCAGGACCTGACCACCGGCTCGCTCACCCGTCACTTGCTCAAAACCACTGGTTTCATGCTCGTGACGATGGTGTTTCAGACGCTGTATTTCCTCATCGATCTTTATTGGGTCGGCCAGCTGGGCAAGGAAGCAGTGGCGGGCGTCGGCATCGCGGGAAACCTCAACTTTGTGACTCTCGCAGTGACTCAAATGCTCAGCGTCGGGATCACGACGCTGGTGTCGCACGCCACCGGACAAAAAGATCGCGACCGCGCGTGTCTGATCTTCAATCAGTCGCAGGTGCTTTCGATGATTGTGGGCGTGCTGTTTTTCGTCGTCGGCATGGCGACGAGAAGCCTCTACGTAAACGCGCTCGGTCCCGACGCGGTGACGGCCAGGCTCGCAGCCGATTACCTCTTGTACTTCATTCCAGCGATGGCCCTCCAGTTCGCCATTGTCGCGATGGGCGCGGCCCTTCGCGGCACAGGCAACTTCAGGCCCGGGATGATCGTGTCGACAGCGTCGGTGATCCTGAATATGGTCCTGGCCCCATTCCTGATCTTCGGATGGGTCACGCATCGACCGTACGGTGTTGCCGGCGCAGCGATCTCGACGCTGATCGCGGTCGTCGTTGCGACGATCTGGCTCACGTTCTATTTCCTGCCCGCGGACTCGTATTTGAAGTTCGTTCGCGCTGACTGGAAGCCGAACTTTACCTTGTGGAAGAAGATGCTGGGCATTGGTCTTCCCGCCGGCGCTGAGTTCCTGCTCCTGGCGGTCTACCTCTTCATCGTCTACATCGTCAGTCGTCCGTTCGGCGCGGCGGCCCAGGCAGGGTTTGGTATTGGCATGCGTATCGTGCAGGCCGGCTTCATGCCGGTCGTCGCGCTTGGATTTTCCGTCGCTCCCGTCGCCGGACAGAATTTCGGAGCGCGCCAACCGGCGCGGGTGCGTGCGACATTTCGCGCGGCAGCGCTGATGGCGATTGCCGACATGTTGCTCCTCACCGTCATCTGTCAGCTCGAAGCTGCCCCTTTGATTCGTGTGTTCTCAAAGGATTCGCAAGTGATCGACGTGGGCGTCGAGTACCTGCGCATCGTCTCCTGGACGTTTCCGGCATCAGGGGTAATCTTCGTCGGTGGCAGCATGTTCCAGGCACTCGGTCACACATTGCCCGCGCTCATTGCCTCATTCGCCCGCATCGTCCTGGTTGGGATTCCAGCATTCATCCTGGCGCAGGTGCCCGGCTTCCAATTGCATTGGATCTGGTATCTGTCTGTCACTGCGCTCATCGTGCAGCTTGCGGTGAATCAACTGCTGCTGTTCCGTGAGTTCGGACGGCGTCTTACGTTTGCCCCCGCGTCCGTTGCCTGACTCCGGGGGGTATAACCTAACGTACTCGTTGACACCGGATGCGAATTGGAAAAGCGTTACCAGCCGCTCGTCGCCAATGAGTACACCGGAACTCACGCGTCGGCACGTGCTGGGGCAATTCAAGCCGTGTACGCCCATGCTCTTGAAGTTGTACCCGGCATCCTCCGGCGCGTTGGGCACCTCTCGCACTGCATCGCTCGCGGGCATTGCTTCAGGGCCTGACGCGGACAGTCCGAAGGAAATGGATGCCGGAATAGCCTACGGTCAAGTGGTGATCACTAAAAGGGAAAGCGCCCGCGGCCCGAGCGAGGCGCGAAGTCGCTGAGCGAGAGCGCGCGGCGGTAGGGCCGCCGCGAGCAGTAAAGGAAGCAGACAGGGACTGTCAGCGACGCCTGCTGGCGCTCTTGAAGATCAAGACGCCAACGGCATTCGCGATGACGATGACGCTGCTGATTTTGGCGGCGAATAGAAATCGGCTCTCCACCTGAACGATTGGCAGGATCGAGATCACCACGAAGAGGAGGGTCGCCGCGAAGCCAGAAATCGCGGCGGCCTTCAGCCATCCGGACGCTCGCGGGTCGGCCAGCGGGATCGCGAACATCACCAGGTAGGTCAATCCATAAAAAATTCCCGACGCGTTCCACAGAAGCTGAAACGCTTCCTGTTTGCCGACACCGATCAGTCCGAGAAGGCTGAACGCCAGTGTGATCGCCCCGACGAAGAGGATGGAATTGACGGGCGTCTGATACGTCGCGTGTAACCGCGTGAACCACCCTGGCAGGAGTCCGTCCCATCCCGCCACCATCGGCAGGCGCGTGTTGCCCGCAAACATCACGCTCGCCTGCGCCATGCGAATGCAGAGAAGAGCAACAATCGTCGCTGAAGCGACGACGGTTGCCGATCCGAACGGCCTGAATCCTTCGGCAAGCACCTGAGGGATTGGTGCGATCAAGTCGATGCGATCGATCGGCACCAGCGCGAGGACCGAACTGGTTCCGAGAATGAACATCAGCGCAATGATCGGGGCGGCCACGATCACCGACCGTGCAATCGTGCGCTCCGGATTTCGGCACTCGCCGGCGTGAATCGCGACGTACTCGAACCCTCCCAGCGCGCCGAATCCCATCTTCGCGGCGATATTGAAGCTCAAGACCGTCATCAGCGGCGTCGTCATCACGAGCGCGTGAAACTCTCGAAGACTTCCATGCGCAAGGTTCACCCACGGAAGCGCGATTAGCATGGCGAAAGTGGTCAGCATCAAAACCCCCCCGGCCTTGTGCACCCACTTGCCGACACTCAGACCACGGATCGTTATGCCGACGAGGGCTGTCACAATCGCAACGTTGACAACGCCGATGAACCGGACGTCGCTCGTCAGCCTTTCACTCCGAGGACCGACGACATAGCCGAAGTACTGAGTGACCTGAAGACCGGTCTCGGATGTGTTGAGGATGGTGAAGAGCCAGAGATTCCACGCGACCAGAAATCCAGGCATTTCGCCGAACCTGAGCTTCGCCCATTGGTAAAGTCCTCCCTCGAGAGGCATCGCACGATTGAGATGAATAACGACCGCCGCAGAGGGTATGTAGAAAAAGGTGATCGCGGCCAGCCAGAGAACGACGTGCGCGGTTCCCTGCTTCGCGGCGACACCAACCCAGGGCAAGCCGACGACGAAGAGAATCTGGGTGAGGGTGAGATCGATGAGGCCGAGATCCTTTCGGAGCTCGGTGCTATGTTGCGCGACGGACGACTCGTCGGCGCCCACTTTCGCCACGCCGCAGAGTATATGCGGCGAGCTGAGGCGCGCGGCAGGCGCTTAAGATTGCGCCGGCTCTGGATGCTCGACGTGGGTCGACGTGGCAGTGGGAACTTTGACCGAGCCCTTCGATCGTGGGATCGATCGGACGACGCGCGATGCCATCTGATAACCAATGCTCGCGCAGCCCAGACAGATCCAGAAGCTCGCAGCCGTGAACAGCATTCCGGTTGCGGCCAAGGCAACGACGGCCAGTAGATCGACGATCAGGAGGGCGGCGATTCGGACGAAGCGCTTTTCCGCCTCGTACGGATCGGGCTCGATACCGAGTCGCAGCGGAGGGCGCGACGGACCTTCCACCTCCAGCCCTGCGACCGCCTGGGGGTCAACCGGTGGGGGGGCCGACTCGAAGTATTCGGCGAATTCAGCGGCAGTCTCGTCCGGGTCGAGGTCGACAGCCTTCGCATACGCGCGGATGAACGCGCGATTGTAAACCCCACCGGGCCACCGCGAGCAGTCGCCGCGCTCGAGCGCCGCATAGTGCGAAGCCCCGACTTTGGTAGACGCCGCGATTTCCGTGAGTGAAAGGTTCTTGTGTCGTCGCTGTCGGCGCAGTCGTTCGCCAAATGCTCGGCGCTCAGCGATCAATGCTGGTGATCCTCGTGAATCTTCGCCGTGGCGAGCCACTCGCTGCTTACCTGGTCGCCCGTGAATCGATTCCGGCGAGATTGACGGTTGCTGAATGTATACATCGCACGTGCGGCTACGACGGCGATTGCGCCGCAGGCAAGGAGCCAGAGTTTCATGTTGTACGGCCCGAGATTGGGAGGAGGAATTTGCGCATCCTCGTGCAAGAACAATTCCGATAGAGGATCGCACGACGTCGGCGTGTTTCAACGCTATCGGCTGGTCTGCTTTGGTCTTTGTCTCATTCTACTGCGGTAAGTTTTACAGGAACAGTTGAATTTGATGATTGCTGATTCTTGATTGCTGATTGATCTCGAACCCACGGTCGGGTGCTGAAGTGCAGCGACGGATCGAGCGTTCGTTGAATCAGCAATGAGCAAACGACAATCATCACTTTCAGAGTTGTCCCTAGGCTGCATTCTTGAGCTTGGTGTCCGGGGATACCGTAGAGCTGGGACGCGGGCACGAGCGCAGGTGGTTGACGACGTGGCACCGCTCCCACCAGACGGCGGCGGTATAGAGGATGGCGTTGATCGCAAGATGGGTTTGGCGGCGCTTGATCCAGGCGGCTGTGTTGTAGGCGGCGCACACGGCCACTGTCGCCATTAGTACACCATGAACGGCAGCCTTCGTCGGCTCGCATTCGCCGTTGTCCAGCATTTCGGAGACGGTGCGAAAGCGATCGTTGGTTCGATTGCGACCGTCAATTTCCCGTGGAGTCCCCATCTTTACCTCCCGTGACCGACGTTTGCCGTCCGAAACAGCGGCAGTGCAAGCGTTAAGCCACGCTTCGGTCAGATGGCCAAGGTGATCCGTGATCGAGGATTACGGGAACCGAACGTGGCGAACCGCGGTTGAAACAATGAACACGCGGATGTTATTGGCGAGGGGATCGGCGGGTATGACGAAAAAGCCGTAGCCGTCTGGGCGATAGTTCAGCGTGCGGCCTGTGATCACTTCGTTATCGAGCAGTGTGACCTCGATCCGGCGGCCGTGCTGCGGATGTTCCGTGTCCGTTCGTTCGATGTAATCAGGATTGCCGGCGAAGTCTCTGACGAAGAACACGCCTTTCAACCGTGCCAGCGGAACGATGACCCGGTCTTGGGGTTTTGCCGTCGGAGACGGCCACAGCGAAAACTGGGACCGCGCCGGATTGAAGTCGTGCGTGTATCCCTTCAGGAGTTGGCCTTCGGTATACCGAACCACGATCTTCTGCCAGCCAACGGCTTGGGGAGCATCAACGGTCGCAGCGGGTGGGTTGGCGGCGATTTCGCGAGGTATCGCTATCTCCGGTCCGCCGAACCGGCCGGGATACAAGACGCGTGCGGCTGCGGCCGCTTCGCTCGGGAGATCAATCCGACGCGCGAATTCGCAGGCACCCCGGTAGATCGTTCTTCCCGGCCGCAGCGACCAGATATGACATCGGACGACGCGGAATTGAATGGCCTCATCAAATCCTCGCCCTGCGATCTCGAGTGTGAGAATCGAGTCCGGTCGCAGAGGAGCGGGTGAGTCGACGAGCGCGCCACTGGCTGAGAGATCGACAATCGAAACCGAATGCCCACTCAGCCGTGCCTGACGAATCCATTGCAGCTCATGATCGCGGTGCCGCCTGTCCGCGCGGCGATCGTGCCGCGTCGTTTCCGCGTCGAAGTCCCGTTCGGTCGCAAGTTGAACGCGGTACGACTCAGACTGGTCGGACGTATCAGCGACATCGAGGACGGCGTGTTGGAGCGGACTCACAGTTGAACTGCCTTTTCTAGACGACGACGGCCGGAACTTCGAGCTCGCCGCGACGGAATGCATCCATGAACGCGTCGACGACGCGCGGATCGAAATCGGTGCCGGAGCCCTTGGCGATGACGTCTCGCGCTTCGAAGAGCGACATCGCCTTGCGATACGGGCGATCGCTGGTGAGTGAATCGTAGACGTCGGCGATCGAGATGACGCGCGCCTCGAGCGGGATGTCTTCGCCGCTCGTCGGGTGATACCGGGAGGCATCGAACTTGTCGTGATGGGCGAGCACGATCGGAATGACCCGTCGGAGCGATCCGCCAACTGGCTCGAGAATCGCGATTCCCTTGCTGACGTGCTGCTGCATTTCCTCGTATTCGGCCTTCGTCAGTCGAGCGGCCTTGTAGAGGAGCTCGCGGCTGACGTCGAGCTTGCCAATGTCGTGAAGAAGCGCGGCAGCCCGCGTATCGTCGATGCGGTCCGGTGGAAGATCCATGCTTGACGCAATTTTTGCCGCGTAGACCGACACGCGATAGCAATGGTTCTCGGTGTATTCGTCCTTCGCGATGAAGTGACGAAGAATCATCAGCACGCCGTGGTACGTCTCGCGCAGCTCACCCAATTGCGCGGCCTTGTGTTCGTAGAGCGAACCCATCGAGTAGCCGGTGATGATGAGGACGCCGCCCCACACCGTGATATCGAGCCAACGGCCACCCGGAATCTGAACGTGTGCCGACGCGGCAAACAGGATCGGGTTGTACCAGGTCATCAGGCAGACGAGGAGGACGCTTCCAAGTGCGGTCAACGTCCCTTGGCGTCGCCCGTAGAGATATGCCGCGCCAAGCGTCGGCAGCGTGTAAAAGCTCAGAACCATCCGCTGCCCGTCGACCACCAGATTCAGCATCAGGCAGATCGCAAAGAGCGACAGGAGGATCCACAGCTCCTTGTTCACTTGTTCGAGACGTCCGATTTGTGGCTTGAACATCTTGTGTGACACCCAGGGTTCCCTAGGCGCGCACCGCAAGAAAAGGGCCGGGCTGCCACGCGAGGTTAGTATTGAAAACAAAGGACTTACAGATATGTGAACAGCAGGATGCGATGGCGCGTGTGCCGGTTCGGCACAGCGACATTTCACATCTGACGACTGCGATAGCATGAGCGAATGCGTTTTGTGTTCCGGACAACGCTCACGTTGATTGCCTTCGCCATCCTCGCGTCCTGCAAATCGAAGGCTCCCGACAAACCCGCGACTGCTCCCCAGGATTCTGCCTTCACGGCTCTCGCCGGCGAATACCTCGAAGACATCTTTCGACGGCAGCCGACGCAGGCCACCGACCTGGGGATTCACACGTATGACGATCAGCTCGAGAACTACTCCCGGCAGGGAGTCATGGACGCCATTGCCGCGGCGCGCAGATTTCGCGATCGCGTGAACGCCATCGCTCCCTCCGGTTTATCGCCAGACCAGCAGCTCGATCGCGAACAGCTGCTCCATGCCATCGACTCGCGAATTCTCACGCTTGCCGTGGTGCGTCCCTGGGCGAAGGATGCTGACAGCTACAGCAGCGGTCTGACCAACACCGCGTACGTCATGATCAAGCGCAGGTTTGCGCCTCCGGAAGAACGGCTTCGGAAGCTGATCGCGCGCGAGAAAGCCATGCCCGGTGCGCTGCTCGAAGCACGAAAGAACATCGAGGCTCCGCCGAAGATTTACACGCAAATCGCGATCGAACAGATCGATGGCAACCGGACGTTCTTCGAAACGGCGGTTCCGGGCGGATTCAAGGATGTCAAGGACCAGGTCCTGCTGGATGAATTCAAGAAAACCAACGATGCCGTGATTGCCGCGCTCGTCGACTACAAGAAATGGCTGCAGGACGATCTGCTCAAACGCTCAACCGGGGAGTTCGCATTTGGGCAGGATACATACCGACGAAAGCTGGCGGCCGACGAGATGATTGACGTGCCGCTCGATGAGTTGCTGGCGATCGCCGAACGCGATCTGCGGAGAAACCAGGCCTCGTTTGCTGAAATCGCACACAACATCGATCCAAAAAAGACGCCCGATCAAGTGCTGGCCACGATCGCCACCGATCACCCGCCGGCCCTCAAACTCCTCGACTACACCCAGAAGGAACTGGATGCGATTGGCCGATTCATGACCGAGCATCACATCGTTACGATTCCTTCAGCGTCGCCAGCGCGCGTGCAGGAGACGCCGCCGTTCCTGCGGGCAACGACATCGGCTTCGATGGACATTCCCGGCCCGTTCGAAAAAGTTGCCACCGAGGCCTACTACAACATGACGTTGCCGGATCCGAAGTTGTCCCCGAAGGAAACCGAGGAGTTCATGGGGCAGTGGTATTACGCGGCGATCTCGAATGTGTCGGTGCACGAAGTCTGGCCGGGTCACTACCTTCAATTCCTCTATGCGCGGAACTTTCCATCTGATGTGCGCAAAGTGTTTGGCGCGGCCACGAACTCGGAAGGCTGGGCTCATTATTGCGAGCAGATGGTCGTCGACGAAGGGTTCCACGGAGACGATCCCCGGTACCGTCTCGCACAAGTCCAGGACGCCTTGCTCCGCGACGCGCGGTTTATCGTCGGCATCCGGATGCATACGAGAGGCATGACCGTCCAGCAGGCCGAGCAGTTCTTCATCAAAGAGGCCTATCAACCGGCGCCCGTCGCGCGCTCCGAAGCCAAGCGCGGCACCTCCGACGCGACCTATGGCTACTACACAATGGGCAAGCTGATGATCCTCAAGCTGCGCGACGACTACAAGGCGAACAGGGGTGAGCAGTACTCACTTCAGGCTTTCCACGATTCCTTCATCAAGCTTGGACCACTCCCGTTGCCGTTGATACGGAAGGCGATGCTCGGAGCGGCCGGGACGCTGTTCTGATATGGAAACGCCACGGAGGAACACGGATCAACACGGAAAATGGCAAGCCACGGACGAACACGGATTAACACGGAAATGGCAAGCCATGGATGAACCCGGGATCAACACGGAAATCCCAAGCCACGGATGAACACGGGATCAACACGGAAATGGCAAGCCACGGACGAACACGGATCAACACGGAAAATGGCAAGCCACGGATGAACCCGGGATCAACACGGAAAGGGCACGCCACGGATGAACACGGATCAACACGGAAATGCCAAGCCACGGATGAACACGGGATGAACACGGAAATGGCACGCCACGGATGAACACGGATCAGCACGGAAATGCCAAGCCACGAGGG
>Ga0111539_10004868_pt1 | contig 17485 bp, 11 predicted proteins | sample RhiMethybrSRZTD1_FD_79667 | JGI IMG/M metagenome (GOLD analysis project Ga0111539, IMG submission 79667) | Populus rhizosphere microbial communities from Tennessee, USA - Rhizosphere MetaG P. TD hybrid SRZTD1 (version 2) (version 2) | ecosystem: Host-associated > Plants > Roots > Rhizosphere >... | reverse complement strand
GACACGTCGAGCTTGCCCAGGACGTTGGCGACGTGCCGGTGCACGGTGTGCTCGCTGATGAAGAGGCGGTCCGCGATCGCCTGGTTGTTGAGGCCGTCCGAGATCAGCCGCAGGACCTCGACCTCCCGGGGCGTCAGGCCGTTCCTGTCCCTGGCCACGGACGGTTCGCTGGGCCGGGCCCGCCAGGCTTCGAGCAGCGTGCGCGCCCGCTCCAGCTCCAGCCGGGCGCCGAGAGGCTCCAGGTCTTCGATCGCACGGCGGACCTCGTCGCCGGCGGCGGCACGGCGTCCGAGCGCGTCCATGACCCGGGCCAGCTCGAGCCGCGCGCGCCCCGTCTCGAAGGGAGCAGCGCTCTGCCGGAACAGGTCCACGGCGTCCTCCAGGCGCTTCCGGGCCGACTGCGGATCGCCCGCTCGGGCCTCCAGGAGCCCGCGGGCCAGGAGCGCCAGCGCCCGCAGGGGCCCCGTCCGGGCCTCGTGCGCGATCGCCTCCAGCTCTTCGGCGGCCGGCCGGGCGTCTTCGATGCGGCCCAGCTCCAGGCAGGCGCGGACCATCAGCTCCAGCGCGGCCGCGCGCTCCGTCCGGTTGTTCGCGGGCAGCCGGCGCAGGTGCCGCTCCGCGAGGTCCGCGGCGGCGGCGCTGTCGCCGCGGTCGAACACCACGCTGGCCCGCCCCAGCGCGGCCAGCGGATGGGTCAGGGAGCGCTCGAAGAGCGCGGCGGCCTCGTCGAGCCGGCCCTGGCGCCTGCGCAGCTCTCCGAGCCGCACCGTCCCCTCCGCCGCCATGGCCGGGCGGCTGGCGGCCAGCTCGTCGCTGGCCACCGTGAGCTCGCGTTCGGCCTGCTCCCACTCGCCCCGCCACATGCAGACCGAGGCGTACTGGGTGCGGCACACGGCGAACAGCGGCCGCAGGCCCCGCTTCGCGCAGAAGCCCTGGAGGCGATCGGACCACTGCAGCGCACGCTCGTAGTCGCGGATCCGCTCGCAGGCGGCGACCATGTAGCAGCCGGCCAGCCCGATGAGCACCCAGTCGCCCATCTCGCCCGCCAGCACCGCCGCGTTCACCTCGTCCAGCTCGTGGAGGCCTTCGGCGGCGGCGCCGGCGGTCACCCGCGCGAAGCCGTGCAGCGCGCGGCCGACCATCTCGTGGTCCACCGCCCCCAGTGCCTGCCCGATGCGAACGGCCTCGGACGCGAACCGCTCCGCCGCCTCCGCGTCTCCGTCGTCGAGCAGCGCGAAGATCCCGCTGCGCAGCGCGAGCCACGCGTGCTCCACCGACTCCGGGCGTCCGTCCAGCAGGCGCCGGGCCCGCTGCAGCCATCCATTCGCGACCGCCTGCTCGCCCCGGAAGGCCGCGGTGTCCCAGGCCAGCCACACCGCCATCCGTGCCGCGCCGGCGGCGTCGCCGCGCTCACGGTAGAGGCGGTAGGCGCGCTCGCGCACGTCGAACACGACCTCGCCCCGGTCCAGCCACCACGCGGCCAGGCCCAGGCCCTCGAGAGCCTCCGGCGTTTCGCCGTGCTGCAGCGACGCCTCGAACGCCGCGCGGGCCGCCGCCCAGTCGCCCCGGTCGAGCGCCGACCGGCCGGCGTCGATGCCGTCCCGGGTTGTCACCGTTCGAGCCCCGGCACTGGGCCGAATGGTACGCGATCAGGCCGTCAGCGCCCCGTCACCAGGACCGGCGAGGCGGCCGAGCTCTGGCCGTCGAGGGTGAAGGAGACCACGGCCGGCTCGGAGCCGGCGCAGGTGACCCCTTCCACCACGGCGGTGGCGCCGGCGTGCAGCGGGCCGAGACCCAGGCTCCAGGTCTGCGCTCCGCACTTCAGCGTGGCGTCGGTCAGCTCGCCCTGGAACCCCTCGTCGATCTCCACATAGAGGAGGCTGGTGCCCTTGCCAAAGGCCGCGGCCGGCATCTCCGTGCAGTTGGGGCACGGGTCGGATCCGGGCTGCGGATCCGCCGCCCGCTGCGGCCAGCCGCCGTAGTACTGCCAGTGGGGACACGGGTCGCGGGGCAGCGCCCTGGGGCGGTACAGGAGCCGCTCGCCGTGGCAGGTCCCGCTGACGGGGAACGCCCTGGTGAGGGCATCCAGGTCGGCCAGCTTCGCCGTGTCCGCGAACGGGCGCAGGTCCACGGCCGAGAGGTCGAGCGGCGGGGCGTCGGGACACGTGGGCAGCGCGGGGCAGGAGCTGGCCAACGCGCACGCCTTCGCCGCTGCCGCGCAGAGTGAGGCGCGCCGCGTGGGCAGGCCGGCCAGGGGACACGGCGCGCCGCCCAGGCAGAAGGCGGGAACGCGCCCCAGGTCGCTTCCGGAAGCGTAGACCGTCTCCATCACCTCGTCGGGCCGCAGGTAGGGACGGTAGTAGGCGACGGTGGCCGCCGCCGCCGCGGCCACGAGGGTGGAGGCCGACGTGCCGGCGAGGACGGCCGTGGGCGCGCCCGCGGCGTCCTGGACCACGGCGTGGTCGGCGAAGGCGGCCAGCCGCGGCTCGCTGCCGGGGCGGCTGTTGGCCAGGGGGAGGCCGCCCTCCTGCACGCCGCCGACGGCGTGCAGGAGCGGCCGGTAGGCGCCGCTGGTCGCCGGCGGGAAGTCCTCGTCGCGGGGCTGCGCGTGGCGGGCACCGCAGGCCGTGTACGAAGGAGCCGCCCGCACCTCCCACCCGGCGGGATAGAGCGGCCCGGCGTCGCCCTCCGGTCCCCAGCTCCGGTTGCCGGCCGCCGCCAGGACGATGGCGCCACGGCAGCTCGCGTACTCGAGAACGGCGAGCGAGGCCGCCACCGGCGCGGGCATCTGGTCGATGGCGGGCTCGGAGCCGCCGAAGACGCCGGGCCAGCCGATCGAGAGGTTCAGGACCAGGCGCCGCGTTCCGGCCGCGTCCCAGGCCTGCAGCTCGTTGTAGATGCCCTGGGCCACTTCGGCGATGGAGCCCACGATCCCGCCCTCCGCCACGTTGCGGCAGCCCGCCTGCTGGCTCCGATCGAAGCACTCCCAGGCCAGGACCAGGCGCGAGGACACCTGGGCACGGCAGGCGCCGGCCGCGTCGCAGGTCAGCTCCTTGGCCATGTTGAGCAGGGTGTAGCCATGGGGCGACGTGCCCGGGTCGGACTCGCCGCCGCTTTCGTGGGTGGCCGCGGTGTCGACCACCGCCAGGCGCACGAGCTCGGCTCCGTTGACCGGCGGAAGCTCGGCGTCGCCGGCCTGCTGGAGGAAGTGGTCGCGCAGCGACGGCCACAGCGCGTCGCGCAGGGCGCCTCCCATGGGCGCGAGCGCCATGGCGTCGGGATCGAGGCGCTGGAGCCCATTCACGTGCAGGGTCGCGGGGGCCACGCCGGTGTGCTCGTAGAGGCAGTAGCGCTTCAGCCACTCATCGGTGGCACCGGGGAAGAGGTTGGCCGTCGTCCACCCGCCGCCTTCGGGCTCCGGGCACTCGCCCCCTCTATCGGGCGGCAACACCCCCACGTAGCGCCAGAGAGGCCGGGCCCGGTCGGGGTCGTAGTGCGGGCTCACGGGGATGGGGACGGCGGCCACGGCGAGCGTGGCGCGGCCGGCCAGGAGCAGGCCGAAGAGCAGTGCGGTGGCGCGGGGCTTCACTTGTGCGGTCTCCTTCGAAAGCATCTACGGTTCCAGGATCCGGAAGGCCGCCCAGTCGGCCCGCGTGTCGTGCTGGTGCAGCGCGAGCTGGGCGCGCCGGAGGGAGGCCGCGGGCGAGAGCCCGCCGGCGAGGTTGCGGTAGAACGACTCGACCACGAATGCGGCCACGGGGTCATCGACGTCGCGTGAGGCCGCTACCACCGCCCGCGACCCGCGGGCCACGAAAGCCTGGGCCAGGCCCAGGCCCTCGCCCACCCGGGCCGACGAGCGGGCGGTCTCGCAGCCCGAGAGCACCGCCCAGCGTGGCGCGCGCGTGAGGGCCAGCACGTCCGCCACCGTCAGCTCGGTGGCGCCCGCCAGCAGCAGGGCGCTGTCCCAGCCAAAGGCGCCGCCGAAGCGGCCGTGGCCCGCGTAGTGGAAGAGGTCGGCGCGCTGCAGCCGTGGTACCAGCTCGGCGGGGCGGACCGCGTCGCCCTCCAGCCGTTCCACGGCCCAGGGACGCGCCTGGCCGCGCAGCGAGGCCTCGACCTGGCGCGCCTCCGCCCGCGCAGCGGGAAGGTCGCCGCGGGGATCGACGGCCAGCACGGCCGAGGCCGCGCCCTCCGGCCCGGCCGCGGCCGGCTCGGGCGCCAGGTCCAGGCTCCACACCACCTCGCGGCCGGCCAGCAGGGGCGTGCCGTCCAACGGAAGGGCGTGCAGGTCCAGGCGGGCCGTGGGCCCGTAGGCCAGGAGGGTGACCCGTGCGGCACGGCGGATCTGGGCGGCGAACGGGCCGAGCAGGCACGCGCCCAGCCGCTCGGCCGAGGGCTCGGAGGGCTCACAGGCCAGCCGCGCCGCCGCCACGCCCGCGCGGTCCGCGGCGAAGCCCACCCATCCGCGGGGCAGCGGGTGGTAGAGCAGCATGGCCTCGTCCGCGGCCGGCGGGCGCAGTCCGCCCCGCGGGCCCCCCTGCAGCAGCGTGAAGCCCTGGTCCAGGGCGCGGCCCAGTTCGCGCTCGGCCGCCTCCCGTTCCCCCGCGAGCTGGCGCAGGCGGTCCGCCGGCAGCGCCCAGTCGGAGCCCAGGCTGCGGGTGAGGGCCTCCTTCCGCTGCCGGTAGGCGGAGAGCGCGCCGTCCCAGGCCCGCCGCTCCTCGGGGGACAGGCCGGCCAGCCGCGCCTCGCGGGCCAGGTGGGCCACCGCCCGTGCGCGTGAGCGGCGGGCCAGGGCGAACGCCTCACCCGTGCGACCGCGGCGCAGGAGCAGGTCGAGGTGCAGCCGCGTGGCCTCGGCGTTGCGCGCCACGAAGCCCTCATGTCCCTCGTCGACGGGCACCTGCAGGCTGTGGGACTCCAGGCGGTCCTCGGCCTCCGCGTAGGCGGCCAGCGCCTCGGGGGCGCGGCCCAGGGCCTCGAGGGCCCGGGCGCGTCCGACCGCCGCGCGCCAGCGGGCGGCGGGCGAGGCGGTGGCGGAGGCCAGCGCGTCGAAAGCCGTGAACGAGCGGAGCGCGCGCGCCGGCTTCCCTTCCGCCAGCTCCAGCCGCGCGCCCAGCTCCTGCCGCCACAGCTCCAGGGGCAGCGGCGTGCCGGCGAGCGGGCCCAGGCCTTCGTAGCGGCTGCGCGCCGGTCCGAGACGGCCACCCTGCACGTCGGTGAGGGCCAGGTTGATCTGCACGTTGCGCTCTTCCACGGCGTGGCCCCCGCACGGGCCCTGGAACAGCGCCAGCGCCTCCGCGAAGAAGGGCGCGGGGTCGGGGGACGGCTCGCCCGCGTCGCGTCCCAGCCAGCGGTTCCAGCCGGCGTCGTTCAGCAGGTCGGCGCGCTCGCAGGCCGGCATGTCGGCGGGCGCCTCGCGCACCAGGCGGCTCAGCCGCGCCTCGGCCTCCTCGGTGTGTCCCAGCAGGCGCAGCGTCTCCGCCAGGAGCTGCTCCGCCGGCCGCTGCAGGCGCGCCACCCCGATGCGCTCCGCCTGTTGCGCGGCGTCCTCCAGGCGGTGCAGCGCGGTGCGCAGGTCGGCGGTCGTGAGGGCCAGGAGGCCGCGGTAGTAGTGCGCGTAGTAGGAAGCCTCCGCCGGCAGGCCCCCACCCTCGGGGAGCGACGCCAGCAGCGCGCGCACGTCTTCGAGGCGGCGCGCCCGCAGGAGGGTGCGGGCGAGCACGGTGATGTCGTCCACCTGGGCGAGGAGCCGGCCGTGGGCGCGGTGTTCCTCGATGCCGACGCGCAGCAGCCGCTCGGCCTCATCTTTGTTGTTCCCCCGCGCCAGCTCGATGCGCGCGAGGACGCTCGAGGCGAAGGGGCGGTCGCCAGGGACCTGAGCCAGATGCTGGTCCACCACGGCCTGGGCCCCGTCCACGTCATTCTGGCGCAGGCGCCCGCGCGCGTCCGCGACCCAGGCCGGGGCGGGCTCCGAGGAGAGGGCCAGGCTCCAGCCGGCCGCACCCGCGCGGGCGGTGAGCCGGGACGCGCGCGGATCCACCTGGACCCGGAACCGGCGGCCGCCCTGCACGGCCACGGGCTCCCCCACCACGCGTCCGCCCGTGAAGGCCACCTCCGCGTCCGCGCCGGGGACCCAGAGCACGAGCTGCCGCTCGGCGCGCGGGACGCACACCGGGCCGGCCAGCACCGAGGCGCAGCTGCCGTACTCCACCGCCAGGCGTTCGCCCGCCGCCTCATCGTGCGCGCGCCGGCACCCCGGGCCGGCGCCCAGCGCCCAGGCCGCCCCGCCCAGCGCCACGGCGGCGCCCAGCGCGATGGGCTCACGGCTGGAGGTGCACCGGCACCGCCCATCCCGTCCATCGGTCGCCGCGCGCCGGGCTCGCCGCCTCGACCGCCGCGCGCAGCGCGTCCGGCGCCGGCAGGGCACCGGGCCGTCCCACCGCCACCAGCAGCGTGGCATCGCCGGCCGGAAGGATCACGTCGCGGCCCACCGTCCCCCGCAGGCGCACGCCGCCTTGCGGTGACACCTCCAGCGCCGGCGCCGGCAGCGGGCGGACCTGGCCGCCGGCCAGGAGCAGGACGCGCGCCTCGATCGCGCCGGTCGTTGCCGTCTGCGGCGTGAGGACCAGCTCCAGGCGGTTGCCCTCCACGAAGAGGGCCGGCGCTCCGACGCCCATGACCGGGCCCGTGCCGCGCTGCGCGCTGGTCGCGCCCTCGAGGCGCAGGACGTAGGCGGGGAGCTGGGGCGGACGTGCGGACCAGAGGGCGACGACCGCCGCCGCGGCGGCCAGCGAGGCGGGCAGGGTCCAGCGCCGCCAGGGGAGCGGCTTCGGGGCGCGCGTGGGAACCGACGCCGGTGCCGCCAGCGGCGCCGCGCCCTGCACTTCCTGGATACGCTGCACCATCTCCGCCTCGAAGCCCGTGCCCAGCGGCTGGAACGCCTGCCAGGCGGCGGCCGCCTCGGGCGAGCGCCGGGCCTCCTCCCGCAGCTTCTCGACTTCCTCCGGAGCCAGCTCTCCGGCGGCCAGCTTGTCCCATCGCTCGTCGAGGCTCCCCTCCGTCTCGCGGAAGGCCCGCGCGGCGGCGTTCAGCAGGCGGTCGTTGTCCCGCGTCATCTCTCGCTCACCTCGGGTATTCGCGTCCGGCCGCCGCTTTCTGACGCCGGCTCGGCCAGGAGCGTGCGGGCCAGGCGGCGCAGCCGCGTGCGCCAGGCGTACACGGCCGCGGCGCTCAGCCCGGTTTCGCCCTCCACCTCGGCCACCGTGCGCTCCTGGATGTAGAGCAGGTCGAACACGCGCCAGCCCAGCGGGCTCACCGTCTCCTGCAGGCGGCCGAGCAGGTGGTCCACCGCCTCGCGCGAGGCTGCCATCAGCTCGGGCCCGGCCTCCGGCGACTCGGCCTCGAGCTCGTCGATGGGGGTGTCCTCGACCCAGGCCGCGCCCCGGCCGCGGCGCAGGATCGAGAGGGCCTGCCGCTCCGCCACCAGCCCCACGAAGTTCTCCAGGGACAGGCCGCGGTCCGCGTCCCAGCTGGCCAGCACGCGCCCCTGGCGCTCGAAAAGGATCACGAAGATCTCCTGCACGAGGTCCAGGACCTCCTGGCGCACGCGGCCCGCGGGCCGCCCGGTCCGCAGCAGCCGCCGGGCCACGCGCGCCTGGATGACCGGTGTGAGCCGGCTCACCACGGCCTGCACGGCGGCGCTCTCCCCGGCCAGGGCCCGGGTCACGAGCGCGCGGTCTTCGGCCTTGGGCAATCGAGGCTCCTTCACCAGCCGGGAACTACGGCCGGTGAGGGTGCGGGGTTTCCAACGGATTTCACGCCTGTGTCAGAAAGCACCCGGCTGTCGCGAACACCACAAGCGACACCCGGCGCACGGCGCCGATGGCGCCGAAGCCGAAGTCAGTCCGCGGCCCACCCCGCACGGCGGGAGGCACGAGGGACGCCGAGCGTAACGCAGACCCTCCACAAAACCTATAAAGGAGTTTTTCAAGTCATGAAGGTAATCAGCATCCTCGCCGTGCTGGCGCTCTGCGCGCCCGCGGCCCGTGCCGACGAAGAGTGCGGATCCGTCGGCGGCCTCAGGCACTGCGCGCTCGGCCAGGCCCATCTTTCGCTCATGCTCGAGAACGCGATGATCAGCGGCTTTACGGACTCTGGCAAGGACGGGGTCTCCATCGCCCTGCCTCCGACCACGCGGAGCTGGCGGCCCGTGGCGTCCATCAAGGGCGCCATCGACGGCGCGCGCTTCCAGCAGTCGGCCATCTCCAACGGGTTCCTCACCAGCAGCGTGGTGGTGACGGCCACCCACGAGCGCACGTCGATCGTCGCCACCTTCACGGGCGGCGCGCCCGCGTCCAGCTACACCGTCCTCGTCTACCGTGAAGGCGTGCTGCAGGGCGGGCAGGGCGGCATCCCGAGCGGGGCCGTCGGGGCCACGATCCCTCCCATCCTGGAGCCCATCCCGTTCCCGCGCATCCCGGAGTTCCCGCCGGTCTTTCCCGGGCCCTTTGGCATCCACAGCGTCGACACACTGGACAAGCGCAGCAGCAACGGCGACGGCGCCTGCGTGTGGGAGCTTCCCGTGCCCCAGTCCCCGGAGACGGCCCGCGTGGTCCGCTTCGACCTGCCCAACGGCAGGAAGGTGTGGGGCGACAAGATCCGGCTGGTGGAGGAAGTGCCCGGCGCCCAGAGCTATCCGTACACCAGCTTCAACGGCATCACCGTCACGGCCACGGGCATCGAGACCCTCACCCTCAGCGACGAGGAGATCCAGTAGCGCGCCAAGGGCCCCGGGACGATCCCGTCCCGGGGCCCGCGGATGAACAGGCCATGAACATTCTGCGTCGCGCGTTCGTCGTCCTGGCCGCGGGCGGCCTCGGGGTCCCACTCCTCTCCGCGGCGGCCACGCCGCGCCCGGGCGGCGCCGGCGGGGCGACCACGGTGACCGACGACACCGCCCACGCGTACGGCCGGGCGGCCGCCAACCTCGAGCCCGGCCATTGGACGCGCCTGCGCGAGGGAAAGATGCTCTTCGTGCGCTCGTGGCGGCCCGCGGGCTCGGGCCAGGCGGAGGGTGAAGGGCTGGGCCCGCTCTTCAACGCCCGCTCGTGCGAGGCGTGCCACTTCCAGAACGGGCGCGGGCGGCTGCCCGACGACCCTCTGCGCGGAGAACCGGCGCTGCTGTTCCGGCTGGGCCTCGCCACCGGCGGGCCCGAGCCGCGCTACGGCGGCCAGCTCCAGGACCAGGCCGTGCCCCCGGCGCGGCCGGAGGGCCGCGGCCAGGTGAGCCTGCTGACGCTGCGCGGCCGCTACCCGGACGGCCTCCCGTACGTTCTCCAGCGCCCCGAGGTGCAGCTCACCGGCCTGCGCGACGGCGCGCTGGCCTCGGGCACCCGGGTGTCGACGCGCATGCCGCCGTCGCTGGTGGGGCTGGGCCTGCTGCAGGCGATCCCCACCGCGGAGATCGTGGCCCGCGCCGATCCCGGGGACACGGACGGCGACGGCGTCTCCGGGCGGCCCCACTGGGTGACGCCCGCGGGCGCGGCCGGGCCGGCGCTGGGGCGCTTTGGATGGAGGGCGGCCCATCCCACGCTGGTGGCGCAGATCGAGGGCGCGCTGCGCGAGGACATGGGCCTCACGACGGCTGGAGGGGCCTCACCGGTGCCGGAGGTCTCGGCCGGGCAGGTGGAGCGCATCGCGTTCTACCTCTCGCTGCTGGGCGTGCCGGAGCGCCGCGGAGCGGATGACCCGGAGGTGCGCCGCGGCGAGGCCCTGTTCGGGCGGGTGGGCTGCTCCGCCTGCCACACGCCCGCGTTCACCACCGGTGGCGCTGACCTGCCCGAGCTGGCCGGGCAGGAGGTCCATCCCTACTCCGACCTGCTCCTGCACGACATGGGCGACGCGCTGGCGGACGGCCTGCCCGACGATGGCGGAGCCGGCCGCGAGTGGCGCACGCCGCCGCTGTGGGGCCTCGGCCGCCTGGGTGAGGTCAGCGGCGAGGTCGGGCTCCTGCACGACGGCCGCGCCCGGCGCGCGGAGGAAGCCATCCTCTGGCACGGCGGCGAGGGCCGCCGGGCCCGGGACGCCTTCGAGGCCCTCGACGCGCGCTCGCGGGCGAGCCTGCTGCGGTTCCTGGAGTCGCTCTGACGCGCGTGGGCCTGCCGGCGGGAGTACGCCCGATTTGTGCCAGGAGGAAGCCACGAGTTAGCCTCCGCGAGGATCATGGGACGCTCAGGAGCCGACCGCGTCGGGCACCGCGCGTGGTGTCTGGGCGCCTGGATCACTCTCGGGATGCTGGGAGCCATTGACGCCGACGAAACGGCGACCAGGGCCATGCAGGGTGCCCTGGCCGACGCGCTCCAGGCACAGGGAAAGGAGGCCGTTTCGGCGCTCCGCTCCATCGACCCGGCCCGCCTGGCCCCGCGCTACGCGCCGACGCGAACCTGCATGCTCGAGCGATTGGGCAACCGCCGCGCCCCGTCATCGACCGTCTCCGATCCCTTCGTCGCCGGCGTGCTCACCGCCTACCGTGAGTACTGGCTACGCTCGCTGCGCCACGAACGCCCACTGCCCGACAACGAGGCGTGGCTGCTAGCCCGGCTCAACGCGCATGTAAAGGCGACGAGAGGCCGCCCGGCCGCCTCCATGGACGATCTGGAGCCCGCCTTGGGCGCCCTCATCGACGCGCGCGGCTACCATGCCTTGATGGGCGTCACCAGCCCCCTGCGGGAGCTCATGTTGTGGAAGACCGAGACCGAGCAGCACTACGAGGTGTCCCTACCGGAAGGCGCCCAGAGCGTGACGGTGGTCTTCATGGACGGCTTCGCCAGCCTCGGCTGGGCGGGCTTCGCCACCTGCGATCTCCAGCACAGCGGCGGCTGGACCAAGCCCGATCGCCTCTACGCGGTTCGCAGCGCCTATGACCTCACGAGCGAAGACTTCCGGGTCAGCTATCTCGCGCACGAGGCGCAGCACTTCTCCGACAATCGGCGCTTCCCGAACCTCGATCAGACCGATCTGGAGTACCGCGCCAAGCTGGTGGAGCTGGCGGTCGGCAAGACCTCCGTCTACGACCTGCTCGACGCCTTCGCGAGCAACGTCGGGACGGACCCTTCCGTGCCGCACAGCTTTGCGAACGGGCGCGCGACCAAGGACCTGGGCCAGCGGCTCTTTTCTGGCGGGACCAATGCGCCCGCGTGGCGCGACGTGAGCGTCGAGCGCATCAATGCGGCCGCCGCCGACCTGCTGCGCGAGGACACGGCCAGGCGCAAAGGTGCTCGAGTCCACCAGCTCAGACCCTCCGCCCGTAGTACAGATGGCCGACCAGCTCACCGTCGATCAGCGCGACCTCCGGCAGGCGCCCCCACAGGGAGAAGCCAGAGCGCTCCATGAGCCGGATGCTGGCGGTGTTCCTTTCGAGGAGGATGCCGAACAACACGCGCTTGCCGAGACGAGGAGCTTCGGTGACGGCGTGCCGCACTAGTGCCGAGCCCACACCGCGCCCCCGGGCGGTCCGCCGTACGTAGTACGACACCTCCGCCGTGCCCGAAAGCGCCTCGCGCCCGCGACGGTACGCGCTGAGGGAACACCATCCCTCCATCGTCCCTGCCTCCTCGAGCACGTAGATCGGGAAGGTGGAGGGATCGTGCTCGCGAAACCAGTCCATGCGCTGCTCGGGCGTCACCGGGCTCAGGTCGGCGGTCGCGAAACGGTCGTCCACGGCTTCGTTGTAGATCGAGACGACCTCAGGCAGGTCGCGAAGGAGGGCGAAACGAATCATGTCGAACGACGGCGTCAGTGCTGCAGCCGGTAGCCCACGCGGTGCCGCACGACCACCTTCCCGTGGCCGGACACCTTCACCGAGATCTTCCGTATCCGGTCGGCCGCACCCGATGTCTCCGGCGCGAAGCCGAGGACGTACTGCGAGCGCAGGTCGGCCACGATCTCGTCGAGCACGCCGCCCAGCGCCGCCTCGTTCGGCAGCTTGAACAGCTTCCCGCCGCTGACCTGGGCCAGCCGGGCGAGCTCCTTCACGGCCTCCTGCGGGTCCGGCCCGTCGCCGAAGGCCGACGCCGGGTAGGCCACGGGGTAGATCGTGACCGCGTGGGACTGGAGCGCCTTGTCCAGCGCCGCCGGCGTCGTGGTGCTCACGAGGTCGATCCCGTCCGTGAGCAGCACCAGCGCCGACCGGCCGTTCGACGTCGACAGCGCGCGCAGGCTGTAGACGATCGCGTCGCGCACGGCGGTGTTGCCGCCCTCGGGCAGGGTCCGCACCCGCTCGAACAGCGCCTCGGGATGCTCCCGGTCGAAGCGCTCCAGGCGCTGGGCCTGGTCGAAGAAGACGACGATGATCTCCTGCGCGTTGGGCAGGTTGGTCAGGAAGCGGACGGTGACGTCCTGCGAGCGCCGCAGCGTGGCCAGCATGCTGTCGCTGGTGTCGACCAGCAGGGCCACGTCGAGGGAGGTCGACGGGTTGCCGGGCTCCCCCATGCGCGCGCACATCTCGATCTTCTGCCGGCGGCCGTCCTCGGTGATGACGAAGTCACGCGCGGTCAGGCCCTCGATGGGCCGGCCGTGAGCGTCCTCGACGCTCACGGCCACGTTGACCAGACCCGTCTCGGCCGCGAAGACGGGCACGGGCTGGGCCGCGGCGGGAGACGCCGCGGCCAGCCCCACCACGAGCGACACGGCCGGGAGCAGCGGCGCGTGCCGGCCCACCTAGTTGGCGGTGGCGGCCGCGGCCGCGACCTTCGGCGTGCTCAGGTAGCCCGTGATCCGGTCCTTCTGGACTTCGTAGACGACGATCTCGTGCAGCTGGCGCGAGCCCTTGCGGTAGAACTGCACGGGCTCCAGCAGCGTCTTGTCCTTCTTCTCGATCTGGATGTCGTCCACCACCAGGACCATGTTGAACTTGTGCCGCTTGGCGTCGGCGTCCTTGAGGCGCACGGCCACCGGGCCGACGGGAGCCGGGGCCTTGGCCTTGGTGAGGTCGAACTCGAAGTACTCGCGCAGGCCCGTGCGCTTGAGGGCCTCCAGCTCCTCCGCGTTGCGCGCGATGAGCCCGCTCTGCTCGCCCAGGTCGCCCATCGCGTGCTGCAGCTTGGCGTTCGTCTCTTCGATGGCCGCCTTCTGTGCCGCCACGTCGTCCTTGACCTGCTTGACCTCGCCGCCGAGCGCCTGCACGCTCTTCTGGCCCTTGCGCTGCGCCTCGCGCAGCTGCTGCGCCGCCGCCGCCGTCTTCTCGAGCTCGGCCGCGGTGACGCCGGCCCGTTCGGCGACGGTTGCGGTCTGGCCACGGACGGCGGCCAGGCCCAGGTCCAGGTCCTTCGTCTTCTGGTCGGCGCTCGAGGCCTGCTCCGTCAGCTGGGCGATCTGCGTGCGCGCATCGCGCAACTGGACCAGGAGATACACCGACATCCCCAGGGCAACCACGGCCAGGACGGCGCCAACCACGCCGAGAGCCGTCCCCAAGCCCCCCCCTGTGGTCGACTGCTTCGTCTCCGGCTTGTCCAAGATCGAGTTCATGCCCCCTCCAGCCCCGTATCAGCGGGAAGGGCGAATGCTACATGAGCCAAGCCATCGCCCGCCAGTGGCAGGGCAGGGCGCCTCGACAGGGGCCGGCGGCCTACGTCCGGGGAACCGGACCCGTCGAGTCCCGGACGATCAGCTCGGGCTCGATCACCACGTCCCGCATCAGGGAGGCGCCCCGTTCGGCCAGCAGGGCCGCGCACACGCTGTGCCCGATCCGGTCGCGCGGCACGTTCACGGTCGTGAGCGCGGGGCAGGTGAACTGGGAGAGGTGGATGTCGTCGTAGCCCGCCACGGACACGTCCTCCGGGACCCGCAGCCCCCTGTCGCGCAGGAGCCTGAGCACACCCAGGGCCATGAAGTCGTTCACGCAGACGACCGCGCTGGGGACGAAGCCCGATTCGAGGAGGCTCCGCATGGCCTGCCTTCCCCCGTCGGGGCTGTCGTCGCCGGAGGAGGTGGCGGACGCGATCTCGCCCCGGAGGCGGCCCACGGCGTGCAGGAACGACTTCTTCCGGTCGGAGAGGGGCTGCAGCTGTTCGTGGTGCCCCACGAACGCCATGCGGCGATGCCCCAGCGCGTGCAGGTACTCCACGACCCGCTGCGTGCCGCGAGCGTAGTCGGTCCTGATGTTGGTGACGTGCGGCCCGGGTGCACCGACGTCGTAGAACACGACGGGAAGGCTGCCCCCGGCCAGCTCCTCGATGATGGAGGGCTCCTTCTCGGAAACGATCACGGCCAGGCCCGCCAGCCGATGGCCCAGCATCCAGTGCACGGACGAGGCGAGCTGGCGGGGGTGGTAGCCGGTGTTCGCCACCACGACCTCGTAGCCGTGCCTCTTCGCGTCCGACTCCATGACCTGGAAGATGTCGAGGAAGAAGGGATTCTGCAGGTTGGAGACGACCAGCCCCAGGGTCCGGCTCTTGCGGCCGGCCAGGGCCTGGGCGTGGACGTCCGGACGGTAGTTCAGCTCCTCGGCGATCTTCAGCACGCGCGAGCGGGTGCTGGCCTTGACCCGGCCGGTGTTGCTGAGCACACGCGAGACCGTGGAGACCGAGACGCGCGCCCGGCGCGCCACGTCGTCGAGCTTCACCGCAGCCACTCCAGTGGAGAAATGCCGGTGGCCCCTGCCGGATCATGCGCAAGCGCTTGCGCTCTTCGATCGGCAATGAGGGTCGTCGCGCCATCGCCCGTGCTGCGGCCAGGCCGCGCTGGTACCGTCCGTGCTGCGCCAATCCCATTACGCAACATACTCATTTTAACCGATATAGCCGATTCATCCAGCGACGGTTCCGGGGGCACCTTGACATCGCTCCGGCCCCGAAGCTACGCTTTCGCCACCCAAGCAAGCCTTTGATCACAATTGTGTGGTGGGCACGTTTCCGCTCAGACACGTCCTTCCTGGGGCGACTCCAAGAACGGCCCGTCGAGCGTCCGAGTCGCGCGCGGCGCCCAGTGCTTCCCCTGACCCGCTGGAGGCTCAAATGATGATGCTACGCACGTGTCGGCTCGCCCTCCTCCCGGTGGCCTTCATCCTGGCCCTCTCGGCAACGGCGCTGGCCCAGGCCCGCGGAGACGCTCTCGTCGGCACCGTCACCGACGCGCAAGGGGTGCCCGTCCCCGGCGTGCCGGTGACCGCCACCGAGACGGGGACGAACACCGCCCGCTCGGCCGTCAGCGACAAGAGCGGCCACTACGCCTTCTCCGACCTGAAGGCCGGCGTCTACCGGGTCGAGGCGGAGCTCCAGGGCTTCAAGAAGTTCTCGCGCGATGGCGTCGAGGTGAAGGGCGACGGCCCCGTCCGCGTCGACGTGACCCTGCAGCTCGGGGGCCTGTCCGAGGAGATCGTGGTCACCGACGTCCGCACCGCCGCCGCCGCGGCCCAGGAGATCAAGCGCAGCAGCGACTTCGTGGTCGATGCGATCGTGGCCGAAGACGTCGGCAAGCTGCCCGACGCCAGCGTGGCGGAGGCCCTGGCCCGCGTCACCGGCGTCCAGATCCGCCGCGACGCCGGCGAGGCCAACAGCGTCCTCATCCGCGGCCTGCCCAACGTGGTGACGCTGCTGAACGGGCGCGAGGTCTTCACCACCACCGGCCGCTTCATCGCCCTGGGCGACGTTCCGGCCAACCTGATCGAGGGCGTGGACGTGTACAAGTCGAACGGCGCCGCCCAGGTCGAGGGCGGCATCGCGGGCACGATCGACGTGGGGACGCGCCACGCCTTCGACAAGCCCGGCACCCACATCAACGCCAATGCCCGCGCGCCCTACAACGACAAGGCCGACACGTTCAATCCGAACGTGGGCCTGAACGTGTCCAAGACCTGGGGCAAGACGTTCGGCGCCCTGGCGGGCTTGTCCTTCATCGGAAACCGCTACCACGAAGAGCGCGCGTTCAACATCGAGTTCGTGGACCAGTCGGGTGCCGGCGGCACGTTCGGGGCCGGGAATCCGCCCCCGGCCGTCCCGCTCCTGGCCCCCTTCGTGATGGGCTACATCCCCATCCGCGGCGACCGGGACAGGACGGCGGGCAACGCCTCCCTCCAGTGGCGGCCCGACGAGCGCACGGAGGTCTACGCCGAGGGCTTCGTCACGAAGTACCACGACAACTTCGAGCTCGACTTCTTCGTCGGCCTGCCCCTGCTGGGCAACGGCACCGGGGCCGCCACCCTGAACCCGGGCACCAACATCCTGCACACGCTCCAGAACAACAACGTCTTCACCATCACCTCGACGCAGGCCAACGACAACACGTCGTTGACGCAGCAGTACGCCGTGGGAGGCAGCCGGCGTCTCAGCCAGGTGAAGCTGTCGACCGACCTCTCGTACACGAAGTCGCGCTTCGAGCTGAAGAACCCCATCCTCGACCTGGGGATCGTGGTGCCCCGGATCGCCGTGAACACCAACGCCAATGGCACGGCCCAGCTCGACTACGGCGGCCCGGACTTCAACATCGCCACCGACGAGGGCTTCGGCCTGGTGAACTGGTTCGACAACCACCGCGAGGACAACGGCGAGGCCGTCGATTGGCGCGCGGACGCCGAGTGGACCAACCCGGCCAGCAAACACGTCGAGAGCTTCGCTTTCGGCCTGCGGCTGTCCGACCGCAACGCCGACTCCATCGGGGGCATCCCCGGCGGCACCGGCGGCCCCGTCACCGGCAACCGCCTGGTCTCCGAGTTCCCCGGCCTGGGCTGCGTCTCCGAGCCGATGGCCTCCGGCGGCCCCGACTACATCATGACCCACTGGTTCACGCCCTGCAGCGACTACCTCCTGAACAACACCGACGTCATCCGCCAGGCCTTCACCGGAACCACCCTGCGCAAGCCCCTCGATCCGGGCACGTTCTTCGACATGTCCGAGAAGACCTACGCGGCCTTCGGGCAGGCCAACCTGAGGGGGCCCATGGGGACGATGGCCTGGTCGGCCGTCCTGGGCGTCCGCGTCGTGCGCACCGACGAGGACCTGCAGGGCAACCTGTCGCAGGACACCAACGGCGACGGCCGCCTGGACTACAGCCCCATCGACATCGACACCAGCACGACCGACGTCCTGCCCTCGGTGAACACGAAGCTGAGCCTTTCGCCCACCGTGGTCGGCCGCGCCACCTACAGCCGCACGCTGACCCGCCCCAACTTCGCCGACCTGAACCCCGGCGTTTCGCTGTCGACCGTGGTCAGCAACACGACCGGGTTGACGGGAACGGGCGGCAACCCGAACCTCAAGCCCGTCAAGTCGAACAACTTCGACCTGTCGGCGGAGTGGTACTTCTCGCGCGAAGGCTTCCTGACCGCGGCCGGCTTCTATCGTGACTTCAACGGCTACGTCCAGCCGTCGGTCGAGAACGTGGAGTTCTTCGGCGACGTGTACCGCGTGACCCGGCCCGGCAATACCGGCGACGGCAGCCTCAAGGGCTTCGAGCTGGGCTACCAGCAGTTCTACGACTTCCTGCCCGGGTT
>Ga0111539_10004865_pt1 | contig 17496 bp, 11 predicted proteins | sample RhiMethybrSRZTD1_FD_79667 | JGI IMG/M metagenome (GOLD analysis project Ga0111539, IMG submission 79667) | Populus rhizosphere microbial communities from Tennessee, USA - Rhizosphere MetaG P. TD hybrid SRZTD1 (version 2) (version 2) | ecosystem: Host-associated > Plants > Roots > Rhizosphere >... | reverse complement strand
GTAAGACAATCGTTGTAATGACAACGAATCGGTTTTTGTTCATAGGTTCATTCAGCCCTTCTATAGTTCAGAAGCCTCTTTCAATTATAGCAGTCCGAAAACTTCAGCATACCTCGCAGATGCGTTTCGTTGAATAAGATCATCCCAGAACGATGGCCTGATTCTCCGGAGAGTCGCCCCCCTCCAGAATGAGAAGTGTTATTGAAGGAGCTCTATGCAATCCTGATAACGCCGATTGAGAAGAGGCTAGATCCAGGCAGGGAGATTTTTATCGTCCCCGATCGCCCATTCAATAACTTCCCATTTGGAGCGCTGATCGACCCGGAGACCGGAAAGTACCTGATCGAAAAGTACATCATCTCTTTCGCTCCGAGTTCGACCGTCTTTATTCGATGCTCCCATCTCGCTAAACAGAAAGAAGAGTTTTCCGCCGAACGCTGCCTGAGCATAGGCCAATCGGTCTTTAAACAATCCGGTCTGTTGAATTCAGCTCTTCCTTCGACCAGAGTGGAAGCTGAAGAGGTCGCCGCCAGGTATGGTTATCGCTCGAAGCTGTTGCTCGATAGCGCGGCGACCGAGGATTTCGTTAGACGTGAGATCGGGAATTTCGAAGTCATACATATTGCGACACACGGTCTTGTCAATACAGAAAAACCTGAATATTCAAGTCTGGCTCTATGGGAAAAGTCAGATACCTCAACACCCGACAACGATGGGGCGCTGCAGGCCGGGGAGATCAGCCGGATGAAACTGCCGCGAGCCAAACTGGTCGTTTTATCAGCTTGCCGGACCCTGATCGGACGTGACTATCGCGGTGAAGGAATGGTCGGATTGGCTCGCGCTTTCATTGCATCAGGAGCGCCTGTCGTCATTTCAAGCCTTTGGAATGTCGATTCCCGGATGACTGCAAAGATGATGAATGACTTTCATCGTTTCCGAACTCAATCGAAGATGTCAGCAGCCAGCGCCATCCGTGAGGCTCAGTTGGAAATGCTGCGCCAGGACTCGCTGAATTATCGCCGGCCATACTCCTGGGCAGGATTTGTCGTGGTGGGCGGATATGCGCAGTTCTGACCGTATCACTCAAGATAGGAGAAAATAATCATGACGACATCAGAACCTCCAACCATAACTTTAATCTTCAAAGGTCTGTTCCTTCTCGCCTTCGAAGAAGAGAATAAGTTTTGCCAGGCCGGCGTTATGCGGGCAGAAAAACATTGCTTGAAGATCAACATCAAGGCCAATGAGACTTCACAGCCAGTCTTTCCAGAGCTTCCATCATTGATTTCGGACGGAGATATCTTCTTTCAAGTATCAGGAAGGTCAAGCAGCGTTAGTATCTATGAGCAGCCAGGCCCTTTAGTTCGCAATATCGCGCCGGATTGGCGCGATTTTCGCTGGGTTTTAGACATGGAGGGAGGAGCGCTCTATAACCGTCCGTTGCCTTTCAAAGCGGGGGTTCTCAAGCAGAGCGTCTTTATCAATAACGGCCAATTCTATACTTATAGCTCACAATCGGTATTGATCATCAGCCCTTCATCGAGCCAAAAGAATGTCATTGTCGCCGAGCAGATCGGATGCGACATTTACCTGGACGATCAGGAGGAGGCGGTTCTCAGGTATGGCCCTGGTCTTGGTAGCTCAATAAAACTCAAAAAAGAGCCCGGGATCAGTTATACAATTTCCCTGGAGAACTTCTGCGAAGAGCCCCCCAGATTGACGCCGGATAATAGTGATTTCGTATTTTATTACGACGTCATAGATGTTCCGAGGAATGCGCAATTCAGGTTGACGCGTCGGACCGCGGACGCGAGGAATCCATGTATTCCTATTACCGTAGGCCTGACCAAAGCCCCTTTAAGCTGAATGCCGACCCTGTCTGGCAAGAAGAAAAATTTTCTCAGCTGTACCTGTAATTTTCCACTTACTTCCGCATATCAGGGTGAGAAGACGAACTTCGGTCACACAGGCGAGAGCCTGTTATTCGTCTTATCCCAATGCCACTGGCGTCGCCTTCAGCCTTTCATCAGCAGAAAGACTGACAAATGTTGGGCGCCACTGAGAACTGAAAGTAACGATCAGCTTCTCAGTTTGGACAGTAAGGAACGCTCTCGATGGAGCATCACAACGCGAGGAGGAAATTTATGCGGATTGTTAAGTAGGCCTATTTGGGCGTAAATCGGCGCACTGGCCTGTGGCTGAAACTCGTTGGAAATGTTGGTAGATGCCGCCAAATGTGAATTGGCGCTAGATGGCCCGACCGGGCTACGAACCAAACTCCGATCAATCCTCGCGCAATCCTGAGATTGATCCGGCGCTTTATAATCGGCGATGGGGGGGGACGAAAGACTCGACGATTGTCGAATGCCATCGCGAAAGCGCATGGCTAATACTAAACACATCCTGCGGGTAAGCCGACCGCATCCCGCCAGTTTCTTTTTTGAGAATTGTTTCGTTCCATCGCTCTAGTGCGCTCGCCAATTCCAGAAGCCTTCCGTTGGTCAGCGCGGACCGCACAATCGCTATTCCATCATGCCGCCGTCCATGCGCGCCTTTTCCAGCCAAGAATTTTTCCCCGTTCAGCCAAGCCGCAAGCGCCTCGCCGTACTCTTGCTTGAGCGCGCGCGCAAGAGCATTGCCAAGCGGTCGTACCCAATCGGCATGGTCGAACGCTACTAGCATATAGAATCCAGTTTTTAGATCGTCGCGCGTTCTCAAAGATTCCAACACTGTCGCTTTCTCCCGACGCCAAAGCTCATCAAGTTTGTTTAGAGCCTGCTCTCTTTGCCGTAAGTGAAGCCCCTCGACTATATCAATCACCTCGGAGCCCGCCGGTCCTTGGCGGAAGATTTGCTTGAGTAGATCGCTTATTGCGAAAACCTCAATATCCCGAGGCACTCGATCGCTAGACTCTACCCAAAACTCAAGAAGCTTGAGCGCATCGCGTCCGCCAGTCAGAATCGCTAGACGCATAACCTGCCGCTCCCCAATCCAATGAGTTAGACTTATAGCAGGCGCCAAACCTCTGATCGCCGATTTCAGCCAAACATTAGGATGGATCTGCCAATAGTCATTGTATTTCAAGCTTGCAATGAGCGCGTAAGCGCTAAGCTCTACTCGGACCATCGGATCTCGTACCGATGACGCGCTCATCGCAATCTGATGGATCGCCTGCGGCGGCCCGCCGCTCTTCCCGACGATAGTCGCCCAGGTACGGAGGAGCGAAAGCAACGCCGCCTTCTCGTCGGTACCCGACAGTTTCTCCAGTTTCGCGTCGTACGCGGGTTCCAGATGGCGCAACGCGAGCTGAACAGCATCGTTCCAACTGCCAGCTCGATACAGGAGTCGCGCCAATACGGCGGCGGTCCCGATCCGATCATCAAGCGCTTCGTAGCTGTCTCCCGCGGCAGTGCGGATGGCGCGAATCGCCCCCTCAATCCGGTGGTCTTCCAACAAATCGGCGCTTCGTGTGTCCAGCCAGTCCAGCGCGACCTCGCGCGGTAGCCTTGAGACTTCGTTTGAGGTTAATGCCGCCCGCGCCTTTGCGCGCACGAAGATGTTTGCCAGGCCGCCTTCGTCAAACTCCTCCGGGTCTATCCTCGGATCGAAGATCGGCGAATTTCGCCACAGCCGATTCAATTTGCTCAGAGGCTCGTTCAGCCATAGCCCGTGATACACCGCCTCGGCGGCAGAGACCAGGTCTTTTTCGTCTAGCTCCGCTTTCGCGCTAAAGTAATCAAATGCCAGTCTGTTTAACGCTTCAAACTGCTTTGGCCGGCGGGCTCGTATGAGCGGAAGCATCTGTCGCCGGACATCGGGACGATGGCGGAGTCCCGCTTCCTCAACTTCGACCAAGCTCACATCTATAGAGAAGGCGTCGAAGATACTCTTCGCCTCAGTCTGATTGATGATCCATGGCTCAGCAGTATTCGCATCGGCATCCTCGGGTTCGCCGGCGCTCGGATTTGGTGTACCGCGCGTCATAACTTCTTTGATTACGTCGGGAGTGATAAACCGCACGACCAGCCCGGGATCCGCAAGCGCTTTCACTCGCGGGTCGCCGACGTGACTGAGCACCCGCCGGATCAGAATTCCGTCAATGAGCGCCTGCGCCGCGAGGCCGTCCAATGTCAGCGGCTGATTCAACTCTTTCACCAGTGACCGAACGATCGATGGGCCATTTTCCTGCGCCTTTTGAAATACTTCGCCGATCAGCCTGAGTCGTAACGGCTGCACGCCGCCGTTGCGCTCTCCAGTCGCTTTAGCCACGGCGGATATAAGCCTCTTGGCATCCGCACGAGAGATTGACTTGTCGCGGTCGCGCGCGAGCGCCAACATCATTTCGGCAGAGCCTTCGGGGTCTAGCGCGCCAAGCGGAAGGTCTTCGACCGTTCCCATAAAGTTGGTCACATTTTTGCGTCCGGAGATGATCAGCCGCAACCTGGGCCACGCGCCGCTTTCGCCCTCCTTCGAGAACCCATGTATGAATTCTTCCAGGCACAGGATGTCATCCTGCGCATACTGGACTACTTCGAAAGTATCGAGGACGAGGAGGAATGGACGCGCCCACTCGAGCCTAGATTCGAGTTTGTTGAGGTGATCGTCCACGAGTCGGCGGAACTCGAGTGTGAAGTGAGTGACATAAGTTTGCTCTTCGAATTCCTGCTTCGTTTCCAGTTTGCGGGCCAGAGCGAGCGCACGTGAACGTAGGTTCGCCAAAGGTTCTGACAGCTCCTCGAACTGCGCGCCCGTTTGTAGGCACATCTCCGCCAGCAGCCCCAATCGTCGCCGGGCGCTTATAGTAGCTCTGTCGAAGTCAAGGTATGCGAATGGAAACCGGGAAGCCGCGGCATTGGCATGCTCCAGCATGAATTTCGAGATCAGCGTAGTTTTCCCTACTCCGCCTACGCCCCATACCATCATCGTAGCGCGCCCTTTAATTGTTCGCGAAACCCAGTTCAGACTACGCTTCACCGATCCAATTATGGAATCGGCTGGAATCACGCCCACGTAGTCACGCAAGCGCTCCATTTCCTCACCGCGTCCGAAGAACCGATCTGCCATACCTGACCCCGTATCGTCCGTGGCCCGGCAGACCATCCGCTCGAACGGCTTCATCAGGCGGCGGAACTCTATCTCGCGGTCGAGATCCTCCAATTTCGGAAGCTTTACCCCGGAGACTCCCGATAGCAGGGCGACAGCGACTCGGGTCGCTTCGAGCGAATTTAGAGTTGATGTCTCGGAGGCGCTAGGCCCTGTGGTCAGGCACTCTCGCAGGGCCTTGCTTATAGGGTCATCGAACCGGCCGGCGGTACGCGTGATCGCTTCCTTCAGATCTATTGTTTGCAGCGTAGCCCCCAGCACCTCCGCCCGGGTTGGTTGCGTGAGCGACCACTTTATCCCATCCGGCCCGTGACTGGTTTCCGCAAAGCCGAGGACAATCTTCTCCACTTCCGCCCGGTTTTCTTCTATCACACCTGCGTCGGGGGCAAGGTCGCGCGGTAGAAAGTCGCTGATCACGGCGGCATCCACCATCAAGGGCCATGCCGCAGTGCCGCGGTGAACAAGAGCGGATCTAGACGGCGGCGGGCTCAGCGCCGCCTCGAGGGCGCTCAATGCCCATCCGGGCAGGCTCTCCAGGTTCGGATCAATGCTGTCGTTCACTATTGTCCTCCACTTCCCGCTTACGGGCCGTTATAGATGAGTTGGCGCACGGCGTCCGCCAGTTCCTTCCGCAGAGGCGATCCTACGTTCCGCTGTTTGACGTACTGGGCCAGGTTTCTCAACAAGAGGTCTGGCAGAACCACTTCCTTATCTACCGAGTAATAAGCCAATTGCATACATTCGGCGAAGTCTCCTTCGTATGAATTGTAGTTATCTAAGTCCTCTTCCAGTTTCTTCACGCCGCTTATCGGCAGAATAACAGAAGGGTATGCTAGAAACAGCCATCTGAGTTGAGGCAAAGGAATCTCGGTATGATTCGGACTGCGCGCGCCCGCCAGGGCCGCGACAAGTTCTTGCAGGTTATCCGCCCACAACATCGGCGGCTGCAGCGGCGGCGTTACGGTATTGATTACAACCCATGCCGGGTATTTAAAGCGGTCCTGCTGCTCGTCTTTAGACAATTGTTCGAACAACCATTTCGGGAGATCCTGGCGCAGCCAGCCCGACACGTTCGCCGTAGCCGGCAGCTCAGGTATAGAGTCGCCCGAGACCCCAATAACACCTAACTTATTGACGAGATGGCGAAGAAAGAGGCGCGGTTCCAGGGTCGACAACTCCGCCGGCGAGAATTCCGCGACTGGTACTTGCGTACCCAACGTGTGTCGGAGCAGTTTGATTGAGAACTGAAGACCGCTTCCCGGAGGTCCGGTGATTACTAACACACGGTCAGCGTTCGGCCCCGCCATTTCTATAACCGTTTCCCGGAATTTCTTCCGCCCAATGATTGGACGCGAATTCTGCACATCATCGTTGAGCGACCAGAATAGGTGGTCGCCGTCTGTCTGAGGAAGCGCCGTCAACAACTCCGGCATTTCCGCCGCCAGATCTTCTGCGATAGTGTCGATGCGGACACCCTGATTCACGCGCTTGCCGTTGGCGACCGCCACCGCCGCCTGCACCTCCGCGTTATGCAATGCGAAGAGTTGGCCTTCGCTGTCGACCGCCGCCCCGCCCGAAGAACCGTGCGCCGAGCTCACGCTGTACCATACCCGTGTGCCGCTCGGATCCATCTGTACAAAATCGCCAATGTCAAACTGCTGCGGCGCAGCCTGCGGGTGCTGGAAAACCAGGATACGCCTATTCATGGACAAGACATCGATTTTTCCCTTCGGCAGGTTCAGATAACCCCGCTTGGCTCCTCCACCCCTGCGCGCCGGACGGTCCCCCACTCGCCGAGCCAGACGGATGACCGCGTAATCAAACTCTTTATTCACCTTCAGCGGGGGTTTGGCGGCGCCGTCGCCTGGTAGCAATTCGCGCGCATATTCGAGCCACTTTTCCGCCGCTGTCACGACAAGGCCAGTGTGACTCACATCGCCGGGCGGCACTCTTGGCTGCGGGGCTGATAGATAGTCGAAAAAGAAGAAGATCTGATTGCCAGGTCCGTTCTGCTTAATTTCTTTCGTCTGCGGGTCGACGGCGAGAAAAGGCTCTACGACATGATAATTGGTCATCACCAGATCCGGCGCGATCAGAAAACCGGACCCGACGATTTTATTTGTAGGCGCGCCAAGCGCGACAGCGCACACCGTTCGCAGAACCTTCGGCAGTTGATCCTTTATCGTCGCAGAACTCAGAAATGGCTCGTACTCATTGACGAACGCCTGCATGGCTGCTTCATCGCCAAGCCGGTTCCCGGCGAGAATATGGTTCAGTCCGACCGTCAGCCAACTGTTGCGATGCCCATGCTCGTACAGCAGCATCACTGCGTTTGAAATGCGACCTGCGTCGTGCAAAGTTTGAACAATGCTTCGAGCGAAGGCGTTGATGTCACCCACATCGTTGCCTGCCTGCTGGAGCGCCTCAGGTCCGAGCGCGGCCGTGGCTAGCCAAGCAATGTTGCCGGGCGGCATCCGCCGCGCAAGCAGGCCCGCTAAATCATCTAACTGGGTCTGGCTCAACGAAATCCCCATTGGCGCTGTCGGTTGTGCGTCGCTCATCTGCTATCTCCTTATATCCTCCCCATTCGGAGGATATCTATTGCCCGATGCGGATCCAGGCGCGAAAATGCCAGCGCCAGGTTTGCGCTCCCCCGGCCGGTTAAATCGTCCACGTTTAAGCCGCCTATATGAATCCCGACCACTGCATGACTTTCCGTCGTGAGCACACAGGAGCCAGAGTTTCCGCCCAACGTCGAGCAATCGTGCTCGATCATTGGCAGCTCGGGTTCCATCCGCGTGATTAACCCCGGGGACCAGCGTTTAGAACCGTCTATCGCGCCGATGACAGCCATGATTAGTTCCGAGGGTTGTTGTCGGTATGGATGCCCAACCAAATAGACCTCGTTTCCCCGAAACACCGGCGATTCACCGTCTGCCATTGCGAGTTCGCTTCCCACCGCCTCCGGATTCCAATCGACCGGAAGCGACGCCGGAAGCGCAGCAGTGTCGGTAGCCAGGCGGAGGAACGCCAGATCCACATAAGTCTCCTCGGCGCAAAAGACCAGATCCGCAATCTCGACTCGCTGCGTGGTAGATGTGTTATAGGTGGCGGTGAAATCAATTACTGGACGCTTCGCCACGTCGATCGTCCATGTAGGCGGCGAAGCGTCCGGGTTCTCTACCAGAGTCCGAACTACGTGCCTATTGGTCACGAGCAGGTCATCCCCGGCGCGCCATCCTGTGCCAATGTGCTCTGTTATCCCTGTATTGCCAGTGATAGTAATCCGTCCTACCGCGGCCGACGCGCGATTGATCTTGGACCGGGCAGTCGCAATCAAAACACGCCACCGGTCGTTTTCGCCTAGATCGCTCGGCGGCATTTGCACCTGCCCGTTTGAGTAGCTCATTGCGGGCCGGCCCAACACTTCGATAATGGCTTCGAGGCCCGTGATTTCCAGGTCCGTCAGGTTGGAAGGCGAAGCGCCTCCCGCCGTTTTGTTGAGGGCGCTCTCGGCGTTCGTCAGCGCCTCAGTCGCGGCGGCTTTCGCCGTCAGCGACGGTGGCGGCGACCCGGACGCCAGGTTTACCTCAATGCGGCGCTCCAGCGCTTCCGCTAGGCGCGTACGATCGATCGCTTCTCCCGAGCCGGTCGATTCGAGCGCGCCGCCTTTGGTCAGCAGTGTGCGCGCTAGAGAAAGCGCCCGCCTTACCTCGGACGTGTTACTCGGTGTGCGAAGTTCTTCCATAACCAAACCTCTTAGAGCGGATTGCAAATCAATGTACCCATACTTGGATGACAGTACGGATCAGCGCCGCGAGCGGTAGCGAGCGGGCTTCACGCTGATCCGCGCTCGCTACCGCTCGCGGTACTGATCCAGCCAGCCTTTGCAATCCGCTCTAGGACTAACCTTCCAGGTAATCTGATAACCTCATACGCACAAATCCCTCGGGCGGCGCATCGCCAGTGGCCGGCTTGATACTCTCAAATACAGCTTCTTCAAACCGGGGCTCCCTCGCACGATCCCAGTCGAGTTCGAAGGCTTCCAGGTAATACTGCGCCACTTCCTCATCGTCGAAGATCAAGCTCGCGTCCCGGTTCAAAGTCACACCGGAAGAACTCCAGTTGTGGCTTCCCAGGAGCACCCGTTTCCCATCCACAATGATGCCCTTCGTGTGTGTGTTCGGTAGAATTCGCACTTGCTGCTTTACGTCGACTCCGCGCCTCTTCAATTGAGATAGGTCGTAGGCCATTTCCTGGCCACCACTTCTCAAAATTATCCGGAAATCGTCCAGCTCTTGCGATTTCTCCGCAAGAGCGTCCACCAGTTGTTTCAGGAAACCACTGTCGGCTCCGTTCATCTTGATATATTGGTTCTGAAACAGAAGCTGACGTGTCGCCGAGCGGATGAGTCGCAATACCGCATTGCTGAATACAGCGCCCTTGCGGTCCGGCGTCAGCAGCGGTTTCACGCGGACACGCCGGCTGATTTCCCGCGGGGCCAGCGCTCTGGCCGGCCTCGATTCGAATTCCACCGCCTCCGGCAGGGTGGCGGGAACATCGATCAGGATCTCGTCTGGCGCCGCCTCTGGCTCGCCGCCCAGTTCGAGGGAGCGTTCGAAGTCAGCCTTGATGTGATTGCGGAAACGCTTGGCAAGCGTGTCGTTCTCGATCACCACGTGCCATTCGCGGTTTCCCGCGGCGGAGGTTACTCTGGGATCATCGAGATTCGCCCTGGGGATGAGAGGCTGGCTCGAACGCTTCCAGTTACCGCTCGATAGCCAAACGACTGAGCCATCTCGCACCGTCACCTTGATGTGGTAGGAATTCGCGACGAGTCCCTGTGACCCCAGCGGCACGAAAATGCGGTCGAAGCGGTTGCGGAATCTATCATCCCAATTCTCGAATGTTTCGCTCCGATCGAAATCCCCGGCCTCGATTATCCCGCTTTGCGGATCGTGGCTTTGTTTAGCCAGCACCAGCGTCAACGCCGCGCCCTCTTCAAGTTCTTGCTCAATCGCCTCGGCTATGTGCGCCGCATGGAATTCATACATGGAAGAGACGAGCTCACGCCTCGCGCCTTTGAGAAATTCCGAGAGCACTACCCAGCTTCGTTCCGGACCGACGTGCAACAGCACGTTCATTTCCTCGTCGATCCAGTCGAAGCTGAATCCCTTGCCGCTTCGGTCATCGTCGTTATACATCACGGAGGTCACCGGCGCTTCGGCAACGCCGACGGCTCCCATCTGTTCGTCGATCGAGGCCGGACGGACCTCAACCGGGAACCGCCCATACGCGCGCGGCATCGTATCTCGCACGGTTTCGAGGCGGTCGGGGCTCGCGGAGACCACGAGACATTCGGCGTCAGTCAGCTTACCCTGCTTGATCTCGTACCCGGGCCACACTGAGTACACGCCTTCCACGCGGCGCTCGCGAAACAGCTGGCGCGAGGCTTCATCAATGTCACTCGGCGCCGGACTGGGGGGCCTCACGTCGGACATGGCGGTCGAAGAAGTTCCATTGATCGCACTTGTAGTGTGATTCGCGCCCAGCGAAATCGTAATCGTTAGCGGAACAGTTATTGACACCGCTCCGCGATCCACGCCGGTTTCAACTCCGGAGGTCGGAATCCGCTGGTTCGGCGTCAAGATCTGATGGCTTGACAATTGGCCTGCAGGCGCCGGCGCTGGGCGTCCCGGTCTCTCCCCCGATGGTCTATCGACAACCGGTTGGCCTCTGCCATGCCAGGGCCTTTCTTTCAAATACTTTCGGATCGTAGACGCAGGAACCGCGTAATTCTCGATCATGAACGTGCCCGCGAAGTGCAGCCCCACCGCATGTCCTGTCTCCATGTCGAGTACGACGGAACCGGAGTTGCCACCCAATGTTGTGCAATCGTGAGTAGCCCACCCACGACTGTTTGCGCCCATGAGCCCTGGGGCAATCCGCTTGACGTCGTACGTGCCGCCATAAATATTGTCCATCCATGCTTGGTTGGGAATGATGTGCGCCGGCGCGCGCGCCGGATACCCGATTACCACTACATTGCTGTTTACCCGGGCGTCCTCATCAGCGAGAGGAATGAACTCGGGCCTCGTTCCATCGCCTCGTCGCTCCAACTCGAGGAACGCAATGTCCGCTTGCCGCGCATCCGGCTCTATCCAGATTACGCGGAGGACCCGCGCGACGACCGTCGCGTCGATCCCCTGTTCGTGCTTGTAGTCGAGGGATACCCTCAAATCCTCGCCGAACCGTCCGGCTCGGAAACGGTACTTGCCGTCGTCGGATCGCGCGATCAGTTCGGCGACATGCCGGTTCGTAACAATGATGTTGCGATCGACTAGCCAGCCCGTGCCGACATAGGTGACCGAGCCCGGATGATTCTCCAGGTCGATTCGTCCTACGAGCGGTATGGCCGGCTCCACTTGCGGAACCGCTAACATGAGGCGCTCCAAGATCGTCTTTGATACGGTGTCGCCCTGAGTGTCTTGTTGCGCGATCCGGTTCTCTCGAATCAGTAGGGCTGGCCGCCCTTCCCGCACGATCGTTTCGAGCGCGACCGCCCTTAAGTCAATGCCGGGCGAAACATTCTCCAACGTGAGTCCGGACTCGTCCGCGCGCACGGTCTCGGGTGTTACAACCCGTTGTTCAAGCCGTGACTCGAGTTCTTCCTGGAGCTTCGAATCCCGCTCTTTCAGCGAGTCCAACCATTTCTGAAAAACAGATTGCGTTTGTGCTGCTTTTGCTTCCATGCGATGTAACCCTATTTTTGTATGAGTCTGCTTTGGCGAATTGGAGCGGCGCCGCGCAGATTTGACGCATCGCCTCGCGGACGGGGACACCCGCCAGGAGTTTTGACCTGCTCGCCAATGACGGCGGCAGTTTCAGTCAGCGCAACTCCTCCCAATACCGAGCGATTTATTCTCAACCTAAGACTCAATCCGTGTGTCGAGATCACAAGCGCCGTTTGAAAGAGACGAATAGTGATTCTGAAAGACGGCTTGGCGTTTTGAAGACCTTCGGCGCAGTTGAATTGCGCCGCTCGTTGCAGGCGAGAAGACTTCTGTCCGCTCACCTGCAAGCTGCGGGCACATGGCTGCGGACGCAGGACTTTAGAAGACCAGTTATGACGGTGGCGGCGGTTGCGTCGCATTGAGCCTGACCGTACGCCAGCGCCTGTCAGAATTCTGACGAATTGTTGTATATCCATAGAGCGCGCTGATGACCGAACGCGCGCTCCTTTGAAAAACGCCTGGGTCATATGTGTCACTTGGCAAAAAAACATTTCACCAGACGAAGATGCGAAAGCGATCTGAGTCTGATGAAATGTTTTTGCCTGGCCGGACACCATGCAGAGAGAAGAATTTGCACGTCGTAACCGAGGGAATTGCTGATAGTCGGCTTGACTTTTTGTCGTTTTAGAATAGAGTTGCGATCAGCTAGCTTCGGCGATAATTGATTCACAAGTTTCCAAATTTACAGTGTGGCGAACTATGCGGTCACCCAGGCCTTCGCCGACAGACCATTTGATTTTCAAAGGACTCTCTAGTGGAGACCTCGGCAAACTCGCCGTTTCGCCGTACATTCATCCAAATCAGGAGGTTTTCCTATGCCCCTCAGGGTAAACGAGGGAATTCCCATCTGGCCACCGCCCCCTCCCGAGCCGATTGCTGAGGGGATTGGCGACGAATTGCATGTCCCACCGCTGGCCGACCCGTCGCTCATGACATTTGCGAGGCCGCGCAGCCTGCGAGTCCCCATGATTGAGCAGATTGAAGGTAACTGGTGCTGGGCGGCGTGCATTCAGATGATCATGGCGTTCTTCGGTGACGATCTCGATCAATGTAGCGTGGCCGGCCTACTCTTCAGCGACAGGAATTGCTGCGCGAACCGTAGGAGTTGTAATGAGGGCTGTGACCCCGAAGACGTCGAACGTGTTCTTGAAAGCCCGCCTCTAGAAGTGAATTGTAGACGCGAGGATGGGGTGATCAGCTTCGAAAGTATAGTGAACGAGATCGACGGGGGCCGCCCCGTAGCGGTTGGCATCCTGTGGCGCAATTCGGAAGGCGAGCAGACTGGCGGCCATCTCATCATCGTCAGAGGCTGGCGAATTCACAACAACAAACAATACGTTAAGGTCAACGACCCCTTCTATGGTCCGGGCGATGTGCCGTACTCTAAACTACGAACATATTACGGGCCGCCCGATGATGATGTGGATGGCGTCTGGAAGCACACGTGGATCGGCATCGAGAGAGGATAGATCTAATGGCGAAAACTAACACACTACCAAATGATACCCGCGTCGAAATCGCGCGACAGATAGGAGAGCGCATGATGGCTGGGGATGATGATGACGCTCCCATCTTATCCTTCGAATCAATTAGCTCGCAGGACACGCCGTCCAATCCCGCGATCGGCCTGACCGAGAGCTTCGAGGTGTGGCGGCTGTCGCCCGGCGCCGTCCGCCGGTTCGAAAGAGGGAAATGTGGCCTCGGCGTCTTGGCGAAGCGGACGGAAACTTTGCAACATCAGATCAGGCTAGCCAACGGCGATCTGGCTTTCGCAATTTCGTCGTCTTCAAGTAATAGCGACGGCAGTTGGTTAGTGGAGGAAATCTTTGTCTCCCCAATTGCCAAAGCGATTGACAAAGCTATTGAGTGGACTGACGAAAACATCCCGGACGACAGGATGACCCGCCTGCTAACTTCTCCAGCGTACCACGTGACGGCGTTGTGGTTTGTCAATGAAGATGATCAATGCGAGGCCGATCTCGGCGGCGATGTTTTGATCGTTACCGCGCCGTCTGATTCACCCCAGTTGGAGCCTCTCAAATTGCTAGACTCTGATACTTTTCTCGAAATCCTTCGCCAACGACCTGTGGGGATTGGGCTCGGCGCTAAGGTCTCCGACCCTAACCGCCGGACGTAGGGCGATATTTCGATTCATCAATGGCGGATTTACTGATCTTCTTTAAAGGAAACCCGGCATATGGCAACTAAGAAATCACCTGCAAAAAGCGGTAAGCTCTCGGGCGGCGGGAGCGGCGGTAGTAAGCTCGGCAAAGGCATAAAGGAAGCTGAAAGTGGATCTGAAGGCCTGGTTTACAAGGGCGGCGGGAGTGGCGGTAGTAAGTACGGCAAAGTCGCAAAGGGAGCTAAAAAAGGGGCCAAAAGCGGGAAGATCTCGGGCGGCGGGAGCGGCGGTAGTAAGCTCGGCAAAGGCATAAAGGAAGCTGAAAGTGGACCTGAAAGCCTGGTTTACGAGGGCGGCGGGAGTGGCGGTAGTAAGTACGGCAAAGTCCCAAAGGGAGCTAAAAAAGGGTCCAAAAGCGGTAAGCTCTCAGGCGGCGGGAGCGGCGGTAGTAAGCTCGGCAAGGTCAATAAGAAGAAGAAATGATGTAGCGCCATACAAGACGGAGGTTGTGCAAATAAAAAAACTGCGCAATCAACACTTTGATTGACGCCGACCTGGGTACGCGCCTCACGATTTATGCACAAGGCTCACACTGTTTAGTTGCGCCCCGATCTGGCGCTACTGCGCGAAAAAGCTCAAGCATTGATAATGGAATTACTCCCCCGACGTTTGACGGCTCAAGCTTCGCGCCTCACGATGGGGCTGTTGTTGCTGGTGTCCGTCGCTTTCTTTCTACCGTGCGGAATGACTCCGCTCGCGGAGCAGTATAATTGCGGCCCGCCGGCGGAGGCCGAGGCGCGGGCGGACCGCCTGCGCGCTCAGTGGACAGCCGCGTCGCTACGGGAAGCGATAAAAGCATACGCGGCGGCTGAAAGGTGTTGGCGCAAAGCTGGTCAGCCATCAAAGCAAGCCTTAGCCTTAATAAAGGCCGGCGAGATCTACCTTATCCTTGGCGAATACACAGAGTCGCAACATCATTTCAACTCGGCGCTCCGCATATCAAGGACGTCCGGGGGCCGACAAATAGAGGCCGAAGCCTTAAGTAACCTCACGCTGACCTTGGCTTACCTTGGGAAGATCGACCAGGCTTTAGTTGTTGCGCGCGAGGCGGTATCGGTCAGTCGCGAGTCTGGCGACGTTCGCGCCCGAGCCCTCGCTCTCACTAACTCCGGCATCCTGGATTACATGCGTGGTGAATGGCGGGGCGCCACGGAGTTTTATAAACAGGCGCTGCCTCTCTCAGTGGCGGCGGGCGACGCTATCTGCCGGGCTCAACTCTTGCTTCATATCGGCTACTTGTATGGTGACACCGGGGACCTAGAAAAAGCGCTGGACCATTACAAACAGGCGCTGCCGCTGTGGCGAGAAGCGAGCCACCGTGGAGGCGAGGCTAACACACTCACTTCTACCGGCTTGGCCTATGCAATCCTGGGAGACATGCAGAAGGCGATTGAATGCCTCAATGAGCAGGCGCTTCCTCTATTGCGCGCAACGGGTGACAGATCCGGAGAGGCTGCGGCGCACAACAATTTAGGGTTTGTATATCAAAAACTAGGCGAGTATGAGCAATCGCTTGCGCATTACCGTCTTGCTCTAAGCGTTTATGGACAGATTCGCAGCGTCGCGGGCCAGGCTCTGACGGTCCAGTATGTCGGCGATATCTATGAATTATTAGGTAAAAGGCAAGAAGCGATGGCCTGTTATGAACAGGGCTTGAAGTGGAGCCGGGCAGCGCAACATGTCCTGATGGAGGCGGACGCGCTCAATCGAATTGGCTCTCTTCATCAGTTCTCGGGCAAGGGGCCGGAGGCGTACAAGTATTATCAACAGGCGCTTGCCGCCTATCGTAACGCCGAATCCTACCGCGGGCAGGCCGCTACCCTTACCAATATTGGCAATCACCTCAATTCTCTCGGCGAGTGGCAAAAAGCGTTCGAACATTACCAGGATGCGCTTGCGCTCTTCAGGCTCGTAGGTGATCGCTCTGGGGAAGCCTCTGCGCTCTATGGCATAGCCAGAATACGACGCGACCGCGGCGATTTTGACGGCGCGCGCGCGGCAATCGAGACTGCGCTCACGACCAGCGAGGCCCTGCGCCTCAACGTAAGTAGCCAAGAGCTGCGCGCATCGTACTTTGCCTCCGTTCACCAGCAATTCGAACTATACGTCGATGTCTTAATGGGCAGGGGCGATTCAATCGATTGCGGCGAAGCGGCCTTAGAGGCCAGCGAACGCGGCAAGGCTCGCTCCCTGCTAGAAGCCATAGCGGAGGCCCAAGCTGACATCAGGAGTGGGGTCAATTCAGAACTGCTCCAACAGGAGCGATCTCTTCAGCGGCAGATCAGCGCGAAGGCAGAGCAGAGAATTAAACTGGCGATCGGAAAGGCTTCGGCGGAAGAGCTATCGGAGGTTGAGCGTGAGCTCGGTAAATTAACGGCGAAGTATACTGAAGTCCAAGGGCAGGTAAGAGCATTGAGCCCCCGATATGACGCCCTAACGCGCCCCATTCCGCTCAAGCTCAAGGAAATTCAAGAAAAGTTTTTAGACACCGATACTGTCCTACTGGAGTATGCGCTAGGTGAGCAGCGCAGCTTCGTGTGGGCAGTGACTCCTTTTTCGATCAAGAGTTTCGTACTGCCACCACGTGAGGAAATCGAGCTTCTGGCGCGGCTTGTCTACAGTCATCTTACCGCGCGCAACCGTCTTGTGAAGAATGAGACGTGGGAGCAGACGCAGACGCGCATCCGCCATGAAGACCTTGAATACGCAAAGGCGTCCGCGGCCCTCGGGCAAATGCTCCTAGAGCCAGTCGCTGATGAACTGGGAAACAAGCGCATCGTTGTTGTAGCCGATGGGGCCCTGCAGTATTTGCCATTCGCTGCGCTCCCGGCGCCGAGGAGCCCGAAGTCAGGGGCTGCGGGCCTGGAGTCACAGAGGAATTCCAATATAAGAGAATCTGTTGCGCAGAATCTAGGTTCCGGAATTCCGATTTCGGACCCCGCGCCGCCAATGATTGCGGAGCACGAAGTCGTTAGCCTGCCTTCGGCGTCGGCCCTGGCGCTGATGCGTGAGGAATTACGCGGTCGGCGGCCTGCGCCAAAATCGGTCGCCATACTGGCCGACCCTGTTTTTGACAGTAACGATGAGCGCCTCAGATTGATGGCGGCGAGCATGCGCAGTCATGCGCCCACAACAGCCAGGCGCAGCGCGCCGGCCGGCGGCAAGCGTGACATGATCGGCATTGGCAAGGCGCAGAGGATATTGAGAGACTTTGATGGTTTAGTAGACGGTGAGCGTATCCCGAGGCTTCCTTTTTCGCAGCGCGAAGCCGAGGCGATCATGGCGTTGATTCCACAGAACGATGGGATGTTGGCTTTGGGATTCCAGGCAAACCTCGCGACTGCCATGAACCCGGAACTCTCGCAATATCGGATTATTCACTTCGCTACGCACGGCATACTCAATAGCCAGCATCCC
>Ga0111539_10004861_pt1 | contig 17502 bp, 16 predicted proteins | sample RhiMethybrSRZTD1_FD_79667 | JGI IMG/M metagenome (GOLD analysis project Ga0111539, IMG submission 79667) | Populus rhizosphere microbial communities from Tennessee, USA - Rhizosphere MetaG P. TD hybrid SRZTD1 (version 2) (version 2) | ecosystem: Host-associated > Plants > Roots > Rhizosphere >... | reverse complement strand
GGGCCTTCGAGCGGCAGCCTGATGACGTGATGCCCTGAGACTGACGATGTGCGATTGACGGATTGTTCCTAATCCATCAATCGGCCCTCGTCCGTCGTCATTTTCGCCCTGTCCCGTGTTATTGTCCGCGGCATCGCGCCCAGGTGCGCGACCGCCCTACTTCCTGGACATACACACGGAGCACTCGCCATGAAGACGACAGAACCGCAGATTCCCTCCGAGGCCATCGAGGCGTACAACCTGTATATCCACGGTGAGATCGACCGGCGTTCGTTCTTCGATCGGGTCAACAAGGTCGCCGTCTCCGCGGTCGCCGCAACGGCCATGGTCGATGCGTTGATGCCGAACTACGCGGCCGCGCAGCAGGTCTCCCCCACCGATTCACGGCTGAAGACCGAATATGCCACGGTGCCGTCGCCGCAGGGCAACGGCACTATCAAGGGTTACCTGGCGCGTCCCGCCAGCGCCGGCAGCACGAAGCTGCCGAGCATCCTCGTCGTTCACGAGAATCGCGGACTCAATCCGCACATCGAAGACGTCGCTCGTCGTCTCGCGCTCGAGAACTTCATGGCCTTTGCGCCCGATGGCCTGACGTCGGTCGGCGGCTACCCCGGCGACGACGCCAAAGGCGGCGAGCTCTTCGGCAAAGTCGATCGCGCGAAGATGTCCGAGGACCTGTATGCCGCCGCCGTGTGGCTGAAGTCGCGGCCCGACAGCAGCGGGAAGCTCGGCGTCACCGGGTTCTGTTTCGGTGGTGGTATCGCCAACGCCCTTGCCGTGAGGATGGGGGCGGATCTCGCCGCAGCGATTCCGTTCTATGGCGGCGCGCCTATGGCAGCGGATGTGCCGAAGATCAAGGCTGCGGTCCTCGTGCATCACGGCGGCGAAGACGCCCGCCTCGTGGCTGCGTGGCCCGAATATGAGAGCGCGCTCAAGGCCGCGAAAGTCACCTACGAGGGGCACATCTATCCAGGCGCCGTGCACGGCTTCAACAACGACGCGACGCCGCAGCGTTACAACAAAGCCGCGGCTGATGAAGCCTGGAAACGCACGGTGGCATGGTTCAACAAGTACGTGCGCGGCTGACGCGCAGCGAGGCGGTCATGCACGACACTCATCGCACACATGGGGCGCGTCTCTGGACGCGCCTGTGCTTCCTCGCCCTGTCGACGGTGTTTCTCGGATCACTGGGAACCGCGATGGTGGCCGCGCAAGCCAAGCCGTCGGGCAAGACGGTGTGGGATGGCGTCTACACCGACGCGCAAGCCGAGCGTGCAACGGCGACGTTCAGCTCGATCTGCTCCAGATGTCACACGTTGGGCGCCGACGGCAATCGCCCGCTCAGCGGTGAGAAGTTCTGGGAGGGCTTCACCCAGAAGACGGTCGCCGACCTGTTGGCATTCGTCAGCAAGAACATGCCGAACGGTCAGGGCGGCACACTTTCGGCTGAGACGTACAACGATCTCGTCGCGCTGATCCTCAAGACGAACGGCTTCCCGGCTGGCACGACCGAGGTCACGCCCGAGACCGTCACGGGGGTGCAGATAATTCCGAAGGACGGCCCGGGAGAGTTGCCTGCCAACACGCTCGTCCGCATCGTCGGCTGCCTCGCTCCGAAGAGCGGGAGCGACTGGACGCTGACGAATGCGACGGAGCCCGAACGCATCGACAAGACAACCGTCGGGCCAGAGGACGCCACGCGGCCCCTGGGTTCACGGACGACGCCATTGAAGTTCGTGCTCAGTCGGCTGGATCAGCACGTCGGGAAGCGAATGTCGGTGACCGGGCTGACCCTGGGTAAGGGCGGCGTCGACGGCATCAATGTCTCGACGGTCAATCGGGTCGGCGAAACCTGTCCGTAAATAGACGGTTTTTTGAGCATTTCGGTATAAGTTCGCCGCATAGGTACGGGGCCCGGCAGACCCTCTGCCGGTGTAAAATTTCACAGCGTAGTTGCTCGACTCTTTCAGTCAGTGAGGTGGGGCCAAGATGCGCACCCAGCGGACTTTCACGTTCCTCCTGTCATTCCTGTTCGGCGTGCTGATCTTCAGCGTCATAGGCTTCGCTGCCGGTGAGAGTCTGCTCGTGGACGCCGCCAAGCGTCACGACACGACCGCGGTGCGCGGACTGATTGCCAAGCGCGCCGACGTCAACGACGCCTCGCGCGACGGATCCACCGCGCTGCTGTGGGCCGCGTATCACTCGGACATCGCGATGACCCGCGCGCTCATCGCGGCTGGCGCGAATCCGAATCTCGCAAACAAGTACGGCATCACCCCGCTCTTGCAAGCGAGCCGGACCGGCGCAGACGAGGTCGTCCAGGCGTTGCTGCGTGCCGGTGCGGATCCATCCCTGGCACATCCGGAAGGCGAAACGCCGTTGATGGCCGCGGCCTTTGCCGGCAGTTTGCCAACCGTGCGGCTGCTGCTCGAGGCCAATGCCGACGTGAACGCGGTGGACTCGTATCAGAAGCAGACCGCGATGATGCGCGCAGCCGCCGAAGGCCACTCCGAGGTCATTCAGGCGCTGCTCGACGCGAAGGCCGATCCGAATAAGAAGGCACACGTCACCGAGCTCGAGGAACGCAAGCACGCCGATCACGCCACCGGCGGATTCACGGCGCTGATGTTCGCCGCCCGCAACGGTCACGAAGCCGCTATACGCACGCTGCTCAAGGGTGGCGCGGATCCGAAGCTGACAAACGGCGACGGCGCCACCGCGACGATCATCGCCATCGTCAACGATCGATTCGATCTCGCGAAGACCCTGAGCGACCTCGGCGCCGATCCGAACGACGGCTCCCTGTACTTCGCCGTCGACATGCACGATGCGACGAGCGACATGCGCGCGCGCGACGGTTCGCGGCTGCGCGCCGATCACAGCAACACGATGGGCGCGCTCGATCTGGTCAAGGTGCTGCTCGATCGCGGCGCCGATCCCAACAAACCGTTTGTCGGCCAGCTCCACTCGACCACGCTGTGCTGCGGTGAAGAGATCAATTCGTCGCCGTTCTATCGTGCGGCTGTCGCCGCCGACGTCGAAGCGCTGAAGCTGATGATCGCCAAAGGCGCCAAGGTTGAATGGAGCCCGGCCGAAGTGAAGAAGGAAGGCCGTGGCGGCGCTGGTCGCGGGATGAACGGCAACGTGGGCAAGACGCCGATCATGATGGCGCTCAACGGCGGCCGTGGCGCGGCGTTCGCGGCCGGGCCGGGGTTCGATCGTCTCGGCGCACCACCGTTCCGAGAAGAGTCGAACCGTGAGCCGCTCGAGGCGATCAAGGTCCTGCTCGCGGCGGGCGCCGATCCCAACGCGAAGGATCCTGCCGGCGCCTCGATGCTCCATCAGGCCGTCACCGCGCGGCAGGTGGCGGTCATCCGCGAGCTCGTCGCGAAGGGTGCGAAGCTCGATGCGGTGAACAAGGACAACCTCACGCCGCTGCTTCTTGCTGAGAAGCCCGAGCCCCCGCCACCGCCCGGCAACAACAACGACCCGAGAACGTATCGTCGCGCGCGCGACTCACGTGAGGACGTGATCGCTGCGTTACGTGAGCTGATGAAGCTCGGACCGAACGATCCGGCACCGGTGCCTCCGCCGCTGTCACCCGAGCAACAGAAGAAAGCCAACGAGAAAAAGGCGGACGAGGCCGATCAATGAAGAGGGTTCTGATCAGCGCGGGGCTGGTCTGGGTCGGCGCCGCGATGCTGCTCGCGCAGTCGGTGCTGCCGGCAAAGCAGGGGGCCCCCGCAAAGCCGGGGGCGCCAGCCACGCAAAGTGCGCCGCCAGCAAAGCAGAGCGCGCCGCCGCCAGCCGCCGCTACGGCGGCCCCGGTTCGCGCAGCGCTGCCCGTGGCCTCACCCGCTGATGCACCGAAGTATCAGGCGATGCTCAAGCAGTACTGCTTCGCCTGCCACAGTAGCAAGTCACCGCAACCCGGGAACGATCCCGTGAACCTCGAGGTCGCAAGTCTCGACAACCTGCTGCCGCATGCGGCGACCTGGGAGCGCGTGCTGCGGAAGTTGAGCGTGCGCGCGATGCCGCCGCAGGGCACGCCGCATCCGGCCGAAGCCGACTACACGGCGTTCACCGCCTGGCTCTCTGCGTCGCTGGATCGCGCGTGGCAAGGCAAGAGCACGCCTGGCCGCTACGTCGTCCATCGGCTGAATCGCACGGAGTACGGGAACGCGATTCGCGATCTGCTGGCACTCGACATCGATACGACCGAGTTGCTGCCCAGCGATGGCGCGGACTTCGGGTTCGACAACATCGCGACGTCGCTGCGGACTTCACCGCTGCTGCTCGAGCGCTATCTCACCGCGGCGCAGCGCATCAGTACGCTGGCGGTCGGTGACACCAACACCCGTCCTGGCACGAGCGAGTACCCCATCAGCCGCGAGTTCACCCAGAGCGGCCACATCGACGGTCTCCCGCTCGGTACGCGCGGCGGCACGCAAGTCCGTCACGTCTTCCCTGCCGACGCCGAGTACAAGTTGTTCGGACGTCTCGTGCGCGGCGTCGAAGAAGGCTACGCGGGCGTCGAAGGCAATGAGACGCCGGACACGTTCATCATCACTATCGACGGTGAAGAGGTCTATTCAGCACAGGTCGGCGGCCCCAAGGATCACGAGGTCCAGACCAAGGACATGAACGAAGCCAAGGCGCTGGTCGACGCGCGGATGACCGGCAAGGCGTTCGTCACCGCGGGTCCGCACGACGTTGGCTTCACGTGGCGCGAGCGGCCGGGACAGCGCCAGGACGTCTGGCAGCCCGCGCAGCGCGACAGCCAGGAAGTCCACATGATTGGCGGGCTTCCTCGTCTCAAGACCGTCGGAGTCGAAGGACCGTACGACGTGAAAGGCGTCAGCGCGTCAGCGAGCCGCGACAAGGTGTTCATCTGCAAGCCGGGATCGGCCGCGGATGATTCGGCCTGTGCGCAGCGGATCTTCACCAACCTCGCGCGCCGCGCGTATCGCCGGCCGGTGAACGCCGAGGACATCGCGCCGCCGATGCAGTTCTACAAGCAGACGCGCGACGCGAAGGGCGACTTCGACGCTGGCGTTCGAGCCGGGCTCGCGCGCATTCTTGCCAGCACCTCGTTCCTCTATCGCATCGAACAGGATGCGGCAGGTGTGCAGGCGGGCACTGCGCATCCGGTGAACGACGTCGAGCTGGCATCACGGCTGTCGTTCTTCCTGTGGAGCAGCATTCCCGATCAGACGCTGATGGATCTCGCAGTGGCCGGAAAGCTCCGTCAGCCTGGCGTGCTGGCGGCGCAGGTACGGCGGATGATCGCCGACGACCGTGCCAACGCACTGGTGAGTAACTTCGTCGGGCAGTGGTTGCAGCTGCGCAATCTCGAGTCGAAGGTCGCGCCCGACCTGCTGATGTTCCCCGACTTCGACGACAACATCCGCAAGGCGTTCCGCCGCGAGACGGAATTGTTCTTCGGCTACATCCTGCGAGAGAACCGCAACGCGATGGAGCTGTTGAGCGCCGACTACACGTTCGTCAACGAACGGCTGGCCAGGCACTACGGCATCTCGGGTGTCTATGGCACCCGGTTCCGTCAGGTGAAGCTGACCGATCCGAATCGCCGCGGTCTGCTCGGACAAGGCAGCATCCTGTCACTCACGTCGGTGGCGACGCGCACGTCCCCCGTCTACCGCGGCAAGTTCGTGCTGGCGACGTTCCTCAACACGCCTCCCCCACCGCCGCTGCCCAACGTGCCTGCGCTCGAGGAAGCGGCGAAGGGAGCCAAGACGGCCCCGAAAACGGTGCGCGAGACGCTGGAGCTGCACCGAAGCAGCCCGGTCTGCGCGTCCTGTCACCGGATCATCGATCCGCCGGGCTTCGCCCTGGAAAACTTCAATTCGGTCGGTCAATGGCGCGAAAAGACGGAGAACGGCGCGCCAATCGACGCCGTCGGCGTCCTGGCCGACGGCACGAACGTCAGCGGCCCTGTTGCGCTGCGAAACGCCATTCTGAGCAGACCAGATGCCTTTATCACCGTGCTGACCGAGCGCATAATGACCTATGCGTTGGGCCGGGGTGTCGAACCATCCGATATGCCGGTCGTCCGCAGCATCGTGAAGAAGGCTGGGCAGAGCAACTACCGGCTGGCGTCAATCGTTCAGAGCATCGTGGAGAGCGCACCATTCCAGATGCGGACCCGGCTGGAGCCGGAAGGGACCCCGAATAGAGTCGCGCAGTCTCAGCCGGAACGCTGAGTGCGTTCCTTGGTGAGGTCACAGCAGCCATGATCATTACGAAGAAGCATCTGTCCCGCCGCACTTTCCTGCAGGGTACGTTTGGCGCCGCGATGGCGCTTCCCCTGCTCGATGCCATGGTGCCTGCGCTCACGGCACAAGGAAAAACCGCCGCACGCACGCCATTCCGCTTCGGTGCGATCTACATGCCGAACGGTGTGTATCCCGACACATGGCATCCAACGACTGAAGGCGCGAACTTCGAGTTCAAACCGGTCATGCAGCCGCTCGAGGGCTTCCGCGATCAACTGGTGACGGTCAGCAAGATGAAAGCGCCGTGGGGTGAATCCGTTCACCTCGGTGCGAGCTCGGCGTTCCTGAACGGCACGGGCCCGGTCGGTTCGCGCGACGAGTCGGGCGACGCGTTCGGCAAGATTCAGTCGAGGAAGACCACCGACCAGTACATCGCCGACGTCGTTGCCGACGACACACCGCTGCGATCGATCGAGGTGGGCACTGAGGACATGGGCACCGCGGTGGGCGCCTGCGACGGCTTCCCCTGCACCTTCTTCAACGCTCTCTCGTGGCGCGACGACTTCAGTCCGCTGCCAATCGGCATCAATCCGCGCGTCACCTTCGAGCGGATGTTCGGCGAGACCGGCTCCACCGAGCAGCGCACGGCCCGGTTGAAGGAGAAGCAGAGCCTGCTCGACTCGGTGATGCAGGAGACGGCGAAGCTGCGGAGCTCGCTGGGAGCGCCTGATAAGGCGATCCTCGACGAGTACCTGAGCAACATCCGTCAGGTCGAACAGCAACTCGATCGAATGGAGACCCGTCTCGGTACGATCACCGGCACGCCGGAAGCGCCGCTGGGGCTGCCCGAGGCGTTTGACGATCACATGACCATCACATACGACCTGATGCACCTAGCCTATCAGGGTGACATCAGCCGCGTGTTCACGTTCATGATCGGCCACGAAGCGAGCGACCGCGGCTACGCCCACATCGGCATCCCCGAAACGCATCACAGCATCTCGCATCATGGCAACGATGCCGAGAAGCTCGCGAAGTACGCGAAGCTGTGCACCTATCAGATCGTGAAGTTCAGCGAGTTCCTCGACAAGCTGAAGGCCACCAAGGACGCCGATGGCAACCTGCTCGACCACTCGCTCCTCTACTGGGGCAGCGGCATGAGCAACGGCAACCAGCACGATCGCAGCAACCCGCCGGCGGTGCTGGTGGGCGGCGCGCACGGCCGCATGAAGGGCAACCGCCATATCGTCACGAAAGAAGAGCCGACGGCGAATCTGCTGCTGGCCATGGCGCATCTCGCCGGAGCCGAAATCGAGAAGCTCGGCGCGAGCACGAGACGAATGGATCTCTAAAGGACTGACGTATCACAACCCGCCAAGCCGGCGGGTCCAGAGAACAGGACCCGCCCTACGGCTGCACACCGTAGGGCGGGTCTTGCTGTTTAGACCCGCCGAATCGAAAGGCACATTCATGAAACGTATTTGGATCGCTGCGATCCTTGGCATCGCCGCGGCGCATGTCGCCGTGGCACAAAACGCCACGGTCGCGGCACAGAACGCCTCTTGCGCGCCGTCGGGCGGGCTCACGTTTATTTGCGGCGTCGCTAATCCGGAAGACCTCGTGCTCGTGCCGAATTCGCGGTGGATGTTGGCGAGCGGCATGGCGCCGGGCAGCGGGCTGCATCTCGTAGATACACGCGCCAAGACGGTGAAGAACCTCTACGCCGCCGGCGCCGCCGCGCGCGCCGACAAGACCAAATACGCCATGTGCCCGGGCCCCCTCGATCCAAAGCAGTCGTTGCTCCACGGCCTCAGCATTCGTCCAGCGGCGGCGGGCCGCTTTACCGTGTACGCGACGAATCACGGCGGCCGTGAATCCGTCGAAGTCTTCGAACTCGACGCGAGCGGTGCGGCGCCGGCCGCCACGTGGGTCGGCTGCGTGCTCGCGCCTGGCAAGATGTCCTTCAACAGCGTTGCCGCATTCAGCGACGGCACGCTGGTCGCGACCGTGTTGATCACGCCTGACAAGTCTTTCGAAGACGCCTTCGCGCAGCGCATCACGGGCGTGGTGATGCAGTGGACCCCCGGTTCGGCCGGCTTCACACCGCTTGCCGGCACCGAGCTCTCTGCGAACAACGGCATCGAGACGTCGCCCGACGATCGCGAGTTCTACGTGGCCTCGACGACCACCAAGCGGATCGTGGCGTTTGCGCGCAACAATCCCAGCAAGCCGCTGCGCGTGGCGCAATTGAAGGAGTTCGGACCCGACAACGTGCGGTGGACGAGCGACAACCGTCTCATCACCGCGGGCATGCTCGACAACGAACCGGCCTGTGGAGGTGCGCCGAAGGACGAAAAAGGCATTCGTTGTCCACGAGGGTACGTGGTGGTGACGATCGATCCAAAGACCATGGCCGTCACCGAAGTCGCACGCGGGCCCGCGACACCGGCGTTCACGGGGACGGCGATCGCGATGGTTTCTGCCGGAGAGTTGTGGCTGGGGTCGTTCAACGCCGATCGGCTGGCTTACCGCACGTTGAAGCCGTAGCCGGGACGATCCCGGCTACGGCTGCCGTTTGCTGGCGGGTCTACGGAACAAGACCCGCCCTATCGGCTTGTTTTACGGACGATACGTCTGCTGCGGCGCGCCGCGATACTCGTCACGCGAGATCACGCCGTCACGGTTGGTGTCCTGACGGTCGAAGCTGGTGTGTGACCACGGCCACTCGTCCAGCCGGATTCGGCCGTCCCGGTTCATATCGATCGCCGTGAAGTTGCTGGCGTTGCCGTTGTTCGAGGTGTTGAACTCCCCTCTCGTCAACCGCCGGTCATCGTTGGTGTCCAGGCGATCGAATGCGTTCTGGCCGCCATCCCACTCGTTGCGGTCGATGTATCCGTTGCCGTTGATATCGAGGTAGTCGAAGCGGTCGTCGTTGGCGACCTCATCGTCCTGGCCGTTCCGGTTTCCACGCCGCTGTGCGAGGACACTCACTTCATCCCCTGACAACCGGCCGTCGTTGTTCCAGTCGTAGGTATCGAACGTGCGCGGATTGCCGCGCCATTCAGTGCGCGCGATCACGCCGTCGTTGTTGGTGTCCATCCGCCGGAAACGCATGCTATTGCCATTGGCGTTCCCGGGCTGGATGCTGCTCTGCTGAGCGGGCTGCTCACCATTCGCGCAGAACCGGACGCTCGAGCCCGGCACGGTCCAATCACCAGACTGCTGCCGGTATTCCTGCGAATCCATGATTTGATCGATGAGCGGCTGAACGCCGCGGCGCGACACCAGATTCACCGCATTCTTCTGGCCCTCGGGATCGGGGCCGCGGTTCAACAGATGCCGGTAGATGTCAACGACCATGGGTTCGCGGGCCTGGTTGCCAAATCGCTGAAGATGCTCGGGCGACTTGGCGATGCCGCGAACGATTTCGCGAACGGTCGTGCGATTGTTCAAGCGATCGATCCATACCGAGGCGCCGGCATCGGCCGATCGCTCGAGCACCTGGCGATACACTTGCTCAATGACCTGCCGCGAATCCGTCGTGCACGGCTGCTGGGCAACCGCGAGCGATGGGACAACACTAAGCGCGCTGACGAGTACGGCTACACGCCACATGACAACCTCCTGAGTTCTGCTCCACACACCTGCGTGTGCGAACAGCGCTGCACGTCCATAAGAGGATGGTGCAAGGGCGGTACCCTCAACCGTAGCGCCGAATGTGCCGTTTAGACGCGCTGAATGTGCCGTTTAAAGGGGACAATATGCGGTTGAGGCTTGCAGCAACGGTGCACTGTTGCTACTCTCGCGTAACCCCTCGCCCTAAAAGCCATGACCTCAACGTTTGGTGAGCGGCTCCGGTTGCATCGCGAAGAGCGACAGATTTCGCTCGTCGTTGTATCGGAGCAGACCAAGATCAAGCTGTCGCTACTCGAAGCGTTGGAACGCGACGATCTCTCGCACTGGCCGCTTGGATTGTTCGGGCGGTCCTACATTCGTTCCTACGCGCAGGCGATCGGCCTCGACCCGACCGCCACGCTCCGCGAATTCCTCGATCGGCATCCCGGGGCGACGGAAGCGACGGCAGTAGACGTCGCGGAAGTGCGCACGATCGCGCCTGATAAGGCCGGCCGCCGGCCGCCAACGCGGCTCGAGGTCCTGATCGATTCCGCGCTCGACGCGTTCCACGCGCGGCGGTCAGAGGCGGCGCAGCGTCCCCCCGCCGCGGCGCCGAGGGTTTCGGCGAACGCGGCGGAGCCGCCCCCGGCTGCCTTTGCCTATTCGGAATCGGTCACTCCGCGCCGGCGTGAGCAGGCGTTCCCGACGCCGCCAGCACCGCTGCCCCAACCAGAAAGCATCGACATGGCCTCCGTCGCGCATCTCTGCACGCGACTGGGGTGCGCGCAGGAAGCCGAGGAACTCACCGCAGTGCTTGAAGAAGCCGCGCTGATCCTCGATCTCGCCGGTCTGATTTTGTGGGTCCCGGACGCCCACGGCGTGGTGCTCACACCGGTGTATGCGCACGGCTACCCCGACGAGGTGATCGCGCAGCTGGCGCGACTGACCACCGACGCCGACAACGCCAGCGCCGAAGCGTTTCGCAGCGGCAGGATGTGCATCGTCAAAGGCAGCGATGTGAGTACTGGGGCCATCGTCGCGCCGATGCTGACGCCGCTGGGCTGTGCCGGCGTGCTCGCCGTTGAAGTCAGGAACGGGGCTGAGCGGCGTGAAGATCTGCGCGCCGCGCTGACCATCCTCGCGGCGCAAGTGTCCACGCTCATGGGCTTCTCCGTGCTCGCCCAGACGATGAGCGCGTAATTATTCTTTTTGCGCGCGACTCTGCCGGAGATAGTGCGGGCTATACGACAGCCCATACGAAGTCTTCTGCGACGCCTCCACCTTGTGTTTGTTGAACTCGGCGCGTGAGGCTTCGATCGCCTGTAGCTCCGGATCGCTGCACGGCCGCATCGTGATCGGCTCGCGCGGCACGAAGAACACCTGGCCGATCGGGATGCTGTGCTCGATGGTAATCCCCTCGCCCGCCTGTAACACGTAGCGGAACTCGGTCTCGTGCGCGTACCAGTCGGTTTCGACTCTGATTGCCAGCATCGGTGCGACCGGCCTCTCGATCATGTTGAGGATCGGCGAGTAGACCGTGTCCCATCCGGACGGCGTCTGAAAGTTCGTCGCGCCGCGCAGTGCCACGGCGCCAGCCGGCGTGCCCATGTCCTCGGGTACGAGAAACGCGCGCGTCACGGCGAGTGCCGCCTCGCGTGAGAGCATCGGCGCGCCGACGAACGTCACTTCCTCCTTCATCATCCCGATGCCACCCACCGACAGGGCCATCGTCACTTGGAAAATGGGCGTCCGTTTGCCGTCAGAGGTCAGCAGGTAATAGACGAAGCGATATCGCCCATCGCCCTCGAACTCGACGAACAGCGATTCCTTCGGCTCGAGCGGCGCGTACACCATGAACCCGAGCATGCTGCCGGCCTCGAGCACCGGGCAATGCCGTGCGTGCTGCGGCAGCAGCGGACGCGACGACTCGCGCTTCGGCGGCAGACCAGTTCCCGGGCGCCTGGTGTTCGGAAAGGTACGGACTTCCATGTCCGTATCGTAGTTCAGCCTGCCCTGAGCGCCGTCGAAGGGGCTAACGGCTTCCCTCCGAATGGGTCGGCGACGTCTCTGATGAACCGGCGACGTAGCCAGTGCGCGTGCGGACTTTCACGTCCTTGTGATCGGTCGCATTCACACTTACCCGCACGTGCTTCACTCGCCCGCTGGAGGTATCCTCCGGCTCGTAGGCAAGCGTGTAGCGGCTTCGGATATCGGCCGCAATGATCCGAAACGCGTTCCCAATCAGGTCTCTCGTTCTTGGCTCGAACGCCAGGCCTCCGGTCACCTTCGCGAGACGACGCAAGGCGCCAGCGTTGTGACCCAGCGCGATCGGGTCGATCAGGGCAATCGTGTAGATCACCACATTCGACGCCTGAACTTTCTTGACCAGATCGTCGTACGACAGCCGGCTGGCGTTATCTCCACCATCGCTCAGCACGATCACGACGCGCCGTTCGTGAGTCCCCTTCCCGACGCCGTCCATTGCTTCCGACAATGCGTCGTAAAACGCGGTTTTTCCCAGCACGGTGAGATTGTTCGTCAGCGCGTCTTTCAGCTGCATCGGATCGCTGGTGAAGTCAACGCGGGAATCCAGCACGCGCGTGACACGCTCGTTGAACACCAACGGAAGGAACTCGTCGTCGGGATTACTGGCCTGGGCCAGTGCGGTGATGCCGGCGATCATACGGTCGCGATTAACCAGCATGCTGCCGCTGGAATCAATCAGCAAACCGATGGTCGCTGGCGCATCCTGTTCGGCGAAGAAGGCGATCTTCTGCGGCCGGCCCTCTTCAAGGACCTGGAAAGACTCGCCTGGCAGGCCACTGATGAAACCGCCGCGATTGTCGGTGACCGCCACGTCGAGGAGCACGAGCTCGGACCGCGCGGTGAAGCGCGCATCATCCTGTGCGGTGACCGCTGCGCCAAGCGCAACGGCGACCGCTGCGCCGAACGCGATCAACGCTGTGAACGTCAGCATTGTGGCGCGCATGGTGCCTCCCAACTGAAAGGGCGCGTGGAACGGGGAGCAGTTCCACGCGCCCGCGATGGCGCACGAGCCGTCGCCACTCATCTCTGAGCGACGGCGAGTTACTTACGCAGCAGTCGCAGACCAAGTCCGCCGCTCGCCAGCCCCGTCAACAGGAGCAGGCCGAGTGGGCTGGCCGTCTGCGGCAACTGGTTTCGATCCGACGCTGCCGGTTCGTTCTCAAACGGAGGCTGCTGCGCCGGCGGCTGTGCCTGCGCCTGCAGCTCCGCTTCCTGCTGCTCCACGTCCGCCGCTATCGCGGCATCGGCTGAAGCTTCGGGCGGAACGCCATTTCCTTCCACCACGCCAGGCGCGTCCGGCTCGGCGATCGGCGGCACGGCTACCGGTTCGCCTTCTGCAAGGCCAACCGATTCTTCAGCAGCGGCCGCAACCGGTTCGGGCTGGTTGATCCGGTTCAACTCTGCGAGCTGCTGTTTCGAGTACATGAACTGATAGCCGGTGTTGTCACCGACATACCACCACGCGTTGATCGCGCGCGGGGCTCCTGCCGCGGTTTCCAGGAAGCGAATCTCCGAGTCCTTGGCGGCGTCCACTCGATACGCAGGCATCGTCAGCAGAAGTGCATAGCTCTGCGTGCCGTTCTTGTCACTCACCTGAATGACGCGTCGACTCGTGTCTGGATCCGCAAGGCGAAACATGTACGTTCCGGCCGGAAGGGTAACTCCTGGAAGCGCGACCGACTGGTTGAACGTGAAGTACGTCCGCTTGTCGGACGTAAAAGCGTCGGCGCCACTTGCCATCAGATGGACAAGCACCACCAACACGGAAGCGGTGAACAGCCTCTTCAACATGCTGGTTCTCCTCCTGCCTTCTGTGACGGCAACAAGCGGGCCGACTGGCATCGCGACCGCACGAAATCGCAGGCAATCAACGAGTTGCGTCCAACGAGCTCGACGATGACGCATCGCCACGGCTGGCCTTGTCTTTCATGTCACCGGTAAGCATCTACCTCCCTGTTGGCACTGCCGCGGTCGAGCTGTCGCAACTGGCGCGTAAGTTGCCGTGATGAGGGGAGAGGTAAAGGGGGAGCCAAGATGATGAGCAAACTCGTCGCGTTCTTGACGCTTGCAGTGCTTACGTTGAGCATCGCGGGCCGGGCTGAAGCGCAGCCTGCGGACTACCGCACGTATTTCACGTTCAGTGCGCCAGTCACGTTGCCGGGCATTACGCTGCCGGCCGGGAAGTACGTCTTCCGGCTCGCCGATCCTGATAGCAGCCGCAAGGTCATCAACGTGCTGAGCGCCGACGGCAAGAAGTCGCTGGCCATGCTGCACACGATTCCGAATCAGGCGATGAAAGCACCAAAGGACGCTGAGATCCGTTTCATGGAGACCAGCGCGAAGGTGCCGCCGCCGGTCAAGACGTGGTGGTATGCCGGCAAGGCAATCGGCTACGAATTCATTTACCCGCGGAAGCAGGCGCTGGAGCTGGCGAAAGCCACGTCGGAGCCGATTTTGACGACCGCGAAAGAGACGACTGACCTTGCGAGCGCCGACCTGTCACGCGTAAACGGATCCGAGAACCAGGCCGTGACCGTCGAGCAGCAGCCAGCTCCGCGCGAGGCCAGCGGCCGTGCGCAGCCGGCTGATGCAGACGCGGCACAGGGTGGCGCCAGCGCGAACGCCGCGCAGGATACGCGGGCCGATGAACGCGCGCGTACCACGGCGCGCACGCAGCTGCCGCGTACGTCAAGCTCAACACCAACTGTGCTCGTGCTGGGTGCGCTCGCCCTGACCATGGGGCTCGGACTATCCCTCGGGGCCCGCAATCGCGCGTAAACTCTGAGTGAGCGACATTGCGCACTCTCTGCTTCGCACTGGCGGCAGCGATACTTTCGCTGCCGCCGCACGCCCCCCTTCACGGTCAAGAGACGCCGACATTCTCGGCCAACTCCGAGATCGTCGTGCTGCACGTCACCGTCAGAGACAAGAAGGGTGCGTATGTCGGTGGCTTGACGCAGGACGCGTTCAACGTCATCGACGACGGTCAGGCGCAGACCGTCAGTCTGTTCAGCAACACTGATACGCCGGCGACGATTGGTTTGCTAATCGACAGCAGCGGCAGCATGTACCAGCATCGGGCACTCACCATCTCCGGCGCGACGACCTTCGCGAAGGCGAGTCATCCCCAGGACGAGATCTTTGCCATCGCGTTCAACGAGTACGTGACGCCCGTGCTGCCGGCGAGCTCTCCCTTCACGAGCGACGGCAGCATCATGCGCGTCGCGCTCGAGCGCAACGTCAACAGTCGCGGCCGGACCGCGCTCTACGACGCGATCGCCGGCGGCGTCGAGTATTTGTCTCGGGGCACTCGGGAACGCAAGGTCCTCGTGCTGCTCAGCGACGGTGGCGACAACGCCAGCCGCACGACGAAGGAAGAGGCCGTTCACAAGGCGCAAGCCTCGAACGCCGTCATCTATACGATCGGTCTCATCGAGCCCGACTCGCGCGATGCCAATCCAGGGCTCTTGAAAGAACTGTCACTGGCCAGCGGTGGCGAGTTGTATCGACCGAAGGATTCCGACGGCATCGCAGACGTGCTCGACAAGATTGCTCGCGATATTCGACACACCTACACGATTGGCTTCACGCCGACGAACACCGCGCGTGACGGCGCCTTCCGAACCCTACGCGTCGTCGTCACGGCGCCGCCCGGACGCCCGCTGGTGGTGCGCAGCCGTACCGGGTATCGCGCCGGAACATCCACACGGTGATCGCCATGGTGAAACGAGCACTCGGCGTCGTACTGATTCTCGTTGGCGCGATTGCCCTGATCTGGGTGGGATCCCACCTCATGAACGCCGCGTGGTTCGATCGTCAGGCGCGAGAAGTGCTGGAGACCATGCGGCACGTGCCCCGATCCGAGGCACGGCCGACACCGGACACGATGGGTGTCGGCGAGCCGATCGGCACGCTCGAGATCACACGCGTGGGCCTGACGGGCGTCGTCGTCGAAGGCGATTCCGATGAGGTGCTCGATCGTGCGATTGGCCACCTGCCGGACACACCGCTGCCGTGGAAGGATGGCAACAGTGCGCTCGCCGCGCATCGCGACACGATCTTCCGGCCGCTCAAGGGTGTTCGCCTCGGCGACGTGCTGCGACTCAAGACGCCACATGGCGACTTCGACTATCGCGTCACCGAGACGCTGATCGTCAAGCCGGACGAAGTGTGGGTATTGGATCCCACACAAGTGGCGACGCTCACCCTGATCAGCTGCTGGCCGTTCAATTACATCGGCCACGCGCCGGAGCGGTTCATCGTCCGCGCCGAGCGGATCCCGACGGTCAGTGTCGCCTCGAACCGCACCGAGTAGATGTAGTGTCCGCCTTTAGGCGGACAGCCGAACGCTAGTTAAACGGCACTTCCTGCTTGTAAGTCTTCCCCGTCATATCTATCGCGGTGATCCGCACCGTTTTCATTCGCGTCACGCCGCGGCGGAATCGCGCGCCGCCGGCGCCTGAGAACTGATCGAGCTGCACGTCACGGGTCGCGCCGGACTCGATGCGCGGCATCTGCATGCGGTACGGCGCCAGCACACCGGCCGGCACGAGCTCGATCTGGCCTTCGGCAATCGCCGAGCCTGAGCGATTCGCGATAGTCAGATAGGTCTGCGAAACGGTGATTCCGACCGGAGCATTGGGATCGTCAGCCGCGCCGCCGCGACAACCGGCGGCGAGCAGCGCGAGAAGGGCACAACCAACGACGAGGGACAGGGCACCCGGCAGTCGCTTCATGAACAGCTCCCTTCGTGGAAAGTGGGTCGAAGAGCGCCGATCGCCGCGCGTATGAGGGTTCGTCCGCCTAACGAGGAGACGTTAATACGCTCGATCGCGTACCGAGTCAATGGCCGAGCGCCGGGGACAAGCTCGTCCAATGATTGGCAATCTGCTTGCACCACCTCATCTCGTTATGAGCAATGACCCTCGTTCACTCGGCGAAATGTTCGCTGATCTCTCTCGCGACGCGCGGATGCTCATCCAGCAGGAGATCCACCTCGCGAAGACCGAGCTCTCGCAGAACGCCTCGCGCCTGGTCCCCAGCCTGACGATCATCGCCGCCGGCGGATTGATCGCGTTTGGCGGGCTGCTCGCGATTGTCGCAGCCGTCGTGCTCGGCCTGATCGCCATCGGCCTGGTCGCCTGGGTGGCGGCCCTGCTTGGAGGCCTCGTCATCGCCGGCATCGGCTACGCGCTCGTCCGCGCCGGCCTTGCCTCGTTCCGGGCCAAGGATCTGAAGCCACGACAAACGATTGAAACGCTGAAGGAGGACGCGCGATGGCTCAGGACCCAAACCAGGTAAGCACCGCGGAGATTCGCTCGCAGATCGAGCGGACGCGCGCCGAGCTCGGTCACACCATCGACGCGATCCAAGACCGCTTGAGCCCACGCCGTGTCATGCACGACGCGAAGGAGACGATCAGCGATGCAACACTGGGCAGGGCGAAGCGGCTTGCGCATCGCATGACCGAGGTCGTGCACTCCGGCAACAGCTCGCCGAACGTATCAGCCATCCTGGACAAGGCGCGCAGCAATCCAACGGTAACCGCGCTGATCGGAACCGCCGTGAGCGCGCTGTTCCTTGCGTTCATGACACGGTCGCGCCG
>Ga0111539_10004860_pt1 | contig 17504 bp, 11 predicted proteins | sample RhiMethybrSRZTD1_FD_79667 | JGI IMG/M metagenome (GOLD analysis project Ga0111539, IMG submission 79667) | Populus rhizosphere microbial communities from Tennessee, USA - Rhizosphere MetaG P. TD hybrid SRZTD1 (version 2) (version 2) | ecosystem: Host-associated > Plants > Roots > Rhizosphere >... | reverse complement strand
TTGGCATCGATCGGCGCGTTCGCTTCACCATCGCGATCCCGCCAGCGGCCGATCGCGTCGTAGTTCTCCATGGCCAGGCCGATCGGATCGATGACGCCGTGACACTGGTTGCAGCCCGGCTTGGAGCGATGACTCTCGAGCCGCGCTCGCAGCGTCTTCGGCGGCGCACCCTTGGGCTGCGACAAGTCGGTGTCGACATCCGGCGGTGGCGGCGTCGGCGGCGTGCCCATCAGCTTGTCCAGGATCCAGGCACCGCGCAGCACGGGCGACGTGCGATCGCCGTACGACGTCTTCAGCAGCACCGCGCCCTTGCCGAGCAGGCCCCAGCGCTGGGGGTTGTCCAGCGTCACGCGGCGGAACTGCGGGCCGAGCACCGAGCTGATGCCGTAATGTTTGGCCAGCCGCTCGTTGAGGAACGTCTGGTCGGCCGTAAGCAGATCGCCGACATTCCGATCCTCGAGCAGCACGCTGCCGACGAATGATTTGACTTCCGTGGACAGGTCCTTGCGCAGTTGATCGTTGAACGTCGGAAACAGGTTCGGATCCGGCTCCACTTCGCGCAGGTTGTCGAGATCCATCGACTTGAGCGCGAAGTTGCGGACCAGACTCGACGCGCGCCGATCCTTCAACATCCGCAGCGCCTCGGCCTGCAGCACGTCCGGCGCATGCAGCTTCCCCGCCGCCGCAATCTTCAGCAGCTGATCGTCTGGTCCCTGACTCCACAGGAAGAAGGACAACCGCGACGCGAGCTCGAGATCGCTCAGCGGAAAGGCAACAGCGTTCGTAGTGTCCGGCTTCAGCCGGACGGGTGCCGGCGTTTTGATCACGCGGAACAGGAACTCCGGGCTGACAAGAATCGCGGCGACCACTTGCTCGATACCCGAATCAAACCCGTTCGCCCGTCCGCCATCGAAGTACGGCATCAGCGAATCGATGTCCGCGCTGGTGACCGGACGCCGGTACGCGCCGCGCGCGAGGTTCTCGGCGATTCGGCGGGCGCACGCCTTCTCTGCGTAGGGCCCGTCCTTTTGGACGGGCCGACACACGAAGATCGTTCGCCGGCTCGTCGTCTCCGACACACCGGGCGAGTTGAACGGCCCCTCGACGCGCACGCCGGCAATCACGCGCGGAGCGCGATCGCCGCGGCTGAACTCGTCGCCGGGCAGGAAGCCGACGAATTCGTCCGACTCGATGCGCGCCCGCTCGATGAACGTGACGCCGACGTCGTAGGTCCCGGCCTTCACCTGCACAGGGATGTTCGTGAAGCGCTTCATGATCGCCGCGCGCGCCGGTGCGCCGCCCTGATCGATCAACTTCAGGTCCTCGGGAGTGCCCAGCGACTCGCGAAACACTTCGCGACCGTCGACGAGGATGATGACGGTGTGACGGGTCTCGACTGCGCGGGTGTAGAGGTCGATACCGAGGTCACCGATGCTGAAGCGATACTCGCCGTCGGCAGGAAACAGGTGGCGGAATTTCATCCCGCCGCGCGTGCCCAGCGGAAGACCATCGACGTGCCCCGGCTGATCGGCGGTGAGCGGCTGCGGATGGTACGCGCTCGAGAGCTTGGGCTTCGGTTCACCCACCGCCATCTTCGCGGCGACCCGCGCCGCGGCGACGTATTGATCGAGGAACGCCGGCGAGATGCTCAGCGCTGCGGCGATGTTGTCGAAGCCGTGGACTTCAATCTCGGCCGGCAGCAGGGATTCGGCATCGAGCTCGATGCCAAGCAGATTGTTCACCGCGGCGCCGAACTCGGTCCGCGTCAGCCGCTGGATCGGTACGTGGCCCGCCTTCGCCTGACGGCTTCGGCGGGGCAGGCCCGCTGCGGAGGTCTCCTCGGGCGCGTCGAGCGTCGCTTCCATCCACGCGACGAACGCGTCGATCTCTTTCTGATCCGGCTGCCGGCTCCCCGGCGGCGGCATCTGCCGTCCGCGCAGCTTGCGCAGCGCCTTTTCCCACGTCTCGGCGTGGTCGCCAATGCTCGCCGCCGTGACGCCCTGGAAGGTGACTCCGGCCGACTGTGTACGATCGTTGTGGCACGCGATGCAGTACTGCGTGATCGTGGCGAGGTGACGCTCAGCGTCGGCCGACGCTCGCGCAGCAGTGTCCTGCGGGGCGGTATGGACGATGGTCAGCGAGACCACCAGCAGCACCCCGGCAAGCCACGTCAGGATGGCGACGCGTGTTCGAGCCATGCCGGCGTCCAGTGTAGGCGCCTCCGCTCTCAGGATCTACTCCCTTCACAGGGTGTCGATCTCAGCTCCGCCGCGGGCCGCCGGACATGCCCGCCGCGGCCTTCCGAAACAAGCCGCGTCCGGGACTCGTGACAAACGCCCACTTCAGAATCTTGACGGGCAGCGGGAGACGAGGCGGCTGCCCGCGGACCGGCGCCGCGAACCACTGCGCCAGCGTACCTTGCGGGTCCTCGCGCAATTCGTCCACCTGCGCGACGCGATGGACGCAGCCAACCGTGCACATCGGCGCGCAGCTCTTGACGCGGTGATACTCGGTACGGAGATCGTCGAGGCTGTACTGCGCGAGCGGGATGCCTGGATGACCGCGCTGCTGCGAGCACCAATGCACGAGACCGTCCTCGCAGATATAGAGGTACCGCGCACCGGCGTGGCACTGCCAGTCATTGGCCTGTCCCGCCGCAAGGTTCTTCTGAAATCGGTTGTAATTCGCGAAATCGAACCACGACTTGCCGAGTGAGACGACCTGTTCGAGAACCGTCCTCTGCTCTTCATCGAGCGCCACCAGCCGGCCGCTGCCGTCATGGATGATGCCCGCCGTCGTCGAAAACCCGAGCTCGCGCGCGCGCGTCGCGATGGTCAGCGCATCCGCGGGATTCCTGACACCACTGCCGACGACGGCATTGACCGTCACGTCGAATTCGGCGGCGGCGGCGAGCGACGACAGTTTCTGATCCAGAACCTTGAGGCTCTTCTTGGAGACCTGGTCAGGCAAGACGTTATCGATGCTGATTTGCAGGTGGTCGAGCCCGGCAAGGTTCAACCGTTCGATGCGATCGCGCGTCAGAAGATAGCCGTTGGTAATCAGCGTCGCGATCGCGCCGCGCTTCCGGATGTGATTGATGATCACATCGAGATCCGGATGCAGCAGCGGCTCGCCGCCGCTCAACGTGACGACGCCCGTCCCGAGATCGGCGAGTCGATCGATCCGGCGAAGCACGTCGGCGGTGGGCACCGGCGCCGAGCGGTCATCGTACTCATTGCAGTACGTGCACGACAGGTTGCAGCGCCGGATCGGAATGAGATGTGCCGCGACAGGTTGATAGCGGAAGCGAAGCGACCGGACCAGCATTCGAGCTTCGCGAACGCGTCGATTCGCTCGCCGAAGGATCCGCCGCAGTCGAACCAGGCTCATGACCGCAAACGAGCGCATCTTCTCACACCGAGATGACGCGCCCGCCGGCTTCCGGGCGTCGTTACACGAGCGCGCTAGTATTGACGGCTCTGTAACACAGCTCGTGCGCGGACGCCGCTATGTTGGCCTATAAAGCTGTCCTCTTCGCCCTTCTCGCCGTCACCGCCGGGCTCATCGCCGGGCTGGCATTCGAGCGTGTGTATGACGTGCAGATACGGAAGCGTCCGGCCGATTCGCTCGCGACCGCGGCAACGGTCCAGCCCGACGCACGCACGCGAGCCCCGCTCGAGCTGAGACTCGTCGACAGCGGCGGCGTCGGCATCCCGCTCGACACGTGGGGCACTGACTACTCTCACGACCGCAGAGCGTTCCGCGACGCGATTCTGAAGCAGGCGCCGTACGTCGACGCATCGGCGTTTCAGCGAATCGAGCGTGACTGGCGCGCGTATGTCCAACGCATGCGTGAGTACGGCAACAACGCCATATCGGTACCCCTGCTGCTCGAATTCATCGACTTCGATCGAGTCACCGCTCGCAGCACGCCTCCGGGCGAAGCGGTGTACGAACGCGACAGCGACTATCGCGCCAGGCACGTCGCCGTGCGTCGAGCGTTCGCACCGTTGTTCGACTGGACCGCTCGACAGGGCATGCAGGTGTTTCTCGAGTCGGACATGCTGACGCTGTCGCCGCCACTCGCCCGACTGCTTCGTCGTGTCGCCCCTGATTCGAGCGACCTGGGAATCGACACGTCGAATCCCGCGGTGTGGGATGTCTATCGCGCCGGCCTCGAAGAACTGTTCGAGTCGACACCCGCCGTCACCGGCCTGGTCGTCCGGTTCGGCGAGGGTGGCAACCTGTACAACACCGAAGGCTGGCCGTATCGAAGCGAGATGGCGATTCGCAACGCGAGCGGTGTGCGCGCGATGCTCCGCGGGATGCTGCCAGCGTTCGAGCGATCGGGACGGACACTCGTACTTCGCAGTTGGACGGTCGGCATCGGACCGATCGGCCGCCTTCATATCGATCCACGCGTCTACGACGCCGTGCTCGGGGACATCGACTCGGCGTCGCTCGTGGTGTCGACGAAGTACACGGCTGGTGATTTCTTCAGCTACCTTCCGCTCAATCCGACGCTGGCGCGCGGACGCCATCGACGCCTCATCGAGCTGCAAGCGAAACCCGAATTCGAAGGCTTCTCCGCCTTCCCCGATTTTCTGGGAGAGGACTACGCACGCGCCTTGCGGGCGTTTCGCACCACGAATCCACAGATCGCCGGCACGTTCCTGTTCACGCAGGCGGGAGGCCCGCTCCGCGCCGGGCCTCGCATGCTGTATCCGCTTCACGGATTCTGGTTATGGACGGATGCGAATGTCTTCGTCGCCTCGCGGCTGGCGATAGATCCGTATGCCGATGTCCCGACACTCACCCGGGAATGGGCCGCGCGCAGATTCAGCCGCGATCCACAGGTCACGGACGTGGTCGCGCGCGCGTTGACCGAGACGCGAAACGCCGTGCTCGAAGGCTTCTACATCAGGCCATTTGCCGAGCGCGAAGTGCGCGTCCCCGGGCTGGAGCTGCCACCGTTGATGTGGATCTTCGAGTGGGACATGGTGGGTGGCTGGCACAGCCTCCTGAGCCTCGTCTACCGAGGTACGCGAGATGAGGTTCGTACCGCCATCGACGAAGGGCGCCTCGCGGCCGACACCGTGCGGCGAGTTCGGCAGCAGCTCGCGAGTACGTTCGCGGCGGCGATGCTGGTCGACTGTTCGTCGTGCACCGCTGCGTTGCGTTCGCTGGAGTATCAGGAGAGCGTGTTCGACGTCCTGGCCACGTGGCGCCGGAGTTTTCTGAGCTACTACCGGTGGCTCGATACCGGCAGCGATGACGCATGGCGCGAGTGGCAGACCGGCCGTAGCGGATTCGAAGCGACCGCGAGACTGCACACCGCTCGATTTGGCAGCGACCTCGACTTCCCCGCTCTCGATCTGACCTCCGCTCATCGAGCCATTGCGGTTGCCGATCGCGGCACGAGCATCCGAACAATCGCGTTCGGCATCGTCATGATCGTTGGTGCGCTTGTGATCGTGGGCCGTCTGCGACGAGGCAGCCCTTCACGCGTCGACGCGCTGAGGAGTGCTGCCAGGCTGACGTGGATCGCTCTCACCCCGTGGCGACTGGTGACCGAGACCATTGACCTGCGCACGGCCCTGACCGTCACTACGGTGGCACTGGCCGTCGTCGGATTTCTGATGGGAACGCTGACCGGCTTTGCCACACCCTGGGTCGAGGCTGGGTCCGTTCTCGTCGTTGCGGTCGTCGCGGTCGCGTTCGAGAGTACGGCGGACGGTCGATTCGAACGTCACGGACGCGGCCGGCTGCTGGTCGCCTCCGTCGGACCGTTGATTCCCGGCGCAATCGTGCTACTGGCAGTGATCGCCTACGTCGGCCCGCTGGGTTTCTGGTACTGGTTCTGGACCTCACCGATCTTCCGTGTCGCCTTCGTCGCCATTCTCGTTGCGACCGCGGTCTGGGCAGTGGCGATGCTCGTCACGGTTCGTGTGCTGGAACGGTGGCACGGTTCCGTCGCCGGTTGGTTGACCGCCGCGGGTGCGGGTCTGCTCGTGTTGACCGCCTTGCTGCCCGATTGGCTGGTCGCGCTGCGATCGCTGGATCGCCCGCTGAACGTTGCGCCCGCGACCGAGACGATGTTGTTCGCGCTGCAGACCTATGCCGGTGCACACGTGAAGCTTGGCGGGCTCCTCTACGTGGCCGTGTTGCTGCTCGCTGCTGGTTATGTGACCCGGCGTTGGTCGCAGCGACGCGGTCGGGAGATCTCGACGACACCGGCCTGTCCATGACGGCGCCAGGCCGGGTGACGCTCGTGCTGCTGCCAGGACTCGATGGCACCAGCGTCTTCTTCCGGCCGCTGCTCGCCGCGCTTCCCTCCTGGGTCGAACCCCTCGTGATCGAGTATCCGTCTGACGGCGGCGACGACTACCCGCATCTGCTTGCCCTCGTCTCAGAAGCGGTGCGAGGACTCGATGCGTACTGGGTGCTCGGCTGGTCGTTCTCGGGACCGCTGGCGCTGATGCTGGCGGCACGCGACCCTGACCGTGTTCGCGGCGTCATCCTGTGCGCATCGTTCGTGCGCGCGACGAACTGCACCGCTGCCAGGCGACCGTGGTCTATCTGGCCAGCTCACGAGATGTGCTGGTGCCGCGCCGCAACGCTGACGACATCGTGCGGCAGAAGCCATCGACATCCGTGGTGGTCATCGATGGACCGCACATGGCCCTCTATACGAGTCCGCTCGCCGCCGCAGAAGCCATTTGTCGCGTGCTGGGGGCGATTACACGCCGCACCATGATCGACTGCTGACGACCGTGCTGGCTGGGACAGCGTCGTGAGGCGACGTCAACGCGTCGCGCAACTGGCGCAGCGAGTCGGTGGTGCTGCTGCGCCCGAGTCGCCGTGCAATCGGCTCGATGATCCAGGACAGGAATGCCGGGAAGCCCCGGCTGAGACCAATCGTGTCGAGCTCGATGTACACGCCGCCGTCTCGTTCGAGATACTTCGACAGGGAATTGGCGCGCCAGAGATACCCGCTGCCGGTACCGGCCTGAAGTCGACGTTCACCACGCTCGCCGGCGTGCTCCACTTCTCGCACGCATTCGGACGCGGCGATCGAGGTGGCGCGCTCGGGGCGCACGCGTCGATACTCGGTCACCATCCACACGTCGAACACGCCGGTCACACCACTCGTACGGCGTCGTGCGCGGAAGAACGCACGTAAGCGCGAGCGGTCTTCCTCGCTGGACACAAGATCAGAGGCGATCACCCAGTCATAGACAGACGGGTACTTGACATAGTCACGCACCAGGCTCAACACCTGTTCAAGCGTCGTGTCGCGTACGAACGCAGTCGCGCGCCAGTGATGGATCAGGCCCTGCGGCACTGAAATGATGCCGTCGCCGCCTCCGGGCTCGAGCAGGATCTCGCCCTGGCGAAGCCGCCCCAACGCCTGTGCAGATCCCCCGGTGAGGAACGCATCGGTGCTGATCAGCTTGACGAACGTCTGCTCGGCCGCCTCGATGTAGCGATCATAGGCGGACGCCGTGCGAGGATCGAGGTCGGCCGCGGCTGAGTCGAGCGGGACGACCACGAGCGCAGCGACGCAGGCCAAGCCCTTCAGATAAGCGCGTTTCCCCGTCAACTGTCGGGCCATGCTTCCCTCCGGAGCCGACCTTGCAAGTCAGGAAATGACTGAAGGCCAAGGGTGAGGCGGTAGCGTCGATTCTAGTAGGGGAGCATGGTGTCCGATTTGCACCCCAATCAACCGCAGCAGAGTCCAAGTACCTGATGGCTAGCAACCCGACTTCCGTAACGAATCCCTCCCGCGCGCCTCGGCCACGTGGGCGACGAGGCTCGCTCATCGATTGGCGGGATCCCGAGAAAAATAACGACGTGCTCGACTGGCGCCGCCGCGCCCACGAATTCGGTCTGGTCCCGGTAGACACCTGGAACGACGACGGCGAATCACGATCGTCCGGGGTCGTGGACGGAACCGAGCGGTTGCTGCACGACGAAGAACCTGAAGCGTTCGAAGATCAGCAGCAGCTCGAAGAGGCCGAGCGTGAAGAGCTCAGCTCCGACGAGATGGAGGAAGCGCCGCAGGCCGGCGTGCCTGAGATCGAGATCGATCTCGTTCGCACCTACCTGACCAGCATCGCGCGACGGAAGCTGCTGACCGCGCGTGAGGAGCAGGAGATCGGCCGCCGCATCGAGACCAGTCGCGGCGAGTTGCTGGCCGCGATCGGGACGATTCCGAGTGCGCTGCAGACGCTCGTCGCGCTCGAAGAAGCCGTCAAACGCGGCGACGCGCCGGCGGCGGAGCTGATCCTGCTGCCTGACGGCGGCGAGCTCGAGCCGTCCAAGGTCGAGCCTGTCCTCAAGGCGTTCGCTCGCATTCGCCGGCAGCAGCGGCGCATCAACGATTGGCGTCATCGCTACGAAGACCATCGAGCGTCAACGGCGACGCGCGCCGACGCGCGGACTGAGATTGCCGATGCCCTCGAGGAGATCGGATCGATCCTTCGCGATCTGCCCATCCGGCCGTCGGTGATTGATGGGATCCGCGACGAGCTCAAACGCCTCGATCAGGAATTCGAGCGGATCGCCCAGGATCGGACCGGCCGCGAATCGGCCCGCGGCCGGCGCGCGCTCGAGTCGCAGGTCGGACTGTCACGCCGGCAGTTCCGTCAGCGGTTTGAAGAGGTGCAACAGCGTGAGGACCTGCTCGTCGAGGCGAAGCAGCAACTGATCGAACCCAATCTCCGCCTCGTGGTCTCGATCGCGAAGCGTTATCTCGGACGCGGGCTCACGCTGCTCGATCTGATCCAGGAAGGCAACATCGGCCTGATGAAAGCGGTCGACCGCTTCCAGTTCCGACGCGGCTTCAAGTTTTCGACCTATGCGACGTGGTGGATTCGTCAGGCAGTGGGGCGCGCCGTCGCCGACTACGGCCGGACGATTCGTCTGCCTGTGCACACCATCGAAGCGCTCAACAAGGTGACGCACGCACGCCGCGATCTCACCACGCGCCTCGGCCACGATCCGCGCCCGGAGGAGCTGGCCCGTCACCTCGGGATGCCGCTCGGCAAGCTGCAGATGCTGCTCGACGCCGCCAAGATTCCAGCGTCGCTCGATGCCGCCGTTGGCGAAGACGAGGAATCGACGCTCGGCACAATACTGCGCGATCAGGCGTCGCTCTCGCCCGAGGAGGAAGCCATCCGCGGTCAGATGGCCGATGAGGTCGAGCGCGCCATGGCCCCGCTGACCGAACGCGAGCGCGAGGTACTGCGGCTGCGCTACGGGCTGGGCCTCGACCGCGAGCTGACCCTCGAGGAAATTGGCCGACGGCTCTCCGTGACCCGCGAGCGGGTGCGGCAGATCGAGTCGCGGGCCCTGGGCAAGCTCCGGGCCGCCCGCAACAGCGCCGCCTAGTCCTGATCCCTTGATCCCTGATCGCTGATCCCTGATCCCTGATCCCTGATTCTTGGGATAGAGTGTCTGGCGCGCCGTGTGGCTCAGCCGCACGATCGAACTGTGGACGAGGAGCATATATGTGCGATCAGGATCATTTTGAAGAAGATCGACAGGAATACGAGAAGCGCGGCTTAGTGACCCGGCGGCAGTTCGGCGCCATCGTGGGCGCAGGCGTTGCGATTGGCATGCTGCCAAAGGTCGTCAATGCAGTAGCCGTGACCGAGCAGGACGTGACGATCAAGACGCCTGACGGCAACTGCGACGCCTACTTCGTGCACGTGGCGAGCGGGACTGCGCCAGCCGTGCTCGTGTGGCCCGACATCTTCGGGCTGCGGCCCGCGTTCCGCCAGATGGGCAAGCGGCTCGCCGAATCGGGTTACTCGGTGCTGGTCGTGAACCCCTTCTATCGCGCGCAGAAAGCGCCGACCGCCTCGAAGGGCGCGGCGACGCCAATCCCCGAGCTGCTACCGTTGGCCAAGCCGATACAGAACGCGACCACGCAGACGACCGACGCGAAAGCGTTCGTGGCGTGGCTCGACCAGCAGCCGTCGGTCGCCAAGAACAAGAAGGTCGGTACGCAGGGCTACTGCATGGGCGGCCCGATGGCGTTCCGCACCGCCGCGGCCGTCCCCGATCGCGTCGGCGCGGTGGCCTCGTTCCACGGCGGCGGCCTCGTCACGAAGGACCCGGACAGCCCGCACCTGCTGGCCTCGAAGACCAAGGCGGCGCTGCTCATCGCGATCGCGTCGAACGATGACATGCGCGCGCCCGATGAGAAGACCGTCCTGAAGGACACCTTCGCGAAGTCGGGCCAGCCCGCCGAGATCGAGGTCTATTCAGGCGCACACGGCTGGTGCCCGCCGGACTCGACCGTCTACAAGATGGACGATGCCGAGAAGGCGTGGACCCGGCTGCTCGAGTTGTACAAGAAGCTCTGAGATGTAGTGTCCGGCTTCAGCCGGACTTCGATGCAGTTGTCCGGCTTCGCCGAACCTGCGGTACGATCCAGCGCATGAGACACGTGCGCTGGATCCTTCCTCTCCTCTTCATCGTCGTCACATCAGCGGCACCGACGCTTCCACAGCAGGGCGCGTCTGCCATTTCAGCGGTCCTCAAGGCCGCGACGGATCGTGGCGATGTGCCCGGTGTCGCGGTGGCCGTCGTCAACAAGGACGGCTTGCTGTACAACGCCGCGGCCGGCAATAGCCGCACGGTCACCCACACGCCCATGGCGAAAGACGCTATCTTCAACATGGCGTCGATGACCAAGCCGATCACCTCAGTCGCCATCATGATGCTGGTGGACGAGGGTAAGCTGAAACTGGACGACGAGGTCGCGAAGTACCTGCCAAAGTGGAAGGACCCGCTCGTCATCAGTAAGTTCCACGAAGCCGACGCCACCTACGAGACTCGGCCGGCGAAGCGGCCAATCACCATCCGGCATCTGCTGACCCACACGTCAGGGCTCGGCTACGGCTTCGCCCACCCGATGCTGACCAAGATCATGGAGAAGACGAAGAAGACGGAGCTCGATCTCCCGCTCCTCTTCGATCCCGGCGACAACTGGGCCTACGGCCCCAGCACCCGCGTCCTCGGCCATGTAGTCGAGGCGATTTCCGGACAGAAGATCGATGCGTTCCTCGAGTCGAAGATCCTGTTGCCTCTGGGCATGCACGACACTTTCTATCTCGTGCCGACGACAAAATACGCGCGCGTCGTTGCCATCAACAGGCGCGGCAACGATGGCAAGTTCTCCGAGCTGCCGGTGCCGGCCACGATTCCCGCGACTGTGCAGGGCGACGGCGGTCTGTACGGCACGCCGAGCGACTACGGCCTGTTCCTGCGCATGCTGCTCAATCGCGGTACGCTGAACGGCAAGCGCATCCTCAGCGTGAAGTCGGCGCGGACGATGCTCGTGAGCCACACCGGGAACGTGGTGGTGAAGCCGCAGCAATCCGCCGATCAGGCGCTGTCGCGAAACTTCCCCGTCGGGGCAGGCAAGGACAGGTGGGGCCTCGGCTTCCAGCTCGCGGCTGAACGGCGGCCGAACCGCCGCTCGCCCGGCAGCGGCACGTGGGCCGGCATCTTCAACACGCACTTCTTCATCGACCCGACTAAAGAGATCGGCGTCGTCGTCATGATGCAGACGCTGCCCTTCTACGACGAGCCGTCGATGAAGGTGTATGCGGATGTTGAAGACGCTGTGTATGAGAACCTGAAGTAACGCTTCAATAATTCGCTGCGCGACGGCCGATATAATCGCAACCGTGGCGCCATCTCAGCGTGTTGACGACCTGGCCGCGGGCCGCGCGGCCCTGGACGCTGGCGCGTGGCAGGAGGCGCAGCGCGCGTTCGAGCGGCTGCTCGCCGTTGAAGAAACGCCGGAGGCGCTCGAAGGTCTAGGCCTGGCGGCCTGGTGGCTCAACCTCGCCGAGGTCGTCTTCGATTCGCGCGAGCGCGCGTTTCGCGCGTATCGTCAACGCGGCGATCAGAAATCGGCCGCGCGAATCGCGGTCTGGCTCGCTTGGGACAGCGCGGCGTTCCGCGGCGAAGAGGGGGTCGCCAAAGGCTGGCTGCAGCGCGCATCACGACTGCTGGACGGCCAGCCCGATTCCCCCGAACATGCCTTTCTCGCCGCGCGTGCCGCGGTGTTCGCGCTGCTCGACGATGGCGATCCTGAAGCGGCGGACACGCTGGCCCTCGAGGCCATCCGCGTCGGCCAGGCCATCGGCGCGATCGATTTCGAGATGGTGGGACGCGCGCTGCACGGCTTCGCGCTCGTCACCACCGGGCGCGTCCGCGAAGGCCTGCGCGAGATCGATGAGGTCAGTGCCGCGATTCTCGCCGGCGAGCTGACCGACCGTCTGCTGATTGCGCTCGCCGGCTGTTACTTGATTGGCGCCTGCGATCGCGCCCGCGATCACGCCCGCGCCGTTCAGTGGTGCGACCGCATCAAGGAACACAGCCGCAAGTGGGGACTGAAACCGCTGTTCGCCGTCTGCCGGACACAGTACGCGTCGGTGTGCATGTGGCGCGGGTCGTGGGATGAAGCCGAACGCGAGCTGACCAGCGCCTGCGAGGAGCTCGCGATCTGCCGCCCCGGCATGACCGCCGACGGACGTGCGCGCCTCGGCGAGCTGCGCCGGCGGCAGGGTCGCCTGGACGAAGCGGCCTCGCTGTTCGACCGCTCCGGCGCGCACCCGGTTGCTGCACTCGGCCGCGCGACGATGGCGATTGACCGCGGCGATTATCAAGGTGGCGCGGATCTCGTGGAGCGGTACCTTCGGCATCTGCCGATGACCAATTGCACCGAGCGCGCGGCTGCGCTCGAACTGCTGATACGCGCCGAGACGAAGCGAGACGGCCGTCACGATCTCGACCGCGCACGCACGGCGCTGAAGGAGCTGCACAGCATCGCTGCACGCGCCGACACGGTTCCCCTGCTCGCCTCAGCGAGCCTGGCCGCCGGATTGATCGCGCTAGGGGAGGGCGATGCCGATCGCGCACGCCGCGAACTCGAAGATGCCGTGGACCGCTTCGACCAGAGCGGAGCGCCCTTCGAGGCGGCCTGCGCGCGCATCGATCTGGCGTCGGCCATGGAACGGCTCGGTCGTCACGACGCCGCACTCGGCGAACTCGAACGGGCGATCGCCGAACTGACACGCCTTGACGCGCGTCTCGGGGTGTCGTCAGCACAGGCGCTCCGCGATCGGTTCTCGGCGCGGCCAGTCTCCTCCGCGATCACGCCGAAGGACGCCGGCGGCCTGACCGCCCGGGAATTGGAAGTGCTGCGTCTGATTTCCGGCGGTCTGAGCAACCAGGCCATTGCCGAGCGGCTGTGCATCAGCGAGCACACCGTTCACCGCCACGTCGCGAATACCCTGTCGAAACTGGACGTGTCATCCCGCTCGGCTGCCGTCGCGCACGTCGCAAAACTGGGGCTTCTGTAGGAACTGCCGCGGGTCAAGCATGGCCCGAACGGGCCATGCCTGTTCTCCTGCGAAAAATGACCCGATCTGGCGAAGCGCGGGCAGTTCTGCTTGGCTAGACTCGGTTCATGACACAGACTTCACTGGACACCGAAGCACTCTCCCCCGTCAGCCATCAACAAGCGAACGCGTTGGCCGATCGTCTCGAAGAAGGCGCCCGCGCCCTCGCTGCCTTCGCCACAACACTCACCGACGCTGAGTGGCAGATGCGGGTGCCGCATGACGGCCGCAGCGTCGGCGTGGTCGTTCACCACGTCGCGAGCGTGTACCCCATCGAGGTTCAACTGGCGCAGACCATCGCCAGCGGCAAGCCGGTCACCGGCGTCGTCATGGACGACATCCATGCGATGAACGCCAAGCACGCCGCGGAGCACGCCGCGGTCACGAAAGCGGTGGCGCTCGATCTGCTTTACGCGAACAGCAAGGCCGCGGCCGCCGCGATACGCGAGCTCACCGACGAACAACTCCTTCGGGCGGCGCCGGTCTCGCTCTACGCGGATGCTCCGCTCACGTGCCAGTTCGTGCTGGAAGACCACGCCGTCCGTCACAGCTATCACCACCTGGCAAAGCTGCAACGCACCGTGCAGGGATAACCGGACGAAAGGGGAAGAGATCATGAGCACTGCCAGTCAGGACGCCGCGGGCATCATCGCCGCCGCGTCATCGATCAAGGCCAGGCAGCAGGCGATGTGGGCATCCGGCGACTTCGCGGTGATCGGAACGACCCTGCAGATCGTCGGCGAGCTGCTGTGTGAAGCCATCGACCTCCGCTCGACGGAGCGTGTCCTCGACGTCGCCGCCGGCAACGGCAACGCGACACTGGCGGCGGCACGCCGCTTCGCGAGCGTGACGTCCACCGACTACGTGCCCGCGCTGCTCGAACACGGACGCGGCCGGGCGATCGCCGAGGGACTCGACGTCACATTCGAGACCGCCGACGCCGAAGCGCTGCCCTATCCGGATGCGGGCTTCGACGTAATCCTGTCTACGTTTGGCGTGATGTTCGCGCCCGATCACGACCAGTCGGCTGCAGAGATGCTGCGCGTGTGCAGGCCCGGGGGCCGCATCGGCCTGGCGTCGTGGACCCCGCAGGGTTTCCTCGGCGACCTCTTTCGAACGGTCGCCAAGCACGTGCCGCCGATGCCCGGCGTCCGTTCGCCGCTGCTCTGGGGGACGCCTGAGCATCTCAGCGGTCTGTTCGCGGGCGCGGAATCGATCGCACATACCAGTCGACACTTCGCATTCCGCTATCGATCGGCGGAGCACTTCGTCGATATATTCCGGACGTTTTATGGACCGACCTACAAAGCGTTCGCTGCGCTCGACGCGAACGGCCAGGCCGCGCTCGAGGCCGACATGATCGCGCTGCTGCGGTCACACGATCGCGGTGGCGCGTCCGGTCTCGTCGTGCCAGCGGAATATCTCGAGACGGTGGTCGTCCGGTGACAAAGCGACTGCTGTGCGTCCTCGCCCACCCCGACGATGAATCGCTGGGGACGGGCGGGACGCTGGCCAAGTACGCGGCGGAAGGCACTGAAACGTACCTCGTGACGGCGACGCGAGGCGAACGCGGCCGCTTCGGTGGAAGTGGCGAGCGGCCGGGCGACGCCGTGGTCGGTGAGACGCGCGAGACGGAGCTCCGCGCCGCGGCGCGCGAGCTCGGCGTACGCGAAGTCATCGTCCTCGGTTTTTCCGACGGTGGTCTCGATGCCGTGCCGCCGGCAATCGCGCAAGAGGCGATCGCGGAACAGCTGCGCCGCATCAAACCGCAGGTCGTGGTCACGTTCGGCCCCGATGGCGCGTACGGCCATCCCGATCACATCGCCGTGTCGCAGCTGACCACGGCGGCCGTCGTGCGGGCGGCCGATCGGGACTATGCGGTCTCGAAGCTGTACTACATCGCGTGGAGCGCGCCGGTGTGGGCGCAATACCAGGCGGCGCTCAAGCGGTTGACCAGCACGGTCGATGGCGTCGAGCGGCACGTGGACCCGGCGCCGGATTGGGAGATCACGACCCGGCTCGACACGAGCGCCGTGTGGCCAACCGTCTGGCGTGCGGTGCAATGCCATCAGACGCAGATGGGCGGCTACGCGCCACTGACCCAGCTATCGCCCGAACGCCATCGCGCGCTGTGGGGGGTGCAGGAGTTCTATCGCGCGTTCAGCCTGGTGAACGGCAGCCGCACGCGCGAGTCTGATCTGTTCGAGGGACTGCCATGACACCGGTACAAGATGTTGAGACGCTCAGAGGCCGCACGGCTCCGATCGACATGAACGCCGCAGCGTTCCGCGAGGCCGGACACCATCTCGTGGACCGCATCGCCGACTGGCTCGTTCAGATGCCCGACGGCCCCGTCGTACGTCAGGCGCCACCGGATGAAGTCCGCCTCGCGCTCGACGCGACGCGCGGACTCCCCGACGCGGGCACCGATGCGGGCACACTGCTCGACGAAGCCACACAACTGCTGTTTCGCCACTCGCTGTTCAACGGCCATCCGCGGTTCTTCGGCTACATCACATCGAGCCCGGCGCCGATCGGCGCGCTCGGCGATCTGCTGGCCTCGGCCATCAATGCCAACGTCGGCGCCTGGCGGTTGTCGCCGATGGCGACGGAGATCGAGGCGCAGACCATCCGCTGGATCGCGGAGCTGATCGGATTCCCACGCGACGCCGGCGGGCTGCTGGTCAGCGGCGGTAACATGGCCAACTTCGTCGGGTTTCTTGCCGCGCGCGCCGCCGCATCGGCGCACGTGCGCACCGGCGGCATTCGCGCCGAGGCGCCCATGCGCGTCTACGCCTCGGCGGAGACGCATACGTGGATTCAGAAAGCCGCCGATCTGTTCGGCCTTGGCACCGACGCCATCCGTTGGATTCCCGCGGACGACGAACAGCGGATGGATGTGGCCGCGCTCGAACGGCAGATTGTCGCCGACCGGACGAGCGGCGACGTGCCGATGCTCGTCGTGGGCACGGCTGGGACCGTCAGCACGGGCGCCATCGATCCGCTCGTACAGATCGCCGCATGCTGCCGGCGTCATGACGTCTGGTTCCACGTCGATGGGGCGTACGGCGCGCTCGCCGCACGTGTGCCCGGAGCACCGGACGACCTCGGCGCAATTGCCGATGCCGACTCCGTTGCGGTCGATCCGCACAAGTGGCTCTATGCACCGCTCGAGGCTGGCTGCGCGCTGGCGCGGCGTCCTGGTGATCTGCTGCGCGCGTTCTCCTACCATCCCAGTTACTACCACTTCGATCAGGACGTCACGAACTTCTACGACTGTGGTCCCCAGAATTCGCGCGGCTTTCGGGCACTGAAGGTCTGGCTCGCGCTGCGCCAAGTGGGGTTGTCAGGCTATTTGCAGATGATCGGCGACGACATGCGCCTGTCGCGACACCTGCATGCGCTCGTCCAGCAACATCCGGATTTCGAAGCGATGACGCAGCATCTCAGCATCGCCACCTTCCGCTACGTCCCGCGCGACCTGCAGCCAGTATCGGAGCGGCCGGACCTCGAACCGTATCTGCACCAGCTCAATGAGCAGCTCCTGACGCGCGTCGAACAAAGCGGCGAGGCGTTTCTCTCGAATGCGATGGTGAACGGCCGGTTCGCGCTGCGTGCGTGCATCGTCAACTTCCGCACGTCGCTGGCCGACATCGAAGCACTGCCAGACCTGCTCGCCCGGCACGGTCGCGAGGTCGATCGAATGCTGCGCGGGTGACGCGGTGTATATTTGCCCCGATCGGAGGGCGAATGACACGGGCCCGCACAGGTTTCATCATTGCCGCACTGGCGCTCGCCAGCACGGGATCAGCGTTTGGCCAGCAGGTGGACCTCGCCGGCATGTGGTCCGCTTCGCTCGGCAATTTTGAGGAACTGCCGCTGCGGGGCGATCCCGGCGTCGAAGTCGGTGAGTACGTCGGCATCCCGTTGAACGAGGCGGCCAGACAACACGCCGAGAGCTGGACGCCCACCATGCACTCGCTGCTCGAGTGGCAGGGACGGCCGCATCCGGTGACTTATGCGATGCGAGCGCCGAGGCCCGACTTCCGCATGGGTCCCGTCGTGGATCCGAAGACAGAG
>Ga0111539_10004858_pt1 | contig 17509 bp, 20 predicted proteins | sample RhiMethybrSRZTD1_FD_79667 | JGI IMG/M metagenome (GOLD analysis project Ga0111539, IMG submission 79667) | Populus rhizosphere microbial communities from Tennessee, USA - Rhizosphere MetaG P. TD hybrid SRZTD1 (version 2) (version 2) | ecosystem: Host-associated > Plants > Roots > Rhizosphere >... | reverse complement strand
GACGCCGCTGATCGTGCCGCCGTCATGAGAGGCGGTGACCGTGTAGTTGAAGGTCACGTTTCCGCCGATCTGCTCCACGCGCGTCTTGTCCACGTCCTTCCCAATCGTCCAGGCGAACGTCTTGTCATTGGAGCCGCTCGCATCCTTCGTAATCGTCAGCGGCAGGCCCTTGACGACCTCCCCCTCCTGGATCTTGAACGCGTCGTACTTGCAGTCGCTTGCGTCGACGGGGTAGCTGTCCGCGAGCGAGCAGATGGCCATGATGTAGAGACACCGCCGGGGTTCGTCGTGTCCGCGTAGTCCGCCAGGCGGATCTTGTTGTTGTCGAAGTCGTGTGATCCGCTGTAGCTGACAGTCCCGCCGGAGACCGAGAAGGTCCTGCTCGAGTAATCGTCGAAGTCGTCGGAGAGGTTCTTCGCCGCCCCGTCGTTGGGGTCGGCCTGACCCCCAGGATCGAGCACGGCGAAGAAGTAGTCGCCGTCGCCGACGTAGGCAACGCTGGGTCCGCCGTTGAGCCAGACGAACTCCTTGCCGTCGTAGATGTTGCAATTGACCGCGGGATTGCCGTTCTTACAGTGGTCCGTGCCGTCGGCCGATTCGTTCACCGTCGTGAACCCGGCTCCGGTCACTGGTGTGTTCGCCGCCGCCCCCGGCAAGAGGATCAATGCCGTAACGGCGCCGAGGAGGACGAGCAGGGCCGCTCGCCTCCCGGTCATGAATCGCCCCATAGCCGCTCCTTTCCGCAGGACCCCTCGACGTGCGGGCCCGCCAGGCGCCGCACACGCCGATCCCAATATCTTCCTCGGCCGATCGAGTCTCAACTGGACGAAAGTCCAGTTGAAATGTTGGGTGCCTAGCCGGCGGCGTATTCGGTTACGAAGACGTGCGCTTCCACGTCCTAAGCGGCTTCATGCGCTCGACTCTCCGGCTTTGCGCGCCGAGCATCCATGAGCGGAGGCACGCCGCTACTTCCAGGTAGCTCGAGCTAGCTGCCGAACAGGAGGATCTTGGCGGCCGTGAGCGACTCGGCCAGAGCCCTCTGCTGCGACCATGTCGGGGCGAAGGTGTCCGTGGTCACCCTCGTTCGCTCGCCGACCTGTGCCGAGGAGACGTCGGTCGTGCTGTAGCCGCTGGCGCCCTTGCGCTCCACGTTCGCGTCGACCGGGACGGCGAATGTGACCTTGCGGCGGTTGACGAAGCTCAGTCCGAGCGGCGCGACGACGACCCGCCTCGTTCTCACGGTGATCGACGAGCTCGTCTTGCTCAGGACCTTGGCGCCCTTCAGCGTGAGCGTGACGTCGCCGAGGTCTGGCCGGAGGCGGGGGAAGAGGAGGTGCTTCGCGTCGTTTAGGTGCTCGAACGGGTTGATCGGCGTGCCACTGGGCTTGTGCACCTCGAAATGGAGGTGCGGCTGGATGCCGTTCGCATCGCCGGAGTCGCCGACGAAGCCGACGAGCTGGCCGCGGCTGACATGGTCGTGGTAGCCGAGTCCCGGCGCATAGGCCTTGCTACACCCTGCGTCGTTGTCGTTGTGCGGCCCGCGGTCGTTGTTCAGGTGGATGTACCAGTAGACCACCCCGCTCTTGCCGTGCAGGACGAGCATGCAGCTCGGGACCGCGCCCTTCGGGTGCGACCATTTCTCGACCCAGCCGGCCTCGAACGCGACGGCGGGCTGGTGGCGCACCGACATGATGTCGTTGCCCTCGTGCCAGCCTCCCGGCCGTGGGTCGTGCCAGTCGTCCGTGTACTTGACGTTGCCGACGACGGGGAACGCGGTCACCCGGGGCACGCCGGCGTTCGCGGTCCCTGTGAAGACCCCGATGAAAAGAAGGAGAAGAACCCCTCGGGCTGTCGTCCGGTGGCTGAGCATAGGCTCCGGTTCGCGTCCGAAGTGGCGGACGGTAACAGACCCTTCGGCAGGCGGCCGTTCGATCTTGAACGGATAGGATCGCCGCCGTGAAAGTGGCCGTCTGCGTGAAGGAGGTGCCGGACGCCTCCGCTCCCAAGCGCCTCGATCCCGAGACCTTTCGGCTCGACCGGGGCGTCGCCGGCGCGCTGAACGAGTTCGACACCCACGCGATCGAGGAGGGGCTGCAGCTCAAGGACAAGGGCGGGGAGGGCGAGGTCGTCGCCGTCCTCATGGGCCCCGAGCGCGCGGCCGACTCGCTCCGAAAGGCGCTCGCGATCGGTGCCGACCGCGCCGTCCACGTCTCTGACGAAGGGCTCGTCGGCTCGGACCTCGTCGCGACGAGCAAAGCCCTCGCCAAGGCGCTCGAGCGCGAGGGCGCCGACATCGTCCTCTTCGGCCAGCAGGCCGGCGACTCCGACGGCGCCGTGCTCTGGGCAGCCGTCGCCGACCACCTCCGTCTTCCGGTGATCTCCCAGGCAGCGAGCCTCGAGGCCTCCGACGGCAAGGTGAAGGTGAAGCGGCAGACCGAGTACGGCTACGACGTCATCGAGGCGCCGGTCCCGTGCGTGGTCGCCGTGTCCGACGCGATCAACGAGCCGCGCTACCCGTCCCTCAAGGGGATCATGGGGGCGAAGAAGAAGCCGCGGGAGACCGTGTCGCTCTCCGATCTCGGGCTTGCCGCGGAGGACGCAGGCGAGCCCGGCTCGCGCACCGAGGTCTACGGGCTCTCCGACCCGCCCTCGCGCGGAGAGAGCGAGCGCATCGAGGACGACGGGCCGGCCGCGGCCGAGAAGATCGTCGACTATCTCTCGTCCCAGAAGCTGATCTGATGGCCACCCTCGTCTATGTAGAGCACCACGAGGGCGAGCCCGTCAAGGGCTCCCTCGGCGTGCTCGGCAAGGCGGCGCAACTCGGCGACGACGTCGCGGCGGTGCTCCTCGGCTCCGGCGTGGAGGGCATGGCGGAGGCGGTCGGACGCCACGGCGCCTCCCGCGTCTTCGTCGCCGACGATCCCGCCCTCGAAGCGCCGCTCCCGCAGCCACGGGTCGACGTCCTCGCCACGCTCGTCGAGTCCGAGGGGTTCGACAACGTCGTCTTCGGCGCATCCGTCCTCGCCTCCGACGTGGCAGCCGGCCTCGCCGCGCGCCTCGACGCAGGTCTCAACTGGGATCTCGTGGACCTCGAGCTCAAGGACGGGAAGCTCGTCGGCAAGCGGCCCGCGCTCGGTGATTCCGTGATCGTGGAGGTCGGCTGGAAGAACGAGCCGCGCCTCGCGCTCGTCCGCTCCGGGACCTTCGAGCCGGCCGAGACCGGCGGCAGCGCCGAGGTGACGAAGGTCCCCGTCGAGATCCAGGACTTCTCCAGGCAGGCGGTGATGGTCGAGCAGGCGCACGAAGAGAGCCAGGGACCGTCGATCGAGGACGCCGACGTGATCGTCGCGGGGGGCCGCGGGCTCGGGAAGTCCGAGAACTTCTCCCTGGTCGAGGACCTCGCCAAAGCTCTCGGAGGCGCGGTCGCCGCGACCCGGGCGGTCGTCGACGCAGGCTGGTATCCGTACTCGACCCAGGTTGGCCAGACCGGGAAGACGGTCTCGCCGAAGCTCTACATCGCGTGCGGGATCTCGGGCGCGATCCAGCACAAGGTCGGCATGCAAGGCTCTGGCACCATCGTCGCCATCAACAAGGACCCGAACGCGCCGATCTTCGAGTACTCCGACCTCGCTGTCGTCGGTGACGTGCACGAGATCGTTCCCAAGCTCACCGAGCTCGTGAGAGAGAAGAGGGGATCGTGAGCGTTCGTCCCGCGGACTTCCCGCCGCCGTTCGGCCCGGCCGAGTTCGTCACCGAGCCCACCGATCCGCCGGATGAGCGCATCGACGTCGGCGTCCTCGTCGTCGGAGGGGGCCCGGCCGGCCTCTCGGCAGCGATCAGGCTGAACCAGCTTCTCGAGGAGAACCCGGCTGTCCGCGAACGCCTGGGCGAGATCCCCGTTGCGATCGTCGAGAAGGGCAAGGCGCCCGGCGCGCACCTCCTCTCTGGCGCCGTCGTGAACCCGCGCGCCTTCCGGCAGCTCTTCCCCGGAATGCACAGCGAGGACATGCCGTTCCGGTCGCGCGTCGAGCGCGAGGGCCTCTATTACCTGACCGCCAAGCGGTCGCTGCGTCTTCCCGCTCCGCCGACGATGTGGAACCACGGCAACTACGTCGCGTCGATCTCGGAGATCGGGGCCTGGCTCGCTGAGCGCGCGGAGGAGGGAGGCGCGACGCTCGTCCCGGAGACAGCAGCTCGCAAGCTGCTCGTCTCCGGTGGCCGCGTCGTCGGCATCCGCACCGGCGATCGCGGCCGTGGTCGAGGCGGCGAGGAGCTCCCGAACTTCGAGCCGGGCTCCGACATCACCGCGCGCGTCACCATCCTCGCCGAGGGGACGCAGGGTCACCTCACCGGAGTTGCGCTCGACCGCTTCGGCCTCCAGTCGCGCCCCCAGGTGTGGGCGCTCGGCGTCAAGGAGGTGTGGGAGGTCCCGCACCCCCACAACCGTGTCATCCACACCATGGGCTGGCCGCTTCGGGGAGCGAAGAAGTTCAGGGAGTTCGGCGGCAGCTTCATCTACCCGCTCGGCGAAGGGCACGTTGCGCTCGGGATGGTCGTCGGCCTGGACTACACGGACGCGACACTCTCGGTCCACGACCTCCTGCAGGAGCTGAAGCTGCACCCGTTCGTGCGCAAGATCCTCGACGGCGGCAAGCGCGTCGCCTGGGGGGCCAAGACGATCCCGGAAGGCGGCTTCCTCGCGCTCCCGGACCGCTTCCATTTCCCCGGCGGAATGATCGCCGGGGACGGGGCCGGCCTCGTCAACGTGCCGGCCCTCAAGGGCATCCACTATGCGATGCGCTCGGGAATGCTCGCTGCCGAGAGCGCCTTCGAGACGCTTGCGCCCGGCCGCACGGCGTGGGAGCCCGGCGCACTCGAATCCTACGACGCGGCCCTCAGGGAGAGCTACGTCTGGAAGGACCTCGAGCGCGTCCGCAACATGCGTCCGGCATTCCAATACGGGTTCACGCGCGGCGCGATGCTCGCCGGTGTGGCGCTGAACACGCTCGGTAAGCTCCCGCCCCGCGACCTGAAGCTGGAGCGCGACGCCGAGGTGCCGGTATTCGTCGGCGACCGGGTGCGGTCGTATCCGGACCCTGACGGGGAGCTCACCTTCGACAAGCTCTCGAGCGTCTACCTCTCGGGGAATAAGACGCGCGACGATGCGCCGAGCCACCTCCGCGTCGACCGCAAGGTCCGCCGCGAGGTCGCCGAGGCGTGGGTGCACATGTGCCCCGCCCAGGTCTACGAGCTCGGAGGCGCGGCATCTCCGGCGGGCAATGTCGTCGACGTCGAGGTGACGGCCTCGAACTGCGTCCAGTGCGGCGCGATCACCGCGAAGGGCGGACGGCTGACGCCGCCCGAGGGCGGCGACGGGCCCGAGTACCGCTTGATGTGAGCACGCTCCTGCGAACGCCGCTCCTGCGGTCGACGACCCTGGGAGACGCGTTTGGCGGCACCGCCCTCCTCAAGGCCGAGCTCTTTCAGAAGACGGGCTCCTTCAAGCCGAGGGGGATCCTGGCGAAGCTCGCGACACTCACCCCCGAGGAGAGAGCGTGCGGTGTGATCACCGTCTCGGCGGGCAATGCGGCCGCTGCGGTGGCGTTCGGCTGTGCGCTCGAGAAGATCGACTGTCTGGTCGTGATGTGGAAGGGAACGAGCGAGGTCAAGGCGGCGGCGGCGAGGGCCTACGGCGCTGCTGTGGACCGCGAGGCACCAGGGCCGGGAGAGGCGTTTGCACGCCTCGAGGAGCTACGGGCCCAGACCGGGCGCGTCTTCGTCCATCCGTTCGACGACCCGGTCGTCATCGAGGGCCACTCCAGCCTGAGCCGCGAGATCCTCGAGGACGCCCCCGAATCAGACGTGATCGTCGCGGGCGTCGGCGGCGGCGGCCTCATCTCCGGGATCGCGGTCGGAGCCCCGGAAGCTCGCGTCGTCGGCGTCGAGCCAGAGAGGTCGACCGCGTTGCGGGACGCGCTCGCCGCAGGTCATCCCGTCGTGGTTCGGCCCGATTCGATCGCGGATGCCCTCAACGCCCCCATCGCCGGCGAGCATTGCCTCGCCGTCTGTCGCGAGCGCGGGGTCGAGTCGGTACTGGTCTCCGAGGACGACATTCGCGCGGGCTTCCGGTTTCTGTACGAGCGCGCGAAGCTCGCGGCGGAGCCCGGCGCGGCCGCGGGGGTGGGGGCGCTCCTGGCCGGGAAGGTGCCGGATGTCGAAGGCAAGACGGTTGCCGTTGTCGTCTCGGGTGGCAACGTGGCCGGCAAAACCGCTGCTGCTATCCTGAGTTCAAATGAAGCCTGAAATCCATCCCGACTACGTTCTCGCCACCGTGCACTGCTCGTGCGGGAACGAGTTTCAGACCCGGTCGACGAAGCCGGAGCTGCACGTGGAGATCTGCTCCGAGTGCCATCCGTTCTACACCGGCAAGCAGAAGCTCATGGACACCGGTGGTCGCGTCGAGCGCTTCCAGCGGCGTCTCGAGAAGGCCGGCAGGGCCTAGCAGCGAAAAGAAGCGCATGAGCGCCCCGATTGGAGGCCAGGCGGTCCTTGAGGGCGTGATGATGCGCGGCCCGTCCGCCTGGTCGGTTGCAGTGCGAAAGCCCGACGGCGTCATCGCCGAGGTCAACCGCCCGGTCACGTCGATTCTCCTTCGGCACCGCTGGCTGCGGGTCCCGATCGTCCGCGGGATCATCGCCCTCGGCGAGTCCCTGTCGATCGGCTTTCGCGCGCTCGCCATCTCGGCGAACTACGCGGCGCAGGAGGAAGGGGAGGACGGTGAGGTCGAGACCGAGCTCACGCGCGGACAGCTGATCTTCGCATTCGGCATCGCGATCGGCTTCGCGCTCCTCCTCTTCAAGGTCTCCCCGGCGCTGATCACGAACTGGCTTCCGATCGACTCGACCGGCACGTTCGTCGTCGTCGAGGGGCTGGTGCGCGTGGCGATCTTCATCGTCTATCTGCTCATCATCTCGATGCTGCCCGACCTGAAGCGCGTCTTCCAGTACCACGCAGCCGAGCACAAGGCGATCAACGCCTACGAGGCCGGCGAGGAGCTCACGCCCGAGAACGTGCAGCGCTACAGCCTCCTGCACGTCCGCTGCGGAACGGCGTTCCTGCTCTACGTCATGGTCGTCGCGATTTTCGTCTTCGCGTTCGTCGGGCGCCCGAACTGGTACTGGCTGATCATCTCGCGGATCCTGCTTCTACCGGTGATCGCCGGGATCGCCTACGAGATCATCCGCTTCGCCGGCAAGCACGCGACGAACCCCATCCTGCGCGGGGTGCTCGCCCCCGGTCTCTGGCTTCAGCGCCTCACGACGCGCGAGCCCTCTCTCGACCAGGTCGAGGTCTCGATTCGCGCGCTCAGAGAAGTCCTTCGCCTCGAAGGACGGATTACTCCGGAAGAGCGCAAAGTCGAAGTAATGGCCTAGCGGGCCGGCGGCTCGTCCGGGTAGCGGGGCAGGCCGTCGTCCGGGAGCTCGTCCCACGGCGCCTTCGAGTCCACATAGGTGTGGAACTCGGGCCGGATGCCTGGGTCGCCGTCGAGCGCGCCGAGGCGGACGGAGATCTCCGGCCCCTCAGGCCACGTCCTGCCGAAGAGGCTCGAGCCGCACCGGGAGCAGAACGCCTTGACCCCGGCGTCGTCGGCGGGCCGGTAGACGCGGATGAGCTCTTCGCCCGAGATGAGGCGGAAGCCCTCGCGCGGCACGCGACCCTGGGTCTCTCCGAACGTCCCCGAGTGCTTACGGCAGCGCGAGCAGTGGCAGTGGTTGGCGTTGAGAAACGGCGCCGTGATCTCGAACCGGACGCCTCCGCAGAGGCAGCTTCCCTGCAGCGGTTCCACTGCGGCCTGAGTCTATGCTGATCGCCGTGAGTCAGATGGACAGCCTGATCCAGGAACTGGAGCGTTCCTACGCCGAAGCGCAGGAGCGGATGAGCGACCCCGCGATCTTCGCCGACCACCATCAGGCCGCGGACGCCGGCCGTCGGCTGAAGGAGCTCGAAGGCCCGCACAAGCTCGCGCAGGAATGGCGTTCGACGAGCGAGGACCTGGTGGCCGCCCGGGAGGACGCGGAGCTTCGGGGGATGGTCCCGGAGCTCGAGCGCCGACTCGAGGAGCTCGAGGACGAGCTGAAGCTCGCGCTCGTCCAGCGCGATCCCAACGACGAGAAGGACGTGATCGTCGAGATCCGCAAGGGCACGGGCGGAGACGAAGCGGCCATCTGGGCGGGCGACCTCTTCCGTATGCTCACGCGCTACTCCGAGTCCCGGGGGTTCAAGTGGGAAGTGCTCGGCTCCAACCCGAGCGAAAGCGGCGGCTACAACGACGTCACGTTCGCGATCAAGGGCGAGGGCGCGTATTCGATCTTCAAGTGGGAAGGAGGCACGCATCGGGTACAGCGTGTGCCGGTGACCGAATCCCAGGGACGCATCCACACGTCGACGGCGACCGTGGCCGTCATGCCCGAGGCCGAGGAGGTCGAGGTCGAGATCGACCCCAACGACCTGAAGATCGACGTCTATCGCTCGACCGGGCCCGGCGGCCAGAGCGTGAACACGACCGACTCGGCCGTCCGGATCACGCACCTTCCGACCGGGCTCGTCGTTGCGATGCAGGACGAGAAGTCCCAGCTTCAGAACAAGACGAAGGCGCTGCGCGTACTCCGCGCGCGCCTGCTCGAGCTCGAGCGCGAGCGCCAGGAGGAAGAGCTCTCGGAGGCCCGCCGCTCGCAGATCGGCCGCGGCGAGCGGGCCGAGAAGATCCGCACCTACAACTATCCCGACAACCGCGTCACGGACCACCGGGTCAACCTGACGATCAAGCGGCTCGACCGAATTGTCGAGGGCGACCTGGACGAGTTCACGGAAGCCCTCGCCGCCGAGGAGCGGCGGCAGGCTCTCGAGCGAGCGGCGGCGTAAGAAACACGTGACTGTCTGCAGCGAACAGGGTGTGATGCCCCTGGATGCCGTCCATGAGGTCGAATGCAGGCTCCGCGCAGCCGGAGTGCCCTCGCCGCGCGTCGACGCCGAGATCCTCGTCGCGGACGTGCTCGGGCTCGCGCGCTCCGAGCTCTACTCGTCGGGCCGCCCTGTAACCGCCTTCGAGACCGAGCGGCTGGACGAGCTCGTCGGCCGGCGCCTCCGGCGCGAGCCGCTCGCCTACATCCTCGGCGAGTGGGGCTTCCGCCGGCTCATCTTGAAGGTGGACGACCGGGCGTTGATCCCCAGGCCCGAGACGGAGGTCGTCGTCGAGCGCTGCCTCGCCTTCCTCTGCGGGCTCACCGAGCCGCGCGTCCTCGACGTGGGCGTCGGGTCGGGCGCGATCGCGCTCGCCATCGCCGACGAGCACGACGGAGCGCAGGTCGTCGCCGTCGACAGCTCCGAGCAGGCGTTGTCCCTGGCCAGGGAGAACAAAGCGCGAGCCGGGGTGAACGGCCGCGTCCGCCTCGTCCGGGGGGACCTGCTCTCCCATGTCGAGGGGCCCTTCGACCTGGTCGTCTCGAACCCGCCATATGTCTCGCCCGAGGAGTACAAGGCGCTTCAGCCCGAGATCCGGCTCTACGAGCCCTATGAAGCCGTCGTCGGCGTCGACGTCGGCGCGAAGGTCGCCGCCGAGGCACGAGCGCTTCTCGTGCCAGGCGGCCGCCTCGTCCTCGAGTGCGGGGACGGGCAGGCGGCCGGGCTCGCGGAGGCTCTCCAGTCGTTCGGCTACGGCCAGGTCGTCGAGACATCGGATCTCGCCGGACGCGACCGCGTGGTCGAGGGAAGCTGGAACGACTCGTGATCGCGGCACAGTCGGTCGACGCGGCCATCTCCGCGCTGCGGGCGGGACAGACGGTCATCCTCCCTACCGACACTGTCTACGGCCTCTGCGTCGACGCCTACCACGAGGCGCCGACCCGGCGGCTCCTCCGGCAGAAGAAGCGTCCGAAGGAGATCCCCGTCGCCCTCGTCGCCTCTGATCTCGAGGTGATCCTCGACGCCGTTCCCGAGTTGCGCGGCCGCGCCGCCGTCATGGCCCGGGCCGTTCTCCCTGGGCCGTACACGCTCGTCCTCCCGAACCCCGCGTGCCGCTACCGCTGGCTGACCGGCACGCGGCCGGAGACGATCGGCGTTCGTATTCCGGACCTTCCGGCCGAGGCGAAGGCGACGCTCGACGGCTTCGGTGCCGTCGCGATGACGAGCGCGAACGTCCACGGAGGACCGGACCCGGCGCGGGTCGAGGAGATTCCCGAAGAGATTCTCCGGGCGGCCGCCGCGGTCGTCGACGCGGGCGCGCTTCCGGGCATGCCCTCGACGGTGATCGACCTCACCGGACCGGAGCCCGAGGTGCTCCGCGAGGGAGCCGTTCCGGCGCCCGAGGCCCTGGCCAAAATCGCGCGCGCGACGACCGGCTGACGGGCCCGGCCTGCGCCGCCGGATGACGCGGTATGGTGGACCCGTGGCGATCGCGCAGGAGACGCTGCAGGAGCTCCAGCGGGCCGGGTTGGCCGAGATCGATCCCGACACCGCTGCCCTGATCGAGCGCGAGCTCGAGCGCCAGCGCGGTCAGATCGAGCTGATCGCCTCCGAGAATTTCACGTGGCCGAGCGTCCTCGAGGCCATGGGGAGCGTGCCCACGAACAAGTACGCGGAGGGCTACCCCGGGCGCCGCTACTACGGCGGCTGCGAGGTCGTGGACGAGATCGAGCAGCTGGCCATCGACCGGGCGAAGGAGCTCTTCGGCGCCGACCACGCGAACGTGCAGCCGCACGCGGGCGCGCAGACGAACATGGCCGTGTACTTCAGCTGCCTCGAGCCGGGGGACACGGTGCTCGCCATGCGGCTCGACCACGGCGGCCATCTCACGCACGGCCTCAAGGTCAACTTCTCGGGCAAGCTCTACAACTTCGTCGGCTACGGCGTCGACCGCGAGACGTCGCTCGTCGATTTCGACGAGGTGCTCATGTCCGCGAAGGAATGCCGGCCCAAGCTGATCGTCTGCGGCGGGTCCGCCTACCCGCGGACGATCGAGGCCGACCGCTTTCGGCAGATTGCGGACGAGGTCGGTGCGCTCCTTCTCTGCGACATGGCCCATTTCGCCGGGCTCGTCGCGGCCGGCATCCACCCGAACCCCACGCCACACTGCGACTTCGTCACCTCGACGACCCACAAGACGCTTGCCGGGCCGCGCTCGGGCTTCGTCCTCTGCAGGGAGGAGCACGCGCAGGCCCTCGACAAGGCGGTCTTCCCCGGGATGCAGGGCGGGCCGCTCCTGCACGTGATCGCCGGCAAGGCTGCCTGCTTCAAGATCGCGGGCTCAGGCGCCTTCCGCGACTACCAGTCGCAGATCCGCGCCAACGCGGACGCGCTCTCTTCGACCCTGATGGAAAACGGGCTCGACGTCCTCACCGGCGGGACCGACACGCACCTCCTGCAGATGGATCTCCGCGGCGGCGACTGGTCGGGCAAGGCGGCGGAGGAGCGGCTCCACGAGGTGAACATCACCGCCAACCGGAACACCGTTCCCTTCGACGAGCGCCCGCCCATGGAGGCCTCGGGCGTCCGTCTCGGCACCCCCGCGGTGACCATGCGCGGCTTCGACGAGGGCGACCTGCGCGAGGTGGGGGAGGTCATCGCCGGCGCGCTCGGCCCGGACGCGGATGTCGACTCTCTCCGCGAACGAAGTGTTGCGCTCTGCGAAAAGCGACCCTTGTACCCTGGTTTCCGCGGCTACACGACCTATGAAGGAGCCTGAGACCCTTACGGCCGCGGCGCAGAGCGCCGTGGTCGTAGTAGACCACCCACTTGTCCAGCACAAGCTCGGGATGCTCCGCGACGACTCGACGCCGACGCATCTCTTCCGCGAGCTCGTGGACGAGGTCACTCTTCTCCTCACGTACGAGGCGACGAAGGCCCTCGCCACCGAGGAGGTGGAGATCGAGACGCCGCTCGAGCGGACGACCGTCCAGCGGATCTCCGGCAAGAAGGTGGCGGTCTGCCCGATCTTGCGCGCGGGGCTCGGAATGCTCGACGGCGTCCTCAGCCTCATCTCCGGGGCACGCGTGGGCTTCATCGGCCTCTACCGGAACGAGGAGACGCTTCAGCCGGTCGAGTACTACGTGAAGCTCCCGGCCGACGTCGCCGAGCGCGATGTCATCCTCCTCGACCCCATGCTCGCCACCGGGAACTCGACGGCAGCGGCGGTCGCGACGGTGAAGAGCGCGGGCGCGACCTCGGTGCGCCTCATCGCCATCATCGCCGCGCCGGAGGGGATCGAGCGCCTCCACTCCGAGCATCCCGACGTCAACGTCGTCGTCGCGGCCGTGGACCGGGGCCTGAACGAGAAGGGCTACATCGTCCCTGGTCTCGGGGACGCGGGCGACCGCCTCTTCGGGACCAAGTAGATGTTCGACACGCTCAGGGATCACCTGGACGTCATCTGGGGCTTCCTCGTCGCGCTCGCGGTCGTCCTCGTCCTGACGCCGGCGGTGGGCCGCGTCGCGCGGGTACTCGGAATCGTCGATGAGCCGTTGGAGCGGCGCCGCATCCACCTCCAGGCGGTCCCGCGCCTCGGCGGCCTCGCCCTCTTTTTCGGGGTCTTCGTCCCTGCGCTCGCCTTCCTCGACCTCTCCGGTCCCTACCGCGGGATCCTGCTCGGCGCGGCGCTCGCGACGACGGTCGGCATGGCGGACGACTTCCGCGGCCTTCCGTGGTGGGTGAAGCTCGGGGGCCAGGCGGGCGCGGCCGCGATCGCGATCGACTTCGGCGTCCGCATCGACCGCTTCACGTTCCCGATCGTCGGCATCCACGAGCTGCCGTACTGGGCCAGCGTCGCCGTCACGCTCGTCTGGATCGTCGCGATCATGAACATGGTCAACTTCCTCGACGGCCTCGACGGCCTCGCCGCCGGGATCTGCGGGATCTCGGGCGCGACATTCGCCATCATCGCCCTCTCTCTCGGGAATCCGGAGGCGGCCGTGCTCTCCGCCATCATCGCCGGCGCGTGCCTCGGGTTCCTCCGCCACAACTTCTATCCGGCGCGGATCTTCATGGGCGACTCGGGCGCGCTCCTCATGGGGTTCCTGCTCGCCACGGTCTCGATCCAGGGTCTTCTGAAGACGGCGGCGACCGTCGCGCTCTTCTTCCCGCTCTTCGCCCTCGCCGTGCCGATCTTCGATACGTCGTTCGTCCTGCTCCGCCGCCTCAAGCACCGTGAGCCGCTCTACCTGCCGGACCAGGCGCACCTGCACCACCGCTTCCTGCGCCGCGGCTTCACGCAGCGGCGCGCCGTCCTCTATCTCTACGCGTGGTGCGCGATCCTCGGAGGCGCGGCCCTCGCGACGCGTTTCGTGCCCTTCCGCGAGTCGGGCCAGTGGCACCTCTGGCCGACGCTCGTCGTCGCGCTCGTCGGCGCAATCGCCGTCGGGGCGACGTTCTACATCGTGATGATCCTCGAGATCCTCAAGCTGACGCGCGTGCGCGCGTGGGCAGGCCGCAGGCGCGAGGCCAAGGATGAACAAAGTAAGGCGATTTCCGCTTAGTTAGGCCGTTTTCGGCGTCACGAAGTGCCTCGGTGCTGATACGCTGGGGCCGAATAAGATGCTGGCGAGCGTGGCGGCTGGACGCACTTCGATGGATCCGATGGGCGCGGGAGCGCTTCTCGCGGGCGTGCTCTTCGCCTGCGTGGGGCTCGGCGCCCTCCTCGGCCTCGCGATCGGCTCCGTGGGAGTCGGGATCGCGATCGGAGCCGTGATCGGGATTCCCGCCGCCATCGTCTCCGTCTACCTGCGCTACAGGAACGCTCTCTGATCCAAATGCCGACGACAACACTCACCCCCCGGCCGATGCCCGAGCGGCGCCTGCCCGTGATCGCCGGGGGAGCTGTGGTCGCGCTCGCACTGCCGGTCTTCCTCATCGCCGGCTGGCCGGTCCGCGGCTGGGCGCTCGGCGCCGTCCTCTGGGCCGCGAGCCAGCTGCTCGGCGTCCTCTTCAACCGGGTCGGCATCGGCGAGCCCAACCTGCGCGGCTCCGGCGTGGTCGCCTTCGGGATGATGGCCCGCGGGATCCTTCTCATGATCGTCGCCCTCGCGGTCGCTGTGACCGACCCGACGCTCGCGATCGCAGGCGCGCTCGTCTACGCGGCCGCCTACTCGCTCGAGCTCGGGCTCAGCCTCACGATCTACTTCTCAGGAGAGGCAAAGCGGTGAACGCGCTGTTCGGCGCCATGAATCTCGTGCTCGCCGCGTCGGAGGACTTCGAGCCTCAGGACGAGTTCGAGCTCCCGGCCTGGGTGTCGATCCACATCGGGCCGCTCGACATGTCGATCAACAAGGCAGTCGTCTACCTCCTCGTCGGCGCGGCGGTCACCTGCATCCTCGGCGTCTGGATCATGCGCTTCGGGCTCTCCCTCAGGCCGAACCGGAGGCAGACGATCGGCGAGTCGCTCTACGACCTCATCTACGGCCAGATCGCGGAGTCGAGCCTCCCGTCCAAGGGACTCTCGCTCTGGTTCCCGTACGTCGCCACGCTCTTCCTCTTCATCTGGATCATCAACTTGATCGGCTTCATCCCGTTACCGATTTCCGACGAGCACGTCCACGTCGCCGGTGTCGAGCTGCCGACTTGGGGGATCTACGCGGCGACCGCGAACCTCTCGGTGACGCTCGCGCTCGCGCTGATCACCTTCGTGGCGACGCACTTCGAGGGCATCCGCTTCAACGGCCCCGTCCGCTACTTCAAGAGCTGGGTGCCGCAGGGAGCGCCCGGGCCGCTCCTCATCCTCATCGTCCCGCTCGAGGTCATCTCGCAGTTCATGCGCCTGATCTCGCTCTCAGTGCGACTCTTCGCCAACATGCTCGCGGGGCACATGCTCATCCTCGTGATGATCGGCCTGATCTTCATCTTCGAGTCGTACGTCCTGATCGTCGTCGCCGTGCCCGTGGCCACGGCGGTCTACATCTTCGAGGTCGCGATCGTGGTCACGATCCAGGCCTTCGTCTTCGCACTCTTGTCCGCCATCTACATCGGCGGCGCCATCGAACCCGAGCACTAGGAGGCTCATCTTGACCACAGTTCTTGCAGCACTCGACGGCAACGTCGCCGACATGGGGAAGGCCATCGCCTTCGGCGTCGGCGTCGGTCTCGGCGCGGTCGGCGCCGGCATCGGCATCGGCAACATCTTCGGCTCGATGATCCAGGCCGTCGCCCGCCAGCCCGAGCTCCGCGGTGAGCTCACCGGTATCCAGTGGCTGGGCTTCGCCCTGACCGAGGCGGTCGTGTTCTACGCCCTCCTCGGCGGTCTGCTCGCCTACGTCCTGGTCTAGACGGGGATGCTCTTCGCCGACCTGATCTCCGTCGTACCAGGCCTCATGGTCTGGACGATCATCGCGTTCGGACTCACGTTCTTCGTGCTCCGCCGCTTCGCGTTTGGTCCGATCCAGAAGCTGATCGACGAGCGGCGCGACCGGATCCGCGAGGCCCTCGACGAGGCCGACAAGGCCCGGCACGAGGCCCGCGAGCTCCGCGAGCTGACGAAGCAGGAGCGTGAGGAGGCGAAGGCCGAGCGCGAGCGCATCCTCGACGACAGCCGCCGCCAGGGGCAGGCGCAGTTCGAGCAGGCGCGGGCGCAAGCGGACGACGATCTCAAGCGCCGTCTCGAGGAAAACAAGCGCGAGATCGAGGCCGAGAACCGCCGCATGGCCGAGCAGATCCGCCGCGACGTCGTCGAGCTCACGCTTCTCGCCGCCGAGAAGGTGACCGGCAAGTCCCTCGACGCCGACGACCAGCGCCGCCTGATCGACGAGACGATCGAGGAAGTCGACGTCAAGAAGCTGGTCTCGGAGAATTAGGGCGCGTCGTGGCCGTCGTCCAACGCGTCTACGCCGAGGCCCTCCTCGAGGCCTCCAGGGACAAGGACTCGATCGCGCGCGTGCGTGAGGAGTTCGACGCGTTCGCGGCTGCGCTCGCGGAGTCCGACGAGCTCCGCGGCTTTCTCCGCAACCCGCAGGTGGAGACCGAGACGAAGCTCGCTGCGCTCGACGACCTCCTCACGGGCGCGGACAAGATCTTCCTCAACTTCGTCCATCTCCTCGCGGAGAAGGGACGCATCGCCGAGGCCGAGGCGGTCCACGAGGAGTTCGGCCGGCTGCTCGCGCGCGAGGAGCGCGTCCTCGAGCTGGAGCTCACCACTGCGGTCGAGCTCTCGGACAAGGAGGCCGCCAAGGTCGTCAAGCAGATCGAGGAGGCCTCCGGCCGGAGCGTCGTCGCGACTCGGACGGTCGACCCCGGCATCATCGGCGGCATCGTCGTCCAGGCCGGGTCGGTGCGCGCCGACGCGAGCGTTCGCGGCCGCCTGGACCAGCTCCGTGAAGAACTGATCAACCGCTAAGGAGACGATTTGAAGCTACGCCCTGAAGAGATCACCTCGATCCTGAAGCAGCGGATCGCCGAGGCCGACGTCGAGACCGATCTCGCCGAGGTCGGTACGGTCCTCGAGATCGGCGACGGCATCGCCCGCGTGTACGGGCTCGAGAACTGCGTCGCCGGCGAGATGCTCGACCTCGGCGCCGACGTCACCGGCGTCGCGCTCAACCTCGAGGAGGACAACGTCGGCGTCGCGCTCTTCGGCGAGTGGGAGAAGATCGGCGAGGGCGACCCCGTCAAGCGCACCGGCGCCGTCATCAGCGTGCCGGTGGGGGAGGAGATGGTCGGACGCATCGTCAATCCGCTTGGTATCGCGGTCGACGGCGGCGAGCCGATCAAGACCTCCGAGCACCGCCCACTCGAGTTCAAGGCGCCCGGTGTCGTCCACCGCCAGCCCGTGACCGAGCCCTTGCAGACGGGCGTCAAGGCGATCGACTCGATGATCCCGATCGGCCGCGGCCAGCGCGAGCTCGTCATCGGCGACCGGTCGACCGGCAAGACCGCCATCCTCGTCGACACGATCCTGAATCAGAAGGGGCAGGACGTCATCTGCGTGTACGTGGCCATCGGCCAGAAGGCCTCGACGGTCGCGCAGGTCTACGAGCGGCTCCGCGACGCCGGCGCGATGGACTACACGATCATCGTCACGGCCTCCGCGACCGAGGCGGCGCCGATCAAGTGGATGGCCCCGTACGCGGGCTGCGCGATGGGCGAGTACTTCCTCTACAACGGCCGCCACGCGCTCTGCATGTACGACGACCTCTCCAAGCACGCCGACGCCTACCGGCAGATGTCGCTGCTGCTTCGCCGCCCGCCCGGCCGCGAAGCCTTTCCGGGCGACGTCTTCTATCTGCACTCGCGGCTCCTCGAACGGGCGTGCAAGCTCTCGGACGACCAGGGCGGCGGCTCCCTGACCGCATTGCCCGTGATCGAGACGCAGGCCGGGGACGTGTCGGCCTACATCCCGACGAACGTCATCTCCATCACCGACGGCCAGATCTTCCTCGAGTCCGACCTCTTCTATTCCGGCGTGAGGCCGGCCATCAACGTCGGTATCTCCGTTTCCCGCGTGGGCGGCAACGCCCAGGTTCGGGCGATGCGG